>Ga0302319_10010594_pt1 | contig 17564 bp, 11 predicted proteins | sample Bog_T0_2_FD_203319 | JGI IMG/M metagenome (GOLD analysis project Ga0302319, IMG submission 203319) | Peat permafrost microbial communities from Stordalen Mire near Abisko, Sweden - Bog_T0_2 | ecosystem: Environmental > Terrestrial > Soil > Wetlands > Peat | place: Sweden: Abisko, Stordalen Mire...
TCCTGCTGGTCGCGTGCCTCAACCTCGCCGGCCTCATGATGGCGCGGACCATGCGCCGCTCGCGCGAGATAGCTCTGCGCTCCGCACTCGGCGCCACGCGAGCGCAGCTTGTGCGCCTGCTGGCCGCAGAGGGATTGCTGCTCGCTCTTGGCGGCGGCTTGCTGGCCATTGCGGCAGCCCGCATTTTTACTTTCGTGCTGCTGCGCGCCGCGCCGCTCGCGATTCCGAGCTTGAACGGCGAACCCGGGTCCTCGCTGCTGAGCGCCGTGGTGTTTTGCCTGGCGCTCGTCGCAACGGCTATTTTTTCGTTGCTTCCAGCCATGGTCATTCTCCGCAAACGGGGCAAGGAAATGCGGCTCGGCGGCTCTACGCTCGGAGAGACCGTTTCGCATGCAAGGCTTTCGCGGGGATTGATGATTGCGCAGATCGCTGTGGCCATGATCCTGGTGTCCGCGGCTTCAGTGCTGATGGGAACATTCGTCAGGTTGCGGACGCTGCCATCCGGTGTCGAGCCAAAACAGCTCACGGTCTTCCAGGTCAATCTTAAAGGCGATCATTACGCCAGCACGCGGCACTCCGCAAGATTTGTTTCCGCGGTGCTTGATCAGTTGCGCAGAACTCCGGGTGTGGACCGCGCCGCGGCCGCGATCGGACTGCCACTCGACGGCGGACTCAACGTTGGCGGCAGTCCTTCCGATCGCAAGGAACTGCACCAAACCGTCGAGTTCCGCGCCGTTACGCCGGGCTATTTTGACACGATGGGCATTACCCTGCTCGAGGGCCGGGACCTTGCCGAGAGCGACCATGCCGGCGGCGACCCGGTGGCGGTGATTGGGGCGGCGGCGGCGAAAAAGTGGTGGCCGGGACGCTCGCCCATCGGCGAGACCATTCGCGTCATGGGTGACGAGAACTGGCGGATTGTAGGCGTGGTGGCCGATGCGCAAATGCATTCGCTGCAGGAAAGCCAGGGGGTCGTAATCTACGCGCCGATCGCGCAAGTTCCCGACCAGCTTATGGGAATGATCAACGGCTGGTTCCCCACCAGCTTTGCCGCACGAACCGCGGCTCATGTCAATCTTGCCCAGGCTGCGCAGCAGGCTGTAGAGCGGGCCGACACCGAGATTCCTGTGGCTCGCCTGGCCACCATGCAGGCTGTCATCGATTCGACTATCGAGGCGCCGCGCTTCTTCTCGCTGCTGGCAAGCGCCTTCTCGGGCTTTGCGCTCTTACTCACGGTCATCGGTCTGTTTGGCTTGCTCAGCTACCAAGTCACGCAGCGCACGCGCGAGATCGGCTTACGCATGGCACTGGGCGCGGACCGCATGCGCATTCTGCGCAATTTTCTCGGCCGCGGTTTTGCGATTGCGTCTGCGGGAATTGCGCTCGGCCTCATCGCTACCTGGCTCGTTCGCCCGGTGTTGAGCCACCTCTTGGCCGACGCGGGCGTCGACCCCATCAGCACCACCCGGAATATCGTGATGAACGGTGCGCAGGCCGCGTTGCTGGCCGCATTCGCAATCCTCGCCGTCACGTTGGCCGCAAGCTGGCTGCCGGCATGGCGCGCTGCTAAAATTGAACCGATGCAGGCCCTCAGAACAGAGTAGCTTTTCCCCGAGGTGAACCAGGAATGAACTCGCTCCTGCAGGACATTCGTTATGCGCTGCGTCAATTGCGCAAATCGCCGGCTTTCACGGTTACGGTAATCGTAACGCTTGCTCTCGGCATCGGCGCCAACGCAGCAGTCTTTACGCTCTTTGACCAGGTGCTGCTGCGCATGCTGCCGGTGGAGCGGCCTAGAGAACTGGTGCGCTTCGAGTGGAACGGCGCCTTTATGGGATCGATGAGCAGTTTTGGCGGCGACACGCCGAATCACCTCAATTATTTTTCTTATCCGATGTACAAGGACCTGCGCGACCACAGCCTGGTATTTGAAGGCATGCTCGCCGCGGACAAAACCGGCGTTGGAGTCTCGTGGCATAATCAGGCCGAGAGCAAAGACGCAGAAGTGGTCACCGGCAACTATTTCCAGGTGCTCGGACTCAAGCCCGCGCTCGGCCGCCTGTTCATGCAGCAAGACGACACGGCCAAAAACTCCAACCCCGTCCTGGTACTCAGCTACAACTATTGGAAGACACGCTTTGGCGCATCACGAGACATCTTCGGCCAAATCGTCCTCATCAACGGCCATCCCTTCACTGTCCTCGGCGTAGCGCCGGAAAACTTCGACTCCGCGATTGGCGGCTACAAGCCAGGTGTCTTTATCCCCATGAGCATGGTTGAAGTGGCGATGCCGTGGACGGCGCCACGGGATGATTTGAATAACCATCAGTCGGTCTTTCTTACCCTGGTGGCACGGCTGAAGCCCGGCGTGTCCATATCTCGGGCCGAAGCCAGTCTCGAGCCGCTATGGCATGCCCTGCACGTGAACGAGTTCGCGCTCTACAAGTCGCACTCCGAGCGATTCAGAAGAAGATTCATCGATGAATCGCACCTTAAGGTGATCGACGATTCCAAGGGATTTTCTCCCGGCCGCATCGATTTAGAGAAGCCACTCGTAATTCTTATGAGCATGGCCGGCCTGCTGGTGCTGCTATGCGCCATCAATGTGGCCACGCTGCTGTTGCTCAGGGCCGCGGGCCGCGCGCGCGAAATGTCCATGCGCTATGCACTGGGCGCAAAGCGCAGCCGTATTGCAGCGCAGTTGCTCGTTGAGGGAGGACTACTCGGCCTCGCCGGAACGGCCGCCGGTCTCGCGCTCGCTCCCATGGTCGCCGCCACGCTTGTCCGCCTCATGACCAGCTCCGACCCCGGCAGCGAACCCTATTCAGCCTCCATCGATGTGCGCATTCTTCTCTTCACCCTCGCCGTTTCGCTGCTTGCCAGCGTGCTCTTCGCCATCGCACCTGTATTCCACTTCCTGCGCCCCGATCTGGCCAATGCGCTGCGTCAGAACTCCGGTACAGCTTCCAAGAGTTCGCAACTCTTCCGCAAACTGGCCGTGGGCGTGCAAATAGCCCTCAGCGTCATGCTTCTGGGCGGAGCGGGACTCTTTGTTCGCACGCTCGACAATTTACGCCATCAGGATGTTGGTTTTGAGGTCGCCAAGCTGACAACCTTCTCGCTCGACCCAACCAGTTCCGGCTACGGAGAAGATCGCACTCCGCAGATCGTAACCAACGCGATCGACGCGCTTACTCACATTCCTGGGGTTGCCTCTGTTGCGGCGACCACCGACCCTGAGTTCGGCGGAAATAACACATCCTCAACCTTTTCCGTGCAGGGATACAAGGCCTCGGAAGAAGAGAACATGAACTTCGAGCAACCTCGCATTACAACCGGTTACTTCAATACGCTTCACCAGCCGATCCTTGCGGGAAGAGAGTTCACATCTTCGGATGTGAAAGGACAGCCCAGCGTTGCCGTCGTCAACGTCGCCTTCGCCAATCGTTTCTTCGGCTCTCCGCAGAATGCTCTTGGCCGTGCGATTGCAGAAGGTGGGGGAGATAACATCAAATACAATACCACCATCGTCGGCGTTGTGGGTAACATCAAGCACTACGATTTGCGCACCCCATTGGGTGGCGCTGTCTACATGCCGTACCTGCAACAGAATCATCCAGGCGGTGTAGCGATCTACTTGCGTACCGCGCAGGCGCCGGACACGGTTGAACCTGCTATCCGCCAAGCGATTCACCAACTGGACCCGACGCTGGTGGTGAACGGACTGCGCACCATGGATGAGCAGGTGAGCCGCAGCGCATCGGACGAACGCGCTCTTGCGTTTTTGGCGATAGGTTTTTCGGTGCTGGCCATGCTGCTTGCGGCCGTGGGCCTCTATGGCGTGCTGGCCTACTCTACCGAGCAGCGGACCCGCGAGATTGGCGTGCGTCTGGCGCTCGGTTCGCAACGCTCCGCGGTCATCGTGCTGGTGATCCGCGAGATGGCGCTTATCGCAGGCATTGCCGTTGCAGTCGCGCTGCCATCCGTAGTCGGCCTCGCGCAACTGTTCCGCAGCCAGCTTTATGGCGTCAAAACGTTTGATCCCATCACGCTTGCAGGAGCGGTGTTTCTGACTGCGGTCATGGTTGCTCTGGCCGCGGTGCTGCCGGCACGGCGCGCCGCGACGGTTCAGCCCATGCAGGCCTTGCGCAACGAATAGCATGGAAGACAAAGCGATTTGAGATCGGAGTAGTTGAGAAACATGATTGAATTGAAAAACGTAGAACGCAGTTACAAAACGGGCCATACCGAAACCTGGGTGTTGCGCCAGGTTCGGCTCACCATCAACGAAGGCGAGTTCGTCACCGTCATGGGTCCATCGGGAGCAGGGAAGTCCTCGCTCCTCAACGTGCTCGCACTGCTTGACGACGGCTGGCTGGGCGAGTACTGGTTTGATGAAACACCCGCGCACAAGCTCAACCGAAAGCAACGCGCCGACCTCGCCCGGCAGCGCATCGGCATGGTCTTCCAGAGTTATCATCTGCTAGACGATCTTACCGTGGCGGAGAACATTGACCTACCGCTGAGTTACAAGAATCTGCCCGCCAAGGAACGCCAGGGAATGGTGGCCGACATTCTGGACCGCTTTCAGATTGTGGCCAAGAAAGACCTTTACCCCAACCAGCTTTCCGGCGGACAACAGCAGCTTGTGGGCATTGCGCGCGCCGTGGTTCATGCGCCGTCGCTGTTGCTCGCGGACGAACCCACGGGCAACCTGCATTCCACGCAGGCGCGCGAAATCATGGAGCTTTTCTGCCAGCTCAACCGCGCCGGCACCACCATTGTACAGGTGACGCACTCGGAAGAGAACGCGAAGTACGGCAAGCGCATTCTTGAACTGCGCGATGGATGGGTGACGCGCGATGAAGCGGTCGAGCCAAGGGTAACGGAGGTTGGAGCACAGTGAATCTTTCCCGGAGAAGATCTAAAAAGAGGATGTCCATAAAGAAGGCGTCCAGCAAGGGCGCGCGGGCAGTAGCGGCAATTCTGTTGTTGGAGGTGAACCTTGCGCTGGCTGCTGCTCCTGCTGCCGCTCAAGAGCAGCCCCAGACTCCGACGCAGCCCACGCGGACTGTACCGGATAGCCCTTCACCCGCGACGCAGGGGACGAGTCCGGCGACCAGCGCGGCGGCTCCATCGCTGGCGCAAGCGTTACAGCAGAACCAGCAGCCGTTGTTTGCCCCGCCGCGACCGTTTTACGTGCCCATGCCCCACTCGCATAACCCGCTTGCGCCCTATATACCGAGCACAGCGCCTGAGCTAGACCTCAGCAACTCACCGCGCCTGCAGAACCTTATCCGCGATGGCAAGATCTATATCTCACTGCATGACGCCATCGCAGTGGCTATCGAGAACAACCTCGATCTGGCCTATTTCCGCTATAACTTCCCCATCGCTCAAACCGATATCCTGCGCACCAAGGCGGGCAGCCCCGCCAACGGAGTCAACACTGCCATCGTCCAGGGCACCCAGGGCGGCTTTGCCGCTTCCAGCGGCGGCGGCGGCTCGTCCGGATCGGGATTCTCGGCCGGTAATGGCGGCATCGTCACCTCGACCCTGGGCGCCGGTACCAGCGTTTCGTCCTTCGATCCCTTCCTCACCTTCCAGGGCTACGTCGATCACACCGTCGTCCAGGAGGCCAACCAGTTCCTGAACGGGGTGCCGGTTCTGAAGACCAACACCATTGAGGTCTTGTCGAACTACTCCCAGTCGTTCCCCATCGGCACCAACGTCTCGGTCAACTATCTCGGCCAGCGTGTCACCAGCAACACCCCTTATAACGCGATCAATCCCACGCTGTATTCCAATTTTGCGGTGACCATCCAGCAGCCCCTTCTAGCCGGTTTCGGAGTCGCCACCAACGAACGCTTTATCCGCATTGCCAAGCGCAACTCCCAGATTACCGATCTTGCCTTCAAAGCACAGGTCATCGCCACCGTGACCCAGGTCGAGAATATCTACTGGGACCTCGTGAATGCCTACGAAAGCGAGCAGATCAGCGAGCGCTCTCTCGGCTTCGCCAACAAGAATCTCTCCGACGATCAGAAGCAGCTCGAACTCCAGGCCATCCCCGCGATGCAGGTCATGACGGATCAGTCTGCCGTGGCTACCGCGGAAGGCAACCTCACGGTAGCGCGCGCCAGCCTTCGACTGAACGAGCTGCTGATGAAGAACGCGCTCACTAAGGTCGACGACGCCACGATCGACGAGATGCCCGTCGTTCCCCTCGACCTGAAAGCAGATTCCGACCCGAATGCCGACAAAGCCATCGACGAGCTCATCTCCGAGGCGGAGAAGAATCGGCCCGAGGTTGCCATCTACCAGATGCAGGCCGATGTGCAGAAGCAGGCCCTGAAGGACATCAACAGCGAGCTTTTGCCCACTCTCAACATGTATGGGTACTACGCCGGCGCAGGCACCGCCGGTCCCACGAACCCCGATTGCAGCCTCGGCGCGCAGGAATGCTCGACGACTCTGCCAACGGGCTTTCCCAGCATGTTCGCAAACACCTTCAACTACTCGTCCCCGGAATACCGGGTGGGGATGACGCTTGCCATCAATCTGCGCAACCGCCAGGCCAAGGCCGATCAATTCCGCGCCGTGTTGCAATACCGCCAGAGCCAGATCTCCTCCGAGCAGCAGCAGAAAGGCATTCGCTTCGACGTTCGCAACTCGAAGTTTGCACTTGAGCAGGCTCAGGCCCACGTCGATGCAGCCCAGAAATCGCGCGACCTTGCCCAGAAGACTTTCGACATCACCAAACAGGAACAGTTGCTGGGAGCGAAGTCCGGTCTCGATACGCTGAACGCAGAGAGCGCGCTCGCCCTCTCCGAGTCCGCTTTGGACGCCGCCCAAACGGCCTACGAGAAGGCGAAGGTAGATATAGACCGCGCCATCGGCGAGACGCTGGAGCGGACCGGAGTCTCCATCGACGACGCAAAACTGGGCGTCGTGACTCATTGACCTTAGAATCACTGAAAGGGACCATGACCGCATCACCACAACCCGTATTGCATCGCACTACCCGTTCGGTTTCTTTAGCCCGCGCAATCTCGATTGCAAACGCCAAGGCGGGTGTTGTGGAGGAAGACCATTCCAACTAAGCAAGACAAGATTCGCGTTCTCGTGGCCGACGATCAGCCGCACATTCTTGAGGCCGTCGAATTGCTGCTTTCTCCGCAGGGCATCGCGGTGGATTGCGTGCGCTCGCCACAACTGCTCCTGGAAGCGCTGGGGCAAACCGACTACGATGTGCTGCTCATCGACCTCAACTACACGCGCGATACGACCTCCGGCCAGGAGGGGCTGGATCTGCTGGCCCGCATTCAGGAGTATGATTCGCGGCTGCCGGTGATCGTGATGACCGCCTGGGGCAACATCGATCTGGCGGTTGAATCCATCAAACGCGGCGCACGCGATTTTGTGCAGAAGCCGTGGGAGAACGAGCGCCTGGTCTCACTGGTGCGTGTTCACGCCGAGCTGCACTCGGCCTTGCGCCGCGCACGGCAACTGGAGCTCGAAAACCGTTTGCTGCGCGCTGAAGGCATGCCGGAATTCGTTGCGGGCGCGCCTTCAATGCAGCCGGTGCTGGAACTGATTGCGCAAGTCGGCCCCTCCGACGCCAACGTGCTTATCACCGGCGAACACGGCACGGGCAAAGAGATTGTCGCCAAGCTGCTGCACTCCGCTTCTCCGCGCTCACGCATGGCGCTGGTGGCGGTGAATGCAGGAGGGCTGCCTGAAGGCACCTTCGAGAGCGAAATCTTCGGCCACGTGAAAGGCGCATTTACCGACGCGCGCACTGACCGCATCGGCCGATTCGAGCTGGCCAACGGAGGCACGCTGTTTCTCGATGAGATTGCCAATGTGCCGCTGCGCCAGCAGGCCAAGCTGTTGCGCGTGCTGGAAACCGGCGAGTTGGAGCGGGTGGGCTCTTCGCAAACCCGGCGCGTGGACGTGCGGGTGCTTTCTGCTACGAATGCGGTGCTCACGGAGGAGGCCAAGGCGGGCAACTTTCGCGAGGATCTGCTGTTTCGCATCAACACCGTCGAAATCCACCTGCCCGCGCTGCGCGAGCGGCGCGAGGACATCCCGCTGCTTGCCGCACATTTTCTCAATCGCAGCCGCACTCGCTATCGCAAGCAGATGAGCGGCTTCTCCGCCACTGCCATGCAGCACATGATGCAGTATCCGTGGCCGGGGAATGTGCGCGAGCTTGAGCACACGGTGGAACGCGCCGTTTTGCTGTGCCGGGGCGAGGAGATCGAGCCGGCCAATCTGGCGATTGCGGCCGCAAAATCGTCTCCCACTTCCTTCGAAAACATGAGCATCGACGATGTGGAGGCTCTGCTGATCCGCAAGGTTCTGCGCCGCTGCGACGGCAACATCTCCCAGGCCGCCGAGTCGCTCGGACTCAGCCGCGCCGCTCTCTACCGCCGCATCGAAAAATATGGCCTCTGAAAGGGTCGTGCGCCGCCCGCGCCGCCGCAGCCCGGTGGTTCGCCGCGCATGGCTCTACTGCTTGCTGCTCACTCTGCCCGGGCTCGCTTTTGCCTCTGTATTTTTTTACCAGAAGGACATGACTCTGGCTCCGGCTCTGCTGCTTGGCGGTTGCCTGCTGCTTTACCTCTTGGTGGTGGCCGCGGCTCTGGTTGAGGGCCTGATCCGCCCGCTGCAAACGCTCTCCAACGTTGTCTCTTCCCTGCGCGAGGGCGATTACTCTTTTCGCGCGCGCGGAGCCGGCACCGACGACGCATTTGGTGAACTGGCCGCAGAAGTCAATGCACTGGCGGATCTGTTGCAGAAGCAGCGGGTTCGCTCGCTTGAGGCCACGGCTCTGCTGGCCCGCATTCTCGAAGTCATGCACGCACCGCTGTTCGCCTTCGACCGCGAGGATCTTTTGCAACTGGTGAACAACGCGGGCGTCAGGCTGCTCGGTTCAACTCACGCTCGCAGCTTCGGGCACACCGCGCGCGAACTGGGCCTCGAAGAACTGTTGTCTGCCAACGATCAAAGCATCCACTCGTTCGGCTCCAAATCCACGCGCTGGCTGCTGCGCAAGGCGGTCTTTCGCCAGGATGGCGCTCCGCACACGCTTCTTTTGCTTGCCGACGTGAGCCTGCCTCTCCAGGAAGAAGAACAGATTGCGTGGAAGCGACTGATCCGCGTGCTGGGTCACGAACTCTCGAACTCGCTCGCTCCCATCAAGTCCATTGCCGGAAGCCTGCTGGCGCGGGTGGACAACATGCAGGGCGACGACGCTACGCTGCGCGACTTCCGCCGCGGCCTGGGCGTGGTTGAAAGCCGCGCCGACTCGCTGCACCGGTTTGTCCAGTCCTATCGCCTGCTGGCCCAGTTGCCGCCGCCGCAGTTCAAGGCCGTTGCCGTGGGGCCGCTGATCGAGCGCGTCGTCCTGCTTGAACAGCGCCTCGCGGTGTCGCTCGAAGCCGGTCCATCGGTCGTGCTTCATGCAGATCCCGATCAGCTCGAACAGATGTTCATCAACCTGCTGGCCAATGCCGTGGATGCCTCGTTGGCAAACGGCGCTCAGCCGGTGCGCGCGTTCTGGAGGATCGACGAATCCGCGCTGGTGGTGACCATTGAAGACCGCGGCATGGGAATCGCCAACGCGGAGAATCTGTTTGTTCCCTTCTACACCACAAAGCCGGCCGGCAGCGGCGTGGGCCTGGCGCTGGCGCAGCAGATCGCGCGCGCTCATGGCGGCGAGATCAGCCTGGCCAACCGCGAAGACGGCGAGGGCGCCCGGGCCAACATCCGCCTTCCGTTGATGGTTCCGTAGAGCGCGGCCCTTCCGACGAACACTGGTCTTATCGGATCGCTTGGCTGTCAAGTTTGCTAACATCTTCTGAACCGTGACCATCACCAAGGAAAAGTTTTGTTCAATTCGCCCATTCGCCTACCACTTGACTTCCGTTGATAATCTTTCGTCGATTAGGGCAACGGGTTGCTTGGAAAGCGCCGCCTCGATGCTCGAAAGAGATGGCCAAGCCGAGCTGACGAGGAAGCGCCGACCCTGGCGAGCCAAAGTTTTCTTGAACGGAGCGGGAGTCTGGCTCCAAAGCCAAGCCCCGTTGTACGTACGGAACATTCTCTTCTGCCAAGGCTGGGGTTTAGAAGACCTGTTAGGGCGATTGAACAGCCTCGTGTTCTTTTGGCCGGGGACTGAAGATGGCCCAAATATTTATGGGAAGCGCCACCTCGAAAGCGCTTCTTGGGATGGCAGCGTAGCAATTCTTAGAACCAGCACGGCTGCGTTATTCGGGGCGAATGGATCCCTCTGCCCATTGCTTTGTCGCTTCAACTCTGGCTCGCCTCGATACTCGAAAGGTCAAGCCTCGCCACGCGGTCCCAACACCTTCGTTCCAATTGAAGAATTCGAAGGAACTTCCTCAGACGTTGCGGAACTCACCTTTCCAGGTCGAGTGGTTCTTCCCAATGACACCGAGGTTCGGGTAACGGCAAACGGAAATTGGGAACTGTTCCTCCTGTGAGAAGGAGAACATCCCGCAGGGGCTGAAGCCCCCATTCATTTATGCGGCCTTGGCGGCACGACTGAAGTCATGCCCTGATACAAAGCCGGGCAGTTATGGATCCGCCAAACGCTGCCTGATTCGCTAAGAATGCACTTCTTCGGTGCTATTCAAAGGCGCGATTTCGACAGCAATCACGCAATTGCGTCCGTTGTCTTTGGCGCGATAGAGCGCTTCGTCGGCGGCGTGAATCAGCACTTCGTAGTTTGACGGGAATCCGGAGGCTACGCCGAAGCTGGCGGTCATGGGAATGACCCGCTCGCCGTCGTGAATATAGGCTTCCTGCACCGCCAGCCTCAATTGCTCTGCGCGAAGGCGCGCGCCCGCGAAGCTGGAGCCGGGCAGGATGAGCAGAAACTCCTCACCGCCGTAACGCCCCACCCAGTCGTAGGAGCGCACCGAACGGTGGAAGATTGCGGCCACTTCTTTCAGAACCAGGTCGCCTGCCGGATGCCCGCACGTGTCGTTGACGTTTTTGAAGTGATCGAGGTCCACCAGGATGACGCCCACCGGGGACGCCTCGCGCCGCGAGCGGTCCACCTCCTGCGCCAGCCGTTCGATGATGATGCGGTGATTCCAAAGACCCGTCAAATCGTCGTGCTCGGCAAAGTGCCGCATCTGCTCCCGGGCGCGCATCAACTCGCCCTTTTCCTGCTCCAGGTCCTCGGTCCGGCGCTGCACGGCTTGCTCCAGGATTCGCTTTTGCCGCATGAGCAGTTGCACGCTCCAGCGCCAGGCCAGCACCACGACAAGCGCAATGGCCAGGACCAGCCCCAGCCGTAGCGGCCGGCTCTGCCACCAGCGCGGGGTAATCACGAACGAAGTCTCCCGGATAGGCGACACTGCTCCATCCATTCCATCGATCGCCTCGGCCTGAAAGCGGTAAGCGCCGGGCTCGAGGCGCGGGTAGCGTACCGACCGCTCGGCAGTCTCCACCCAGTCCGATTCCACGCCCAGCAGGCGGTAGCGAATGCGTACATGGCTGGCATCGCGAAAGTTGAGAGAAGCGATGACGATCGCCAATGTACTTGCGCTCCACGGAACTTCGGCTTCGTTGGTGAGAGCCGCGGCGCCGAAAGTAATCCCAGAGAATTCCGGCGTTGCAGGCGGGCCGGATGGAACATTCTCCGGACGCATCAGGTGCGACAAGCCGCCCGAGGTGCCGATCCACATACTGCCGTCATGATCTTCTGCGAGGGCGTAGCTGTCCGTGTCGTTCCAGATGAGGCCGTCGTCCTGGGTGTAGCTGCGCCAGGCATGGCCATCGAAGACCGACAGCCCGGCGTCCTGGCCCACCCAGACCCAGCCGCGATGGTCGACAGTTAGCGAAACCACCTGCTCGGAGAGCAGGTGCGGGCGCACCACGTGCTCCGATTCCATCACCCGGTTGCCCGCGATGCGCAGCCGAAGGACACCCGGAAAGGATCCCATGGCCCATATGTTTCCGTTCCTGTCAGGAGCGATCTGCTCGGGCGACGCTCCGGAAAGCCCGGGATCGATGTGCCGCCAACCGGACTCATCGAGCCTGTAGATTCCGCCGTCGCCTGCGGCCCAAAGCTGGTTCGACTTGTCCATGCGAATGTCGGTGAAACGCTGCCGGGGCTTGGCGATCCCCACATCCTCTACGAGCCGCGGAGTGCGATCTTCGGGCGCGGCATTCACCACGTACAGACCGTCGTCTGTTGCGACCCACACCCGGTGCGCCCCATCGCACAGAACGCGAAAGACCTCGGGCAGCTTCCATTGCGTCCCAGACTGGGTTCTGGGGTCGATGCGCACCAGGTTTCCTGCCGCGGAACCGGCCCAGATGGCGCCGTCCTCGCCCTCTGCGAGTGCATCCACGCGAGTACTAAGGATTCCGCGAGCCTGCCACACCGTGGGAACGGTTTCGCCCGCGGGAAGGTAATCCAGGCCGGACTCGGTGCCGATCCAGAGGCGCCCGCTGCGGTCGCGCATCGCCGCCCACACAATATCGTCGCTCAAACCGTTGGCGGCGGTGTATGCCTCCCATTGGTCCTGCCCCACCCAGCGCATCAGGCCGTGGCCGACAACGCCAATCCACAGAGACCCTTCGCGATCGACAAACAGCTCTGAAATGTCGTAACGGGTGAGACCGTTCGCGGCCGTCACCATGCGCCAGCGGCCGTTTTCCCACAGGCCCAGCGCGGGGCCTTGAGAGGCTACCATGCGGCCTTGCGCGTCTTCTGTCATCTCCGCGTAGGGCAAGGCATTCGAGGGGCCGGGAAGGTCGCGCAATTCGAACCGGTTCTCGGCGGGCATCACCTCAACCAGATGCGTGGAACTGCGCACCCAGATGTGGCCGTCTCGCGTCAGGCGCAAATGGAGCCATGGCCCCTCAGGCATCTTCAACGCCGCGCACAGCCGCGTTGTCTTGCCGTTCTGCATACGGCATAGGTCCGTGCCACAGCCGTACCACAACACGCCATTCGGAGCGGAGAGCACGCTCCAGATCGCAGTTCCTTCCAGGTGCACGGATTCGGGGACCCAACTGTCGGCGGATACTTGGCGAAGCAGAAATGCGCCGCTCCTGTCCGCAGTGACCACCTGGTCGGGCGCGAGCGCGGTAAACACGGTTCCGATTCTTTGCGAGAAGTCGGTAACCGGCGCGGGCGGATGAATCTGGCTGAATCCGCCATCGTGGCGCCGGAAGTAAATGCCCGTGGTGGTGCCGACAAAAAGCGTCCCATCCGGGCCGTCAAACAGGCTCTGAACGACATGCCCGGAAAGTCCCTCGGCCGCGCCGAACTCCCTGAATTCCCGTCCGTCGTAGCGATAGAGGCCGTTTTGCGTCCCGATCCACAGGTATCCCGATTGGTCCTGCGCCATGCAATTGACGTTCAGGTTTCCCAGCCCCGCAGTCGTGATGCTGAAGCTGTACTGCTGCCCAATGCACGGAGACGCGGCAAAACCAAGCGCAGCCAAGGCGCACACACATGCCTTGAACATGTCCCAATGGTTCCTTGCCGCGTTTCCCAAGGCGAATCCTTCTCGCTGGAGTGAGTTCACTATATACCTGTCCGTTGGGGTTCCATACGGCTCGCAAGAGGGAGAGGCGGGAGAATCCTGCAGATTCAATCGCAGACCAGTTCACCCTCGGGGAATCCCCTTGCCTCGTCTTCGGGGTCCACCGGATGGGCGTCGACAAAGTTCTCCTCGCGACGGCCTTCGAAGAACCCCTCTACCTGGCCAAGCACTTCAGCGCCGGTTCGCGCTTGATAGATGGCCGCGCGCAGCTTCGCCCCGCCAGGTACGCCATGCGTGAACCAGGTGGCGAACTGCTTCATCTTGCCCGCAGTCTCACCCATTCGGTCGCTGCGCGGCAGGTCTTTGGTGGTCTCAGCCTCGTCCAGGAGCATCTGGAAATAGGCGCGAATCATCCGATAACGATCGTCAACCGTGGGGCGGTCGTAGGCGCCGGTCGCCGTGTACTGCGCGATCTGCCGGAAGATCCATGGGTTCGCGGGAGCCGCGCGGCCAATCATCACTGCGTCGCAGCCTGTCTCGGCGATCATGGCCGCGGCATCCTCTGGCGTGCGAATGTCGCCATTGCCGACGACGGGAATGTTGACCGCATTCTTGATTGCGGCGATCCACTGCCATTGCGCCTGGCCGCTATAGCCCTGTTCGCGGGTGCGCGCGTGCAACGCCACGGCGTTCAGCCCTTCGGCTTCGGCCATGCGCGCCAGCTCGACGCAGACAATCTGCTTCTCGTTCCACCCCATGCGGAACTTCACGGTGAAGGGAATGGTGACGGATTTGCGCACTGCGCGGAAGATTTCGGCAATCTTGGGCAAATCGCGCAGCAGGCCGGACCCGCCGTTGCAGCCGACGACGCGCTTGGCCGGGCAGCCCAGGTTCAGGTCTACCGTGTCGAAGCCGGTGTCTTCGACGATCCGCGCTGCTTCGGCGAGCGTTTCCGCATTGGAACCAAAGAGCTGCGCGCCGATGGGATGCTCGTCGTCATAAAAGGTCAGATAGCGTCGGCGTTTGGACTCGCGCATGCGGGCAAGGCCGTCGGCTGAAGTGAACTCCGTCATCAGCAGGCCGCAACCGGACTGGGCGTTGCTCACCGGGGTCTCGATTCCATCGGGGGTTGCATCGGAAACCGCGACAGCGGCGCTGAACAGACTCGCATGGCGAATGAAGCGGCGGAATACCGTATCCGTGACTCCGGCCATGGGCGCCAGCAGGGTGGCCGGAGCCACCAATACCGGCCCAATGCGCACCTCCGCCGGCACCCGCGCTTCTGCGGGCATGGCGTGCTCGATGGGGTTGTCCCATTCCTTCTTCACGGTAAAGCCTTTGCCTGTCATTTCAAACCGCCTGACGAACCGCTATTCCCGCACTTCCCACTTCGCGGGGTGTTCGGCAACATAGCGATCGGCTAATTCGACGATCTCCTTCGATGAGCGGAAGCGCTCGGCCTTGAGAATGACCCGAACCTGAAACTTAGGATCGTCTTCGCATAAATCCACATACAGGATTCCCATCCGGCCTACGCCATCCTCTGCAAACGATTTCTGAATGATTTGCTCCGAGGGAACGTACTTGCTTGCGCCCGGGCCGTTGTTGACGACCGCGGCGTAGATAAAATGCGGGACGATGACCGCTGGAGGGATTCCAACATTTGCAGCTACGGTCTCCAATGCGTTCTCAACATCCGTTCCTTGATACAGGATATAGGCTGCACGAACGTCGCCTGTGCCCTCCCGATCGATGGCGAGCACATCAACCTTCTTACCATTGAACTCGGCATCCAAATAGACCTTCGGGAAAAGCAGCTTGTGGGTCAGGTAGTCCTGCACTGCGTTCTTCGCCCTGCCCAGGCCATGCACCATCTGAATTGAAATCATCTCACCACCCCTCAATCTCCAAAGTCCTGCCCGTTTCTTCGGCCCATTTTGCGAAAGGCTCGGCTCGTTTGACAATATCCTCGACCTGGACATCTCTGGCAGCCTCAGAGGCATATGCAACGCTGCTCTTTTTGGAGAGGAGTCTCTCCAGGTGACATCCCCTGCTGCCCTTCAAACTTTCTGGACGCGAGGAGCGATTTCAAATTCTTTGCTGCGCTCGAATGATCTTCCGAAGACACCTTCGTGCCTCCCATTCCTGTTCGCAAGGCACCGCAATACGAAATCGCGCAGTGTATACCAAGCAATGCGGAGGAAAACTTGAACGCATCCAGGTCGTCCCTGAGGAATTTCATCCCCTCGAAGAAGTCTCTTGCTCGACTTAGATAGTGCTGGACCTCGACGGCCATAAGGGCTATCCCGGGCAACCCATCATGTGAAAAGGCCTCCGCCGCGGCGGAGGCCCAATCGTGATATCCGACTGAATCGGCTCGGGTTACTTCGCCGCCGGTGCTGCTGCTGTTTGCGAGTCGGCCTTGGCGTACTTGCGGCGGAACCGCTCCACGCGTCCGGCCGTATCAACCAGCCGCTGCTTTCCGGTAAAGAACGGGTGGCAATTGGAGCAGATTTCCACGTGAATGTCGCCCTTGTGGGTCGAGCGGGTCTCAAAATTGTTTCCGCAGGCGCACAGAACGCGCACCGCGTCGTATTTGGGATGGATCTTTTCCTTGGGCATCGCTATAGACAGACCTTTCCTGCAATCTTCCTCTTCCATTGTAGGGGCAATCGGGCGGTTTAGCAATGCAGACTGGCATCTGTCACTCGTCCTTTGCCTTAATGCGCCAGTGCCTTCTCAATTCCCGCTTCAACCACCGGCGCCATCACCGCGTATCCAGCCGACGTGGGGTGCACTCCATCGTGACTCAGAGCGGCGGGCAGGCCGTCGCGGTCGTCTTTCATTGGGGTGTGGTAGTCCACGTAGACATGGCCCTTTTCCGATGCGTAGGCTTTGATCCACTTGTTCAGGGCGAGGACATTGGATGCCGGAGCCAGGCCAGGCCTCCAGGGAAAATCGAATGCGGGCATCACCGAACACATCACCACGCGGATGTGGTTAGCCGCGGCGAGTTCGGCCATGGAAGAGAGGTTGTCTTCAATCTGCTCCGCCGTCTCGGGGCCGGTATTGCCGGCGATGTCATTGATTCCGGCCAGAATGACAACGACCTTCGGCCCGAGAGCGATCACGTCCTGGCGGAAGCGGACCAGCATCTGCGGCGTGGTTTGGCCGCTGATGCCGCGATTGATGTAGGGCTTGCCGGGAAAGTAGCCGTCGGGTCCTTCGATGCGCCAGCCTTGGGTGATCGAGTCGCCCATGAACACTACGCGGTTTTCGCCGGCAGCGGGTGCGGGCAGAGCTGCGTCAGCGGCGCGGAACCGGCCTAGCCAGGGCCAGTCGAGCTTCGGGTCCCAGACGGTGTCGCTCGGAGACGCGGAAGGGGCCGGAGGGGCGGGAGCGACCTGCGTTGCGGCGGGCGCTTTGGTTTCCGGCACGTTTCCTGGCTCCTGCGCGGTAAACGGGGATGGAACGAGGAGGGCGGCCAGGGCGGCTACGGCGATGAAAGCGGTCGATGGCGGGATTCGGTTCACGGGAACATCTCCATTTTTCAAACGGGCCATGATTTTCATGACTCAAAAGCGGGCCAAGGTTCGTGGCTCCGATTGTAGGGAATTGGGTTGTGGGTTGGCGAATCGCTTTTCCACAATAGGTCACCGGACCTGCACCGGCGAAGCCTCGCGTCCCGTGCGCTAGGCTTGGAGACAATGACTGTTTGTCCGATCTGCGATGGAGTGGGGCTGGTGCGGGTGGTGAACGGCGCGGGACAATGGGTGTCCCGCGCCTGCGAATGCCAGGAGATGGTGCGCGAGGAGCGGCGGCTGGCTGCGGCACATATTCCCGAGCGGTATCGCCATTACACGTTGGACGGATACGAGACGGCCTTTCGCGGCGCGGATCCCTCATTAGGTCGCGCACACCTGACGGCGCGCAAGTTCGTTGAGGCTTACCCGGTGGATACTGCCGGCAAGGGACTGCTCTTTACCGGCTCGATCGGCGTGGGCAAGACTCACCTTGCAGTCAGAGTGC
>Ga0302319_10010597_pt1 | contig 17562 bp, 16 predicted proteins | sample Bog_T0_2_FD_203319 | JGI IMG/M metagenome (GOLD analysis project Ga0302319, IMG submission 203319) | Peat permafrost microbial communities from Stordalen Mire near Abisko, Sweden - Bog_T0_2 | ecosystem: Environmental > Terrestrial > Soil > Wetlands > Peat | place: Sweden: Abisko, Stordalen Mire...
TGAACTGGTCGCGCCGCTTATCCAAAGACTACGAGCTACGTCCAAGTTCAGCAGAAACCATGATCCACATCGCCTTCGCTCATCAACTCTTGCGACGTTTCACTTAGTTTTTGGACAGATTCTTAGACTGAACCTCTGAGACGCTCCCCCAACCTTCTGGCGCAGCGGAGGGCTTGCCCCGCTGGTCATCAGAATTGGGAAGCAGAACAGGTGAGCCCGTTGCGGGCGCCATCAGGTCATTCGCGCCGGGAACCTTTTGTGTCAACACTCTGTGACTGATTGACGAATCAATTCGCAGCGTATTCGTTTCGCTTTGACAGTCCGTTCATAAGGCTTGATACATACTTGCTCCGTGATCTCCAGAATCCCGCAGCGTGCATCTGTGCAGCAGGCAATTGAGTCCGCCCACCTGGCGGAATTGGCCTTCCCGACTTACTTCGCGCCGCCTGCGGTGGAGATTCCGGCCCCGTGCGTCCACGCCGAGGTGGGCCGCTACCGGCTTCGCCTGGCAGTGACCGCTGAAGATCGCGTCGCGGCCTGCAGGCTGCGTTTCCGGGTATTCAACATCGAGTTGGGCGAAGGCCTGGAAAGCTCCTACCAGACCGGCCTGGATACTGACCGCTTCGATGAGTGCTGCGAACATCTGCTGGTCGAAGACAAGCTTGAAGACAATCCTTCGCGCCGCATTATCGGTACCTATCGAATGCAGTCTGGCGAATCGGCGAAGCGCAACTTCGGATACTACTCCGAGCAGGAGTTCAGCTTCTTTCCCTACGAGCCGCTCCGCGATGGCATTTTGGAACTGGGCAGGGCCTGTATTGACCGCGAACATCGCACTCCCGAGGTGTTGACACTGCTATGGCGGGGTATTGCGCAGTATGCTTGTAGGATGGGGCTGCGCTATCTGGTTGGTTGTTCGTCCATCAATTCTCAAAATCCAGTCGAAGGTTGGCAGGTGTACCGCCAGCTTGAGCACTACCGGGTTTCGCCGGAGTTTGAAACCGCGCCGACCGTCGCATTTGCCTGCCCCATCGAGCTGGAGGGCGCGCACGCACAGCCGCCGTCTTCCATCGAAAATCCTTTCGGAACCGAGACCCCTGCGCAGCCTGCCGAACCCATCAAGGTTCCGCGGCTGCTGAAGACCTATCTCACCATCGGTGCGCGCATTGCCGCGCCTCCTGCGTGGGATCGGGAGTTCGGCACCATCGATTTTCTGACATTGCTCGATCTGAAGACAGTTTCGCCCTCGGCGCGTCATCGGTTTCTGGCACCGCTCACGCAGTGATTCTTCGCACCGCCCGGCGCGCTGTGGTGCTGGGCACGCTTCTACTCATCTGCTTTGCACGCTCCATCGTGTTGCGTTTGTTTCGTCCCGATACGCTGGAACGCCGCGCGCGCTGGCTGCATGAGTCCGGCGTCTTTGTCATGAAGCAAATGGGGATTGAGCTCAGGATCATTGGCAAACGCCCGACGGGCGGGTTGCTGGTCGGCAATCATCTTAGCTACCTCGACATTCTTACTTACGGCTCTGCGCTGCCGTGTTACCTCGTGTCCAAGGCTCAGATTTCACGCTGGCCTTTCTTTGGCACGCTCGCCCGGGCGGGCGGGACGATCTTTGTGGACCGGTCAAGCCGCGCCAGCGCCGAGGCCGTCACGGAAATCATCAACGAACGGTTGAAAGGCCCTGTTCCAGTCTTGTTCTTCCCCGAGGGCACCAGCACCGACGGCGCCAAGCTGCTGCGGTTTCACTCCCGCTTCTACACGCCCGCTGTTGAAATGGCTATTCCCGTTACGACGGCTGCGGTGCGCTACATCTTTGACGATGGCACTCCGGAGAGCGAGGCCTGCTGGTTTGGCGACGCCTCATTCCTGCCCCATGTCATCAAGTTGCTGGGGCAGGCCAACTTCTCTGTCGAAATCCAGTTTGGCGAGCCGCGCATTTACCCGAGCCGCCGCGCAGCTGCCGACGCCACATACCGCGAGATTGCGGTGATGCGCGAGCAGCCGGCTCTCGTCGCTCAATAGCTCCTGCGGCCGGTTTCTAGTGCACCTTCTCTAAAGTCCATAAGATAAAGTGAACTGTCATCCTGAGCGAACGGGGCCTCAAACGCTTTTCAGTTCCGGGGTCCCCGGCGACAGGTCTTCGTCGCTGGGGTGGAGGGTGGGGGCGGTAAGTCCAAGGATCTGCATTTTTTCTTCAGTGAACTTCTGCGACACCACAACTATCGGAATAGATGCGGCACAAAGCAGCTTGTATTGTTGGTGATGAGGCCTTTCGATTCGCGAACACCCATGCCTGCCGGCTCTCCGTCCACCAGCCATGAGCCAAACACCGCTGTCTTGCCGCCTGCCTGCGCCATGGAAGCAAGCCCCTGGTAGACGTAGCCCTTGCCGTCGTCGCCGCTCAGCGAGCCCTCAACGCAGACGCCATTCTCGACCACTGCGATGCCCTGGCCCTCGCGTCCAAGCAGCGGCTTGCGGACATAGCTCTTCAAGTCGTGTGGCCCGTCAAGGTATGAGGGTAGCAGTAACTCGTGCCCTGGGTTCAACTCCCACAGAATCGCCAGCAGGGCTTTGTTAGACCACATCATCTTCCAGATTGGCTCAATCCACAGCATCGATCCCCACATGCGCCGGTCCTTGCGAGGGCCGTATTCGTGCAAAGGGGACTGAGGCGGCAAGGTAGCGAGCGCTTGCTGCGCAAATGGCTCGGCCAGCAGCCACTCCCACGGATAGAGTTTGAAGAGCGTGCCGATGGGATGGTTGCCGAGATCCACGAAGCAAAGCCGCTTGCTGTCCCAGCCAATGTCGGCCATGCCGATGTGCGTGGTGCGTATGCCTGCCTGTTGAGCGGTGTCCTGCAGGTAGGCAACGGTCATGCAGTCTTCGTCGGCGCCGGCGTTGGCAAAGTAAATGGGGCTGGTGGTGTAGTCCTTCAGGTCTTTCCACTTGGCCACCAGCTTTTCATGCAGCGAGTTGAACTGATCAGCAGCCGGGAACAGATCCTGTAGCCAGTACCACTGCGCCACGGCCGCTTCCACCAGGCCTGTCGGGGTGTCGGCGTTGTACTCCAGCAGCTTGATGGCGGAGCCGTCATAGGCCAGGTCAAGGCGTCCATACAGCGCGGGAGGCTCATCGTTCCACGCCGCGCGAATGGCGGGGCCCGCTGCCGCTGGAATACCCATTTCGGTAAGCCGGTTTTCATTGAGAATCACGTCACCGGCGGCCAGCGCAAGCCGCTGAACCTCTGAGGTTGCCGCTTCCAGCCGGTCGATCTCCGCTGCGGAAAACTCCCAGCGGGCGGTCTCATCCCAGTAAGGAGATCCATCAGCCAGCGTGTGATACGTCAGGCCAACCTTTTCCACTTTCGACTGCCAGTTGTTGCGGGGTTCACTGAAAAGGCGTCGCATCTACTCTCCCGCGGCATCGCCGCCGCCGCCGCCGCCGCCGCTGTCGCCAAAGCCGCCACGGGTGACGCTGCCGCCAATGACGATATCGCCGACATGCCCTCCGCTTGAGCCGCCATACATATAGTGAGTGCCGTAAACACCGCCGTCGCAGCTTGAGTCCGGAAGCTTGTGGCCGTAGGCATCTACGCAGTCGCGGCGCTGTTCGCGGCAGGCTGTCAATGACAAGGCAACTGCCGCAAGTAGGGTAAGAGGAACTTCACGGGATTTCCGCATGGCTCTTTTCTTTGGTTTGCTGCGCTCAAGCATACTGAAGCGGCGCGCAAAGCACAATGCAACTTGTTGGCTAGCGTGGTGCCCGGCTGCGGGCATAAAAGTTTGGCGAATGCGTCTAGCGGGCTTCTGCCGGTGCTCCCGTGGACCCGCGCACCACAAGACTGGTGGAGACCAGAAACTCGCGTTGCAGCTTCGGATTGCCAGATTCTTCAGCCTGCTGGCGCAGCGCCTCAAAGGCGGCATGAGCCAGGTCGGAGCGGGAAAGACGAATGGTCGTCAGCGGAGGCAGCGTGAACTCGGCGAAATCAATGTCGTCGAGCCCCACCACTGAGAGATCGTCGGGGACGCGCAGCCCTTCCATGTAAGCCGCGCGCAGCACGCCGATGGCGGTCATGTCGTTGGAGCAGAGGATGGCTGTGGGCCGCGTCTTCAGCTCCTGCAACTGCATGAATCCGGTCACACCGCCTTTGAGCGTGTGGTCACACTCGATGACCCACTTCTTCTCGATGGGCAGTCCCACCCCTTTCATGGCTGCGCGGAAATCGTTTTCACGCGTGATCGCCGAGTGCAGTTTGTGCGGACCGGCGAGGAACGCAATGTTCTTGTGCCCCAGGGCCAGCAAATGGTCAATCGCAGCCCGAATCCCCGTTGAGTAGTCGAGAAGAATGGTGCTGACTTTGGGATCGTCGAGCCGGAATTCCGCCAGCACCATGGGGATGCCGCGATGCGCCAGTTGATCGAGCACCGGCTCTTCCGCGCCGAAGCTCAGAACCGCAACGCCTTCCACTTTGCGCTCAAGCATGCGCCGCACGCACGTAGCCAGCACCAGGGGGTCGCCATTCGACGAACTGACCAGGATCTCGTAGCCGTGCGCCACGGCAATCTCTTCAAAGCTCTGGATCAGCTCCGGGAAGAACGGATTGGTAATGTTTTCAACAATGATTCCGAGAATGCGGCTGCGGCCCGAGACCAGGCTGCGCGCGTGCGTGTTGGGGAAGTAGTTGAGCTGCTCAATCGCCTGCCATACACGCTTCGACAGCCGCTCGCTCACAGCGGGCGAGTTATTGATGGTTCTGGATACCGTGGCGATGGAAACCTTGGCCAGGGCGGCTACGGTGCGGATGTCTGGCGTCTTGGCTACGGTCTTGCGCGTCCCTTTTCGAACCACGAAGCATTCCTCAATCAGATTGTGAAAGCCATGTTATCGTATTGAGCGTGGGATTGCGTAGCTGCACCGCAAAGCTCCGCCGCAGGTGGCTCGCGCTTGCATTGTGGAACGCGGAAACTCGCGAGTGTCCTGAGCCTAAGATTCATCACAAAAAGACACTGTCATCCTGAGCGAACGGGGCCCCAAACGTATTTCAGTTTGGGGGTGGTGAGTCGAAGGATCTGCATTTGTTCTTTCGGGTTTTGCCAAGAACCTTAGAGACAGTACGCTAGTCCGCCTCCCCAATCAACAGCCGCAGATCGCGCAGGTTGTGCCCCGTTGGCCCGGTCACAACCGAGTCGCCCAGCGCAGTGAACATCGGACAGGCATCGAACGCCGCCAGCGAGGCCTTCAGGTGAAATCCGAACGCATGTGCCCGTGCCACTGTAGTAGGGTCGGCGATGGCTCCGGCAGACTGCGTGTTGCCGTCGATGCCATCCGAGCCGGCGCTGAATACCGTCAGCCGCTCGCCCTGGAATTGCTCCAGATCGAGCGCGCAGGCCATCACAAACTGCTGGTTGCGCCCGCCCGCGCCGGGAGTGCGATTCAGCGTCACCGTGACTTCCCCCACGCTGATCAGGCAGAACCGCTTGTGCACCTTCCGCATCGAGTTGAAGACATTCATCAGGTAGCGCGAGGCGTCGGCGTAGTCCCAGTCGTCGCAACTGTTGTCGACCACGGTGAAATAGCCCGCCTTCTGCGCCATGGCCCGCGCATTCTCCACCAGGTCGTGGCTGGATAACAAAATCTCGAACACCGAATCACGAAATGAAACATCTTCCCCGGTCATGGTGGAAGCCGCGGTCACTTGCCGCGTCGCTGCTGGCCCGGCCTTGGTCCCGAGTGTCTTCGCACCAAGCGCAAAAAATGGCGGCCGCCATGCCTTGCTGCCTGGCGACTCCGGCAGATCTTCCCGCTCAAAAAACTTCCGAATCGATTCCGGCACCTTGGCGTTCAGGTCATACTTCGCCAGCAATTCGCGTACCTCTGCCACGGTTGAATGATCTGGCGATGTGGGTCCGGACGAAAGTGCGTCCAGCGTGCGCAGCGGCACGTCCGGCAGCAGCAGGCTCACCTTTGCCGCCTCCGGCGCTGCCATGGCCAGCCTTCCGCCCTTCACAGCGGAGAAATGCTTGCGCAGCGTGTTGATCTCGTTGATCGGCGCGCCTGAACCAAGCAGCAACTGATGAAACTCGATCGTTTCTTCCAACGTGATTTCGCTGTCCAGCGGCAGGTCGAACATCGCCGAACCGCCTCCTGAAATCAGGAAGAAAATCAGGGTGTCTTTCTTTGCCTTTCGCAGCAGTGCAAGCGTGGCCCGCGCCGCCGCAAAAGAGTCCTCATTGGGCAGCGGGTGCCCGCCCTCAAAGTATCGAATCCGCCAGTTGCGATGCTTCGGCAGCTGGTTGGAGCAGCAGATGCCCCGCAGCCCCTTGCGCCGCGGCATGCGCTCCAGCAGCGTGTCCAGCATAGGGGCCGCAGCCTTGCCCAGGGCTACGACAAAGATCTTCTTGTAACAGGAGAGGCTGATGGACGCCGGTCCGCTGCCGTCGGGGATCAGCCGGTGCATGGTATCGCCCTCGAAGCGCAGTCGCCGGTCGAAGGCCGAGGAGATGTTGCAGGCGGCTACCGCGCCTTTGAAGATGTCCGTGGCCGTGCTGTGCATCGATTCAAGAGCGGTTTCGATTACTGTCGTCATTGCAATTGCTCCTTGAGCCATTGCTGAAGCGCTTGTTGCATCGGCTCCAGGTGACTCGTGAAAAAATGGTCTGCGCCAGGTATCAGCGCCAGCCGCTTCGGTTCCGCGGCAGAGCCCACCACCTGCGCCAGTTGTTTCGCTGGCGCAAACTGGTCCCCGTCTCCGCTTAAAAAGAATTTGGGAATTGTGCAACTCGCCAGGAAGGAATACCTGTAGCGACGGCCCTGGGCTTCGGTGGGCAGCCCCAGGGCGGCAAGGGCCCGCACATTGCTCCCTTCAGAACTGTTTCCGCAACAGGCGTTCAACGCCATTGCCGCGCCAAAACTGAATCCGCATACCACTAGCGGCAAATTGTATTCGTTTTCAAGACAGGCCATCGCCGCCAGCACATCGCCTGTTTCAGCCTGACCGTCGTGCTCGCCCAGGCTAATCCCGGCGCCGCGAAAGTTGAAGCGAAGCACCGGAATCGCGAAACCCCAGGCAGGGTCATTCAACACCTTCATGGCGTGGTACACAACCTTGTTGTGCAGGGTGCCGCCGCCCAGGGGATGAGGGTGGCAAACCAGCGCCGCGAAACGCGCCCCTGGATGACCTTCATTCAGCACCGCTTCCAGCCTGCCCGGCGGCCCGGCCAGATCCACACTCCGCAGCCTGGCCTGGGGTGGTTCCGTCGTGCTGCCTCGGTCCGGTACGATTGTGGCGATCATTCCACTCAACATTCTACGCCTGAGTTGGAAGTTTTCCATCCCAATAAAGACCACAATGTGTCAGATTTCTGCTTCCATTGTTGCTATGACAAAAACGCAGGCAAATCGTTTCACCAAAGGAGATGGAGGATGCCGGGCATGCTCTCTGCGTCGCATAAGGTATTCTGGCAGCACCATGCCTGATCGTGATTCCTCGGAAGTTCTTGACCCCATCCAGCTTACCCTCGACCTTTGCCGCATCGAGTCCACCACCTACAACGAAGGTGCGGTGGGTGATTTTCTGGCCGGCCTCCTCTCCGCCCGGGGATGGGCCGTTGAAAAGACGGCCGTGGCCCAGCCCTCCGATAGCGGCACCGATGCCCCGCGCTGGAATGTCTACGCCGGAACCGCCGGCGAGACGCCCGACCTGGTCTTCTCCACCCACATCGACACCGTTCCGCCCTTCATTCCCCCCACCGAGGACGACGAATTCCTCCATGGGCGCGGCGTGTCGGATGCCAAGGGAATTATCGCCGCCCAGGTGGCTGCGGCTGAGGCGCTGCGCGCTGCGGGATACAAAGTGGGCGTTCTGTTTGTAAGCGGCGAAGAGCGCGACTCAGCCGGCGCCAAATTGGCCAATCTGTCCCCCAAAGGCAGCCGGTTCCTTATCAACGGGGAGCCCACGGACAATCGCGTCGCATTGGCCTCGAAGGGCGCGCTGCGGGTTTCGCTCAAGACCAGGGGCAAGATGGCCCACTCGGCCTATCCGGAGCTGGGCGACTCGGCCATCCACAAGATGGTGCTGCTGCTCAATAAACTTCTCCAACTCGAACTGCCCGTGGACGAATTTGCCGGAGATACTACCCTCAACATCGGACAGATCTCCGGCGGCCACGCGCCCAACGTCATCGCCGACCAGGCTGAAGCCCAGGTGCTCATCCGCATGGTGAGCGACTCGGCTCCGGTGCGCGCAGCGGTCCTGAAGGCGGCAGATGGGTTGGCGGAAGTCGCCTTTACGCTCGATCTGGCATTCGTGCGCCTCAGCGCCATTGAAGGCCTGCCAACCATGGTCGCCAAGTTCGCCACCGATATCCCGCAGCTCACCAACTGGGGTGCTCCGCTGCTGCTGGGCCCGGGTTCGATCCATGTGGCCCACACTCCCTACGAAAAGCTGTCCAAGAAGGAACTGCTGGAAGCGGTGGCGCTGTATATCCAGGTAGGAAAGCAGTTGCTCGCCTGAGCGTGTAGCCAACAATTTATGCCACTGCAACCCCAACCTCTGCTATGATTTGGCCGCGGTTCCCACCACAATTTCTCCGCTTGAGCCCCCAAAACGAGGTAGCCATGTCCACTGCAGTCTCCGCTCCCGTCACCCCTGAACGCATCTATCAGCTTGCCTGGGCCTATGCCCCGCCGCTGATCCTGGAAGCAGCTATCCGCCACCATGTTTTTGACGTGCTCGACGCCGGACCCTTGTCCCTGGATCAACTCGTCAAGGCTACTGGAGCCTCTGAGCGCGGACTCACCGCCATCTGCAATTTCCTCGTCGGCATGGACTTCCTGCGCAAGGAGCCGAACGGCGATTACGCCCTGGCACCTGAGAGCGCAGCTTTTCTGGTAAGCACCAAGCCCGGGTTTCAGGGCGGCCTCATTCGCCATACCAGCGAGCAGCTTCTGCCCAACTGGCTGCAGCTCAACCGCGTTGTCGCCACTGGCACCCCGGCCGTCGCCGTCAATCAGCAGGGTCCCGGCAGCGAGTTTTTCCACGAGTTCGTCAACGACATCTTTCCCATGAGCTACCACGTCGCCCAGGAACTCGCCGGCCATCTCGATCTTCAGGCTGCGGATGGTCCGGTCAGCGTGCTCGACCTTGCCGCCGGCTCCGGCGTCTGGGGTATCGCACTGGCGCAAAGCTCGGCGCATGTCAGGGTCACGGCCGTGGATTGGCCGCTGGTCCTGCCCGTCACCCGCGCCACCGTGGAACGCTTCGGCCTGACACACCGCTTTGCCTTTCATGAAGGCGACCTGCGGGAAGCCGACTTTGGCGCCGGGCACAATGTCGCCACGCTCGGTCACATCCTGCACAGTGAAGGGGTTGACCGCAGCAAGGCGCTGCTCAGCAAGACCTTCCACGCGCTGGCTCCCGGCGGCACCATCGCCATTGCCGAGTTCCTTGTCAACGCCGACCGCACCGGCCCCGTCAACGGCCTCATCTTCGCCGTCAACATGCTGGTGAATACCGACTGCGGCAACACCTTCAGCTTCGAAGAGATCAGCGGCTGGCTAACCGAAGCGGGATTTATCGAACCGCGTGGGCTGGCGACGCATGGGCCGTCGCCGCTGATATTGGCAACCAAGCCGTAATGTTCGCGTTCCTCCTCGCTAGTTGTCCCACGGACGGGTCTCTTTTGAAAATGTCGAGAGGAACTGGAAGATCCCGAAGGTGAGCACTTCGTAGAAGGCGAAGAGGGCGAATGCGACAATCACTCCAGCGGCAATGAGGGACCACAACGGGTCGGGATTGGCATAATGCTTGTCAAAGTACTGTGCCTGCGAAACCAGGAAAACTTGACGTCCTTCCTTTTGAAACTCATGGTAGCAGTGGATGGAATAGACAGCGTTGCAGGCTCCAAGCAGGCTCGCTGAGATGATTTGAGATAACAGCTTCGCTTTCATGCGTGTCAGTGTATCGCAGCGGTCAATCAGTGCGGCCCGAGACCTGTCCGCGGCTCGCCGGAGTGACCCTCGCGCTCGGCCTGTCCCGCTCGGGCTGGTTATCATTAGAAGGCAGTCAGGAGAAAAATCGTCATGAGCGCATCCGTTTTAGACATCCTCGTCAAAAAGATCACCGGCGAAGACACATCGCTTGCCGAGTTCAAAGGTCACGTCATCCTGGTCGTAAACGTAGCCTCCAAGTGCGGTCTGACCCCGCAGTACGAGGCCCTGGAGAAGGTTTACGAGCAGTTCAAGGGGCAGGGCCTGGTGGTTGCCGGGTTTCCAGCCAACGACTTCAAGGCGCAGGAGCCCGGCACCGAAGCCGAGATCCAGACCTTCTGCACCACCAACTTCGGGGTCAAGTTCCCCTTGTTCAGCAAGATCACCGTGGTTGGCCCGGAAAAGCACCCCCTGTATGCGGAACTCATCGCCGCGCAGCCCAAGGCCGTCAGCGTGTCTGCTGTTTCCTGGCGCGACAAGCTGAAAGGCTATGGCATTGAAGGCAATCCTGAGCCGGAGCTGCTGTGGAACTTCGAGAAGTTCCTCGTCAGCCGCACCGGGGAAGTGGTCAAGCGGTTTGCGCCCGACACCGCTCCCGACGATCCCGCATTACTTGCCGCAATTGAAACAGAACTGGCAAAGAGTTAACCGGACTTCTCATCGCCGCTAAAACCTGCGCACAAAGTCGTGCGTGGGCCTTTGAATTATGCCCGGAACTGCTGGCGGTTCCGGGCGTAACCCATGTATTCTCAGGCCATGGTACCGGACGAAGTCTCCACGCCTGCCGACGCCAATGCGCTTGCAAACGCGGCATCCTCTTACCTGCGCTCGGCCAGGCATCAGCCCGTTGCGTGGCATCCGTGGGGAGAAGAAGCATTCGCCCTTGCCAGAGCAGCAGACAAGCCGATCCTGCTGGATATTGGCGCGGTCTGGTGCCACTGGTGCCATGTCATGGACCGGGAATCGTACGAAAATCCCGAAATCGCCGCGCTCATCAACGAACATTTTGTAGCCATCAAGGTCGATCGCGACGAGCGGCCGGACGTGGACGCGCGCTATCAGGCCGCGGTCTCCGCTATGAGCGGCCAGGGCGGCTGGCCTTTGACGGCGATTCTGACCCCCGACGGCCGGCCCTACTTTGGCGGCACCTATTTCCCGCCCGGCGACCGCTATGGCCGTCCCGGCTTTGGCCGTGTGCTGCTCACCATGGCCCAGGCCTGGCGGGAACGCCGCGAAGAAGCGCTCGAGTCAGCCCAAAGCGTGATGCATGCCATCGAGCACAACGAAAGCTTCAGCGGCCGCGACGGCGAACTGACCTTCGCACTGGTTGACAAGATTGTCGACTCCGCGCTCAAGCAGTTTGACCCGCGCCACGGCGGCTTCGGATCGCAGCCCAAGTTCCCCCACTCCGGAGCGCTTGACCTGCTGTTGGAAGTCGCCATGAACCGCGATAACGGCGAGGCTGCGGTAGCTTTTGCCGTGACGCTGGAGAAGATGTCCCGCGGCGGCGTGTACGACCAGCTTGCGGGCGGGTTCCATCGTTACAGCGTGGACGAGCGCTGGGTTGTGCCGCACTTCGAGAAGATGCTCTACGACAACACGGAGCTGCTGCGCAATTATGTGCACGGCTTCCAGAGCTACGTTCGGCCGGATTTCCTGGAGACCGCCAAACAGATTGTGGGTTGGCTCGACTCCACCATGACCGATCGCGCCCGTGGCGGCTTCTATGCCTCGCAGGATGCGGATATCAACCTCGACGACGACGGCGACTACTTTACCTGGACGCTGGACGAAGCAAGCGCCGTTCTAGACCCCCGCGAGCTTGAGTTTGCTACGGACTACTGGGACATTGGCGAGCTTGGCGACATGCACCACAACCCAGCCAAGAATGTTCTGCACATCAAGCAGACGCTCGAAGAAAAAGCCGCTGCCGGCGCGGATCTTGAGGTGCTCAGGGCGCTGCGCGACTCAGCCAGGCGAAAGCTGCTTGCGGCTCGCGGGGAACGGCCCACACCGTTCATTGATCGCACGCTCTATACCGGCTGGAACGCTATGGCCGTGACTGCCTATCTCGAGACCGCGCGCGTATTACGTCTGGAAGGCGTGCAGGAGTTTGCGCTGCGCACCTTGAACCGCCTGCTCGACGAAGCCTGGGACGGGGATCAAACGCTGTTCCACGTGATCGCATACGGCGAAGGCCAACCGCCCGGCGCCCGGGTTCCCGGCACGCTGGACGATTACGCCTTCACCATCCATGCCGCCATTGACGCCTGGATGGCGACCGGCCACATGAATTTCTATCGCGTCGCGCTGCACCTGGCCGACGCCACGATTTCCCGTTTCCACGACCACACGTCCGGCGCTTTTTACGATACGGCCAGCCCCGCGGAAGGCCAGGCGCAACTCGGCGTATTGAGTGCCCGTCGCAAGCCTCTGCAGGACTCGCCCACGCCGGCCGGGAATCCGACCGCAGCCTCCGCTCTGTTGCGGCTGGAAGCGTTAAGCGGCCGCCGGCAGTATCGCGAGATTGCCGAAGACACGCTGGCTGCCTTCGCCGGCGTGGTGGAGCATTTCGGACTTTATGCCGGCAGCTACGGTCTGGCACTCGAACGATTCCTGCTGGACCCGGTGCAGGTGGTCGTTGTGGGCGCTGGCCCCGCTGCCTCGCGCCTTGCTGCTACGGCCGTCGCCCGCTTTGCAGTGAACAAGACGGTGATGCGCATCTCCCCGGATCGGCTGACGACCGAGCACCTGCCAACCGCGCTCGAAGAGACATTGCCGCATGTCCCGCAGCCGGAAGGCGCATCGGCCTGGGCGCTGCTTTGCAACGGACGAACCTGTCTGCCGCCCATCACCGACCCCGAGGCCCTGCTCGAAGCGCTGGAACGCTAACGCCGAGAGACAACCTTTCACAAACCAGAGCACTGTCATCCCGACCGCGGCGCAGCGGAGTGGAGGGATCCGCGGTTGCTTTTCATGGCCTTGGGTGGCGCCAGGCCTTATGCAGGACTGCATGTGTTCTTCTCTGCACTTCACAAAGAGCTTCAGAATCTGCGATTCTGGCTCACTCTCCCCCGAACGGATTCCCTTCATGCACCTTCAGCGTAGTCGGATCGGGAGCAGCCGCAGCTTCCTCATTCGCGTGCCTGCCCTGAACCCGCTCCGTCTCCACAAAGGTGTTGAACACGCGGTTGGGATCGCCGGGCAGCATGTGGTTCTTTTCTAGGGCCAGCCGTACCCGCCGTCGAAACTCCCGCACCGGCGCATACTGCTTCGTCGCCAGAGTTTTGAAGACGACCGGGAAGATCAGCTCCGAGCCTTTGATGGCATCCACGCCCAGAATCTGCGGATCGGCCACAATGACCTGCTTGAACTCGTCGCTGTTGCGAATCTCTGAGGCAATGTTCGTCAGCAGTTCCAGCACCTTGTCAGGGTTGGCGGAGAAGTCCACGCTCACGTTGATGGTGGCCACCGAGAATTCCACGCTTTGGTTGGCCACGGTGGTGATCTGCGAGTTGGGGATCACGTAGAGCGTCCCGTCGGCGTCGCGCACGGTGGTCTTCCGCAGCGTCATCGCTTCCACGGTCCCGGCCAGGCCTGCCAGGCGCACCGTGTCTCCCACGTTGAACTGGTCTTCAATGAGGATGAGGATGCCGTTCAGCACGTCCTTGAATACGCTCTGCGCGGCCAGACCGATGGCCAGCCCCGCAACTCCGGCGGAAGCCAGCAGCGGCGCCAGGTTTACGCCCAGCGCGTCCAGAAACTGCAATCCGGCGATCAGGCCGATCACGGCCAGCCCGGTGGCGCGAATGACGCCGGCAAGCGTTCTGACCTGACCGACGCGCTCCGGGGCGGCCGCATGCTTCACCGCCACGCGCACCATCCGCGAAGTGATAATCCGCAATAACCGGATGAGAATAAATGCGATAAGTGCTACGACGATCAGGTGCGGAAGCTTGGTGTGGAGAAACTCCTGGCCGTCAACAACCCACTCATCGAGGACCTTGCCAAGAAATCGCCCTTCCTTGAATATCCCAAACCTTCCCGGCATCAAAACCGCAATCAAAAAAGGATGCATCCCGGAACTCCCATTTCTAGACTAGACTGTGCGCAGGGAAGTGCGAGAGGGGGCCTGGTGAGAATCGCTGCTGGAGTATCGGGGGTGAGTCACATCCGGAGGCTGGGCTGGGCGGCTCTGCTGCTGGCAGGCGCTGCGTTGTCGTCAAATCAGCAGGCCCAGCAGCCTCAACAAACCCCGGAGACCGGACAGCAGCAAGCCAGCCCGCCGCCGGCCAGCAAGACATCGGCAACCCCCGATCCTGGACCGAGCCGTCCCTGGACCGCTCCGTCGCCGCTTGCCGTTCCAGCCGCGCAGAATTCAAATTTCTCTTCCGCCAATGCAGCGCGACAAAAGGAACTCGCCGCCAAAAGCGCTGAGCTTCTGAAACTTGCCACGGAATTAAAGGCGGAAGTCGACAAGAGCAACAAGGATACGCTCTCGCTCACGGTAGTTCGCAAAGCCGGAGAGATTGAGAAGCTGGCCCACGGCATCAAAGAAAAGATGAAGCTGACCGCCAGCTCAAACTGACGGCTGATTGCTGGAATGCAAGTCAACGAGCAAAGCGTGAGGGAACGAGAATGCAAAGGGCGAACCCTGAATCCGCAGCTCAGCTCCCCATTCGACTTCTTCTGCGTCTGGCCCTGTTTTTTGCTCTGTCGCTGCCAGCGTGCGCCTTGGCGCAAGCCGCCAACACACAAACTCGCCCCATGCTGCCCCAGCCCATTGGACACAGCACCAACGACGACCTCGACGTGTCCACCGAAACCCAAATGAGGGATGAGAAGCTGTTACGCGCTCTGAACGCCGACCGGCAAAAGTCCCTGGTGTCTGACACAAACAAATTGCTTCGCCTGGTGAACGAACTCAACGCCGAGATAGCCGGCAAGCAGCCCGAAGCCCTGTCCCCCGACCAGCTGCGCAAAATAGCTGAAATTGAAAAGCTGGCCCACAGCGTCAAGGACAAAATGATTACCTCAGTGCGTGGTACGCCGGCATTTCAGGCGCCCTTCCAGCCGGTCCACAATTGAAGGCGCCGCAGGGGAGATTTCCCCCCTGTTCGAGACCGAGCCGGGTTGTTACAATCAGGTTTGCGTATGGGTTGAATTGGTACTTGGGGAGTGACGGGGATGGAGCTGGCAATTTCGACGACTCGCGTGCCAGAATCCGCGGATGCGCCGGGAGCCCTCAGCTCCGAATCCGGAACCCTCGGCCCCGAAAGCGGAGCCCCCAGTACCGAAGAGCCTGCCCTTAGCCCAGGTCGCGGAGCGCTTAGTCCGGAAGAAATGATCCGCATCTACCGGCTCATGTACCTTTCCCGCCGCGTCGACGACCGCGAAATCCTTCTCAAACGCCAGCAGAAAATCTTCTTCCAGATCTCCGGCGCCGGCCATGAGGCTTTGCAGGTAACCGCGGCGCTGGCCATGCGTCCCGGCTACGACTGGTTCTTTCCCTACTATCGCGATCGCGGACTTTGCCTGGCCCTTGGCTTGACGCCGACGGAGATGATGCTGCAAGCCGTGGGCGCGGCCACCGATCCGGCCAGCGGCGGACGCCAGATGCCGACCCACTGGTCCAGCCCTCCGCTACACATTGTCAGCACCTCCTCATCGACCACCACCCAGCTCCTTCATGCCGTGGGCTGCGCCGAGGCCGGCCGCTACTTCTCGCATCATCCTGAAGCCGCGGCAAAAGCTGAAGGCGACTACCGGGCTTTCCACGACGCCGAGTTTCACGGTGACGAAGTGGTGTTCACCTCGCTGGGCGAGGGCTCCACGTCACAAGGCGAGTTCTGGGAGGCGCTCAACACTGCCTCCAACAAAAAGCTGCCGGTGATCTTCTGCGTGGAAGACAACGGCTACGCCATCAGCGTGCCAGTGGAAGTGAATACATCTGGCGGGAATATTTCGACGCTCGTCGCAAACTTCCCCAACTTCCATTTCGCCGAAGTGGACGGCACCGATGCCGAAGCCTGCCTGCGTGTCTTTGAGGAAGCTGTCGCGTACTGCCGCTCCGGCCAGGGACCGGCGTTTGTCCACGGCCACGTGGTGCGGCCTTACTCACACTCGCTTTCGGACGACGACAAGCTTTACCGCTCCACCGCCGAGCGCGAGGCAGACGCCCTGCGCGACCCGCTGGCCAAGATGCAGATGCGCTTGCTGCGCGAAGGCATCTTGACCGAAGAGCAGATCAACTCGCTGGAGCATGAACTGGATCAGGAGGCCGAGCAGGCCGCCGAGCGCGCGCTTGAGGCTCCGCTGCCCACTGTCGACTCCATTCCGCGGCATGTTTACTCTGAAGACCTCGACCCCACCAGTTCGCTCTTTGCCACCGAACATGTTGAAGCGCCTGGCTCCGTGGGCGGCGGCAAGACGGGGGGCGAAAAAGGCAAAGCCCCGCGCACCATGGCCGACCTGATCAACGCCTGCCTGCACGACGAGATGCGCCGCGATCCGCGCATCGTCGTCTTCGGCGAAGACGTGGCCGACGCCAGCCGCGAGGCTGCATTGGCAGAGGTAAAAGGCAAGGGCGGCGTCTTCAAGCTGACCGCCGGCCTCCAGACCGAGTTCGGCTCCGAGCGCGTCTTCAACTCCCCGCTCGCTGAGGCCAACATCGTGGGCAGGGCAGTTGGCTACGCGGCGCGAGGCATGAAGCCGGTGGTCGAAATTCAGTTCTTCGACTACATCTGGCCCGCCATGCACCAGATCCACAACGAGCTCGCCCTGATGCGCTGGCGCTCCAACGGCGGCTACTCGTCGCCCGCTGTCATTCGCGTCCCAATCGGCGGCTACCTCACCGGCGGCTCCATCTATCATTCGCAGTCTGGCGAGAGCATGTTCACCCACATCCCCGGCCTGCGCGTGGTGTTTCCTTCCAATGCGCTCGACGCCAACGGCCTGTTGCGCACCGCCATTCGCTGCGACGATCCGGTCTTGTTCCTTGAGCACAAGCGCCTTTATCGCGAGACCTACGGCCGCGCCCCCTATCCCGGCCCCGACTTTGCCATTCCTTTCGGTAGGGCCAAAATCGTTCGCCCCGGAACTCACCTCACGCTCGTCACCTACGGCGCCATCGTGCCGCGCGCCTTGCAGGCCGCGCACAAGGCTCAGCAGCAGGGAATCGAAGTCGAGATTCTCGACCTGCGCACCCTCAGCCCCTATGACTGGGAGGCAATCGCGACTTCAGTCCGCAAGACCAGCCGCGTCATCGTGGCGCACGAAGACATGCTCAGCTGGGGCTATGGAGCAGAGATCGCCGCGCGCATTGCCGACGAACTGTTCGAGTTCCTTGACGCGCCCGTCCGCCGCATCGGCTCCATGGACACCTTCGTCGCCTATCAGCCTCTGCTTGAAGACGCCATCCTTCCCCAGCCGGAGACGATTCTGAAAGCGATGCTCGATCTGAAGGCCTATTAGTACTACTGTGTTATAAGTTGGATACTCCCGCTTCGGTTATCCTGGCGATGCAATTTGTTGGGTAGTACGTTGATGGAATGAGCCCTCGCCAACTGGATT
>Ga0302319_10010599_pt1 | contig 17561 bp, 10 predicted proteins | sample Bog_T0_2_FD_203319 | JGI IMG/M metagenome (GOLD analysis project Ga0302319, IMG submission 203319) | Peat permafrost microbial communities from Stordalen Mire near Abisko, Sweden - Bog_T0_2 | ecosystem: Environmental > Terrestrial > Soil > Wetlands > Peat | place: Sweden: Abisko, Stordalen Mire...
GAATTCCTTCCTCCACCGGTGCAGCAGATTCGCATTAATCTCAAAGGCCCGCGCCACCTCGGCGGCTGAGGAACCTCTCTCCAGCTGCTGGATCGCAGCTTAGTCACTCAATTAGCAAGTGCTCGCCGCTAAAACCGCCGCCCCTGCCGATATGGAGGAAGACGGATCAAGCGTACGGTCATTATGCAGTCGGGCACCCACATCGCACAAAAACACAGAACCTCGGGCGGCTTTCGCCTATCCTCACCCCAAGGGAGCCTTTCGTGACGGCGGACCTGGTGATGCGTGGTCAGTATAACTAGTCGCAATACAGACATAGGAGCAATTCAATGCCGCAATTAGCGGAAACAACTCAGGAAAAGCAAACCGGCCGGACCGACTTTCTGCCAGGTCACTCGTCAAGTTACTACCCGGCGCTTCGTCACTATCCTGGGTTAACGAGACGATATCTGATCGGCGAGCCGAATAACCGGAATTCGTTAAACGTTAAGAATCGCGCGTGTGTTTGACGTCACTAAATTCCCGGAAAAGGTGAGGATCTCAGCCGTCTCGGCGGCACGACGCCCGCTCCAGCGCCCTCTTCATTTGCGAAAGCGTGGACGTGAGTACGTCGCTTCTCTTTGATCGTGCATTTTTGAACGGCGGATGAGGGAGCGCGGCCGGAAATGGCGCTTACTGGTGTGGGAGCATCCCAATCTCTATCCAGGAGCAACACCATGCAGACAAGATTTTTCGCCGCGTCGCACCTGGCGATTCTGGCCGTTTTGACGGTACCGCTGGCCAGCGCCTCATCGTATAACTTCACCAACTTCGACGGTCCAGGGCAGAATGGCGGAGGCACCACCGTCGACGGCATCGCGAATAGCGGCACGATTGTTGGCTTCTCGACGAACAACGCGGACAATCCGTCGCTGTTCACGAACTTCCTTGTGAACCCGAACGGAACCTTCACCACGCTCAATATCAACAACGATCCGCTGGCCATGGCGAATGGAATCAATGCCTCCGGTACCTTCGTGGGCATTTCCAATAACCAGGCGTTCTCGCAAACTGGATCGGCGTTTACCGCACTACCGCCCGTCAACGGCAGCACCGCCATGGAAACCGCTTTCGGCATCAACGACGGATCCCTCATCGTCGGCCAATATACCGACGCCGCTACTGATACACAGCCGGGATTTGTCTACAACGGATCTACGTACAAGACCTTGAACCCGACGGCGAACCCGTTCGCGGTGGTCAACGCGCAAAGCGTAAATAATGAAGGCGAGGTGGCCGGGTTCTATTCGACAGACGGCGAACACCAACACGGATTCCTGTACAACGACGTCACGAACACCTACCAACTTCTGCCGGACCCGAACATCGCCAACCTGCAGCTGACGCAGTTCCTGGGCATGAACGACGCAGGCTTGGTCGTAGGGTATTACCAAACCAACGATGGCAGCCAGCACGGGTTTATCTACAACATCAAAAGCAACAGCTATTCGTTTCTGGACGATCCGAACGCGGCGCCGAGCGGATTCAGCATCACGCAGATCACCGGCATCAACGATTCTGGTGAGATCGCCGGCTTTTACGTAGACCCGACGACCGGCCTCCAACGCGGATTTTACGCCACGGTAGCCACGCCCGAACCAGGGACGCTGCTGCTGTTTGCTGGCGGGTTCATCGCAGTCCTTTTGGTACGCAGATTCGCTTGAATCCACCGCTTGTCCCCCATTATGGGTCCATCCGTTCCACCCATTGAGCGCGCCACGGCCTGGAGATCAAACGGATGTCCAGTCTGCCTGCCGGAAGTTCCCTGGTCGCGCCCACCACTCCAAGCTGAGGTCACACGAGCAAAATGACCACCAGCAAAACTGCGTATAGCCGTGGTCCAAGATATCCAGTTTAATCTTCGAATGCGCGCGAGAGAATACGCGATGAATCGGTCGTGGGCGGCAGCGTTCCAAAAGTCCGTCCCCACCCACTTCCCAGCCGTGTCGCACAAAAGGCGTCACCCACATACGCAGGGCTAAACCGCAGCAATAAACTGGCCTGTAGAGCGGTCGCCAGCATTTCCGCCAATCGCCGAGCCGAGCCTTCCCCGGCACTCCGCGGGTCGATCGCCCCCGCATACGCAGCGAAGCGGCGATCGGCCCCGCGCGCCAGATCTATCTCCGCCAACAGGCTCTCCACCGCCGCTGCCTCCTTCGACACCGCGCGAAGAATATCCAGGCAGATCACGTTCCCGGAGCCCTCCCAGATCGAGTTCAAGGGCGACTCGCGCAATAGCCTCGGCATGATGCACTCCTCGATGTAACCGTTGCCGCCCAGACACTCCAGTGCCTCGTTGACCACCGCCGGCGCGCGTTTGCAGATCCAGTATTTCGCGACTGCCGTGGCCAGTCGCGCCAAACCGGGTTCGTGGTCGAACGCGCGTGCCAGCATCATCATCAGAACGGTAGCCGCCTCCGACTCGATCGCCAGATCGGCCAGCACATTGCCCATTAAAGGCTGATCGATCAGCAGCTTGCCAAACGCTTTGCGGTGCCGGGCATGGTGGATGGCCTGCGTCAACGCCTGGCGCATCACCGCCGCGGATCCGATCGCGCAATCGAGCCGAGTGTGTTGAACCATCTCAATGATCGACGGCACGCCCCGTCCTTCGTCGCCGATCCGGAACGCCTGGGCGCTATCGAACTCCACTTCGCCCGAAGCATTCGACCGGTTGCCCAACTTTGCCTTCAAACGCTGAATGTGGAAGCCATTCCGCGTGCCGTCGTCGCGCCAGCGCGGCAGCAGGAAGCAGGTCAGCCCGCCGGGAGCTTGAGCAAGGATCAGGAACGAGTCCGACATCGGGGCCGAGCAGAACCATTTATGGCCGGTCACGTTGTATTCGCCGGTTGCAGCACTTACGGCTTCTGCAGCAGTCGTATTAGCGCGGACATCCGATCCGCCTTGCTTCTCCGTCATCGCCATGCCGATCAGGAAACCATGCTTTTGATCGGGCGGAAGACAGCGCGGGTCATACTGATCGGATCGCAGGCGGGTTTCCCAAATCGCCGCCAAAGCGGGCTCCCGGCGTAGCGCGGGAACGGAGGCATAGGTCATCGATAACGGGCAAATGTGTCCCTGCTCGTTCTGCGACGCCAGAAACGTCAGCGCTGTGCGGGCGGCGTGAACACCCGATTGCGGATGTTTCCAAGGCAGATTATGAATGCCCGCGCCCATCGACAGCCGCATCAACTGCTGCCATGAGGGATGAAATTCGATCTCGTCGATGCGATTCCCGAAGCGATCGTGCGTGCGCAAGACCGGCGGATTTTCGTTGGCTTGAAAGCCCCAGGCGATCGCCTCCTCGCCGCCCATCGTGGCGCCGAACTCACCGAGCCGATCTTCCGCCCAACCGGCACACTCGCGCTTCACTGCCTCTCGCAAAACGGTGTCGGACGTGAAAAGATTGTAGTTGACCAGCGGTGGGGCTTGATTGGGCACAGTCACGCCCAACAGCATACCGCCGTCTGAATAGAACGAGATTAAGTGCCCGTAACCTTAACCAACTTAAATGGTTTCGTTGTATCGCGCCGCTGAGGCTGCGCTTCTAATGAATTGAGGTAGGGGTTTTCCGCACCCGATTTTAGACATGAGCACCACGTTTGTCTTTCACGATCCGACCGGCCGCCGCTGGATTCGATTCCGGCGCGCCATCGGCGTCGGCGGAATCATCACCGCCGTCTTGATTCTGCTGTTCGTGTTGAGCTTGGTCAGCAACCCTCAGTTGCCCGCGCTCGGCATCCCTGTGGTGCAGCACCTGGCGGATTTCAGCGAAGTCGCGCTTATCACCAAGGGTGAAAAGGCCGCCAAAGCCATCCCCTACCGCTTCCATAAACCGGTCAGCTACGTTCGCAACAACGGCAATCCGGTTCTCCATCCCCGCACTGTTCCCAAGACGCGCGCGGACCAGCCCCTGGTTTTCGGATTCTACGTGAACTGGGATGAAGCCAGCCGCGTCTCCTTCCGCGTGAATCTCACGCACATGACCCACCTGATTCCCGAGTGGCTCACCTTGAAGAACGGGAAAGGCGACGTCGACGATCAATCCGACGAACAGGTGATTCAGATTGCCCGCGACGCCAAGCTTCCGATCTTAGTCGAGATCAACAATTATCGCGATGGCTGGCAAGCTGGGGACCTGCATAAAGTGCTAAATAGCGAGGAAGCCGGCGAGAACCTGATCGACAACATATACAGCAACATCGAAGAACATAAGTTCGCCGGTGTGAACATCGATCTGGAGCAACTGCCGTCCAAGGATCGCGACAAGATGGTCCAGTTCATGGAGCGGCTGAGCGCCAAGCTGAAACCGGCCGGATTGCTTCTCACCGAAGACGTTCCGACCGACGACGATAACACTTACGACCTGAAGAAGCTGGGCGAGATCAACGATTATATCGTGCCGATGGTCTATGACGAGCACTACCAATCGGGCACGCCCGGTCCGGTGGCATCCGAGGAATGGTTCCAAAATCAAATCGACGAGCTTCAGAAAAAGGTGCCGGCTGAAAAGACCGTGATCGGAATGGGCAATTACGGTTACGACTGGATCATTGGATCGAGCAAAGGCGGCGTGGAAGTCAGCTATGGAGATGTAGTTGCGGCGTCGGTGGCCAACAAGACTTCGCCTCAATGGGACAACGATACTCAGAATCCGGTGCTGCGGTTCACCAGCGGCGGCCAGCAGCATGAAGTATGGTTTCTGGACGCGGTGACGGCGTTAAATCATATTCGCGATGTGTCGGACGGCGGCTATCGCGGCGTGGCCCTGTGGCGTTTAGGCGCCGAGGATCCCGGTATGTGGACCGCGCTGCCGCAACACGGCTGGCCCGACGACAGCTTCCAGCCGGCGAACCTGTTTCACCTAAGCGCCCAGAAATCCGTGCAACATTACGGTGAGGGCGAGGTGCTGCGGATCACCGATCGCCCGCATGATGGAACCCGCAACGTCTGGCGCGAGCCGGATGGCGACTATGCGGAGACCTATCAGGCGCTTCCCTCTTACTTCGTGGTGGAGCACACCGGCGGTTCGGCCAACAAGCTGATGAGCATCACCTTTGATGACGGCCCATCGGAATATACCGATCGCGTCCTGGACATTTTAAAGCAGAAGCAAGTCCCGGCTACCTTCTTTGTAATCGGCGAGAACGTCGAACAGTTTCCAGGCCAGGTCCGCCGCGAGTACCGCGAAGGACACACCATCGGCAATCATACTTACACGCATCCTAACGTCGCTAAGGAATCGGCCGAAGAGACACAATTAGAGTTAAGCACCACGCTGCGCCTGATTGAGCACGACACCGGGCATGGCTCCATTCTGTTCAGGCCGCCTTACAACGCCGACAGCGAACCGCAGACTCCCGCCGAATTGCTTCCCATTCAGCGGGCGCAAGATGAAGGCTATCTGACGATCGGTGAGAAGATCGATCCTCGCGATTGGGAGATCGGTACGACACCCGCCAAGATCCTGGAACAAGTGCTGGAACAGAAAGACGACGGCCACTTAATCCTGCTGCACGACGGCGGTGGCGATCGTTCCGCTACACTGGCGGCGCTTCCCCAAATCATCGACACGCTGCGGCATCAGGGATACAAGTTCGTTCCTTTGGAACAGCTGATGGGAAGAACCCGCGATCAGTTGATGCCGGTACCTTCCCAAGATGAAATGCGCTGGGCCAGCATTGAGGGCGAAGCGTTAACGTCAAAGGGCAATTTCAAGAAGGTAATCGGGTTGCTGTTCCTGATCGCGATTTACTTGACGCTCTTGCGATCTCTCATCTATGGAATACTGGCAGTGATTCAAAAGCACCGTGCCGCTAAACGTGTGTTCGATCCTTCCTACTGCCCCAGTGTGTCGGTAGTGATCGCCGCGTATAACGAAGACAAAGTGATCGAGCGGACCGTGCGATCGATCCTGAACAACGGCTATAAGGACCTGGAAGTAGTGGTGGTGAACGACGGTTCCAAGGATCGCACTATTGACGTGCTAACGGCGGCATTCGAAAACGAGCCGCGGGTTCGCCTCTTCACGCAGCCCAATCGGGGAAAATCGGCGGCGTTGAACCATGCCATTCGAGAAGCCCGGCATGAGATTCTGGTGGCGCTGGATGCCGACACCATCTTCCGCACCGGCACTATCGAAAAGCTGGTGCGGCATTTCTCGAATCCTAAAGTGGGAGCCGTATCCGGCAACGCGCGGGTCGGTAATCGCAACAGTTGGCTGACACGATTCCAGTCCATTGAGTATATCTGCGGCTTCAATCTCGACCGCCGCGCCTTAGACCTATTGAACGCGATCACCGTAGTGCCGGGTGCGGTGGGCGCTTGGCGCAAGAGCCTGATCGTGAATCTGGGCGGTTTCGGCGACGACACGCTGGCCGAAGACACGGACCTGACGCTGGCCATTCGGCGCGAGGGTTACGAAATCCGATATGAAGAGCAGGCTATCGCCTACACCGAAGCGCCGGAACGCACTAAGGACCTGGCGAAGCAGCGCTTCCGCTGGTCGTTTGGGACACTGCAGGCGGCTTGGAAGCACCGCGACGCGACGTTCAATCCCAATTATGGCTACCTGGGGATGCTCGCGCTACCGAGCATCTGGATCTTCCAGATTCTGTTGGCCGCGCTATCGCCATTCGCTGAAGTGGCCATGTTCATTGCGTTATTTGCGGGCAACTGGCGGATCGTGCTGCTGTACTATGTGGGGCTATTGGTACTGGAGTTTCTCACGGGTGTACTCGCTTACTGGCTCGAAGGCGCCAAACCGTGGGATCTGGCGTTGCTGTTCTTCCAGCGGATTTATTATCGCCAGCTGATGTACTACGTGTTAGCGAAGTCGCTGCTCTACGCCATGCGCGGACGCCTGGTCGGCTGGGGCAAACTGGAGCGCCGGGCCAGCGTGCAGGCTTAATGGTTGACGACTTTCACGCGAAGAAAGAGAATTGAATAAAGATGTCAGCCCCCCAGTCCAGATAACTGAGTACAGAGATTTCTACGACATCCCGAGGGCGTTCATTGTCGAGCCTCGTGATGGGATGCTCCTCCATTTCAATTGCGATTTCGATGAGGATCGGGACGACTATAGTGAAACCGCTTAAGCCAATGTTGCTGGAGTACTCGAAGACACCAGCTGTTTCTCAAGGCGACGCATTACTTTCTTCCCAAAGCACGCGAGGCCACGATCTCGGCCAGCACACTCAGCGCGATCTCCGCCGGACTTTCCGCCCCAATAGCGAGCCCGGCCGGCGCCCTGAGCCGATCCAGCCTTTCCTGCGCCAATCCATCGCGCTTCAACTTGTCGGTGATTTCGCGGGCGCGCTTTCTATTCGCAATTAGACCGACATAGCTGGCTTCCGATCGAAGCGCTTGCTCCACGGCTTCTTCGTCGAACCGCCCGCGGCTGGCCACTACCACGTATGTCCCGGCGGCACTCGTCAGGAGTCCTAAATCCAGAACATGCATTATTCGCGAAGCTCCGGGGAAGTTCGCCAGTTGCGCCAGCGGATCCACCACAGTCACTCGGTAACCCAGCGCGCTTCCAAATTGAGCCAGTGCTTTCGACACCTTATCGTCTCCCGCGATCACTAAGTGCGGGAGTTCGCCACGGCCTTCCAAATCCGCAGTTTCGAGTAGCTCCGGCCCCAAAGCGCCCGACGCATGGATCTGCCGGAATCTTTCCAGATCGGCTTTCGTATCCACGTCGAGCAGCACGCCGACGTCATCCACCGGGACCTTCAACATTTCATCCGTGTGATTGCCGAAGATGGCTCGGCATCCGACGTCGCCCGCCAAATTCAAGAGTTCCGGGAACAAAGCACGATCGATCAGAACCGGGTTGCCGCGAAATCCCTGAAACAGCGGAATCACGATTCGCGGTTTCTTGGCGCGGTATTGGTCGATGAGAAGGTCGAACGTTGCCGGGCGCACGAACGGCTGATCCGCGAGGACCATCAGCGCCCCCTCCGACTGCGAACCTACGGCCGCAATCCCGGCGCTGACCGAAGTTCCCATCCCTTGCTCGTGAGACTGGTTGATCACCACCCGCACGTTTTCCAGCTTTACCTGGAGCCGGATTTCATCCGCCGAACTCCCCAAAACCACGATGATTTCACTGACCTGCGATTGCCAAAGATTGTCAAGGACGGTTTCAAGCAGCGTCTTCCCACCCAGGTGGAGCAGTTGTTTCGCCGATCCCATGCGTGTGGACGCGCCGGCCGCCAGCACCACCGCGGAGACTCCCGGTAAATTGGAATTCGTCATCCTGATGCCTTCGACGCAGCCAGATCGATCAAGTTGCGGACGCGCACATCAAAGTTGCGAAAGCGTTCGTCCTGAGTTTGTCCGCGATGGAAGCGGAAGTAAATCTGTTGCAGCACCACGGCCAACTTAAAAATCGCGAAGACCTCATAGTAAGAGATGCGGCTGACGTCGCGGCCGGTTTTCAGGGCATAGTAATCGACCAGTTCCGCCGTCGTAAACCAGCCCGGTTCGGAAGTTAGGGACGGCTTCGCGCCACCGGGATCGCTGGGCTGGGTCCAATAGCAAAGGATCAATCCCAGATCCACCAGCGGGTCGCCGACGGTCGACATTTCCCAATCGAGAACTGCCTCCACGCGGCCGGGATCGTGGCTGTCCAGCATCACATTGTCGAGCTTGAAATCGTTGTGAACCAATGTCGCCTCGGGAGACGCGGGCATGCGGTCCGCCAGCCAATGCATCAGCCGATCCATGGCAGCATTCTCTTCTGTCTTGGCGCGCTGCCAGCGATCGAACCAGCCGCGCACCTGGCGTTCCAGGAAGCCGGCGGGTTTGCCGAGTCCGGTCAGCCCATGCTTCTCGATTTCCACCGAATGCAGTTGCACCAGGCAATCGACGAAACCCTGGCTGACTCGCCGCGGGTACTTCGGGAACGCTGCCAACTCCGGTGGAATCGAACTGCGCACTACGATTCCGCGACGGCGCTCCATGATAAAGAAGACCGCTCCCAGAACGGACAGATCCTCACATAGCAGGAAGACTTCAGGCGCGGGCGCGAACCAGGGGTGAACCGCCTCCAGCACATGAAACTCACGTGCCATGTCGTGCGCCTTGGGAGGCACCGGACCCAGCGGACCTCTGCGCAAAACATATTCGTCCTCGGATGTTTTGAGCAGGTAAGTCAGATTGGAATGCCCGCCGGGAAATTGCTGGAGCGAAATGCCCCGCTCGGCGCCGGGAAGCTTTCCGGTTAAATAGGCTGTTAATGCGGTAAGGTCGAGTTCTTCTCCAGTTCGAATCGCGGCGGTGTCGGACACGACACTATACTATCCAACGCTGACCTAACCAGCCGAGCGACGCCCCGGTCATCAACAGGCCGACGATCATTACGATTGCCGCGGAGGCTACGGGAATCCAACGGAGGGCCGGATGCGGCGTGGCGCGCTCACTCTTCGGAAGCAGATTCTTCGCATAGATGACCACTACGCCGATGCCCATTAGCACCACCGCGAGTCCCAGGCTGAAGGCGACCAGCAGCAGCAATCCAAGACCCACGCGGCCCAGCGCAATCGCGCTGAGTAGCAGCAGTAAGGCGGATTCACAAGGCACCAATCCGCCGCTTACGGCAAGAGCGGTCAGGCTGCCCCAGGTGATGCGGCCGGGTACTTCGTGGGTGTGGGTGTGGGTACCATGGCTGTGGTCATGATGATGATGATGATCGTGCGTATGGGTATGGGGGTGAACATGATCGTGGTGATCGTGATGATGATCGTCGGGACTGTGATCGTGATGATGAGCATGCGGCGTCGCGCGCAGCCGCTTGTATAACATCCATCCCCCAATCGCGACAATCGACAAGCCCGAAACCACTCCCAGGACTTGTGTGATCCTTTCGGGCATCACGTATTGAAACAGGAACAGAGTCGCCAAGCCGAGCAGAAACACGCTGATGGTATGCGTGAAGGTGACCATAGCCCCTAGGAATGCGGCGTGCTTCAGTGTGCCCCGCGAGCCAACCAGGTATGCGGCGACAATGGTCTTGCCGTGACCCGGTGTCAGCGCGTGTCCGGCGCCCAGACCAAATGCTACCGCGATCAAAATCAGAATCGTGCCCAGTCCCAATTCGCGATTGTGCAGCATGCGCGAGATATAGTCGCCCTTCACGACTGCACCAGCGGGAGCGGCTTTCGGGGTCATGGTGGCAGGCGCGGGAGTGGGAATGGCCTTCGGCTGAGCGATGGCCGCGATGACGGGAACCGCCGGCGGGGCGACCGGAACCAAAGGTTGGGACACAATCCAATCGATGGACGCGCGCAGATCCTGCGGCGGCGCGACTGTGGGATCTTGCGGATATTCAGAAAGCGCCTTGCTGCTGTCCTGCCCACCCTGGCTGGCCCGCGCGATCGCCGCGCCTTTTGCCGGCTGAATCACGATTTCTTTCCAACCGGCGCGCTCCGGATAATTGTGATCTTCGTAAAGCAACTGGCCGGGCGCGGCATCGAGGTGCAAATGCGAAGTGATGCGCAGAATTGGCAGGTTGCCCGCGCCATCGGCGATCACCAGATTCGAATTCAAAAAATGAACCGCTACCGGCTTTCCGTCAGAGGTAATGTCGAGATGGCTAGCCCATTCCCGAGCCTGCTCGGTGGCGCGGCGCTCCAGATCGGCCGCCGGACTGTTGCGATCGAGATCCCACAGTTGCAGCAGATTCATGGTCGGGAGTTCCGCCAAGTCGAGCACATACGTCACGTCAACGCCCTTGCCGCCCACCTGGAACCTGGCATAGTGGCTGATTGTGAAGTTACCCATGGGATGGCTCCACAGCGCGGCGGCCGACAGAGCCAGAAGGAGGACAGAGAATCGCTTAACCATTCATACCCTCTTACGCATGTTACACGCTAGTTGGATGTTGGCGTTTTGTGATAGTTGGGGTAAGCCGGATGCTGGTGTTGCGGAACCGGGTTCTTCTGCAGATCGGCCATCACCACTTCAATCGCTTTCTCCAGTTGCGGGTCGTGTCGCTGGCGGACCAACTCGGGGTCCTGATCGACTTCGATGTCGGGCGAGATGCCACGGTTTTCAACCTCCCAATCGCCCTGCGGATTCCACACCGCCAGACTGGGGGCCGTCACCACGCCGCCATCCATCAAATCGGGCGTCCCGGGTATGCCGACCAAGCCGCCCCAAGTGCGCTTACCGATCAGCTTGCCGACGCCCGCGCGATGGAAGTACCAGGGCATGGCATCGCCACCGGAGCCTGCGTATTCATTGATGATCATCGCTTTGGGCCCAAAGATGGCCCCTTGCGGCTGCAGCAGGTCGTGCCCATCGCGCGGGGTCACGATGCTCATCAGCTTGCGATTGAGAATCTCGATGATGTCGGTGGCCAACGCGCCCCCGCCATTGAAGCGTTCGTCAAGGATGACGCCTTCGCGATCGGCTTGCGCGAAGAAATAGCGGTTGAAACTGGTCAGGCCGCCGAGCGACGTATCGGGCATGTAGACGTAGGCCACGCGCCCATGCGTCATCTGATCGACTTTGCGGCGGTTGTCTTCGATCCAGGCAAGATTGCGCAGCCCGCTTTCGCTCGGGACCGGAACAACCGTCACTTCGCGCGAATTTGCGCCGCCGGGATCGGGGCCGACTTTCAGAACCACGGACTTCCCGGCGGTGTTTTCAAAGAAGCTGAAAACGTTGTCGATACCGCGCAAGTCTTGCCCATTCACCGCCAAAAGGTATTCGCCGGCCACGACATTTATACCAGGCTGAGTCAACGGAGCTTTCAGCTGTGGATTCCAATTCTCGCCGTCATAGACACGCTCAAAGCGGTAATGGCCGTTTTCTACCTTGTAATCGGCGCCCAGCAGACCGGTAGGCACGCGTTTGACGTCCAGCTTATCGCCGCCAAAAACGAACAAATGGCCAACGGTGAGTTCGCCCATGGTCTCCGCGAAAATGTAGTTCAAGTCGCTGCGGGACGCAATGGAATCAACATATCTTTGGTATTTCTCTTCGATCGCCTGACGATCGACGCCGTGCAGATTCGGGTCGTAGAAGAAGTCCCGCTCGATACGCCAGGCTTCGTGGAACATCTGCTTCCATTCCAGGCGCGGATCCACTTTCACTTCGATATTGTCAGTTTTCAGCGCAGTTTCCGGCTTGTCTGACGGAGGCGCGGGAGGCGGCGTCCCTGAACCGGTGGGCATGGGCTTCAAGGTCGTGATGATCCACCGCTCGCCCTGAAGATAGAGCACTTTCTCGCCATTCTCCGCCACTTCGAAGTTGCGCACGCCCGCTACAGCGACATCGGATTTGCGGCTCTTCAAATCGAAGCGATGCACGATGGATCCGGCCGGAGGACCGGGCGCCCGCGCGGGAGCTTCGAGGGCAAACAGCATACCCGGCTTACCGGTTAGCAACTCCGAGTAATTGCGCGGCGGCAGCGGCAAGGCGAGAATCCGCTGATTGATTCGATCGAAGTCGATTTTAACCAGCGGGACTTTCGGCGCCGGAGGTTTCGCCGAATCGTCCTTCTTGGCCTCGTCCTTCGGAGCTTCGTCCTTCTTGGCGTCGGCGCTCTTTTCGTCATCGCTCTCCGGGGCGAGCGGCGACGGCTGGTCCTTCGCCAACACCACCAAATAAAGGCTGCGAGTGACCTGCGTGATGCCACTATGAAGATCTTGTTCGTGCGCCGGACCCGAATCGGTGCTGGCCGAAAAGTACAGATACTTGCCGTCTTTATCGAATACCGGATCGCCGGCGTCGCTCATCCCGTCGGTCACTTGAGTGGATTTGCCGTCGGCCAGCGAATAGGCGAAGATCGCGCCCAGGTAATTCTTCAGCGGCATGGAATAAGTGATCCATAGACTATCCGGAGACCACTCCGGCGAGATGCCGCCATCCCGGTAATAAGCCGTATCCACCTTGACCGGAGTCTTCTTTTCCAGGTCCAGATACCAGAGATTGAAGTGGCTGTCTATGTAGGCGATCTTCTTGCTGTCAGGGGACCAGTGCGCGTTCGAGAAGAAACCGGGCTTGTCTCCCAGCGTGAACTTGCGGACATCTCCCATTCCATTTTGCGCGCGGACGTGTAGCTGGTATTCGCCGGATTCATCCGAAAAATACGCGATGGTCTTTCCGTCAGGAGACCACACCGGATCGCGCTCCATCACGCCGGGAGTATTGGTCAGATTCCGCGGATCGCCTTTTTCCGCCGGCACGGTGATAATCTCCCCGCGTGCTTCAAAGACCGCCCGTGCGCCGTTCGGCGAGATGTGCGCGTTACGCAGCTTCTTCGATACGTTGACGAAGTGCTCGCGCAGTTCCGGCAGATCGCCGGAAACGCGTACTTCGACGGCGTTGGTCTTGCCGGATTTCAAATCGTACAGATGCAGGGAACCGAACTGTTCGTATACGATGGCGCCAGGTCCGGCGGAAGCGGACTTGACGTCCAGCCCTTTATTCTCGATGCATTCCTTTACTTGATGGGATTGTAGGTCGTAGCTGAAAAGAGTCACCGGGCCGCTGCGGTCGGACAAGAAGTAGATCTTGTTGCCCACCCACATGGGATTGAAGTCGTTGGATCCGTCGCGCGGGATTTTCTCGGTGTGGCCAGTAGATAGCGTGGCGATCCAAATGGGCGTGGATCGGCCGCCGCGGTAGCGCTTCCAGGCCTCGAAGGCGCGGGCCAATGGCACATACGCCAAGCGAGTGCCATCAGGCGAGTACGACCCTTCATTGCCCATCGGCAAGTCGACTCGCTCTTCCAGGCCGCCTTCCAGTCCGGTGGTGTAGAGCTCGGAGTAGCGCGAGTAGGCCGTGCGGTTGGTGTTGAAGAGCACGCGCTTGCCGTCCGGCGTCCAACCGAGCACCGTGTCGGGCGACGGATGCCAAGTCAGGCGTTTGGGCATTCCCCCAGCGGCCGGGATGACGTAGGCATCGACATTGCCGTCGTATTCGCCCGTGAAAGCGATCTGAGAACCATCGGGAGAGAACGAAGGATTGGTCTCGTCGCCTGGGGAGGTGGTAAGGCGGATGGCGTCTCCACCGGTGCGAGGGACGCTCCAGAGATCGCCGGCGTACGAAAAAACGATGTGGGTCCGGCTGAGCGTAGGCTTCTGCAATAGCAAGTGCGGGTTGTCTTGGGCGAAGGTCAGCGATGCGGCTAAAGCGGCCAGAAGAAGAGTTCTCATAAGAGCGGTCCTTTGGGCGAAGTGTACCGCAGTCTGGAGGCGTCTCGTGTAACCTTTTAGGTGATGAGTTCATTCAAGGCTTTCGTCCTCGAGCAACATCTCAATATTCAGACTTGCCAAATAAAAGAGTTCGAGGACTACGCGCTGCCGCCCGGCGACGTCACGGTGGCGGTAGAGTATTCGAGCCTGAACTACAAAGACGGCTTGGCGGTAACAGGCACTGGAAAGATCATCCGCCAATTTCCGATGGTTCCGGGAATCGATTTGGCGGGCACGGTTTTGCAGTCGGCGGACGCGCGGTATAAGGACGGCGATCGGGTACTGATCACCGGGTGGGGCATCGGAGAACGGAGTTGGGGTGGCTACACGCAAAAGAATCGCGTGAAAGCGGACTGGCTGGTTCCTTTGCCCGACGGGATCAATACGCGGCAGGCGATGGCGATCGGAACTGCCGGATTTACGGCAATGCTGTGCGTGATGGCGTTGGAGCATCAGGGGGTGAAGCCGGGCGACGATGTAGTGGTGACGGGCGCGGGCGGTGGAGTCGGAAGCGTGGCCGTGGCTGTGCTGGCGAAGCTTGGGTATCGGGTAGTGGCGTCCACGGGCCGCTCGGAAACCCATGGCTACCTGCGATCGCTGGGGGCCGGAGACGTGATCGACCGCTCGATTTTTAATAATCCGTCGGGCAAGCCGATGGATGCCGAGCGCTGGCACGGTGCGGTGGATTCAGTGGGCGGAGCAACGCTGGCGACGTTGATTCGCACTATGAAGTACGGCGGCAGCATCGCGGCTTGTGGACTGGCGGGCGGCGCCGATGTGTCTACTACTGTATTTCCCTTTATTCTTCGGGCAATCAACCTGCTGGGCGTGGATTCGGTTTATACGCCGCCCCCGAAACGACGCGAAGCGTGGCGCAGGCTGACGTTGGATTTGCCGGCTCACAAGCTGGAACAGATGACCCGCGTGATTTCGCTGGGTGAAATCGAAAGGTTCAGTAGAGAGATCTTAGCCGGGAAGGTGCAAGGACGTATTGTCGTGGATGTGAACGCTTGAACGGGTCGACGCCGGTAGGCTCTGGACCCAATGCGCATTGATACCGAATTCGCATTAATACCGAATTCGCATTCATAAAGAGGTCGAGAGAAAAGGTCCACATGACTTCGCCGCACCTTTGGAACCTGAAGTATTAGAGGGCCAGCCTCGCAGCCTGCTCTCAACCGAATTTGGGCGCACTAGCGATGCCGTCCGCCGCTGGAACCGTGGAAAGCTTCTGATGCATCGCCTCGAGCGACGCCGCCGGATCGTCGTTTGGCGTAGCGCGTACGAGATTGCGGCCGTCGTTTTTCGCCCGATAAAGCGCGCGGTCGGCACGCTGCAGCAGCGAGACGCCGTCTAGGGGAAGTAGGCCGGCTTCGCTGACGCCGGCGCTCACGGTTAGCTTGATTGCCCCTTCGTCCCACCCTCCAATGTCGAGGCGCTCCACGGCTGCACGAATGGCTTCAGCCTTCTTAGCCGCCATCTCCTGCGATTCCCCCACCAGCAGAACGGCAAATTCTTCTCCACCATAGCGACAGACAATATCGCCTTGGCGCATCGCATTGGAGATGGTTTGCGCTACCGCTCGCAGTGCAGTGTCACCGATTTCGTGACCATGCGTGTCGTTGAGCACCTTGAATCGATCGATATCGAACATAACGGCCGAAACTGGCAACTGCAACCGGCGCGCACGGAGTAATTCGCGGGGCAAGGCGTCATCGAGGTACCGGCGGTTGTAAAGGCCGGTCAGCCCATCGCGGATGGATTCCTCTTCGAGGCGGGACCGCAGCCTGATCGCCTCCAACGCAGAGCCGACTCGCGCCGCAAGCATCAGAAGCATGGACTGTTCCCGCTCATGCTCCACCGCTTGCAAATCGCCGAGGGCTTGTGGGCTCCAGTATGCGGTTAATACCCCCACAACGCCGTCGGCAAATATGGGCACGCATGTGCTGGCTGCTTCTGAAGGGATGCGTCCGGAGAGATGTTTGCACATGGGCGCCGTCGCTCCCGCAAGCCTGGTGTGAATCATGCCCCGCCGCAGCGCCCAGCACTCGGTACGTCCTATAGTCAGCACAAGTTCATCCGAGTGCCAAGTGGCCGCCCGCCGTTCCCCGTCTTCGCCGGAGAAAAGGTATAGTGCCGCCATAGCCTTGCCGGAAAGCTGATTGATGTAGCGGCCGACCAAATCGCGGACTTCGTCCTCGGTTAAACTCGCTTGCAGGAATGCCGTAACTTCAAACAAGGTGGAGTTGTCGGCGTCTCGCTGGCGCGAGACCTCAAGACTTCTCGAAAGCGTGTCGTTCAGCGTCTTGAGCTGGCGTTCGACGGCGATGCGTCCGGTGATGTCTGTGGCGAACATCACGACTTTTTCGGGCTTTCCGTCCAAGCCGAGGATCGGCGTGTAGGTTGCCTGTATCCAGACGGCATTGCCGTTCCTGGTCAATCGCTGGAATTCGCCGGACTGAAACTCACCGCGGTTGAGTGCTTCCCAGAACTTGCTGTATTCCTGAGTTGCCGCGTACTCGGGTTGCACCAGGATCCGGTGGTGCCGGCCAATAATCTCGTCTCGGCGGTATTCCAGGAGCGCAAGAAAACGATCGTTGGCGGCGATGATCGTTCCATCTAAGCGAAACTCAATCACTGCATGGGACGCATCGATAGCCTTGGCCTGACCGGCAAGCAGCGCTTCAGCTCGCTTGCGCTCGGTGACATTCCGCCCCACCCAGTAACGAACACCGGTCGCCCGATGCTTCGACACGCTCCAATGCAGGGCCACGAAGGACCCGTCCGCAGCGCGGCAACGACACTCGAAGTCGACAGCCTGAGCGCCCTTCTCTAGTCTCTCGAGGGCCTCGGATACTGCCGGCAGGTCGTCGGCAGAGACCAGATTGAAGATGACTCTCCTGCACAGCCCGGTTCCAGAGTAGCCCAGCAGCTGCGTCAGAGATTCGTTGGTTTTGACGAAGCGGCCTTCGGGGCTTTCGACTTGCAACAAATCTCGCGTCGATTCAAAGAAACCGCCACTGGGATCATCCTCTATCGTCGCTAAATCAGCCATACGGCCTTTCACACGCTTCGCCCAGTCCATGTTCTTTGCTGACACGGACTCCGCCTCTTTCCCGTATCGGACAGAACGGCCGGAATGTTAGCGCTAATTTGCATCGACCGCGTACCCGAGAAGATCCACCAGCTGACGGCCCAGTTCACGCAACCGCCAGAGGGAAAAAAGAAGTGGAGCTTCTCCGCCCATCCAGAACGACAAGTCGCGATGGTTCACTTCGAACGGACTTGCCATTGATAAAGTGGTCTAGAGGAGAC
>Ga0302319_10010600_pt1 | contig 17560 bp, 12 predicted proteins | sample Bog_T0_2_FD_203319 | JGI IMG/M metagenome (GOLD analysis project Ga0302319, IMG submission 203319) | Peat permafrost microbial communities from Stordalen Mire near Abisko, Sweden - Bog_T0_2 | ecosystem: Environmental > Terrestrial > Soil > Wetlands > Peat | place: Sweden: Abisko, Stordalen Mire...
CGGAGAGCTGGAACAAGATACCGGCGCTCAATTTGGATTACCATATGATCTGGCGCGCCTGCGCGTCGAGCGGCGGAGTCAGTTGGGACCTCATCACCGAGGCCAACCTCGAGGAAACCGTCGAAGTGTTCATGGAGACGGTGGCGCGGCTGACCGCGCTCGCCACCCGCATCAACGCGCTCGAATTTGCCATGCCCGAATTCTGAAGGCGAGACCGCTCCGGCGGCAGGAGCTCCAGGTGTCCGAAGATTTGCGCACGCGCGTCGCGGCGGAAATACGCCGCGATCTCGCCGAACAGGCCGCCGCCGGCTTTTCGCTACTGAGGCGCTTTCCCGATTCGGAGACGGCCGGCGTGCCGGCGTTCTTCGCCGGCCTTTCGGCTGAGGAACGCGAGAGCCTGCTCGATGGACTCGCCTGGAACGCGACGCGCGAATCCAACCCCCAGCAACACGAGGAACGGAGCCGAACGTTCCCGGTTCTGCGGGGCTTGCGATATCTCAAGCCGCAGTATCCCAGCGGCGACTGGTTTGGCGGGCGGCCGAAAAAGGCGAAATTGAAGCGCGCCGTCGCGGACAAGCTACTCGCCGCCGGTTTCGTGCGTCGCAAGCGGGAGACGCCGGGCGGGTCGGACTGGATGGAGTTCGGGCGCCTCGGCAGCGCTCATCCGGGCCGGCTCGTGTTGTTCTTCGATCCGGGATTTCCCCATCAACTCGACTATGGGTTCCGCGATTGGCTGCGTCCCGACCTGCGCGTTCATTTTCCGCCGCTCGGGCCCCGCGATAGAATTCCCGCGCTGAGCAATCTGAATTACGAAACCCTTTGGCGCTGCGAAGCGTCGAGCAATCCGATCTGCTGGGACGTCATCACCGAGGCCAACCTCGAGGAGACGCTCGATGCGCTCATCGAGTCGCTGGCGCGGCTCGCCGCGCTGGCGGCGCGCATAAATGCGCTCGATGCGCCCTTGCCGTGATGGCTGGAGCTAAGCCCGCGTAAATCATTGCTGAGTCACATTCCGCCGCCCAAGCCGGAGTCGTCCATGTCCGAAGTTTTGCGCGCGCGCGTCGCCGCCGAGATTCGTCGCGATCTCGCCGAGCAGGCCGGCGCCGGCTTTCCGCTGCTGCGGCGCTTTCCCGATTCCGAGACGGCCGCTGTGCCCGCGTTCGTCTCCGGCCTTTCCGCCGAGGAGCGCGAAAGCCTGCTCGACGGGCTCGTTTGGCACGCCACGCACGAATGGGACTACCAGCAGCGCGAGGAATTGATCCAGGCGTTCCCCGTTCTTCGGGGGTTGCAAATGCGATATCTGAAGTGTGTTTATCCTGAAAGCGATTGGTATGGCGGGCGGCCGAAAAAGGCGAAGTTGAAGCGGGCCGTCGCGGACGGGCTCGTCGCGGCCGGCTTCGCGCGCCGCAAGCGGGAGACCCCGGGCTCGTCGGACTGGATGGAGTTCTCCCATCCGGACGAAGCCTTTCCGGGCTTCGTCGGCCTGTTCTTCGATCCGGGATTTCCCCGCCAGATCGACTACGGGTGGCGCCATTGGCTGCGCTCGGACCTCGCGACTCATTTCCCGCCGCTCGGGCCGCGCAACAACGTTCCGGCGCTCGGCAATCTGAATTACGAAACCATCTGGCGCTGCGCGGGGCAGAGCATTCCTTTCTGCTGGGACGTCATCACCGAGGCCAACCTAGAGGAGGCGGTCGCCGTCCTCGTGGAGACGCTGCATCGGCTGGCCGCGCTGGCCAAGCGCATCAACGCGCTCGAATTCCCGTCCTCCTGAAGGTGGACGTACGTCAAACTCGCTTCGGCTCCGCCAGCACGCCGAAGAACGCGGGCAAAGCGAGGAAATAAGCGAAAGCCGCGATTTCGATGACGGCGCCTAGGCCGTAATTGGTGGCGATCACCGGCGCGGCGGCCGCCCCGATCACCGAGAAGCAGCCGTTCACACCCCAGGCCCAGATGAACAGATGCTCCTTGCCGAGCCGCCCCAGCGTCGTCATCGCCGTCGACATCGGGAAACCCATCAGGAACGCGGGCGGCGCGATGAAGACGAAGCACAGCAGGAGCCGCGCCAGATAGGGCAGGGCGCCGATCGCGTCGAGGGCCTGATTGAGATAGAGCGCGTAGCCCGCCAGCAGCGCCGCGATGGCGATGAAGATCGCCGGCATGACGACGCGGCTGTAGGGGAGGATACGTTCGGAAATCAGCGCGCCCAGCCCTGAGAACACCAGCATTCCGGTGATCAGGATCGAGGCGGAGACGGTCGGGTTGCCCAGCGCCATGACGAAGTGGGCGATCAGCCCGACCTCGACCATGATGTAGCCGGCGCCCAGGCAGGCAAAATAGACGACGCTCAACGCCTTGCCCGGCGTCTTCGAGAAGATCGAGCGCCAGCCCCAGATGACGGGAATGACCAGCAGCACGGCGGCGGTGGCGCAGGCGATGGCGAGCGTCGCCCAGATCAGCAGATAGCCCCATTCGTCCTGCAACGGCTCGAGACGGTCGGCGTCGGAAAACACCGCCGGCAGGTCCTTGGTTTTGACATAAGCGGCGAAATAGGGGGCGTCGTTGGTGAGCTTGCGCGTGTCGAACACATAGCGGTCGGCGATCTTCGGCCAGTCGCCGTCGAGGAAACTGTGCCACGCCAGCCGTCCCATGACGACGGAGGGTAAGACCCCCTCGGTCGGGCCGCCGGGCGGAACGGCGTCGTCGGGCGCGGTCGGGTCGGCGGAGGCCGTCTGGTCCGAACCGGGCGGGCCGTTGATCGGCGCGGAGAAGAATTGCGCGACATAGCCGCTGAGCGTGCGGTCAGTCTCGGAGCCGTCATAGAACAGGCCGGGCGAATAGATCTCGTCGAACGACATGTCGTGGGTATGCTTGCGCAGCTTGGCGATCTCGTCGGCGGAAAACCCGCCGCGCTTGTAGAGCACGGTCGCGGTGGAGAGGTAGGATGACGAGACGAAGAAGGAATCGGCCATCTTGTCGCCGTCGAGCGCCCGCGAAGCCGCGGCCATCGTCGCATAGAGTTTGAGCACCGATTTCGGCGGCTCTTCCTTGTTCCAGATCGTCACCGCCAGCACGCCGCCATCGGCCAGCGCCCGCATATAGGTTTCCATCGCCTCCTGGGTGTAGGCGAATTTCTCCACGACGGCGAAGCCGCCCGGATTGGAGAGGCCGGTGGAATCGGCCAGACTGAGGTCGATGACGTCGAATTTTTCTTTTGTCTGTTGCAGGAAGTGCCGGCCCTCGTAATCGATGACCCGCACTTTGCTCAGGACGTCGTCGGTGAAGGTCTTGAACACGGGGTCGCGGAATGCGGCGAGGATGGCGCGGTTGCCCTCGGCGACCGTGACGTCCTTCGAGCCGGTGGCCAGTGCGACCTCGGTCGAAATGCCGCCGCCGAATTGCGTGATGAAGGTTTTTGGCGCTTTCTTGATCACGTAAGGGTAATACATCGGGAGGAAGCGAAAATAGGCGCTCTCTTTCGCCGAGAGGTGGCGCATCACGCCGATCGGCCCGTCGCTGTCGATATAGAGGCCCATATAGGCGTTGGCCGGCATTTCCGGCAGATTGAAGCCGGCGTTGTCGGAAAGGCCCGGCGCGAAATGCAGGTAGGAGGTCGTATAGGCCTCGAGGAAGCCGAACGGCGAATAACTCTCGTAGACCTTCTTGGCTTCCGGCAGGCGCCGCGCGTAGGACGCGCCCTTGTAGTCGTTCACCGCCAGCCGGGAATAGCCCAGCATCGGCGCGGCGACGAAATGGCCGCCGAAGGCGACGAGAGCGGCGAGGCCAAAAGGAAGCAGCGTGAGGCGGGCCCGGGGCAGGAAGCTGAATGCCACGCAGGCGGCGAGCCACAGCAGCAGCGGCGCGGCGATCAGGTCGACCGGCGGAAACACATACATTGCGCCCAGGAATACCAGGCCGCTGAGGCCGGAGCCGGCGAGATCTGCGAAATAGACGCGACCGAACGTCTTGTTGCTCTTGAGAAAAATCGAGCCGAGGAACACCGCTCCGCCCAGGAACGGGATCAGCGAGGCGACGAAAATCTGCGCCAGCTTCCATTTCTGGTGCGGATCGGAGACGAGGTAGATCGGATTGAAGCCGAGTTGCTGGATATAGAGGTTGGCGCCGACCGCCAGCGGCCCCATCAGCCCGAGCCCCAGGCCCGCCGCCAGCCGCCAGTGGCGCGAGAACCAGTTTTTGGCGACCGACATCACCGCGCTGGTGAGGCCGAAGCCCAGCATCGCCAGGCTGACGACCAGCGAGCCGAAATGCGTCCAGTTGCCGACGGCGAACACGCGCATGATGTCGATTTGCAGCGCGATCACCGCGCCGGCGCCGAGGCCGACGGCGAGATAGAGCGCCAGCCGGTCCCGCGAGCCCAGGACGAGGTCGCCGCCCGCGTCGATATCGTCATGCATGCGAGAAAAACTCCAGGGGCGCGGGCAGGGTGAGTAAGCGCCGCGACATCCATCCTTGCGAGCGAAGCGAACCAACCCAGGGGCCGCGTAGCTGCGGCTTCAGGATAATATGGCCAGCCTCAACCCGTCGGCCCCTGGGTTGCTTCGGCTTCGCCTGAAAACAAACAAGAGGAGCGTCGGCCTCCAGGCCGACTTGGGCGGCCCCTCGACGGCGGCCCGGAGGCCGCCGCTCCTCGGGATGTCGAAAGCCGGCGCGGAACTCGCAGTGACGGTGGGCGGTTTGCAGGCTGGCTCCGAACCGCCCGAGGCGTCGAAGCCCGCGTCAGTTGTTGTGCGTGCCCTTGATCGCATCGCCTTCGAGCTTGGTGAAGGGCACGAAGGGGACGATGCGGCCGCCGTAGATGTCGGAGCGCGCGACGGTGATCGTGCCGTCGTCGGCCTGATTCTTGACGACCTTGAGCACGCGCTGCGCGCCGGGCGGGCCGACAGGGATCACCATGACGCCGTTGGGCTTGAGCTGCTGGAGCAGCGGCGGCGGCACGTGGTCGATGCCGCAGGTGACGATGATCTTGTCGAACGGCGCGTTCTCTTCCCAGCCGTAATAGCCGTCGGCGTTCTTCGACTTGATCGCCGAAAATTCCGCGTAGCCGTCCTTGATCAGGGAATCATAGGTGGCGCGGGTGCGTTCGGCCAGCGGCTTGATGATCTCGATCGTGAACACCTGATCGGTGAGATGCGAGAGATAGGCCGACTGGTAGCCGGAACCGGTGCCGATCTCGAGCACCTTCTCGCCCTTCTTCGGATCGATCGTCGAGGTCATGCGGCCGACGATATGCGGGCCGGAAATCGTCACGCCCCAGCCGATGTCGAGAAAGGCGTGCTCATAGGCGCGGCTCAGGTTCTGTTGCAGGACGAATTTTTCGCGCGGCGTGAACAGGAAGGCGCGCTTGTGGCGGTCGTCCCAGATGTCTTCGTTGCGCACCAGCGCCACGAAACGGTCGAACCGCTCGCCGAGATATTGCGGGTCTTCGCCGCGCTGCGCGACGCCCCACTTGATGAAGTTCTCGCGGCTGTCCATCGGCGGAACGAGGTCGAAAGTGAAAGGCGTCGGCACGTTGGCCAGCGCCCAGCTCGGGAGGAGGGCTCCGCCCGCCAAACCGGCCGCGCCGGTCAAAAAGTCTCTACGCCGCAATCGGGCCTCCTTGAAGGAATCGGTAACCATCCGGGTCGGATAGCGCCGCCACATAAACCAGTTCGCGCCAAAACGCGACCCTTCAGTTGCGGCGCGGCGCCGGGATGCCGACGTTGCGGTCCGATGGAGACCAAGCCATTAATGGGTTCCGGTCGGATTGAGCATCCATTGTTTCAGCGTCTTGTGGCGCGGCGTCGGGGCATAGCCAAGCGCTTGTTCCTGCATGCGTTTACGCTGCGCCGCGGCGAGCTTGTGGCCGGCCCGGTGTGGATTTTCCGCGAAACCGGCGTTCGGCGCGCCGGCGATCGCGATCTCCGCGCCCTCGTGCGAGACGAGATCGAACAGCGTCGCCGCGTTTTGCGGCGCAAGGCGCACGCAACCGTGGCTCGCGACATGGCCGAGCGCATAAACCGCGTCCGTGCCGTGAATCGCGAAATTGCCGGAGAAAAAGATCGCGTGCGGCATCGGCGCGTTGTTGTACTTCCAGGAATGGATCATCCGGTACATCTGCTGCGGCCGATAATGGCCGGTCGGCGTCAGATGCCCGGGCCGGCCGGAAGAGATCGGCCAGTCGTAGGCGGCGCCCGTGTCGGAGACCACGTGCATGCGCTGTGTGGAGAGATTCACGTCGATTTGGACCGTCGCCTGCGCGGTCGTCTCGGCGCCGAACCACGCCCCGACCGCCAATCCCAACGCCGTTACTTTCCGCATGACGATCTCCAACCTCTGGCGGCGCTTTGTCCGTCCACGAACGGGACGATGGCCGCGTCTCGATGAAGGAAATGCAAAATCCGGGGCGTTCGGCGTCGGGATGAACGGGCGAGAAGGAAACAGCGTTAACGGACGGTCACGAAGCGCTCACGGAGCTGCGCGTCAACCCGCGCGGCGCAATCGTCGGCATGATATAGTCGTCCCCGAATTCCCGCGCCAAGGAGCCGTTATGGCTAACATCGCAAAGCGAACCTTCAGCCTTCCGCCTGAGCAAGCCGCCTTCATCGTTGCGCGGGTCGCTTCAGATTCGTGGGCGAGCGCGAGGGAAGTCGTGCGCGCTGGCGGTCTCGCCCCACGGAATAGTGACGCCCAGGGGCGGCCTTGGCGCATTCCTTTTCGGGCCTTTACCGTTATCGGAGGTCTTCGAGGTTCTGTCGTTCAGAATTCGTCCTCCCCAAAAGTCAGCTCCCAATAATCTTTTGAAGGGGTCGGTCTTCGACTGTGAAGTCGCTCCAGCAGCGTTTCTACCTCCGCAATATTGCAATTCTCAAATGTAATTACGAAGATCGTTCCCTGACCCCCTCCCAACGTCAACAAACCCATGATAGAGCCAAGGACGGATCTTTCCTCGCCTGGGCCCTCTCGGCTCATCCACAACACGGGTTTCTCCCATCGCGATGCAAGCTCTTCCAGCCAAATCTCATAGGCTTGAACGAGCTTCGCAACAGCTCTGGCGTGCATCCCCTTCCTGTTTTTTATCTTCACCCGAATCCTCGACTCCGATCCCGCGGCGGCGCTGAGCACAACGGAGTTTGCGACGATCCGAACCCCCACGGCGCCCGGAGCGTCGGAATTCAAATATGTAAACACGGCGTATTCACCTGGAGGTACGTATAAAGTTAAATTCGCATCGAATAATATCCATTGCTTCAGGTCTGATGTTAAATTTATTTTGTTCATCGATAGTAAGGCAAGTTGGTAATCGATCCCTTTTCTCTCCGTCTCGGCTAAGCCGGCCCACATGATGACCTGATCTATAGTAGGCATTCGGGCTGGAATTTCCCCAATATCTTCATCCATTTTAAAATCTCCGCATGAAAATCTGAGCGCGATCAAATAATCCGAAAATGCGGGAACTGCAAAATGGATATGATTTCCAATTGAGCCAAACGCTCCTGTTGTCTGCAGATCAAGCGCTAAAGTTTGTAACTCGGTCTGCTTGAGGCGGTGTCCAAAAAATTTCTGAACAAGCTTATCGAATTCATCGAAATGGAGTGCATGCCGTCGTCCAACAAACATAAAAAATGCGACGTAATACATGAAATCAAATCTGTCATCCGTAGTGAGATTCCACCGGGATTTACCTTTCTCGATGTCGCGTTCGAGCCAGTATCTTATGAATACGCCATAAACGTTTGCAACGCATTTGATATTGCTATTGTTCCAAGGACGGCTACCAAGCAACAGATACAAATACAGTGGATTTCGAGCAAGCATCATGTAATTTGGGCCGTCGCCTCGGTTTGCCAGAATGCGCGAAGCCTCACTTCGAAGAGTGTGGGTCGTACTTTCTTCAGTCGCGAATTTTTCTACAAAGTCAAGTATCTGATCCGAATCAAATTCTCTTAGGGCAATCGCCGATACTTTCGGGTAGGTCCCGCTTGTTGGCATCAAGCGTGCAATATCTCGCCAGAGACTGTCTTCGCCCTTCCGGTTGAACAATCGCCAGAAGTCATCCAAGCCCCTGAAATATGACGCTCTCGACGTGATGATGATCTTTTCCGCCGCCGCGGCTCCCTCCAAGATTCGGAGCATATTCATTCGCTTTTGATCGGGATTCATGGCGTTGGAAATTTCGTCGAGACCATCAAGGATAACGAGGCTCGTACCCTTCGCGCCGGCATACAATTCTCCAAGCTGTCGGCACTTGCCGATGACTCGGCCAAGCTCACTGGCCGTCTCTAGCTGCCGAAGCGGGTAATAGACCGGCGTGCATTCTTCGAGGACCTCGGATTTTCTCAATATGTCGGCACAAAACGCGGATTTTCCGCTTCCGTAACCCCCGAGTACAAACAGTATCTTATCGTCGCTCCCGATGAAATCCACTACCAAATCGACTGCCTTGATTCGAGTTTTGAGGTAGCTACTCTCCATGTGATCACCCGGCCTGACAGGAGCGGCGTCCGGGTCCACGAAGCACTTGTCGACGTTGAGCGTTTCGCACAAGCCGACCGCGGCTAGCGCGCCGACATAGAAACGCTCGCGAGGCGCTAGCTTGGAAAATTCAGCACGAAACTCGGCGATCGTCTTTATTACAACGCCACGAGCCGCAACATATTGCGAGATTTCACGCGTCGGCAGAGTTTCCACGACCATGACGATGTTCGTGAACGCGTTGCCAGACTGAGCAATTTTGACGAGCGTGTCTACGTAGCGATTTTCAACGATGCTGTCCAGGACAATTAATATAAATTCGTTGGAGAAAATACTAGTCGGATCAATAATACGATATATGGTAAACTGGCTTTGCGAGTCGATCACTTGGTACGGCACTGTCACGCTGTTCAGAAAGGCCGTTACCTCCTTTGCTATCGTCGATGGTCGTATGGTTTCAGGGCGCTGGAGAATATCATGAATTTGGGATCGTAATACCTCGATGGACAACCTGTCGGAGCTGTCAAAAACAACCTCTGGATATCTTCCAAGAGAAGCTAGCCTGGCGAGATGAGCTTTTTGAAGATCGAACTCAGCGGGCGGCGCGTATTTGCCTGCAATGTCCGGATTGGTCGACGAAGGCGTCGCAATAATGAGTGGCTTCTCACGGTATATGGCAAGGTAGGCTTCAAACTGGGTATAGGAAATTGGCGATCTGTCGAGCGAATATATATTGCTGATTGTTGGAAATCGCTCGCGGAATTCGGGATTAGCTGATAGGAATGCTAATATATCGCTTGAATCGACAAAGGCTCCAGTTCGATCTCCTATGAGATGTATAACAGCTGCACAGCGCCGGATGTAATGATCAAGTTTCTGAAGCGTAGGTGTACCCCACGAAACAAAATCCTCCTGAATTTTTACAGTTACGTTCGGCCGATCCAAATCTTTTCTTAGAGCATCACGGTAACTCTTGAATTCTTCTGTAACCGCGGAAATGAAAAAGCAGATCAGTCTCATAATAACACCTGCCATTGGCCTGGTCGGCACGCGAATCCATCAAAATTGGGACGCCAACAATTCGCGATCGTCCCGCCACGGGAGCAAGAAGGGGCCTAACGTCTGAGATAGGCCCTGGAACATCGCCGAGATTCTCCAGATGGACGTCTCGGTCAAGTCAAGATTTCCTCCGTCGCCGGCTTTTTTTCGAGCCGGAAGCGGCGCCGTCCTCCGCCGATGAGTTTTGGACGTTCCCGCTCCCCTTTCGGGAGGCGATTCGCGGAAAGCTTTCTGTCATTGAGACACATCTGTTTCGCGGTTTTCCGAGGCGACGCGCGACACCGAAAACATCATCCTGTCAGCTCGAACGGCGGCGGACGAAATTCCGCCAGCGGCCGGAGGATTTCAGCGAAGAGGTTCGTCGCAATGGCGCCCTTCGGCGATGGAGCCGCCGTGGCTCGCCTTTTTCGTGGGAATCTTGATCAGCCTTTCTTTCCAGCTCGTCGGCGATCAGTCCTTGATCAGCTCTGGCGTGGTTCGCCATTGATGACGTTTCTGATTTTCCATAAATCTCCAACGGCCGACCTCGTGGCGATCCCGCCATCAAGGGTCCGACGCCACCGCGCATTCATGATCCTGCAACGCCTCGGCGTGGCCGCCGCCGAGCAGTTCCGCGTGATCGGCGAGCAGCACGAAGCCCGGTTCGCCCTTGAACGTCGCCCCGGCGAGGAGGATCGACCATGCGCCCATTTGCGCGCGGGCGCCTTCGATGCCGTCGGCGAGCATGGTGAACGGCGTGGCGCGGGCAAGGTCGGCCGACATCACGGCGCGCGCCCAATACTTGCGCCCGTTCAACTCCACCGTCATCGGCCGGAAGGTCGCGTCGAGCGCGTCCTGATAGGCGGCGAGCGCAGCGACGGCGCCCTTGTCCATGCAGTCGACGTGAAGGTGCAACTGGTCCTGGCTGCGGGCATACATCGAGTTGACGGAAATGCCGACGGCCTCACGCGGCAGCGGCTTTTTCAGGATCGCCTCCAACGCTGCGCGCTCCTTCCAGGCGTAGCCGAAATAATCCGGCGCGCCCGGCGCGAGTAGCTGCGGATCTTCGATTCCCGTCACCCGCGCAATGGGTATCGCCAGCTCTTGCGCGACGCCATGGAGGTCTTTCAGCAGCGCGGCGCCGGCGCGGGCGTCGAGATCGACGCAAGGGGCAAAACCCTGCCCGGCCTCGGAATGCGCGACGCATTGGCCGTGGACGATGTTCCACAGCGCCATGCGGTCGGCGAAGGCGGGGCGCGCGGCGGCCAAAAAAAACGCCGCGCCCAAGATGAGGACGCGGCGAGTCAGGGAGGAAGTGGCAAGCATGGGCGCGGTTCCTTGAGCGAAGCTGGCGCTCCCTCTAACGGAATCGCCGCCGCGGCAAAAGTCAGAGCGCGAGGCTGGCCTTGACGCTGTCGGGCCAGTTGGCGACCGCGACGCCGTGCGCGGCGAACATGGCGACGGCGAGACGGTCCATGCCGAAGGCGACGCAAGCGGTGTGAGCGGGTTCGCCGGCTTGCGTGTTGATGCCCCAGACCTCGCCGAAATGTTCACGGTGATAGTTGAAGCTCATGCAGGCCGTCGGCTGTTCGGCGGAGCGCACCGGAATCAGCATCTCGAATTTCAGCGACTGCGCGACCTGGTAGCGACTGACCATTTGCCCGGCGCGGCCGAAGAACGGGTCGCTTGCCGCCTCGAGGCGGTGGCTGACGCCGAGCGCGCCGGCGATTTCGGGCGCGCGCGCCATCCAATGGTCGCGGAACTCGCGGATGTCCTCGGGCGCGCCGACAGCGACGAATTCGCGCATGCGGAACGATTGCAGCCGGTCGATGTTCTTCGACGGCTCACGGCGGAAGCAATCGCTGGCGACGTCGTAGAGGAAGCCGCCCGCCGGCGGCGTGCCCTGGCGTGAAGCGATCTCGTAGACCGGATAACAGGCCGCGGGGGCGAGCAGCAGCTCGGTCGCCTCGGCGTCGCGCGTCCACGCGTCGCCGCCGGCCAGGAAACGCTCCACCGCGCCTTCGATATGCGCTTCGTCGCCCGAAAGCGCGCAGACGCAGCCTAGCAGGTTGGGAAAGCTCTTCAGATAGCCGGATTTCTCGATCAGCTTGCGGCTGACGACGGGAGGAAACCGATACACCTCGGCGCCGGCCGGCCGCATGCCTGATATGAAACGGCTCAGCGCCTCGACCACGTCCTCATAAGCGCCGGTGCGCAGATGCACGCCGTCGACGCCGGTCGGGCGGAACAGTTTCGACAGGATTTCTTCGGGGGGGGTCAAATTCTGGTGGAGGGAAATGGGCTCGACGGACATGGGGAGGCTCGTTTCGAGAGGGAGACTTTCTTTTGCGGAAACGTCGCCGCCCCCGCGGGGCGCGGCGACGTCGGTTCCCTCCTTTAGAGGGCGACGAAGATCGGCGGCTCGCTCATCAGCACCGCGGCCTCGGAATTGGCGAGGATGCGGTCGTTGTTGATCATGATCGGCGAGGACAGAATGTCGCGGAGGTAGCGGCCCATCGAATATTCGTTGTCGTTGCGATAGCCGGCGAGACCGCAGGCGCGCATCGCGCTCATGACCGTCGTCACCGCGAGTTCCGAAGCCTCCACCTTGAGGAAGTTCAGCGCCAGCTGCGCATTCATCGAGGTCAGGCCGCCGGGCTCGGCGGCATGGCGCTCGAAGGTCGAAAGGCCCGATTGAATGGCGCCGCGCAGCGTCTCCAACGTGACGCGGGCACGGGTCAGGTGAGGCGCGCCCGGGGGCATGCGGCCGCCGGAAGCGCGCGAGGCCTGACGCACAAAGGCGCGGGCGCGGCGGAAGGCGCCCGAAGCGATGCCCTGCCACGTCGCGCTCCAGAACAGATGCGCGTAGGGCACCATCGTCTGGTTGTGGATGCGCTCGTAGGGCTCCGTCAGCACCTGATCTGCGACGCCCTCGCCGCGCAGCATGTAGCCGACACTGCAGGTGCCGCGCATGCCCAGCGTGTCCCAGGTGCGGGTCGGCTCCAACGTATAGTCGGCGCGGCGGAACACCGCCAGCACCTGATCGGAAGCCGCGGCCGCGTCGGCGCGGCGCGCCGTGGTGACGATGGCGTCGGCATAGGCGCCGTAGGAAATGCACGACGCGTCGCGCTCGAGGCTGACGCGCGGGCCATGGAGCCGGATCGCAGCCTCGCTGTTGCGGATGTCGGCGCCGTTGTTGCCCTCGGTCGTCGAGGAGGCGAGCAGCCATTGCTTGCGCGCGCAATCGGCAAGGAACCCGCGCAGCCAGTCGTTCTTGCGGTCGTGGCGGATGAGGCAGGCGACCTTCACCTGATGCATGGCGAAAATCATGCCCGTCGAGCTGCAGGAAGCGCCGAGGATCGCGCAGACGTCGGCGACATCGGCCGCGCGGGAGCCGTCGCCGCCGAGTTCGGTCGGAATCAGCATGCCGAGCAGCCGCTGCTCGCGGATCGCGTCGAAGGCCTCCTGGGGAAAGCGCGACTCGGAGTCCACGGCGGCGGCGAATTGCTCGGCGACCTTCGCCGCCTTCTCGGCGCGATTGATGAAGTCACGGGTTTCCGGAGCTTCACCTGGACGTGCGCGCCGATTGAACTGCGGGAAAGAATGGATGGCGGCGGACATGGGTTGCATTCCTCTCTGGAATAGCCTGCAATTGACCTGTTACACGAAGCGTTGTTCGGCTTGGTTACGATATGCAAGAATTCTAACGGAATGCCGATAGCTTTGCGACAAGTTTGAAGTAAATGAGTTAATCGGTAAATAGAGTTTACGTTCATTTTACACGTTCATATTTACCTTACGTTTAGCATGTTTGCATCGTTGACGCGACGGAGGGCGAAAAAGCGATAGGGTGGCGGCAGCCAAACCAGCCCTTGGGTCCAACATGCTTGCTCGCGTAGATGCTCCTACCGCCGTTCTGCAATTGCTCCGCCGGTTCGCGCCGGGCCTGCCCTCGCTGGACGCGGACGCGTCCGCGGCCGATCTACCCGACGCCGGGCTCACTTCGATGGCCGCGGTCAAGCTGATGCTGGCCCTCGAGGCCGAATTTGGCATCGCGATCCCCGACGACGACCTGACGCCGGAGAATTTCGCCACGCTCGGCGCCATCGTCGCGCTGGTTACGCGCGTTCGTGGCTACTGAAAACGCTCGCGTTTTGGCGTGAAAGGGTCCTGAATTGGCGTTGGATCCGCGCGCGCGCCGTTTTCTCGGTCTGATCCAGGCGGCTTCGCCTGGACGCTACGACGACGAAGTCGCGAGCCTTCGTCGCGCCACGGCGGCGCTGGCCGATTTCGCCGCGCCCCCCCCTGACGTCTCGCGCCAAGATTTATCGTTGGAGCTTCCCGGCCGCGCGCTGAACGCGCGGGCCTATGCGCCGCTCGGCGCCGCCGACGCGCCTCTTCCCAGTCTCATCTATTTTCATGGCGGCGGCCTGATCTCCGGCGGACTCGCCAGCCACGACGCCCTGTGCGCGGAACTCGCTGACGCGGCCAGATGCCGCATCATCTCGGTCGATTACCGCCTGGGTCCGGAGCATCGCTTTCCCGCCGCTCACGCGGACGCGCTCGACGCCGTGAGCGCGCTCGCGTCGCGGGCGGCGGAATTCGCCATCGATGGCGAGCGCCTCGGCGTCGGCGGCGATTCCGCTGGCGGCAATCTGGCCGCCTATGCCGCGCTTCGCGCCGGCGTGAAGTTGAAACTGCTGTTCCTGCTGTGCCCTGTACTTGACGTGCTGGCGCTCGAGCCGTCGCGTTTCGAACTCAGCCACGGCTATCTCATCGAAGAGGCGACGATGGAGCGCTATTGGGCGCACTACACAGTCGATGGCCTCTCCAGCGACGACGAGCGCGTCGCGCCGTTGCGCGGCCCGGCCTTCGCCGCCTATCCGCCGACCCGCATCCACACTGGGCAATACGACCCGCTCAAGGACGAAGGCGCCGCTCTTTTCCGCGCGATCGCCGAGGCCGGCGGCGACGCTCGCCTTGCCGAGCACGAGGGGCAGATCCACCATTTCTACGGCCTGACCGGAATCATCCCGTCGGCGCGCGCGGCGCTGGCGCGGATCGGCGCCGATCTGGCGCAGGGACTGCGGGGCTGAGCGCTTTCCGATCAGTCAAACGTGTCATCGCCGCGAAAGCTTTGATCCAGAGGGACATGACGAGTGGTGGCCCTCGAGTCCCGCTTCTGAGCCCGCCGAAGAACGCGGGAATGACGAGGATCTATCCCGTTTGATCGGATACCGCTCTACGGGGCGGCGAACCGTACTCGGGTTTCAGCGCCGGGTCGCCACGGATAGCCGCCAGGATCGTCATTTCGCTTGCCTCCGGGGTCCGGAACGCTCGGATCCCCCGCGTCGAACTTCTGCGTTAGGTTTGCGCGCTCAGTTCGAGCGCCGGATGGCGGGCCAACCCTCGTAGGCCGGCCAAAGCCCCGTCTCCCGCTCAGTTGCGGACGGGTCGCCCAAATGCCGCACTAGAGGTTCCCCGGGGGCGGAACTGGCCTCGCGGCGCGCCGTCGAGTCTGATCCGCAGAGCAATACTGTTCCTGACGATGGCCGGAGACAGGGGATGGCGCCGCGCTGACCTCTGCATGGAAAGGAAGACGAGGTCACATTTCATGCAGGAAAACCGCGCGTACGATTCCGGACGGACTGCTTTCAACCTCGAGAGGAGCGGCGAACGGAAACGGCGCGATTGGCGCAGCCTGGAGCCTCAGGCCCTTCGTCGCCTCAACAAGTCCCTAGAGTCCGACTGCCCTGTGAAAAAAAGAGGCTTCCGCCCTCGAGATTGCAATTCACGCGTGAAAAATTCATCTGAGTTCAACTCAATTCGCGCCAAAGTTGCCGTTTTTTTTGCAACTTACAGGAGAGTTATCATGACATATGCTCCACATGATTGAAAAATCAGCAATCTTTAGTTGAAATGCGAAGTAAATTACACGTAAAACTTGCAGAGATGGGATTCTTGCGGCTTCCGCCGAATACTTGCCAAAATTACGCAAATGAGATTTATTTTCGGCGGTCTTCGACCAAGGGAGAATGGAGATGAAAAGGACAGCATTTGCTCTGATGGCAACATTGCTGATGTCGGCGTTCGCCGGCGGCAGCGCGCAAAGTCAAAATCTGACCCTGGACTCTCCGGGCCTGCCCGCGTTGCCCCAGAGCCAAGATAAATTACCCGACACCGCGCATCCGTACTTCACCTATAAACCGTACCCTGGCCCCGTCGAGGACACCCGGGCTCTGGCCGACCGTCCAGGGCCGCCGACGACCATCCCGCTGTCCAGCCTCACGTTCAAGGCGAGCAAGGACGGCCGCACCTACACCGACGTGATCGTTGGCCGCTCGCCGCTCTCGTCGCCGCGCGTAACCACGAGCGTGAACGTGATGATCGTGCCGCTCGTCTTCAACATCGAAGTTACACCAACGGCTGTGTTCAGCACGATCGTCGCGAATTCATGCGGCACGTCGAAGGGACACACGGATATTGCGAATTTCATAGATTCGCCGATCATCAAGCCCGTGACCTTCGACGGGTCCGCAGCCGCGGGCCACGCCGCCAGGATGAACGGATTTTCCATGGGAACCGGCACTTATAACGATGAGTTTCGTCGCGCCGAGTTTCTCAGTTTCATCGGAGGCGTGGGGAGTCCCTATCACACGGCTTTCAACGTCACTCAGCACGCGGCCGTAGGGATCAATGTCGCTAGTTCGGTGGGAACCACAAACGGCTCGGGATGCGGGCGGTTCGGAGAAGTAAGCTACACCGCCTGGGACGCCTTTGTGCAGGCGACGCTCCTGCCGTTCGTCAAGGCGACGCCCTCGACCTTCGTCGTTTTTCTGGCGCACGATGTCGTGTTGTTCGATAACACTCTCTCGAACTGCTGCATTCTCGGCTACCATGGCGCCGAGTCCAATGATCAGACTTATGGCTTTATAGATTACGACACGACAGGAAGGTTTTCAGGCGTGTCGGACTCATCCGTCGCCGCTCACGAGGTGGGCGAGTGGCTCGACGATCCGTTCGGCAACAACCCGACGCCCGCATGGGGGCACATCGGCCAAGTCTCGCAATGCCAGGGCAATTGGGAAGTGGGCGATCCGCTGAGCGGCACGCTGTTCCCGAAAATTCTGGGGACCAACGGCGTGACCTTCTCCGCGCAAGAACTCGCCTTCTGGGGCTGGTACTATTCCGCGGATCATGACGCCAACTTCAAGGTCGGCGCTGCCGGATTTTATTCGAACAACGCAACGTTCAAGGGACCGTCGAAAGTTTGTCCTCCCGGCGGCACTTTTACGAACTGACCTGATCATCTCGTCGAACGGCCGCGCGGCTTCGGTCCGCGCGGTCCAAACGGGCGTCATAGTTTTCGGTTTTTTATTTCCGTTGAACTCCCCGCGGGGGATCTTGCGAAATGGTCACCGTCGGCTGACATCTGCGAAGCCGCTGTTTTGTGGGGCCAGTCAAGCTACGCAGCGCGCGGATTATTTACGAAATGTCAGCAATGGAACCAGGCCGCGAGCCTGTGCCCCGTTCACGGTGGGAGCTTTGGCCTGTCGGGGCCAGTGCGAAAACGAACGGGGCCCTTTCGTAACGCCGCAGTAGCGCCTCCTATCCTTCGACCGCCGCTCGCAAAATCTCCGCCGACAGTTCCGGGTCTTCCTTCGCCACGCCGCGCGCCAGGATCAGGGCGCCGGCCATCGTCGTGTAATCGCGGATCGCCGAGGCGCGGTCCTCGCCGGAAGCCTGCGTAAAGGCCTCCAGATAGGCTCTGAGGCCCTCGGCGAAGGCGTGGCGCAATTCCGCCGGGCGCCGCGCCATGTCGCCGGCGAAGGCGACCATCGGGCAGGCGGGTGCGGGCGCGTCGCGGGCGGCGGTCGAGACATAGCGCCCGCGGTAGGCCCCGAAGGCGCGCCGCCGCTCGTCGGGGTCGTCGATTCCGGCGATCGCGCCGATGCGGGCGAGCGAAGCCTCGAACACCCGCGCGCAGGCCGCGGCCTCGACTTCGTCCTTCGAGCCGAAATGGTTGTAGAACCCGCCGTGCGTCAGCCCC
>Ga0302319_10010601_pt1 | contig 17560 bp, 18 predicted proteins | sample Bog_T0_2_FD_203319 | JGI IMG/M metagenome (GOLD analysis project Ga0302319, IMG submission 203319) | Peat permafrost microbial communities from Stordalen Mire near Abisko, Sweden - Bog_T0_2 | ecosystem: Environmental > Terrestrial > Soil > Wetlands > Peat | place: Sweden: Abisko, Stordalen Mire...
AAACTGAAGGCGCTCAGAGACAACTACAAGTAAGGCGCCGGGAGTTTGCGAGGGGTCGCCATCTTGCGTTACCCCGGCCATGGAAGCCCCCGGGCGGAACTGCGGCTCTCCAACTGCGCGGCGATCGCAAACGAAGTGCGGCCGGACACAGGGAAACGAGAGTTGTCGGCTCCCCACATTGGACCCGTTTCGAACTTTCGCGGCATAAATTCCGGCTGCTCGAACCAGGTCAAATCCTTTGTTGGCAGGAACATCAGAGTTGAGATGAGCCTTCCATCCAGTCTGGGTGCCCAGAGCTCTCTGGGCAGTTGACACCCCGTGAAGGGGGCCGTACCATCCAGGTATGGGCCCGATCTCAGAGACCTATCGTTATATCGTCCGTTCCGCGGGCGTGCGGAGTGGGAACCCCATGGTGGAAGGAACCCGTATTGCCGTCCACGACGTAATTGGCTTGCTCCAGAATGGCGAAACGGTTGACACCTTAAGGGCAAACTGCTTCCCGCAACTCACCAGATCCCAGGTTTACGAGTGCCTTGCCTACTATGAGGACCATCGAGGGGAGATCGACTTGCTCGTTGCCAGGCAGATGGCGTTGGCTCCGGCGTGAAGTTCTTGCTCGACCACGACGTGCCCGACGACCTGAACTACCTGCTTAAGCAACTCGGCCACGATGTCACGCTCTTGCGTGAAGCCCTTCCCGGCGATTCCTCCGACGAAGCCGTCCTCCAATTTGCCGACGAGCGTGGTTGCCTGCTTTTGACCTGCAACCGCGACGACTTTCTCAATCTCGCAACGACGAGGCCACATCATGGCATCGTCATTGTCATCCGCCGTCGAACCCGAGCAGACGAACGGGCTGCGTTGTTTCGGCTGCTAGAACGTGCTGGCGAGACCGGTCTCCGAAACAACGTCAACTTCGCCTAGTCGACGGCGATGCGTCCGCCGAAGCGAGGACTCTTCGGTTTGAAGAGCTGTGAAGTCGCTGGCTCCCCGAAAACCATGGTTTCCAACCACCTCTCCGCCGTCGGATCAGGTGCTTACACGGTTTCGGGAAGCACGTCTCTGAACGACCGCTCCCTCGCGGGGTGCCCTCTGGGCCCGGCTCTGTAAACACTTACAAACATTGAGACGCCATTCTGAGCCGCGCGCGCCAGCAAGCGGTTCTTAACCAAAATCCCGAAACTGTTTAAGCACCCCGCCGAATCAAGCACTCCGCCAATGACCATGATATACTCACCATGTGAGTAAGCGTCTTCAGGTGTTGATTCCCGATTCCGAAATGTCGGACATCCAGCGCTTGGCCAAGCGTGAACGTTTGACAGTGGGTGAGTGGGTCCGGCGAACCCTTCGGGACGCGCGAGCGAGCCGGCCGGCGATTGACCCCGAAACCAAGTTGAAGGCCGTTCGGCGTGGCGCGAAGTACTCCTTCCCCACCGCCGGCATGGACCAGATGCTCGGTGAAATCGAGCGAGGGTACCAGGGTTGATCTTCGTCGATTCCAATATCCCGATGTACCTGATTGGAGCTGCCCACCCGCACAAGACCGAGGCGCAAGTCATCCTGGAGCGCCTGATTGCAGGAGGGGAGCGTCTCGTCACTGACGCTGAAGTGTTGCAAGAGATACTTCATCGGTACACGGCTATTGAAAAGCGTGAAGCTATCGGACCGGCGCTCCAGGTTACTCTGGACGTGGTCGACGAAGTGTTCCCCATCGAGAAGGCGGAGGTGTTGCGCGCCGGGGAGATCGCTCAGAATCGTGCGTTGCTGTCGGCCCGCGACGCCGTACACATTGCGGTAATGGAGCACCACGGCATTCGATCGATTCTGAGCTTCGACCGTGATTTTGACCGCTGGCCGGGTCTTCAGAGGATCCACCGGATTTGAGCGGAACGATCTCGGATACTCTCCGGTTGAAAAGAGCTGGCAACAGAATTCCGCAGGTAGTTGCCTGCGGCGATGAGAACTCTTCCGTGAGATGGACGGGATGCACCACCCGAGAGCAGAACTACGGGCTCAACGGATTTACCCAGCGCAAACCGTCGAATCGCGCAAAATCGCCGTCGGTCGAGCAGAGATCCAGTCCGTGCTCGATCGCAAGGGCTGCCAGATGAGCGTCGGGAATCAGCTTCGCCCCACCGCCGAGCCGGATCAAAAGGCGTCCCAGGATTTCCTGGTGGCGATTGCCCGGCAGCGGTACCCACGCATTGCGGGCGCTCAACCAATGCTCCACCTGCCCCCAGGCCAGGTTCACCGGGGCGGGTCTCTCGTAGATGCGGGGATTGGTGACCACCCGCATAAAGCCGAGCAGGCACTCCCAGGGCAGCCCCACGCGAACGGATTCGCTCAGCTTTCCATCCAGCCACCGAACAGCCGTTTCGTGCAAGGGAGCCCTCCGGTCCCAGGCGTAGACCAGCAGGTTGACGTCCACCAGAATCATCTCCCCGACCCGCTATGTTCCACCTCATCCAGAACGTCCCAGACGTTGTCCAGGTTGGGATAATAGCAGCTCCCCAAATCGGCCGGCTGGGTACGAAATGGCTGGGTTTCAGCGGGCGAAGTCAATCGTGCCAGACCTTCCCGAAGGGCGTCGTTCACGACCTGCTTGAAAGTGATATCTCTCGCCCTTCGCATTTGTTCGAGTAATGCTGCCACATCGTCATCGAGGCTGAGTGTCGTCCTCATACATCAAAGCATAACACAGTTGATGCGTTGATGTCCGCCGCTGGCTCCCCGGCTGGCATTCGATCCTACAGCCCGGACTTAGTCCGATCTCTATTGCCCCGGCGCGCGCAGCGCGTTCATCACCGCCTCGCGCGACTCATCGGAAACCACCAACATGTTCCCCGGATACCGCCGGTAACTCAGAATCTGCGTGTAGATGGTGTTTTCCATGCTGACATTCAACGCCAGCCCCGCCATATACTGCAGCCGCAAATTGCCGTCGCGATTGATCGCGGCTCCCTGCAGCCACGGCATCAGGTCCTGCCGCTGGCCGGCATAGGTGGCCAGCAGGTCCAATACCGAAAGGAAACCCACGTCGCGCAGCGATTGCGCCACGTTCGCAAAATCCGGCCGCATCAGCCGCTGCTGAATGGCGTCGACATCGATCCTGGGCGCTTCCACCTGGCCCAGCAGCGCCGTATCGTAGCCCGTGCCGTTGTTGTCGTTGCCCCAGATGGAGCCGTTCGGAAACACGTCGAAGAAGGTGGCCACTTCGCTCTTTACGGTATCGGTATCGGTCTCGTACAACGGCACCCATTGGGTCACGATCCCGCCCGGATTCAGGTGCCGCTTCACCAATTCGAAATACTCCTTGGAGTACAGCGTGGCGCTGCCTTTCACCCAGGGATGGATCGGATCGGAAGTAATGATGTCGAACTTCTCATTGGTGGTGAGCACGAAATGGCGCGCGTCGTCATAGATAATCTGCACGCGCGGATCGTGCATCACGTTGTAATTCTCCTTGCCGAAATACTGCGTCGCCACCGCGGGAATCAGCGGCTCCATTTCGCAGATCACGATGCGGCGGATGCCGGGATAGGGCACGAAACTGCCGGCCGTCACGCCCGCGCCGAAGCCCACCACCAGCACCGAGCGCGGCTCGCCCTGGTGAAACAGCGCCGGCATGTGGCCCAGCATACGCTGCAGGCGCATGTCGTAAGGCTCGGTGGAGGCCTCCACTTTGCCGCTGACGTGGAACTGCACGGCGCCGTCGTTCCACTGCGAAATGGCGATGGACGAGTTGATGCCCTCGCCGGTATACAGGATCTTCGACGAACCCGCGGAGGTCATAATGCGCCGGCCGTATGCAATCAGATTGCCGGGAACCTCCGAGACTTTCGCCGATAGCCAGCCGGCCACCGCCAGCGACGCCGCCAATCCCAGGGTGCCGGCTATGCCCGGCGATTGTTTCACCACCTGGCCCAATGCGAAGACCGCGCTCACCGCGGAGAGCACGATCAGCGCCTGTTCGCAGCCCTTGGTGCCGATCCAGGGGATCAGCACCAGGCTGAAAGCCAGTGCGCCCACGATGGCCCCGCCGGTGTTGGCCGCATAGATGCCGCCCACCATGCGCCCCTGGTCTCCGCCGCGCGATGCCACCGCGGCCAGCGCCAGCGGGAAGCTCGCGCCCCACAGCAGCGTGGCCGGCAGCACGGTCCACAAGGTGCGGGCCAGGTCGATCTGAAAGGTGTAGGCCGGGCTGGTGGAAAGCAGCGGGTTCACCGGCCAGAATGGCACCGAGTCGGACAGCATGTACGCCGTCCACGCCACCGCGCCGGCCAGCAGCAACTGGCAGATCCCGATGGCCACGCGCGGCCGCACCGAGCCGCGCAGCATGGCCGATGCCGATACGCTGCCGATCCCGATGCCCACCAGGAACACCGCCAGAATGATGGAGAACGTGTACACCGTGGCGCCCAGCAGCAGGCCCAGCAGCCGCGTCCAGACCACTTCCGCACCCAGCGCCGTCGCTCCGCTGATGGCAATGGTGACATAGATGGGCCAGGGCCCCATGGAGGGCGCCGGTAGCGCGGCCGCCAGTTCGTCCGCCGCCGGGGCCGCGGTCTTCTTCACCAGCGCAAGACTGCCCAGTCCGACAATTCCGTTGATGGCGGCGGCCACCAGGGTGGCCACTGTCAGGTCGAAGACGCGCAGCAGGTAGAACCCCGCCAGCAGGCAGCCGAAGACCGCGCCCGCGGTGTTTCCGCCATAGAGAAGCCCGAGCCAGGAGACGCCTTCCCGGGTGGACTCCACCCAGCGCGCGGCGGCCGGCAGCGACGCTCCCATCAGCATGGTGGGCGGCATCAGGCAGATGGCGCAGACCAGCGCACGAAACAGGATTGCCGGCATGCCGTGTCCGACCGCCGCCACGTACACGCTATCGAGCAGCGGGATCACCATCAGCGCCAGGATGCCGCACGCGCCGATACCCAGTTCCAGGAGCGCGTACACCTTCAGCGGGTGCATATCGCGCGTGCGAGCCAGGCGGGGAAACGTCAGACTGCCGAGGCACAGGCCGCCCATGAAGGTGGCCAGTAGAACGCCCAGGGAAACCGCGGTGGACCCGATCACCAGTTGCAGCAACTGGTACCAGACGATCTCGTAGATCAAGGCGGAGCACCCGCTGCAGGCGAACAGCACTAGCAACACGGGTAGATAGCGGCGCGGCGCGCCGGAGGTTTTCAATTCGCTTGCGGTCATTTTCAGGAGGCCAGCTTCAAAAAGGGGTGAAAGGGCATCATAACGCAACGGGCCACCCGCATTCGGGGCGGGGACAAGCCCGCATAATATCGGCAATGCAGAGTCTATTCGCGCCCCACGCCGACCCGAATCCGGTTATCATCGTAGATTCAACAGTAGTTTGAAATTACCACGGGAGTTCCAATTTGCTTATTTGCCGGTTTCTCGGACTGTTCTTGCCTTGCCTGGCGATGTGTACCGTTGCAGCCGCCGCCGTTCCAGGAGACGATGCCACACCGGATACTCCCGGCTGGCTGGAAACAATCCGGAATCTGCCGGTGGTGCGGCATTTCACGATGCTGGAACCGGACCTGCCCACGCGAATCGGGCCGCCCGCGGCGAACTGCAGCGTGGCGCCTCTGCCGGAGATTGTCGACGCCGAGGCGATCCAGTTTGAAAGGGAAGAGGGTCCCGACACCGGTGGTCTTCTGCCGGCCATGGCCCAGGCGATGGAGAAATTCCGCAAGCTGGTAACCTCCGCGGGCGGCTCGTTCGATCTCAAATCGGCCTACCGGCCGGCGGCATATCAGGAACACCTGCAGCAGGTGTGGTTCAAATGGATGCGCGAATTGCGCCGCAATCGTGAGGCGGGCTGCCGGGCGCTACGCGAGGAAGTGAGCGCGGAGTTCGCCCGTCATAAGCTGATGGAAACGCAGATGCCGGTGACCGATTCGGACCACACGCGCGGCATGGCCTTCGACGCCGCCGTCATGATGCCGCGCCTGGCGCGTTTGAAGAAGCGCCGCGTGAGTCTGGACCGTCTGGCCTTGCTGGCAGGTCTCCGGCGGCCGGACATCCGGCACGATCCGGTACACTTCAAACTGGTGATGACCAGCAGCATGCTGCGAGCTCAGTCGGAATAGACTAAATAGTAGGACTAAGTCTATTTCCGAGATGAAGACTGTTAACATCCACGAAGCCAAGACTCACCTCTCGCGACTTGTCGAGCAGGCCGCTAAGGGTGAGCCGTTTGTGATCGCCAAAGCGGGCAAACCCCTGGTAAAGGTCACGCCGCTGGACACGCCAGCGGCGGTGGCGGGACAGGTCCGGCGTTTGGGTTTCATGGCGGGCCGGATCTCGGTGCCAGACGATTTCGACCGGATGGGAAGTACCGAAATCGAGCGGCTCTTCAATGGAGACGTGTGAAACTGCTGGAGGTTGTTTACCCGGAGCATTCATCCTGTCTTTCGCCCCCTCAGTTCTTCTACCATTGCCTCCCGGAGCACGCTGTTCATCCTGGTCTGATACCCCTTTCCTTGCCGGCGGAGCCACGCCACCACATCGGCGTCCAGACGCACAGTGAGTTGTTGCTTCACTGGCCGGTAAAAGGGATTGCGAATCGCGTTCGCCCAGAACTTCCCCGTCAACTCCGGAATATCGGAGAGGTCGATCTCCGAATCGGGCCGATCCGCCAGTTGCTTCAACTCACGCCGCCGGGCGGACGTGATCGGATTACCGCCAAGCGTCTTGCGCACTAGCTTCGCCATATCGCTGTCGCTCCTTCCTGGTAGCCTGCCGCGCCGATATCAGCCGGATCGTTTCGTCCTCGCCTTCCGCCCGAACGGTGTGAGCCACCAGCAGAAGAATCGTTCCGCTGGCAAGCCCGATAGCCTGCCAGCGCAGTTCTCCTCCCTCGCTACGGTCCTGCTCGAAATAGGCGCATACGGGTCGTCGAACACGTTCATGGCTTCTTCAAACGTGACGCCGTGCTTCCGATGGTTGGCCCGCGCTTTCGCGGGGTCCCACTCGAACTGAAGCATCCGTGCCCATTATAACGACAAATATGTAACTACGGCGCCCACCCCGCTTGTTAACCTTTCCGCCGCTCCCCCGTCCTACTGAAGAGACCGCGGAACAAACTACCGGCGATCCGCGTCCTTCTCATAGATCCTCATGCTGCCCCGAACCGGCAAATTCCGTCTCAGCGCCTCCTTTTGGGAAGCCGCCCGCATCGCCCTCGACTCCTTACGCAAGAATAAATTGCGCAGCTTCCTGACGCTCCTGGGCATCATTCTGGCCACCACCACCCTGATTGCCGTAACCGCGCTCATCCACGGCATGAACGTCTATATCGCCGAAAAGGTCTCCAATATGGGCTCCGACGGCTTTCGCGTGGTGCGCATGGCCTTCTTCGGCGATTTCGACCCCAAGAAGTTCCTCGAAATGCAGAAGCGCAATCCCGAGTTCCGCCCCGCAGAGTACGAGTTCGTCAAGAGCCACGCCACCCTCCTCAAAGACCTCGGCATGATGGTCTCCCGCCAGGCCCGCGTCACTTATAAAGGCGCTTCCCAGGAGGCCGTCAACATCCAGGGCATCACCGACACCATCCCGGCCATCAACGATGTCCAGGTGGACAGCGGCCGCAGCGTCACTTACGAAGAGGTCCGCCGCCATGCCGCCGTGGCCTTCATCGGAAACGACATCCGCGCGCGCTTTTTCGAGGGCGTCGACCCCATGGGCAAGACCATCGCCATCGAGGGCAATCCCTACGAAGTGGTCGGCGTGGCCAAATCGCTGGGCAGCGTATTCGGCAACTCGCAGGACAACTTCGTCATGATCCCCATCGACAGCTATTTCAAGACCTACGGCAGCCACACCGGTATCCGCCTGCTCGCCAAGGCGATCGACCAGCCGCACCTGACGGAGGCGGAAGACGAGGTGCGCGTGCTGCTCCGTTCCTATCGCCATCTGGGGCCCGGGCAGGCCGACAATTTCAGCCTCTTCGCCTCGGAAACCATCGTCAGCCTGTGGGAACGGTTGACGGCCACCATTGCCGGCATGGCCGTGGGCATCGTTTCGGTCTTCATGATCGTGGGCGGCATCGTGATCATGAACATCATGCTGGCCGTGGTCACGGAACGCACCCATGAGATCGGCATCCGCAAATCGCTGGGCGCGCGGCGGCGGGACATCCTCAATCAGTACCTGGTGGAGTCTTCCGTGCTGGCCGGCGCCGGCGGATTGGTGGGAGTCGCCGTGGCCTGGTGCGTGGCCTTTCTGGTGCGCAACCTCACGTCCGTGCCCATGGCCTTGCCCTGGACGTCGGTAATGATCGGGGTGGGCCTCTCGGGCACCGTGGGGCTGTTCTTCGGCATCTATCCGGCGCGCCAGGCATCCCGGCTCGATCCCATTGAGGCCCTCCGGGTGGAGCGATAATCGCATGTCGAGACTGGCATTCCTGAACGGGCTGGTGCTGGCGCTGCAGACCATCCGCACCCACAAATTGCGCGCCTTCCTCACCGTCCTGGGCGTGATTATCGGGACCGGCACCATCATCGGAGTGGCCGCTATTTTGACCGGCTTCGACGCCAATGTCACCGCCGTACTGCGCAGCTTCGGGCCGAATTCGATTATCGTTTTCAAGTTCCCCGTGGGGCCGCGCACCAGCAACCTCACCCCCGAGGAGCGGACCCGCAAGGATCTCACCTATCAGAACGCCGTCGAGATCCGCGAACGCTGCACATCGGTGGAAGACGTCTCTTCCATGCTCTTCGCCAACGACATGGTCAACCTCCATTACAAGGGCAACGACCTCTACGACGTGAATCTGATGGGCGTGGAGGAAGCTTATGCGCGCGGCGGCCAGGTAGACATTCACCTGGGCCGTTTCTTCACCGACGAGGAGAGCCGCCACCGCATGCCCGTGGCGGTGGTGGGCCAGGACGTGGAAAAGGGCCTCTTCGCCCACGTGGACCCCATCGGCAAAGAAATCCTGATCAACGGCCATGAGTTCCAGGTGATCGGCACCATGGTGCGGCCCGCCGCCTCGTTCTTCGGCGACACCGATAACCGCGTCCTGCTGCCGTATGGCGCCATGCAGAAGATGTATCCCAACGCCCGCGAGAACGCCATCGTGGTGACGGCGGTAGCCGGCAAGCTGCCCCAGGCGATGGACGAGGTACGCACGGTTTTGCGCGTGGCCCGGCGCGTGCCCTACAGCAAGCCCGACAATTTCGCGCTCTCCACGGCCGAGCAGATGGTGGACGATTTCCGCCAGATCACCGCCGTCACCTTCCTGGTGATGGTGGTGCTCAGTTCCATCGGACTGCTGGTGGGCGGCATCGGGGTGATGAACATCATGTTGGTATCGGTGACCGAGCGGACCTTCGAGATCGGCATCCGCAAGGCTATCGGGGCGCGCCGCTCCGACATCCTGATCCAGTTCCTGATTGAGGCGGCGGCGCTCACCGGCATGGGCGGGGTTGCGGGAATCGTTTTCGGCTGGCTGATCTCCCTGCTCAGCCGGCTGATTTTCACTTCGATACCCGCCAGCGTGCCCTTGTGGGCGGCGCTGCTGGGCGTCGGCGTCTCCGTGGCCGTGGGCCTGTTTTTCGGCATCTGGCCGGCCAACAAAGCGGCCCGGCTGGATCCCGTAGTAGCTCTCCGGTACGAGTGACCCTGAGGTTGACATTCCAGTGTCGATTCCCTCCCGATGTCGTGGAATTTGCAGTGAGCCCGCAGGTCGGGCAGGCGGTGCTCGCCTTCGCTCGGTCCTATTCGAGCAGCGGGCCTGATTCAGCACGGGCGAGCAGGCGGGCGTTATTATGGTCGCGCAACTTGCCACGTACCGTCATTTCTCCCCTCCTTCGAACCGATCCAGCATTATTGACGAAGTCTTTCGTCAGTGTCAACGAAGACGTGTGCAGTCGGAGCCGCGACCGTAAGGACCGTAAGGGAGCGTTAGATGGGGGTCACAGACTAACGCTCCCTTACGGTCGCGGCTCCGACTGACGTACTCCTGCGCGAGCAATCGCTCACTTCCACGTCGCGAGCGGGCAGATAATAGAAGCAGCCCTCTGGCGATGTCCCGATGCCGACGTCATCTGAAAAGTCGAACCTTCCGGCCCCCGGCGCCGAATGGCCTTCGAGCCGCCTGCGCTGGGTGCTTGTGGGCGCATTCCTGGGACTGCTGGCCCTCCTCTTCGTCTCCGGCGCTGCCGCCACCCGCACTCTCCGCGAAATGCACCAGCAGGAGCAGGATGCCCGCCGCGCCCTGGCCGATCGCGCCCAGACGCTTTCCAGCCTCTACGTTTCCATCGAGGTTTACAACCAGGATATCGGACGGTACGTGGGCTATCCCGCCGGGAAGTCCGACCCGCAGGTCCGCCGGCAATTGGACCGTCTGACCGCCGACATAGGCGCCAGCTTGAGCCGCTATCCCGGCAATCGCCAACCCCAGGAAGCCGCTTTTCTGCAAGCCATTGAGGACCTCTACCGGAACCATCGCGCGTTGTACCAATCCGCGCTCACCGATTCCGTCGCGCCGCAGGCCCGCGGCCAGATCGTCACCATGCGTGCGCAGCTTCTCGATTGGTCCGGCCAGCTCAATGCCTGGAACGGCCGCCAGATGCACGCCAGCGACGAAGCGCTGCTCTCGCAATTCTCCCGCCTGCAGGCGAGCCTCACCGGCTCTCTGTCGATTGCGCTGGCGGCCGGTCTGCTGCTGGTAGTCGCGAGCATGGCATACATTCTGCGGCTCGAACGGCAAACCCGCGGCCGCTATCGCGAACTGGCGCTCAGCCGCCATGAACTGGAGCGCCTTTCCTCCCGGCTGGTGGACGCCCAGGAAGAGGAGCGCCGTTCCATCTCGCGCGAACTGCACGATGAAGTCGGCCAATCGCTCGGCGCTCTGCTGGTGGACCTTGGCCGTTTGTCCACCAACCTGCCCGCCGACGGCACCGAGATCCGCGAGCGCCTGGACCACATGAAGTCGCTCGCCGAGCGCACCGTGGGCACCGTCCGCGATATCGCGCTGCTGCTGCGCCCCTCCATGCTCGACGATCTCGGGCTGGTCGCCGCGCTGGAATGGCAGGGCCGGGAAGTTTCGCGCCGCAGCCAAATGGAAGTCGCCGTGGAATCCGCGAACGTGTCGGACGCCCTGCCCGACGAATACAAAATCTGCGTCTACCGCCTGGTGCAGGAAGCCCTCTCGAACGCCGTGCGCCACTCCCGCGCGCGCAACGCCAAGGTCCGTGTGGACGGCAGGGCGAGCGGCATCGCCGTCGAGGTGAGCGACGACGGACAAGGCTTCGATCCGCAGCGCACGCGCGGCCTCGGCATCCTGGGAATGGAAGAGCGCGTCAAGCGGCTGGGCGGACAGTTGACCGTGAAGTCCGCGCCGGGGCGGGGCACGGTAGTGAGAGCCGAACTCCCGTTGCCGGTTCCCGCCGGGACTCCCGCATGAGACAGACCCGCGTCCTGTTGGCCGACGACCATACCCTGATTCGCGCCGGCCTGCGTCTGGTGGTGGATCGGGAGCCCGAATTCACGGTGGTGGGCGAAGCCTCCGATGGGCGGCAGGCGGTGGCGCTGGCGCAGTCGCTGAAGCCCGATATCGTGGTGATGGACATCGGGATGCCCGAACTGAACGGCATCGAAGCCTGCCGGCAGATTCGCGAGGGCCTGCCCGATACCCAGGTGGTGATGCTCAGTATGCACTCCGACGAGGGATATGTGTTGCGCGCCCTGAAAGCCGGGGCGCGCGCGTATCTCCTGAAGGATTCCGCCGAGGCCGACCTGGCGCGTGCTATCCGCGCCGCCTCCGAAGGCAAGTCGTTTTTCAGTCCGGCGGTGGGCAAAGTGCTGCTGGAAGACTACATGCGCACGCTGCAGCGCACCGGAGCGGAAGATTCCTACGAACTGCTCTCCCCGCGGGAGCGCGAGATCCTGCAGCTTGTCGCCGAGGGCAAATCGAGCAAGGAGATCGCCAGCTTGCTGAATCTCAGCGTTCACACGGTGGAGACGCACCGCGCCCGCGTGATGCAGAAGTTGAATCTGCGCGGCATCCCCGAGCTGACTTTGTACGCCGTCCGCAAGGGGATCATCTCGTAGGCAGCCCGGACGGGCCGGGTGCGCACACGTTCTCGGGATTAGTTACCGAGCCGCGCGCGTAAGCAAGCGGGGCATTCCCGAAAAGGTGTGAGCGCCCGAGCGAGCCCCCTGGGCCCTGATTCCGGAAGCTCAAGGGCTCTCCTTGATGTTCGGTGGATCTCTGACGAGCCCGCCTACCTACTTCCCCCCTCCCCGAATACTCACTTCCCATTACAAACGAAGTGCTCCCTCGCGCATCTATTCTAGTGGATCGACAATTCGGCGCGGATGCCGCCAGGAATTGTAGACAACGCAAACCTCGAAGGAGAGATTTAAATGGACACCCGAAATGTATCGAAACGCCCGAAAGTCGCGGCCGTGGCGATGGCCCTGGCTCTGGGAGCAGGCGGCCTCTGTCTTGCTGCCGCCGAGCACGCCTGGACCTCGAACCCGCCGGCATCGCTGAAACTGGCGGACCCCAATGAGGGTCCCAGCCGCACCGGCTTCGCCCCCGTCGTCAAGAAAGTGTTGCCCACGGTGGTCAATATTTCGTCCACCAAAGTCGTCAAAACGCCCACTGAATCCGAAGGCCAGATGCCCGACGACGATTTCTTCCGCCAGTTCTTCGGCGGAAGCGCCCGCGGTCCGCGCCAGATGCCACAGGAGCAGCGCGAGCGCGGCCTCGGCTCCGGCGTGATCGTCAGCCCCGAAGGCTACATCCTCACCAATAATCACGTGGTCGATGGCGCCACCGACGTCAAAGTGACGCTCTCCGACAAGCGCGAGTTTAAAGCCCGCGTGGTCGGCGCCGACCCCAAGGTCGACATCGCGATCCTCAAGATCGATGCTTCCGGTCTGCCCTCCATCGTGGTGGGCGATTCCTCCAAAATCCAGATTGGCGACTACGCCCTGGCCGTCGGCAACCCCTTCGGTGTGGGCAAAACGGTTACCATGGGAATCGTCAGCGCCACGGGCCGCAACAACCTGGGCATCGAAGCCTATGAGGACTTCATTCAGACCGACGCGCCCATCAACCCCGGCAACTCCGGCGGCGCGCTCATTAACGATCGCGGCGAACTGATCGGCATCAACACCGCCATCATCTCTCACGGGTCCGAGGGGAATCAGGGTATCGGCTTTGCCGTCCCTGTGAACCTGGCCCGCACCGTGATGGACGAAATCCTGAAGACCGGAAAGGTGACCCGCGCTTACCTCGGCATCGTGCCGCAGGATGTGACGCCCGCCATCGCCAAGGCTTTCGGCGTGAAGGAATTTACCGGCGCGCTGGTAGGCAGCGTCAGCGCCGACAGCCCGGCGCAGAAGAGCGGACTGCAAAATGGCGACATCATTCTGCAACTCAACGGCAAACCCGTGGAGGATGCCAACCAGCTCCGCATGAACATCTCGATGATGGCTCCGGGCACTGCCGTGCAGCTCAAAGTGCTTCGTGGAGGAGCCGAACGGGACATGACCGCCACGCTGGGCGAACTGCCCGTGGAGCAAGCCGGCGTCGAGAAGGATTCCACCGGCTCGCCGAGCGAACTCTCCGGGATATCGGTGCAGAATCTGAATTCCAATCTCGCCAAGCAACTCGGCGTTCCGGCCGATGCCGCGGGTGTGGTGGTTACCAAAGTGGATCCGTCCAGCGCGGCTGCCGATGCCGGCCTGCAGCGCGGCGACGTGATTCAGGAAGTGAACCGCAAGCCGATTCACAACGCCTCCGATTTCGAGGCTGCCATGCGCAACTCGAAAGACCAGACTCTGCTACTGGTGAATCGCCAGGGCAGCACGATGTATGTAGCTGTCTAAGTCTCACCAATCGTAGACTCGGCCGGTCCGTGGCGTTTCCTCCGTGCCACGGGCCGGCCGATTGTTTTTTTGCCGGGCGAACTTTGACCCACGGCGCCTGCGTGGTTACAGTGTAATCACCGGCCAAAATGAGAGTCGAACTGGTATGCATCGGCAATTCCCGGGGGATCCGTATCCCGAAGCCCCTGATCGAGCAATGTGGTTTCGGCGATTCCGTCGAATTGCACGTAGAGCAAAACCGGCTGGTAATCGCTCCGGAGTGCCCGGCCCGCCAGGGCTGGAAAGAGGCCTTCGCCGCAGCCGGTTCTTCTGCCCGCGATCCGTTGCCATTCGAGGCGCTGCCTCCGAACGAGTTCGATGCCGAGGAGTGGACCTGGTGAAGTTTCCACGACGGGATGAAATCTGGCTGGTGTCGCTAGACCCCACGCAAGGGTCTGAAATCCGGAAGACCAGGCCGGGCCTGGTAGTTTCACCCAATGAGGCCAACGAGTACTTGCGGACCCTTATTATCGCTCCGATGACCAGCAGAAGCCATTCGCAAAAAAGTGCGATCTATATTTCCTTTATTATCAGCGCCTTTTCCCACCAACCAGGCGACCTCCGCTTGCCGCCGTGATACCCCTGAGGGCGAAAGGAACGCCATGTCACCCGAACCGATTGCCCCCGACCTCATCGCCCTCTACCAGCCCACCGATTCACAGGAGCGCTTCGCCGTCCAACGCATCGCCCATCACCTCAAAATGCTCCAGGTCTGTGCCGAAATCGAGAGCGCTTACAACGCCACCGGCGCCGGCCACGTAACTCCCAACGCCAAAACTCTCTCTCTTTTCCGCCGCTACAAGTCCCAAACCGAGCGGATGTACCGGAGCGCCGTCAAAGACTTTGAACGCATCCGCTCCTTCCGCCCGGCCTGACCGCTATTTCGGGGACAGGCTACATAACCTCGAAATTATGCCGATCTATTTCGAGGTTATGTAGCCTGTCCCCGAAATAGCCCCGCCGTTCTAAAATAGAATCGATGAGCGATGTAGCCCCCAACCCTCCGGAGCAGGACGATGTCCGCATACCCATGCCGCACCCGTCCTTCTCTTTCATCGTGCTTTCCCTGCGCGCCCAGACCGAAATGCAGCTTGGATTGATGCACTTCGGCGAGGAAGAAAAGGAGCCGCCCGATCTTCGACTGGCCCGCCACTCCATCGACCTGCTGGCCGTCCTGCTGGAGAAGACCAAGGGCAATCTCTCGCTCGATGAACATCGACTGCTCGAGAATTCCCTCACCGAATTGCGTTTTCGCTTCGTACAGGTGTCCGACGAGGTTGCTAAAGCGGCGGCTCAGAAAGCCTGAATGCCGGCGCCTCCCCTCAAGATCACCGTGCTCGGCTCGGGTACCAGTGTAGGCGTGCCCACTATCGGCTGCCATTGCGCCGTGTGCACTTCCACAGACCCGCGCGATAACCGCTTGCGGCCCTCCATCCTCATCAGTTACGAGGGCCGCAACGTCCTGATCGATACCACGCCGGATTTCCGCACGCAAGCCCTGCGCGCCCGCATCGAACGCCTCCACGCCGTGGTCTACACCCACGCTCACGCCGACCACCTGATGGGCCTCGACGATGTCCGGCCCTTCAACTTCCGGCAAAACGGCGATATCCCCGTCTACGCCGCGCCCGATACCATGGACTCCATCCGCCGCTGCTTCCCCTACATTTTCGACGGCGTGGAAAAGAAGACCAACGTTCCGCACATCGAGCCGCGCCTCCTCGATGGCTCGCCCTTCGATCTTTTCGGCCTGGAGTTTTTGCCCATCCCCATCCTGCACGGCCCGCGTACCATCTACGGCTTCCGCTTCGGCAACGCCGCTTACCTCACCGACCATAGCGAGATCCCCGACAGCTCCATGGACCTGTTGCGCTCGCTCGACGTGATCTTTCTCGACGCCCTGCGCTACAAGCCGCACCCCACTCATTCCACCGTGGAACGCTCCATGAAGACCGTCGAGAAACTGGGCGTCCGCCGCGCTTTCTTCACCCACATCTGTCACGACCTGGGCCACCAACGCGCCGAAAGCATGCTGCCCCCGCACATCCGCCTGGCCTATGACGGCCTCGAAATCGTGGTCGGGTAGGCCCCATGCGCATCTATCGCAGTCTCGACGAAGTGCCCGCCGATTTCGGCCCGTGCGCCCTCACCATCGGCAATTTCGACGGCGTACATTTCGGCCACCGGCGCATCCTGCGGCAGGTGGTCGCGCTGGCCGCCGCGCGCGGATGGAAGTCCGCGGTCCTCACGTTCGATCCCCATCCCACCCGCGTGGTGGCGCCCGATCGCACTCCGGTGCTGCTCACCGCGCCCTTGCATCGCGCCGAATTGATGTCCCAGGAAGGCATTGAGGAGGTGCTGATTTTGCCCTTCACGGCGGAGTTGGCGCGCCTGTCGCCCGAGGATTTCGTGCGGCAACTGCTGGTGGAGCGCCTGGGTGTCCGCGCCGTACTGGTGGGCCATAATTTCTGCTTCGGCTATCGCCAGTCGGGCAACGTCCGGCTGCTGGGGGAACTCGGCGCGCGCCTGGGCTTCGAGACCGATATGGTGCCCGCGGTCGACTGGCGCGGACGCGCGGTCAGCAGCAGCGGCATTCGCGGTCTTCTCAACGCCGGACGCGTCTCTCTGGCGGCCCGCCTGTTACAGCGCCCCTATGGACTCGACGGCGCGGTGGTCGAGGGCCGTGGCGTGGGTTCCAAACAAACGGTCCCGACCCTCAACATGGTGCCCGATGCCGGCCTGGTTCCAGCGACGGGCGTGTACCTCACAAGGGCGATCGACCTGGCCGGCGGCCGCCAGTGGAACGCCATTACCAACATTGGCTACCGCCCCACTTTCGGCTCGAGCGACCAGTTATCTATTGAGACGTTCCTGCTCGATCCGTTCGACGGCGTTCGGCCGGACCGCATTCGCCTGGAGTTTCTATGGCGCGTCCGCGACGAGCGCAAATTCGATTCTCCGGCCGCGCTGAAAGAGCAAATTCTGCGCGACGTGCGCGTGGCCGAGCGCTATTTCCGCCGCACCCGCGCCTGGATCGGGACGTAACGAATGCCCCTCGGCCATCTGATATACGGCGTATTTTCGATCGTCTTTATCGACCTGTTGCTGGCCGGCGATAACGCCCTGGTCATCGCCATGGCGGTGCGGTCTCTGGCCCCCCGCGAGCGGCGCATCGGCACCATTTGCGGAGCTGCCGCCGCCGTGGTGCTGCGCGTCGGCCTCACGGCCATCGCCGCCCGGATACTCAATATCCAATTCCTCAAACTGGCCGGCGGATTGTTCGTCTTGTGGATCGCCGTGAAGGTGTTGGTCGACGCCAGCGATCCGCCCGATTCCGTGCCCGTTCCCAAGCGCCTGGTGCAAGCTATCTGGTATATCGTTTTCGCGGACCTGACTATGTCCACCGATAACATCCTGGCCATCGCGGGAGCGTCCAACGGGCACGTCGAGCTGATTATTTTCGGACTGTGTCTGAGTATTCCGTTCGTGGTGCTCTCGGCCAACCTGCTGGCCAGCCTGATGGATCGCTACCCCTTCACGATTTACCTGGGCGCCGGAATCCTGGGCCGCGTCGGCGGCGACATGGTCCTTACCGACGCTTTCGTGGTGAACCTGCTGCACCCTTCCGACACGGTCAAATATGTAATTGAAGGCGTGCTGG
>Ga0302319_10010602_pt1 | contig 17560 bp, 10 predicted proteins | sample Bog_T0_2_FD_203319 | JGI IMG/M metagenome (GOLD analysis project Ga0302319, IMG submission 203319) | Peat permafrost microbial communities from Stordalen Mire near Abisko, Sweden - Bog_T0_2 | ecosystem: Environmental > Terrestrial > Soil > Wetlands > Peat | place: Sweden: Abisko, Stordalen Mire...
CACGGCCACGCAGACGTCCACCTGGACCGACACGCCCACAGCCACGCCTACGGCCAGCGTCACGGCCACGGCCACGCAGACCGTCACCTGGACCGACACGCCCACGTCCACGCCCAGCGCCAGCGTCACCGACACGGCCACGCAGACGTCCACCTGGACCGACACGCCCACAGCCACGCCTACGGCCAGCGTCACTTCGACGCCCACTTCGACGCCCACCTCGACGCAGACATCCACCTTCACGGCGTCGGCCACGCTGACACCCAGCGCCACCATCACCCTGACGGTGACCCCCAGCCTCACGGACAGCCCCAGCAGCACCAGCACGCCCACATCCACGCCCACGCCGACCGACACCGCCTCGCCCACCATCACCCAGACCTTCAGCGTCAGCCCGACGCCGGTGCTGCAGCCCTATCACGTGGTGGTGGCGTTGTACAACTCGGCCGGCGAGCTGGTGAAGCGCCTCTTTGACGGCGGGGCGGCGGCCAAGCCCAGCGGCATGCTGACGACCTATCTCGCGCCGACCGCCAATGGCAGCCTGCCGATCCAGATCCAGCTGACGGGCGTGGGCAACCTCGCCCCCTTGGTCTGGGATGAGGTCAACGACAACGGGCAGGCCGTGGCGGGCGGCAGCTACTACGTGAAGGTCCAATCCACCGACCCCTATGGCAACGTGTCGACCCTCTCGCAGGGGGTGACGGTGCTGCCCAGCCTGGGGTCGGATAGCGTGGCCATCTTCAACAGCGCCGGCGAGCTGGTGCGCACGCTGCCTCTGCCCGCAAGCGGGTCACCGGTGACGGACATCAGCGTCAACGGCGCTTCGGTGGGCGCTGGCAAGCTGCCCGTGGTAAGCTTCCATCTGACCACCGCCAACGGGGCCGCCAGCGACTATGGGTGGGACGGCTGCAATAGCCTGGGCCAGCCGGTGCAGTCCGGCAGCTATCTGGTGCGGTTGGTGCGCACGGTGGCGGGGACCGGCACCGTGGTGAAGGTGCTGGCGGTGACGGTGCTGGCGCTGCCCGGCTCCACCGAGAGGTCGGCCCTGGACGCGGCGATCATCGCGCCCCAGCCTTGGACCCCGGCCCAGGGGCCCGGGTTGACGGTGGCCTATCCGGCTTTGCCCGGCCATCAAGTCCGCGCCCAGCTGTACGACTTGGCGGGCGAGCTGGTCACCCAGGGCTTGGACGCCTCGGGCTCGGGGCAGTTGACCGTGCCGGTGGCGCGCGCGGCAGGCGGTGTCTACTTGCTGCGCCTGGAAGCTTTCAAGGGCAGCGCCCTGCTGGCGGCGAGGACGATGAAGGTGGCTGTCTTGCGATGAGCAGCCGCGGGTGGGGCCCAGCCCGGCAGGGTGCCGCGCCCGGGCCGTGTCGAGGTCCTTTATGAAGGCATGGATCGACCAGTTCTGCTGGTATGTCCACACCAGCGGCAATCAAGGCTTTCACGTCACCTATCGTTGGTTCCATTACCTGTCAGCCGCCACCTTTGTGGGCCTGCTCCTGTTCCTCAACCTGTTGTTGCCGGCCCGCCGCGGTGAGGCTCCGCCCGCCATCGGCCGGGCCCTGCTGGAACGGGTCTTCTGGCTGTGGCGCTGGGCTGCCATGCTGTTCTTCTTCACCGGCCTCAACCTGCTGCACATGCTCTACAATTTCCCCACCGGCAACTATTTCAGCGAGGACAAGGGCCTGTGGATGGCGCTGGGAGCGTCGCTGGGCTCCTTCACTTGGGCCGTGATGTGGTTCTGGATCCGCCCGGCGCAGTCGCGCCATTTCAAGGCCTGGCAGGCTCAGGGCGGCGTGGACCATCCCCTGGCCCCGCGCAGCGCCGCCGGGATCCGCGTGCTGACGGCTCTGCTGGCGCCCTTGGTCATGGGCATGGCGGTGGGCGGGCATGGCCTGACGCTGTTCTCGTGGGGCTGGCGGGATGTGGCCTGGACCTTCGCCGTGGGGAGCTTGCCGGTGCTGGGCTACTACGCTTGGGCGGCATGGCGGTCAGGGGCGGGATCGTGAGGCGGGCCGCTGGGGGCCTGTGGGCGCTGGGCTGCCTGGCCTTGGCCGGCTGTGGCGGACAGGGCTTTGAGGAGACCTGGTCGAGGCCGGACAACGGCATGGCGCCCTATTCCGCCGCGGGGATGGACCTCAACGGGGACGGCTTCGGCGACCTGCTGGTGGGCGTCGTGGGGGGTGCCGAGGCCTATTTCGGCTCGGCCCAGGGCGTGGCCAAAACGCCGGGCTGGGCTTTCCACGATCACGCGGGGGGGTCGACCGGCTATTGCGTGGGCTCGGCCGGGCATATGGCGGATGACCCGCACCCGGTGATCTACATCTCCGCGCCGCGGGTGCATGGCTGCGGCGTGGTCTACCTGTTCAGGACCGGCCCCCAGGGCCCGGAGCCCCGGCCTTGGAAGGTGCTGCCGAGCCCGTCCAAGGGCGAAGGCTTTGGCGAGCGGGTGATCCGGGTGGGGGATGTCTACGGCGATGGCTACGACTGCCTGGCCGTGGCCGATTTCGCCTACGGCCAGCAGCGGGGCAAGGTCTACCTTTACCGCGGCGGGCCGCAAGGCCCGGCTTTGACGCCGGCATGGCAGGCCGAAGGCGGCCATGAGGGCGACTGGTTCGGTTACAGCCTCTGCGCCCCCGGGGACATGGACGGGGATGGGCTGGCCGACCTGGTGATCGGTTCGAAGAACTGCAACGGGTCATGCCTGACCTGGTTGGCCGGCAATCCGGCCTTTGACCTGCACCGGGATTACCTGACCAGCCCGGCCTGGGCCAAGGCGGCCCTGCTGCCCATGGCCGGCAAGCTGTCGGTCTTCTACGGCGGCCGCGGCGGATTGCATGCCCGGGCGGACTTGGAGATGGAGGGCGAGAAGCCTCACGAGCTTTATGCCTACCAATTGGCCGCCGCCGGCGACGTCCTGGGAGACGGGCATGCGGGCGTGCTGGTGGGCTCGCTGGGCTGGCAGGATCGCCGGGGCTTGGTGGAGCTGCTGGCGGGCGGGCCCCGGGGCCAGAAGCTGAGGCGTTTGTGGAAGGCGCCGGGCAGCGTCGCCAACGAAGGCCTGGGCTACGCCCTGGCCCTGGTCCCGGCCTTGACCGGCAAAGGCGGGCCGGCTTTGCTGGTGGGCGGCACGGATGTGGACTCGGCCTGGATCTACCATCCCTTTGACGCGCGCTTCATGCCCCGCCAGAACCATGTGCTGCAGGGGCCGCCCACGCATAAGCGGGTCAGCGACCTTTTGGGCGTGGCGGGGGATATGGATGGGAGCGGGCGCGACCAGGTCTACATCCATCTGCCGGGGGATCGCCCGCGCTTGGCGTTGCTGCGGTACCGGGGGGATTGACGCACCGACCTTGATAACAATATTTGAAATTAAATTTGGCAATATTTGAAAAGCATGACCTCGGGTGCAGGGCTAACCTTAAGTCGAGCCCTTTCCGAGGACACCATGCGCCACCTAGCCGCCCTGACCCTGGTCCTGACCCTGTCCCTTGCGCCGGCCGCTTTGCGGCCCGGCGGCGTCACGGTCAACAACGGTGTTTCGGTCAACGGCAACACCTGTGACCAGTTGTTGTGGGATGACGCGTCCGGCAGCCAGCGCGAGGCCGATATCGTCCAATTATCCGGCAACCCCGGCGGCAACACCGGCGGCTACATCACCCGCGTCACCTACAACAACAGCGGCACGGTCACCTGCAACGAGTCGGGCTACTCGGTGGACGGCACGCTGTCGGGACTGGGCCAGATGGTGAACCACGGCGGCACGGGCAACGGCTGGGTCTGCACCAACACCGACGGCATCAAAACGGGGGCCACCACCCAGGTCCTGTTCCAGGGCGCCAACCATGCCATCTACCAGGTGGACATGGACGAGTACGGCGATGACGGCAACCATGCCAAGGGCACCTGGCACGACCGCTGGATCTACTTCGTGGCCAACGGCCGCGACGACATCGTGGAGAGCCTGAGCTACGACTTCTCATCCCAGGCCGCGGGTTACTGGGGCTACGCCGGCATCAACAGCCAGGTGGGCCACGATAGCCGCTCGCCCTATTGCAGCTTCAACTGGACCGGGACCGGCGCGGCCAACACCTTCAGCGAGGCCATCGACGGCGTCGAGTACGCCGTGGCCGACCCCAGCGGCAACCCCTACAAGTTCCAGACCGTGGGCTCCTCGCCCTTCAGCGCCGGCTACACCTTCAACACCGCCGCCGCCAACGTCCCCTACACCCTGCAGTGGAAGAACAGCCCCGACCGCGAGATCGGCTACGTCTCCACCTTTGACCTGACCCAGTTCGCGGCCGGGGGCGGCTTCACCGCCGCCAGCGGCGACGGGCTGAACATCGGATCCACCGGCTCGACCATGCCGCAAAGCTGGGGCATCAACTACCAGAGCAACGGCTTCCAGGCCTGGATGGGCGACAAGATGACCTGGCAGATCCCCTTCGGCGCCGCCGGCGGTGCCACGGGGGGCACCACCTTCCCCGACTGGACCTACGCGAAGAACTGGACCGGTTACCCCACCATGGGCTACACCATCCTTATCCACCTGGGCTCCCACAGCTCCGCCGGCGTGCACGCCCAGGTGGCCGAGCAGGCCGCCATCCACGCCCTGCCCAGCACGGCGCTGACGGCCGCGGTGGGCACGGTGGTGACCTCGGGCAAGATGAACCTGCAGGACAGCGTGGGCGGATTCACCTTCAAGCCCCAGGGCTTCAACCACATGTACAACGCCTGGGAGGTCACTTGCGCCGGCAACGCCGCCGACGTGACCCTGGCGCTGGGCGCCGCCAGCCTGGCCCATCCCACCTTCCTGTTCGACGGCTTCAGCGCCACGCTATGCCAGCTGACGCTCAACGGGACGGCCCAGGCCGAAGGCACGGACATGTTCAGCTCGCTGGACAGCGTCAATCACCGCCTTTACGTCACCTTCAACAAGGCCCTGACGGGCAGCGAGCACATCGTCATCAGCTCGGCTTGCGGCAGCCCCACGCCGACGCGCACGGCGACCCCGACGCCCACCCTCGGCGGCCCGACCAACACGCCCGCCGCCACCAACACCCCTGTCAGCGGCGGCAGCGGCAAGAGCTATTGCATCACGGTGGACTACGGCGCCGTGCCCGCCCTGCTGAACTACCGCAAGCTGACGCTGAACGTCAGCGTGGGCGCCTGTTCCTCGGTCACGGCCACCGAGGACGGCAGCGCCATCGGCGCCACGTACAACTCCGGCACGGGCATAGCCACCGTCACGGTGAACAGCGCCTTGAGCCTCAGCTCGGTGATCGTCACGGCGGTGGGCTGGACCAGCGGCGGCACCGGCGCGGTGACCAAGTCCCCCCTCTACGGGAACTACCACTTCGCCGTGTCGCAGACCTTTGATGACGGCCTGATCATGCCCTTCACCAACGCTAAGCCCATCCTGGACGCCCATGGCTGGCGGGCGGGCTGCGCCCTGGTGGGCAGCGTGCTCGATGGCGGCTACACCAATTACATGAGCTGGGCCCAGGTGCAGTCGCTCCGGGCCGCGGGTTGGGACATGTACAACCACACCTACGACCACCCCACCGTCACCTGCGCCAACTTCGCCACCGAGTTCACCCAGAACCAGGCCGACTTCCTGACACGCCTGCCCGGCTACAACGTCACGCACATCGTCTATCCTTACGAGACCACGTCGGCCGACCTCTGCACCGGCTTCCCACCGGGCTTCCTCATCTCCGGCGAAGCCGCGACCGGCGCCGCCGAGAACTTCGTTGACGCGGCCCTCCCCAACATCTACACCATCGAGCGCAACGGCGAGTACGGCATGGACCCCACGAGCTGGGAAGCCCAGGTGGCGGCCACGGCCTCCAACAGCCGCCCCGGCTGGAACATCTTCATCAGCCACGACGTGGCCCCAGGCAGCACCGACCCAGCCACCTTGACCGATGGCCTGGGCCCCTACAGCACCAATGTCACGGCTTTGACCAGCTTCTACACCTGGCTGGACAGCACCTACGGCGCCAGCGGCAGCGGCACCTTGTGGTTCGCCCCCGCCGGTGAGGTCTCGGACTACCTGATGACCCGCGACAACACCGTGATCAACAGCTCGCTTTGCGGGACCGCCACGCCCACGCCCACCCATTGCGCCGCCTGCAGCGCCACGCCGACCTTCACCAACAGCCCCACGGCCACCATGACCTACACGCCCACGCCCCTGCCGGCCTGCAGCGGCAACTTGATCGACGACTTCGAGCACGGGACGGCCAACGGCTTCGGCGGCTACTGGTACACCTTCGCCACGGCGCCCTCGACCATGAGCCCCAGCACCTGGGCCACCACCTCACCCGGCTATGGCGGCACGGGTTCCTGCGCCCGGGCCTATGGCACCATGGTCACCAACGACGCCCTGGGCCTGGGGACAGGCCTGGCGTCGACGGGGACCAACGCCTCCGCTTTCAGCGGGATCAGCTTCTGGTTCAAGGGCGACGGCAACAGCTACCGCTTCCAGATCCACAGCCTGGTGGAGGGCGCCGCCTACAACGATTTCAAGTACGACTTCACGCCTCCGACGGGCTGGAGCTTCGTCAACATCCCGTGGGCCAGCTTCGCCTTCCCGGGCTGGGGCACGGCCTACAGCCTGGACACCACCCAGCTCAGCGGCATGAGCTGGGTGCCCATGACGGCCGGGGCTTACGACTTCAGCGTGGACAACGTCATCTTCAATTGCCCGGTGCCCACGCCCACAAGCAGCCCCACCGTGGCCGCTGGCACGGCCACGGCCACACGCACGCCGTCGCCCTCGCCTACCGCCACGCCCAGCCCCAGCCCGTCGCCGGCAGCCACATCCACGGCGACAGCCTCGTCGACGGGCACGGTATCAGCCACGGCGTCGCGCACGGCCACTGGCACGCCCAGCCGGACCGCCAGCCTGACGGCCAGCCCCAGCGCCACCCCGGCGGCGACCGGCACGCCCTCGGCCACGCCCAGCGCCAGCCCCAGCGCGACCGAGAGCTTCACGGACGTGCCGCCAGGCAGCACCTTGACCGACACGCCGACGTTCAGCGCCACCTGGAGCCAGTCGCCATCGACCACCGTCACCCCCAGCGCCACGCCCAGCCTCAGCCCGGTGGCCACGGCGACGCCCAGCGTGACGCTCCCCGACAGCCCCACGGTGTCGGCCAGCCCCACGGTCACGGCCAGCCCCAGCGTCAGTGCCAGCCCGGTGCCGGGTTCGCCGACGGTGACGTCCACCTCGACGGCGCTTCCCACGGCCCTGCCTTCGGTCTCGGTGACGCCGACTTACAGCAGCACCAGCGTGCCTGCCGCCAGCGTCACCCCGATGCCCACGGCGACGGCCACGCCCACCACGGGGACCGGACCGGCCCCCGCCAGCGCCACGCCCAGCCCCACGGGCAGCCCCGCCGCCGCGGGCCAAGGGCCCGGCCCGCTGCAAGTCCTGGGCTTGTCACCCTATCCCAATCCCAATCCTTCGGCCGTGGCCGTGCACCTGGCGGGGGATGCCGACCGGGTGGAGCTGCGCATCTACAGCAAGGCGGAGGTGCGGGTGCTCAGCGCCGAGGGCGGGGCCAGCTCGGCCGGTTGGGCCAAGGTGCAACTGCCCGTGGGATGGCAGCATGGCCTGCCCAATGGCGTGTACTATGTCCGGGTCGTGGCGTACCGTGGAGTGGCGGTATCCGGGCCGGTCAAGCCAGGGAAGCTGGTCTTGATCAATTAGGACGGCGCACCCTTTTAGGGCGGGGGCCGCGCGCGACCACTTCGGTGGCCGCGCGCCTGGCGTTATCGATGAGCACTGGAGCTTTTGGTGGCGGCGATGCTTGGAACGATGTTCAACGATGCGGCATTCGGGCGCGATCCCAGTCGGTGGCGGCGTATCGCGCCGCCTTGCTTGCGCTGGGCGGCAGCCGTGGTGGGCCTGCTGTGGCCGCTGCACGCCGCCGCCTCCACCGCCACCATGAGCGTCAACGCGGGCACGGTGGTCACCAGCTTCATCCCCGCCCAGGCCTTCGGCAACAACCTGGACCACGGCACCTTCCTGGGCGACTACCAGGGCATCGGGGCCCAAGTGCAGGCCGCCGGCATGCAGTTCCTGCGCTACCCCGGGGGTTCGGGCTCCGACCGCTACCATTGGAACGGGACCGGGACCTGGGCGGGCAACGTGTGGGTGCCCGATGACACCGCCTTCAGCAGCGGCTTCGACTGCACGCCGCTGAACGTGGGCACGTCGGCCGCCGGGGTCTCGGCCTTGGACGACGGGCTCACCACCACCGCTTGGATCTCGAACCCCGACACGGACTTCCCCAATGCCCAGTGGGTCTACGTGGACTTGGGCTCCACCCAGGCCCCCAACCAGGTCCAGGTCTGGTGGTCCACGCCCTATGCCACCAGCTTTCAGGTGCAGTACTGGGACCCCGCCGCCAGCGATCAATGGGCGCCCTACCTGGACACGGCCAACCACTGGCTGGGCACCTCGGCCGGCACGGTGGCCGGCACGGGCGGCTCACAGACGGTCAATTTCACCGGCGTCAGCACACGCTTCATCCGCCTGCTGTTGACGGCCAGCTCCATCCCCGGCGGCGCCTACGCCATCAACGAGCTGAAGGTCTTCAATGGGGCCACCCAGCTGACCACCAACGTCAACTCGGGCAGCCAATCGCAGACCACGGCCTCGAGCACGGCGCCCAACAGCGCATACCTGGGCCCCAGCAACATGGATTTCGACGATTTCATGGCCTATTGCAACAGCTTCAGCCCCGCCGCCACGCCCCTCATCACCGTTAACTTCGGCAGCGGGTCCGCCCAGGAGGCGGCGGCCTGGGTGCACTATGCCAACGTGGTGAAGGGCTACCACATCAAGCACTGGGAGATCGGCAACGAGATGATGGGAAACTGGGAGGCCGGCGGGCCGCTGTCGGCCACCGATTATGGGCGCCGCTTCCTGGAATACTATGCCGCCATGACCGCGGTGGACCCCAGCATCAAGCTGGTGGGCCCCGTCAGCGGGCCGGTGGACGCCTCCAACAACCTCAACCCCAACACCTACATCCATGATTTCGCCGCCCGCTTGATCAGCGCCGGCCAAGGTTCGGCGCTGGGCGGCGTGGTCCTGCACGTCTATGCCGGCTACAACAATGACACCGATGGCGCCTTGTTGCCCACGCCGGCCAGCTGGGCCGGCTGGGCCACCCAGGTCAACAGCGACATCGCCGGCCTGCCCAGCCCCGGCACGATCCCGGTGATCCTGTCCGAGTACAACGCCAACTCGGCCGGCACCAACATCTGCGTGCGCCTGGTCAACGCCCTGTGGACCGTCAACTGGCTGGGCCAGTACCTCAGCTCCTTCGGCCCGCGGGCCTGGGCCAATTTCTTCGCCTTGCTGGGCAGCGGCGGCGAGCAGACCACCACCACCGGCGGAAATTTCGGCTGCATCGGCAACGAGCCCGGCGCCTACCAGTACGCCCCCTTCGCCGACTACTGGGGCCTGCGCATGATGTCCACCCAATGGGCCATCAGCGGCGACGCCCGCGCCCACAGCCTGGTGAGCTGCGCCAGCACGGCCGCCAACCTGATCGGCTATGCCGACCTGCGGCCCGACGGGGCCCTGTCCCTGATCGTGGTGAACCAGGACAGCGCCAATGCCTACAACACCACCCTGAACCTGAGCGGCTTCAACCCGCAGGCCAATGCCACCACGTTCAGCTACAGCTCGGCCAACTATCAGTGGCAGACCGGCGCCGCGCCCTACCACGCCAGCCCCAATCTGCCGCCCACGCAATCCGTCACCAGCGGGGTCGGCGCCAGCTTCAGTTACACCTTCCCGGCCTATTCCATCACCGTGCTGCAATGCCTGCCGGTCGGCACGCCCAGCCCCAGCCCCACGGCGGCCGCGCCCAGCCCCACCTACAGTGCCACGCCCAGCCCCCAGCCCACCGCCTTGGTCTGCGCCACCAAGGTGGCCTACAACGGCGAGACCGGCGCGGGCAATGTGAACCTGGCGTCAGGCAATTTCTACGTCAATGGTGGCAGCACCGCGGCCGCCGAGGATGCCGCCGCCGCCCACAGCGGCGCCAAGGGCTTGGATCTGAGCTACAACTTCAACAGCTTCTGGGGCGATTGGACCTTCAACTGGGCCAATTACAGCCCGGCTAATGCCTATAACCTGACCGCCTACGACACCATGGAGCTGTGGGTCAAGGTGACCTCTGGGACGCTGGACTACCTTTATGTGGGCCTGCACGACAGCGCCGGCGGCGCCAGCCCCATCGGCGAAGTGGCGGTGAACACGTACCTGCCTTCCGGCGTCAACACCGGTTGGCAGCGGGTGGACATCCCCCTGAGCGCCTTCAGCGGGGTGAATATGGCCAGTATTTGGGCCATGGACCTCTACATCTCGGGCCTCCAGACGGGCGTCTGCGAGCTCTATGCCGATGACATCGTCTTCCTGCAGCGTTGCGCCAGCCCCACCCCGACGCCGACGCCCACCCTCAGCCCCAGTCCCAGCCGCAGTCCCAGCGCCACGCCCAGCCGCACGGTGTCGGCCTCGCCGAGCCCGACGCCCTCGGCGAGCCCCAGCAGCACCTTGACGCTCACGGCCAGTCCCAGCCCCAGCCCCGCAGGAAGCGCCACCTTAAGCCCCAGCCCCAGTTTGAGCGCCAGCATCACGGCCAGCCCCACTGATGTGCCGCCGGGCAGCACGGTGACGGCGACGCCCACGTCCAGCCCGGATTGGACCGCCACCGCCACGCCCTCCAGCACGGGCACGCCCGTGGCGGACACGCCGACGCCTTCGCCGTGTCCGACCGCCTCTGCCACCACGACCCTGACGCCGACCCTGACCGCTTCCGTCACGGTGACCGTCACGGGGACCCTGACAGCCTCCGTGACGCCTTCGGGTACGCCAACCGGCAGCCCCGGCGCCAGCCTGACGCCGTCAGGGACGCTGACTCCCACGCTCACGGCGATGCCGACCGCCAGCGGCACCCCGACTTCCGCGGCGCCTGCCACGCCATCGCCGACCTTGCCTCCCAGCCCTGTGGCCTCAGCCACTGTCACGGCCGTGCCCGCCACGCTGAGCGCCACCCCATCGCCGACCTTGCCCCCCAGCCCTGTGGCCTCAGCCACTGTCACGGCCGCAGCCGCCACGCTGAGCGCCACGCCCAGCCCCACGGCCAACCCTTCCCAAGGCCCCCTGGTCATCCTGAACCTGCGGCCCTATCCCAACCCCAACCCGCGGGCGTTGGGCATCCAGTTGCAGGGGCCCGCCGACCGGCTGGAGCTGAGGCTATACAGCGAGGCCAATACCCGGGTCCGGAACTGGTCCTACGGCCCCACGCCGGCGGGCTGGTCGTCGGTGGCCCTGCCCGGCGGGTGGGCCCAGGGCTTGGCCAGCGGCCTGTATTTCGCGCGCGTGCTGGCTTACCGCGGGGCGGCGGTGTCGGCGCCGTCGAAGCCGGTGCGCTGGGTGCTATTGCGCTAGGGCAGCCGTCCCCGGCGGCCGGCCGCGGAAGCGATGCGATTGGTTACGATGCGGCAAGGCTTGCCGCAGGGGGGAGCGCTATGCTCACAGGGTCTTGAAAGTCACATCCCCCGGAGGAAAACATGAAGGTCATCAAGGGCATGGCGTTGGCGCTGATCGCGGGCGCGTTGCTGGTGGTCCCGGCGCTGCACGCCGACGACAAGCCGGCGCAGGCCGAGAAGGAGGGCGAGCATTGGGGCGGGCATGACAAGTTCGAGCACATGAAGAAGTGGCTGGGCCTGTCGGATGACCAGGCCGCCCAGTGGAAGAAGGCTGAGGAAGGCCAGCGCGACGCGGGCAAGCTGCTGCGCGACAAGCTGAAGGCGGACCAGGCTCAGCTGTCCGTGCTGGTGGACGAGAAGGCCAGCGACGGCAAGCTGACGGACGCGCTCAATGCGTTGGAGTCCGACGGCAAGGCGCTGAAGGCCCAGGGCGAGAAGCAGCGCGAGGCCATCAAGGCCATCCTGACGCCGCTGCAGCAGGCCAAGCTGGTGGTGGCCCGCTCGAACAAGCGCGGCGGCGGCTTTGGCGGCTGGCAGAAGGGCCGCGGGGGCTGGCAGGGCAAGGACGGCAAGGCCTGCGCCATGAAGGGCGGCAAGGATGGCAAGGACGGCGGCGATGACAAGGGCGCCACGGACAAGGGCGCGGCCGACAAGGAATAACGCCGGACCCAAGCCGTTTGACGATGATATCGGTGGGGACTCCCCGCGGTGACGAGCCGCGGGGCGTCCTTGCGTCCGGGCCTTTTGGCACGGGGCAAGCCGGCTCGGGCTCTGCTATGATGGGCCCTCACACCCATGGGAGGGGACATGAGACCACCGCCAGGCAATGCTCAAGGCAACATCGGTTTGGACGTCGTCTTCACGCTCATCACTTGCGGCATCTACGGCTTGTTCTGGCAGAACCGCCTGTTCAAGGCCTGCAACGCCCTCAACGATGACGAAAAATTCAGCTTCCTCAGCTGGTTCCTGCTGAGCCTGATCACTTGCGGCATCTACAACCTGGTCGTCCAATACCAATTCGGCGAGGCCCTTCACCGCGGCCTGTGCAAGGAAGGCGCGCCGGGCAACGAGAACCTGTCGCTGCTGGGCCTGCTCCTGAGCCTCTTCGGCCTCTCCATCGTGGTCCTGGCCATCGAGCAACATGAGATCAACAAGCTCTATTAGCTGGGACGCGCAGGCCTGGCTGCGGGCGGGCTTGGGCCTGGGCGCGTTGTTGGCGCTGGCCCAAGCCGCCGGCTGGGTCGATGCCGGCCGGGTCGTGGGCGCCCTGCCCGACCTGTGCGTCTTCCATCGGCTCACCGGCTGGGAATGCCCGGGTTGCGGCATGACCCGCGCCTTCCTGCGCCTGCTGCGCGGGGATTGGCGGGGCGCCTGGGGCTTCAATCCCTGGAGCCTTCCCCTGCTGGGCTTGACGCTGGTCGCGGCGCTGCTGCCGCGGGCGGCCCTGGCTCGGGCCCTCCGGAGCCGGGCCCTTCCGGGCCTGGGCTGGGCGGCCCTGGCGGCCCTCCTGGCCTGGTGGCTGGCCGTGCGGATCCTCCCGCATTTTTGACCCGGCGTGGCTGCATCCCTTCGTTACATTTCCTGCCTGGCAGGCGCCGGGCCCAGGCGGAAGACTGGGGTCCCCGCCTGGATGGGCCTTGGAGAGCATGTGCCGCTGAAACGAACCTTGATCGTGACCGTGCTGGCCTTCGGTGGCGCGGCCCTGGGCCGGCCCCACTGGGCCGCGACGGTCGCTGAACCATTGCCCAGCCCCGCCGCCGCCCTGCTCAGCGGCCACGTCCACGAGCTGGGCTCGCCCGACCCGGTGCTGGGCGCGCTGGTGGAGCTGGTGGGGACCACCTTGAGCGCCGCCGGCGACGCGCATGGCGCCTACGCCCTGGCGGGTCCGGCGGGCACCTGGGTCCTGCGCATCACCTCGGACGGCTATGCGCCCCTGTCCAGGACGGTGAAGCTGGCGGCGGGCCAGCGCCGCAAGCAGGACTTCGGGCTCAACCCCACCGCCTTCGTGGCGGCCGAGATCACGGTCAAAGCCCACCGCGACCATCCCCAGGTGATCCAGGCGTCGGTGAGCCAGCGCGAGATCAAGGAGATCCCCGGCAGCTTTGGCGACGCCCTGCGGGCGGTGCAGAACCTGCCCGGGGTGGGCGCGCCCAATGATTTCTCGGGCCAGATCCTGGTCCAGGGCGCCGGCCCCCAGGACAACCTGCTCCTGATCGACAACCTGCCGTGGCCCATCCCCTTCCACTTCGGCGGCCTGGTCTCCACGGTGAATCCGGACCTGTTGGACACGGTGGACTTGTATGAGGCCGGTTACAGCTCGCGTTGGGGGGGCTCCCTGGCATCGGTGGTGGACGCCAAGACCAAGGCCCCCGACACCGACCGCCTGCACCTGGACGCCGACGTGAGCATCCTGGAGGCCTCGGCCGCCGTTGAAGGGCCGCTGGGGCTGGGGGACGCCACTTTCACGCTGGCGGGCCGCCGCAGCTATTTCGAGCTGGCGGGCCGGGCGGCCAAGCTCCCCACGGTGCCGTCCTACTGGGACTCGGGCGCGAGCCTGGACTTCAGCCTGGGGGCGCACGACCACATCCACCTGCTCTTGCTGGCCTCGGACGACTCGTTGGATTTCACCTCCACGGCGGACAGCAGCTCCAACAACAACGGCAACAATTTCAGCGGCACCCTGCGCTATGACCAGGATTTCCAGACCGGCGGCTTCAGCTGGGTGGACACCGCCCTCCCGGGCTTCGTCTCCACGCTGACGCCCTACGCCTACCACACCGACAGCATCCTGGGCATCGACAGCTTCATGGATGACACCTACCGCACCAGCGTGGGGCTGAAGGAGGAGTTCCAATGGCAGGCGGGCCGCCTGCTGGGCGCCCAGCATGAGCTCAGCGGCGGCGGGGAGCTGGAGCAGTCCGCCTACACCTTTGAAGGTTATTTCCCCCGCATCACCTCGACGGCCAACATCAGCTTCTCCGACCTCACCAACATGGCGGCCGTGGCCTCGACCGTGCAGGTCAGCGGCTTCAGCGGCTATGCCTACCTTCAGGACCGCCTGAAGCTGGGGGAGGCCTTGGCGCTGACCTTGGGCCTGCACTACGACGCCTCCGACCTGGTGGCGGATGCCCGGCTCAACCCGCGGGTCAGCGTGGAATGGAAGCTGGACCCCCGCAGCCAGCTCAGCGCCGCCTGGGGGCTCTATGACCAGCAGCCCAGCGCCTTGAACGTGAACCCCCAGTTCGGCAACCCCGGTCTGCAGCCCGAGGACGCCGAGCATGTGGTCCTGGCCTACCAGCACCAATTCAACCCCGCCTTGACCTTCAAGCTGGACGGCTATTACAAGGCGCTGAACGGCTTGGTGGTCTCCGACCCCAACAACCCGAACCTTTATGACAACGAGGGTACGGGCGACGTGAAGGGCATGGATCTCTACCTGAAAGAGGACCTGGGCGAGCGCTTCTTCGGCGCGGTGTCGTACTCGCTGTCGAAGTCCGAGCGCTTGAACCTGCCGGCCCAAGGCTGGGCGCCCTACCAGTACGACCAGCCCAACATCTTCACCGCCATCGGCAGCTATAAGTTCAGCCATGCCTGGAGCCTGGGCGGTAAGCTGCGCTACACCTCCGGGAACCTGGAGCAGCCGGCCGGGAGCCAGCTCTATACCGAGCGTTTGCCCGACTACCTGCGACTGGATGTCCGCGTGGGCCGGGAATGGCGCTTTCAGACATGGAGCTTGAAGCTCTATGGGGAGGTCTTGAACCTGCTGGATCGCAAGAACCCCGCCATGGAGTTCGTCAACAGCAACACGGGCCAGACGGACACCGTGGACGACCTGCCGCGCATGCCCAACGTCGGTTTGGAAGCGAAGTACTGAAGCCCACCGGCTTCAGCCCCCCAAGGAGGCTCTGTTGAAGAAGCGCGCCATCCACGCCCTGACCCTGGCCCTGCTCTGCGCCTGGCCCGCCGCGCCCGCGGCCGCCCAGGCGCTCTACGCCGTCGACCACCGCGTCGACCTGCCCGGCGACAGCGGCTGGGACTACTCCATCGTGGACCCCATCGCCCACCGGCTCTACCTGTCGCGCGGCCAGCGCGTGGACGTGATGGACCTGGCCAGCGAGCGGGTCGTGGGCAGCATCGACGCCACCTACGGCGTGCACGGCATCGCCCTGGCGCCGGACCTGGGCAAGGGCTTCACCAGCAACGGCATCTCCGGCACCGTGCGGGCCTTTGACCTGAAGACCCTCGAGCCCGGCGCCCTGATCCCCGCGGGCCAGAACCCCGACGCCATCCTCTACGAGCCCCTGACCCAGAGGGTCTTCGCCTTCAACGGCAAGAGCCATGACGCCACGGTCATCGACGCCAGGACCGACAGCGTGGTCGCCACCATCGCCTTGGGCTGCAAGCCCGAGTTCGCCGCCACCGACGGCCAGGGCACGGTCTTCTTCAACCGCGAGGACAAGGACAGCATCGGCGTGATCGACGCCAAGGCGCTCACCGTCACCGCGGTGTGGGCCCTCAACGCCAAGTCGCCCTCCGGGCTGGCCTTGGATCGCGCCGGCCACCGGCTGTTCGCGGTCTGCGATGGCGGCAAGATGGAGGTGGTCGATTCGCTCAGCGGCGCGGTGACGGCGGAAGTGGCCATAGGCGGGCATCCGGACGCGGCGGCCTTCGACCCCGGCACCGGCCTGGCTTTCTCGTCCAACGGGGAAGGCACGCTGACCGTGGCGGCCCCCGGCATGGGCGGGGCTTACGCGGCCGTGGGCAGCGTGGCCACTCAAAAGGGCGCGCGCACCCTGGCGCTGGATCCCAGCACCCACGCCATCTACCTGGTCTGCGCCCGGTACCTCAGCGCCCCGGCCGCCGTGGACCCGTCCATCCATGCCCGGCCCAAGATCCTTCCGGGCTCGGTGCAGCTGCTGGTCCTGAAGAAGCTCTAGGGGCTCCCGGATGACGCGGCCCACGCTTGCAGCGGTCTTTCTCTGCGCCATGGCCTCTGTGGCGTGGGCCGGCCCGCCCTACCAGACGGACGACCCGGAGCCGGCTGAGACGGGCCGTTGGGAGCTGTTCCTGGCGGCTTATGCCGGCGCCGAGGCCGGCGGCAGCCTGGGCGGGGGGCCTCAGCTGGAGCTCAATTATGGCGTCGCGCCGGACTGGCAGTTGAGCGCCGCGCCCCAACTGTCCTGGTCGCTGCCCGGCGGCGGCGGCGGCACCTATGGCCTTGGCGACACCCAGCTGGGCGTGAAATACCGCTTCCTGCACGAGGGCGACCGCTGCCCCCAAGCCGCCTTCTACCCGCAGGTGGTCCTGCCCAGCGGGGACGCGGACCGGGGCCTGGGCGCGGGTCGTGCGCAGCTCTTCCTGCCGCTATGGTTCCAAAAGTCCTGGGGAGCCTGGACCAACTTTGGCGGGGGCGGCTACTGGTTCGACCGGGGCGCGGGGCAGAAGGACTGGGTCTTCATCGGCGACGCCCTTCAACGGGACCTGGGCGAGCGCTTCAGCGTCGGCGGCGAGCTGTTCTTCCATTCGGCCGCGCAAGAGGACGATGCCGATGGGCTGGGCGCCAACCTGGCCGTGCTCTACCACCTGGGCAAGGACGACCACCTGGTCTGCTCGGCCGGCCGTGATATGGGCATCGGCAACACCACCTTCACCGGCTACCTGGCCTACCAGAAGATCCTTTAGCCGGGGGATCGCCACCCCCACCCAAAAGAAAAGGGCCAAGCCGACTGGCTTGGCCCTTTTGCCGTTGAGCCTGCGGTGGCGGTCAGATCTGGATCTTGGAGAACAGGCGCGCGCCCAGGGCCAGGAAGAAGGCCGTGAGCAGGCCCAGCACCGCCAGGTCCAGGCCCAGCGGGAACTGCGAAACGCCGGTCAGCGTGCCGCGCAGGCCGTCGACGCCGTAGGCCAGCGGGTCCAGGCGCGCGATCAGGGCCATGGGCCCGGGCGTGTCCTTCAAGGGGAACAGCGCGCCCGACAGGAAGAAGATGGGCATGACCAGGAAGTTCATGATCAGCTGGAAGCCCTGCATGTCCTCCAGCACCGA
>Ga0302319_10010604_pt1 | contig 17559 bp, 18 predicted proteins | sample Bog_T0_2_FD_203319 | JGI IMG/M metagenome (GOLD analysis project Ga0302319, IMG submission 203319) | Peat permafrost microbial communities from Stordalen Mire near Abisko, Sweden - Bog_T0_2 | ecosystem: Environmental > Terrestrial > Soil > Wetlands > Peat | place: Sweden: Abisko, Stordalen Mire...
ATGGGCGTGCATCTCTTGTTTTTTCTGCACATCACGACGGGACCCGACAACCTCAACAACGTCCTCGCGCTCGCGTTCGGCGCTCTGATTGTCGGCATCGTGATCGGTGGCTCACTATGGATCATGCATCATCTGAACGTGAACATGATGGCGCCCGCCAATATGATGGACATGCATATGCAACCCTGACGCCCCAGTTCGGCGTCTCAGGCCGGTTCGAGGTCCGTCTGGCTGAAGTCGTCGCCTTTGAACAAGATGGGCTCGCCGGTCGCCTTCGCGAGGGCGTAGGTGAAGCAATCGCCGAAAGTCAGCCCCGCCTTGTGGCGCCCTTTGCCGAAGTCGAGAAAAGCCTGCCGCGCCAGCTCGCCGTGCTCGATCGTCACCGGCTCGAAGGTGACCCCAGCGCGCCGAAAGAAGGCCTCGGCTTGGCGCATCCCTTCGGGCCCAAGTTGGTTTTCAATCACCATGGAAAGCTCGACGTAACTCGCCACGCTCATACGGCAGACATCCGCGTCATGAATGCGTTGCGCGAACGCCGCCGCTTCGGGCTCCCGATAAAGGATCGCGACGGCGGCCGAGGTGTCGAGGATCATTTCGGCAGGCCGTTTTCGTCGTAAAGAAGCTCGGCGTGATCGACATACGGGCGTTTCACGTGCGCGGCGGCCCGATCGGCGATCGCGAGCAGTTCGCTCACGCTCGCCCTGGTTTTGCGGCGCTCGATGCTGGCGTAGCGTTCGCGCAGAGCTTCAGTAACCACATGGGTCATGGTCTGCCCGGTGGCGCGGGATATGGCCTGCGCCAGTCGGTGCGCTTCAGGGTCTTTGATGTTGAGGCTCATAGCGGCCCTCTGTCTATCTTCTTGTCTACCTTTCTGCCAGATAGCTGCACGGGAGCCAAGAGCGCGAGGGCGGAGCCGATTATGGGTCGACTCAGTTGGACCACCAGCGCTCGGCCGTGGCCGGCCGGGTGGATAATCTGATCCGACGGATCGTCCTCTTTGATCCTTCCCTGCGTCGCATCGACGCGGGGCGTGACGTGCCGTTCGCGTCGACGCCGCTTGTTCCGGCGCGGATGGGGGGTTAAAATCCTGACCGAGATGGTTTTTGGAGTGCGGGTGGACTGAGTGTGCCCTCGAGTGGGGGCAACCGACGCCGCCGAAAGTTCTTTTCCGGTAGTTCGCCGATTGCTCGTCGTTTCCGCGCCGCCTGAAGGCTGGAGACGACGCGGATCGAGGGCCGTGTGTCGGCCGAACGAAAGGAAAGCGTCATGACGTACAGGCGGATAACTCTCCCGCTGTATCTGATCAAGGAACAGCGTCGCGTCGGGGGAACAGGCGTCTATACGGCGCTGATGACCGATCTATCCGAGACTTGCAAGACGATCGCCAACGAGGTGAATCGCGGCGCCATGGCCGGCACGATGGGCTATGCCGGATCGCGCAACGTCCAGGGCGAGGACCAGAAAGCGCTCGACGTTCTGACCAACGACATCTTTCTGTACATGACCGAGCAGGCGGGAAACTGGGCCGGCATGGCGTCGGAAGAGTTGGAACACGTCTACACCTCGCGGGCGTCGGAAGGGCGCTACCTGCTTTTGTTCGATCCCCTCGACGGTTCGAGCAATGTCGATGTCAACATCGCGGTGGGCTCCATTTTTTCGATCCTCCGTCTTCCCGAAGGCGCCGATCCATCGAGCGAGAAGGCGTTTCTGCAACCGGGCGTGAAACAGGTCGCGGCCGGCTACACCATTTACGGATCGTCGACGATGATGGTCTTGACGAATGGGAAGGGCGTCAGCGGGTTCACGCTAGATCGCAATGTCGGGACGTTTGTTCTCACCCATCCGAATCTGCGCATTCCCGAGCGAGGTTCCGAATATGCGGTCAACGCCTCGCGTCAGCGTTGGTGGGACAGGCCGACGCGTCGCTACCTCGACGAATGCGCGGCCGGAAAGGATGGTCCGCGCGGGCGTGATTTCACGATGCGGTGGGTCGGTTCGATGGTGGCCGAAGTGCATCGCATTCTGTTGCGCGGCGGAATCTTTCTGTATCCGACCGACGCCGAGAACATCGACAAGGGGGGCAAGCTGCGGTTGCTCTACGAGGCGAACCCGATGGCCTTTCTCGTCGAACAGGCCGGCGGCGCGGCGACGACAGGGCGGCGTCGGATCATGGAAATCGAACCGCGCAGTCTGCATCAACGCGCCAGCGTGATCCTCGGATCGCGCGATGAGGTCGAGCGCATCGAGCGCTATTACGCCGAGATGGACGCCGTTCCCGTCGCGGCGGAGTAGCTCGGCGATCAGGTGCGGGTCGAACCGCGCTCCGTGAGCGCCGGAGGGCGGCTCCGATACTCGCCGACAATTCTTGTGGGAGCGGCGGGCGATCGGCCTGCACGCCGGCTTCGAGCGGCTACGCGACGATGTGAGGGCCCATGTTGGCGAACCGCGCTGGGCGGGGCGCTTCGTCAAGAATAGCGGCTTCGCCGACATAATCCATGGCTTCCTGACGTTGGGCGCCATCCTGCCGTCGGTCGGGCGACGCGCTCTCCTGGATTCGCGCGGCGTTCATGCCGCTGGCGGCCCGAGACTGAATCCTCGTCAGTCCGAGTGACCGGATGAGAGCCATCGGGACGCCAATTGCGATTTCGGTTGAACTGTCTATAAATTCAATAGATATTGAGACAATTGGAGGCCGCCGCGCGGCTTTTCGCTGACCTGCTCGGAAAATACGCCGCATGACCGCTCACGCCGTTCCCACCGCCGCCCCCCGCCCCACCGCGACCACCGGCTGGCGCGAGCTTTGGCTGAAGGAGGATTGGTGGGCAATCTGGCTCGGTCTCGGTATCGTGATCGTCGGCTATATCCTGTTCCTGAACGGCGCGAGCCTCAAATGGATCGCTGTGACGCCGGAAAAATGGTCGAGCCTCGACCAACTCGGCGCGCATTTCGCTAACAACGCGCTTCGCTATCTCGCGCAATTCGCGCTTTGGATCGTCGTGTTCAGCGTGGCGCTTTCCGCGCTCGGCTATCCCGCGCGCGCGTTCCTGCCGTCGTTCGTGTTTCTCTATGTGTTTTCGGTGCTGATTTTCACGCTCGGCCAGTGGACGCAGGCGAATTATTACAATCTGGAGCCCCCGCTGGTCGCGCTGTTGCTCGGCCTGTTGATCTCCAACCTGATCGGCCTGCCGCGCTGGATGGACGCCGGCTTTCGCGTCGAGTTCTTCGTCAAGACCGGCATCGTGCTACTCGGCGCCACGCTGCCGTTTTCGCTGATCGTCTGGGCGGGGCCCGTCGCGATTTTCCAGGCCTCGATCGTCTCGATCGTGACCTTTCTGGTCATCTTCTTCACCGCGCGCGGGCTCGGGCTCGACCGGCAATTGTCGGCGACGCTCGGGGCCGGCGGAGCGGTCTGCGGCGTCTCGGCGGCGATCGCCATCGCCGGCGCGGTCGGAGCCAGGAAGGAATACGCGCCGATCGCCATCACCGTGGTGATCTTCTGGGCGATCGTCATGATCTTCGTGCTGCCGATCGTGTCACGCTATCTCCTGCTTCCCGCCGGCGTCGCCGGCGCCTGGATCGGGACGTCCGAATTCGCCGACGCCGCAGGTTTCGCCGCCGCGCAGACCTATGGCGGCTACGCAAGTTCTGCATCAGGCATAGCGGGTATGCCGGATCAGGCCGTCTGGGCGTTCACCCTCATGAAAGTCGTGGGCCGCGACGTCTGGATAGGTGTCTGGGCGCTCGTCCTCGCCATCATTTCGACGACGCGCTGGGAGCGAGACGAGACCGGCGCGAAGCCGGAGGCGATCGAAATCTGGCGCCGGTTTCCCAAATTCGTGCTCGGCTTCGTCGTTGCGTCGCTCATCGTCACGCTGGCCTCCCGCGGCTACAGCCTCGCGGAATTCAACAAGGCGGTGAACCCGACGCTGGTGGCGCCGATCAAGGACCTGAGAACCTGGACGTTCATCTTCTGCTTCTTCAGCATCGGGTTGACCACCCGCATTCGCGATCTGGCGACCGCGGGAGCCAGACCCTTCGCCGCTTTCAGCGTCGGCGTCGTGGTCAACGTCGCGCTCGGGTTTATTCTCTCGGTTTTCGTCTTCGCGTCCTACTGGACGAACCTGACGCGATGAGCGGACAGGGGCTCCTGCAAGCGTTTTCGCGCCTGCGCTGGCGCGGCGAGCCGGCGGCGGAATGTTGCGCCGCCTGCCGCCACTTCCGCAACGAACCGCAATTTTTGGAAGCCGCCATCCCCGGCCTCGCGAGCCTGAGTTCCGGCGCGGCCGCGGTCCGCGCGGATGACGGTCTCTGCGGCGTTCGCGACCGATATCTCAGCGCGCGCGCCCACTGCGGTCAATTCTCGGCGTTGGCGGCTCACGCCGAGAATCCATGATAGGAACCCTTGCTTCCGGCTGTTCTGTTTGGCCGTGGCGTGGGTGTGGAGATTGTGGCGACCATGCGATATGTCTTGCGGCGTGGCTTCGGCGTCGCGCCGACGCTCGCGGGCGTGTTGGTCGTGACGTTTCTGATCACGCATTGTCTGCCCGGCGACCCCGCCGTCTTCTTCGCCTCCAACCCTTCGATGGACGCCGGCGCCGTCGCCGCGATCCGCGAGAAACTGGGCCTCGACCTGCCGCTATGGCGCCAGTTCTTCCTCTATGTCGCGCAGGTCGCTCATGGCGATCTCGGCCAATCGATCACCACCGGCCAACCCGTGGCGCGCGATTTGATGCGCCTTCTACCCGCTTCAATGGAGCTCACGATCTGCGCCTTCGCGCTCGCCAATCTGATCGCGCTACCGCTCGGGATCGCGGCGGCGTTGCGGCCTCGCTCCCTCATGGATCACGCCTGCCGGATCATCAGCACGGCCGGCGTCTCGCTGCCGACGTTCGTGACGGGGCTCGTGCTGATCTACGTCTTCTACTATCTCGCGGACATCGCGCCCGAGCCGATCGGTCGCATCGACGCCTTCGCCGTACCGCCGCCGCGGGTCACCGGGTTTTTTCTCGTGGACACGTTGTTGTCGGGTGACGCGCGCGGATTCGTCATGGCGGCCAAGCAAATCGTTTTGCCGGCGCTCACCATGGCGCTGTTCGCGTTGGCGCCGCTCGCGCGTATGACCCGCGCCGCGATGCTGGGCGTCCTGAGCGCCGACTTCATCCGCGCCGCCCGCGCGAACGGGCTGTCCGCGAGCACGATCGTCTTCACTTACGCGTTCCGCAACGCGATGCTGCCGGTGGTGACGACGCTGGGCATGGTGTTCTCCTACATGCTGGGCGCCAACGTGCTCGTGGAAAAGGTCTTCGCCTGGCCGGGGATCGGCTCCTATACGCTGGACGCGCTGATGGCGCTCGACTACGCGCCCGTGCAGGGTTTCATGCTGATGATGGCGGCGATTTTCGTCGCCATCAATCTGCTGATCGACGTCGTTTACGCACTGATCGATCCGCGCGCGGAACTCGACGCCGATGCGTGACCGCCTTGCGTCGGCGCGCCGCGTACTCGCCGAAAATCCGCTCGATCTCGTGGCGCTCGGATTCTTCTCGCTACTCGTTCTGTGCGCGGCGCTGGGCCCTTGCATCGCGCCCTACGATCCGCTCGCCACCGACACGACGATCGCGCTTCAAGCGCCGTCGCTCGCGCATTGGTTCGGCGCCGATCAACTCGGCCGGGACATCTTCTCGCGCGTCGTCGTCGCGACGCGGCTCGATCTTTTCATCGCCTTCGCGGCGGTGGTTCTTTCCGGCGTCGTCGGCTCGGTGATCGGCGCCGCGATCGGCTATCACAGAGGTTTCGCCGACGCGAGCGTGAGCCGCGTGGTCGATGTTCTGATGGCGTTTCCGCTGTTCGTGCTGGCGATGGCGACCGTCGCGGCGCTCGGCAACACCATCATGAACGTCATTTACGCCACGGCGATCATCAATCTGCCGTTCTATATTCGCCTCGCCCGCGCCGAGACGAACATCCGGCGCGGCTTGGGTTACGTCGAGGCGGCGCGCGTCGGCGGATCGAGCCATGCCCGCATCCTGTTTGTTTGCCTGTTGCCGAACATCCTGCCGGCGCTCGTCGTGCAGGCGTCGCTGAATTTGGGCTGGGCCGTGCTCAACGCGGCGGGGCTTTCCTTCATTGGTCTGGGCGTGCGCGCGCCGACGCCCGAATGGGGCATCATGGTCGCCGACGGCGCTCAGTTCATCACCTCGAGACAATGGTGGATCGCGCTGTTTCCCGGCCTCGCGCTGATGCTCGCCGTGTTCAGCTTCAACCTGATCGGCGATGGCCTGCGCGATATCGTCGATCCCAGGAGCCGCACGTGAGCACGCTGTTGTCGGTCTCGGATCTCTCGATCGCGTTCCGCACAAGCTCGGGCGTGGTGCGCGCGTTGCAGCGCGTCGGCTTCACGCTGCGCGCAGGCGAGATCCTGGGCGTCGTCGGCGAGAGCGGCTCGGGCAAATCGGTGACCGCGCTCGCGATCCTGGGCTTGCTCGACGCCGCCGCGCGAATCGTTTCGGGCCGGGCGGAGTTCGACGGGCGCGATCTTCTGCGTCTGCGGCGCTCCGAACTTGAGGATATCAGAGGACGCGACATCGCGATGGTGTTCCAGAACCCACGCGCGGCGCTGAACCCGATACGCACCGTCGGCGCGCAGATCGCCGACGTGCTCGCGCGCCACACCCCCGCCTCGACCGCCGTCATCCGCGCCAAGACGCTCGAGGCGCTCCGCGCGGTCCGCATCCCCGACCCCGAGCGGCGAAGCCGCGCGCTGCCGTTCGAATTGTCGGGCGGCATGTGCCAACGCGTCGGCATCGCGATCGCGCTGTCTTGCGCGCCGAGGCTCCTCATCGCCGACGAGCCGACGACCGGTCTCGACGTCACCACCCAGGCGGTGATCATGGATCTCATTCGCGACACGGCGCGCGAGCGCGGCCTCGGCGTCGTCCTGATCACGCATGACCTCGCTTTGGCGTGGCGCTATTGCGACCGTGTCACCGTGATGCACGCTGGGCATGTCGTCGAGACCGCGCCGCGCGACGCGCTCTTCGCGCGGCCGCGCCACCCCTACACCGAGAAATTGTTGCTCAGCGCGCCCTCGCGCGCGGTCCGTCTCGACGATCTGGAGGCGATCGAGGGCGCGCCGCCGGACTTGCGCCGTGATGACCTGCCGGTTTGCCGATTCAGCGAACGCTGCTCACGCCGAGGGGCGATCTGTGACGAACCGGGATTGTCGCTCGAAGCTTTGGGCCCGGATCACTTCGCCGCCTGTCGGAAGCCGCTGTGACGCCTCTCCTGCAGGCCTCGCGCCTCGTCAAGACGTTCGCGATATCGCGCGGCGGTCGACAGTCGCGGCTGCGCGCGGTCGATGACGTCGACCTCATCATCGCGCCCGGCGAAGCCGTGGGGCTGGTGGGCGAATCCGGCTGCGGCAAGTCCACGCTGGCGCGGCTGCTGGCGCGACTGATCGAGCGCGATTCCGGCGACATCCGGCTCGACGGCGCTGAGATTGGCGGCGTCTCGCTCGAGCGATTCACGGCGTCGCCGGATCGAAGACGTATCCAGATGGTGTTTCAAGATCCCACCGATAGCCTCAACCCGCGTTTCAGCGCCTTCGACGCCATCGCCGATCCCGTTCGCGTGCTGATCAAGCCAAGGAGCCGCGCGGAGCTGGAGAGCCGCGTATTCGCGGCCGCCGATCGGGTTGGCCTCGCGCGCGAGGTGTTGCCGCGCTTCCCGCATCAATTGTCGGGCGGCCAGAAGGCGCGCGTAGGGATCGCGCGGGCGATGGTGGTCGAGCCGAAGCTGCTGATTCTCGACGAGCCGACCTCGGCGCTCGACGTCTCGGCGCAAGCGAACGTCCTGAAGCTGCTGGCGAGATTGTCGCACGAGTCCGCCGTGTCGCTGCTGTTCGTCAGCCATGACCTCAACGTGGTGCGATTGCTGTGCGACCGTGTTGCCGTCATGTATCTGGGCAAGATCGTCGAAACCGGACGCGCGAGCGAGGTCTTTTCCGCGCCGCGCCATCCCTATACGCGGGCGCTTATCTCCGCCATTCCCCGGATCGGCGTGCGAGACGACGCGCGGGAGCGACTCGACGGCGAGCCGCGAAGCCCCATCGATCCTGATCCGCGCGCCTGCGGCTTCCACGGCCGCTGCGTGCGCCAACGCGAGATGTGCGCGCGCGAGCCGCCGGAATTGCGGACGATCGCGCCCGCGCGCGAGGCGCGATGCCACTTTCCCGTCGAAACCTGATCGGGTTCACACCCGCTTCAGCGTCCGCAGCTCGAGTTGGCGGTGGAACTCGTATTCGTAGCCGGCGACCGAGGTTTGCATGCCGGTGTCGAGCGAGGGTTGCCATAGCAGGATAATCGGGACGTCCCGCTTGACGAGCGTGATCATCCGCTTGATCTCTTCGTCATAAGCCGCCTTGTCGGCCTCGAAGCGGGTTTTCTCGACCAGCGCGGCGAATTCCGGGTTCTGGTAGCTCCCGAAATTCCATCGGGTATTCCCGCTGTAGAAGATGCGGAAGAAGTAATCGGGATCGGCGAGAAACGCCGCCGAACCCTCGAAGAAAAATGGAACCTCTTTCTTTTCCAGCAGCGTGCCGAGTTGGCCGCCGGGGACTTTGCTGATCGTGACCTTGATCCCGATCTTGCCGAGCGCTTCCTGCAAGAGCAGGGCGGCCGGTTCGCCGATCTGGGCGGTCGACGATTCGAAGGAAAACGTCGTCGCGAAGCCGTCGGCGAGCCTCGCTTCGGCCAGCAACGCCTTAGCCTTGTCGACATCGACGTCATAGCCGAGCGGCTGCGGGAACTCCGTGGTCGTGGGCTCGCCCGGCTTGCCGCCGAACAGCGGGCGACCGCGCTTGAACAGCGCCGCGTCGAACATCTTCTCATAAGGGAGCGCATAGGCGATGGCCTGTCGCACTCTGACGTCATCGAAGGGTTTGGTTTGAGAGTTCATGCCGATGAACTGGAAGGCGCCGGCCATCGGCGCCCCGACGATCTTCAGCTTCGGATCGGCGGACAAGCTCACGGCGTCTTGCGGCGGCAGATCCTGGACGATATCGGCGTCGCCTTTCTCGAGCGACGCGCGGCGAGTCTGCGCGGATGGCGCGACCTGCCACAACACGCGCCGGAAGCCCGGCGGGGGGCCATTTTTCCAATCCTCGAAGCGCGAGAGCTGAAAGCTCTGTCCCGGCGTGAAGCCGTCCAACTTGAAGGGGCCGCCTCCGGCGACGTTGGTCTTGAGCCAATCGGCGGCCCAAGGGTCGGCGTCGGTGGCGTGCGCCTTCGCGATCCTGGAGTTGATGATGATCGGAAAGGTCAAAGCCAAATTCGGCAGCGTGAAGCGGTCGGCCCTAGGCGTCGTCACCTTGATCGTGAGTTCGTCGATCACGACGAACTGCGCGGGATCGACGAGCGAGCCCGTCTTGAACTGCGATTTGCCGTTGGGGCTGGAAAGAACGCGATCGAGCGACCATTTCACGTCGTCGGCGGTGACCGGGGTCCCGTCGTGGAAGGCGGCTTCGCGGCGCAGGAAGAAGGTGATCGTCCTGCCCTCGTCGGACAGTTCGTAGCGTTCGGCGAGTTGCGGCTCGATCGCGAAATAATCGTATGTAAGCGTGCCGTCGTCGCGGGTCTTGGCGCCGAATGTGACGAGCCGATCGTAGGTGTTCCAGTGGAGCTGGATGGCGTTGCGGTTGACGCCGAGCCCGATCGGATCGAACGAATTCGGTCCCGCTTCGCTCAGGATGCGCAGGCTCTCCGCCCGCGACTGCGCGAAGCTCTCTTTGATCGGCAGCGCGGCGACCGCCGCCAAGGCTCCCAAGTTGAAATCACGACGACGCATCGACCCGTCTCCTGAAGAATCTCATGATCTAGCCGAGCGGCGCGCATGAACGTCGATCCCTCGGGACAAACCTCCAGCACGCGCAAGGCTAATTCGACGTTTGCGGGCAGGTTGAACTCGCGACGGAATTGGGCGACGCTCGTGGGAACTTCGTCAGGATGTCTTCCTTGGCGTCATTCGCCCTTCGAGTCGATAACATGGCGACAAGATCGTTCAAAACTGGCGCCCCGCCCACGACGTCGAGGGCGGGCCGCCCACGATCGGCGTATCTTTTCCGCACCAGATCTCGAAACGCTGAATCCATGAGGGAAACCATCGACGATCTGGTCTCGCGTATCTTCGACGGCGCGAAAGTCGTCATCCCGCCCGATTACAGCGGCGTCGCCGTCGCCGCGACCCGGGCGTTGATCCGGCGCGGCGTGCGAGGTGCGTCCGGATGGGAGCCCGCCGGAGGTCTATCGTCCCGGCGGACCGGCGGCGTTGATCACGGGGCGATGTCTGTTCGATGGAAACAAGGCCTCGCGGCGCTTCACATTGCGCTCCATCCATCCAGGCGAGAAGCCCGAGAGCGTCGCCGCGGCGACCGGATTCGCCTACGAGACGCCCACCCGAGTTCCGACCACCACAGAGCCGGACGCAGCCACCCGCGACCTCATTCGCGAGGCGATACGCGACGAAATCGCGGAGAGCTATCCTCGCTTCGCGGCGGAGTATCGGGGTTGACGCGGCCTCAAAGGAGCGCCGCGTCGTCGCTTCAGATCTTGCGCGCTTGCCCGGCCCAATGCGGATCGCGCAGCACGTTCTTGCGCACCTTGCCGACCGGCGTCACCGGCAACGGTTCGTCGCGGAACTCGTAGCTGCGCGGCGCCTTATAGCCGCCGATCAGGGCGCGGCAATGCGCGGTCAATTCCTCCGGCGTCGCGCTCGCGCCTTCCTTGAGCACGATCACGGCGTGAACGCTTTCGCCCCACTGAGCGCTCGGAACCCCGATCACCGCGGCTTCGCGCACGGCGGGGTGCGTGAACAACGCGCGCTCGACCTCGATCGAATAGACGTTCTCGCCGCCGGTGACGATCATGTCCTTGACGCGATCGGCGACATAGAGAAATCCGTCTTCGTCGAGCACGCCCGCGTCGCCGGTGTGCATCCAGCCGTCGCGCAGCGCGGCGGCGGTGGCGTCGGGATTGTTGAGATAGCCGCTCATCAGGATATCGCTGCGCACGACGATTTCGCCGAGCGTGTGCGGCGGCGCGAGGCTTCCGTCCGGCAATTGAATCTTGATCTCCGTCCCCGGCGCGGCTTGTCCGGCGGAACGCAGGCGCGAGGCCTTCGGTCCGGAGGCGATATGGTCGCGCCATCGCAACATGCTCGCGAATCCGCCGGTCTCCGTCATGCCGAAGATCTGGTGGAAGCGCCAGGTCGGCAGCTTTTGCATCGCGGCCTTCATCAGCACTTCGGGCATCGGCGAACCGCCATAGACGCAGGTCCGCAGGCTCGAAAGATCGTAGCTGGCGAAGTCGGGATGGTTGATCAGCATGTTGATCATCGTCGGCACCAACACCATGTTGGTTGCCTTGTTTTCCGAGATCGCCTTCATGACGGGGATGGGCTCGAACTTCGGCAGCAGAATATGCGTGCCGCCCGAGAGCGTGATGTAGAGCAATGCGTTGGCGCCGGCGAAATGGAAAAAGCCGGCGACATAGACGAAGCTGAGGTCCTCGATGCTCGGCAACATCGCGAGATAGGTGATCGTCGCGATGAACAGGGCGCGATGCGACATCATGACGCCCTTGGGATGCGCGGTCGTGCCCCCGGTGTAGAAGATGACCCAGAGATCCTCGTCGCGACGGTTGGCGTCCGGCGCCGGTTCGCTTTGTTCAACCAAGGTCTCGTAATCGAGCATGCCCTCGGGCGTTTCGCCTTCGCCCATATAGACGAGGGTCTTGACCCAGGGGAGCCGGCGCTCGAGTTCGCGCCCCTGATCGATGAAGCTCTCGTCGACGAACAAGACCGTGGCGTGGGAATCCGTCAGCGCATAAATATTCTCCTCCACCGACCAACGAATGTTGAGCGGCGCGAAGGCGCCTCCGGCCCAAGGCACGGCGAAGAACAGTTCGACATAGCGATCGTTGTTGAACGCCAGCGAAGCCACGAAAGCGCCGTCCGCGACGCCGAGCGCGCGCAACGCGGCGGCGAGCCTCGGAACCCGGGCGCCGACCTCCTTCCATTTGCGCCGCCTCGCCCCGGAGACGGTCGCGACTCCTTCGGGCTTGATGTCGACGGCCTGCGTCAAAAACCGTGTGCCCTGCATGGCCGCCTTCTCCCTTGTTCCTTGATTTCAGTAGGTCGCGCGACCGCCGGAAAGGTCGAACGTGAATCCGGTCGTGAACGAACATTGGTCGGATGCGATCCACGCGATCATGGCCGCCGCCTCGTCGGGATCGCCCATCCGCCGCATCGGTATCTTGTCGAGCGCGATCTGCATCGCTCGCGGATTTTCAGCCATCGCCCAACGCAGCAGCGGCGTGTCGAAGATCGTCGGCGTCACGGCGTTGACGGTCACGCCGGTCAACGCCATCTCCTTGGCGAGGCTTTTCGTGAACGCGATGACGCCCGCCTTGGACGCGGAATACGCGCATTGAAACGGGTTGCCTTCCTTGGCGGCGATCGACGACACGTTGACGATCCGCCCCCATCCGCGCTTGGCCATCTCGGGCGCGAAATGTCGGCAACAATAGAACACCGCGTCGAGGTTGACGGCGAAGGTCTCGCGCCACGCTTCGAGCGAGACCTCGGCCATCGGCCGGATTTCCGGCGTCACGCCCGCGTTGTTGACGAGAATGTCGATGGCGCCCCAACGCGTGATCGCGGCGCTCGCCGCGGTCGCGACAGCCTCCGGGTCGGAGACGTCGACGGCCCGCGCGCCGGCCTCGCCGAGCGACGCGAGTTCTCCGAGGGCGCGCGTCAGTTTGCCCTCGTCGCGGCCCCATATTTCGACACGCGCGCCCGATGCGAGGAGGCGCTTCGCCGTCGCCAGTCCGATGCCGCTGCCGCCGCCGGTGACGATCGCGGAGCGGTGGGACAGATCGATGACGTTCATTGCTGTCCTCCCTCGCGCCCTGCGGGATGGTTGGCGACACCTTTGCTCGCGCGCATCCGCAACAGCGCCAGCATGTCGTCGATGGTCGGCGTCGGCGAATCGACGAGTTCCTTCATCGCTACGATCGATGATTCGAGAACGTCGATTTCCAGCGGGCGGCCGCGCTCCAGATCCTGAAGCATCGACATCTTGTGTCCCGCCGCGTTGCGGGCCGCGGCGATCCGATCGTCGATCGATATCGGCATGCGTTCCACGCCGAGCGCGCGGGCGAGCGCGTCGGCTTCGGCCATCGTCCTGCGCACGATCGCCACCAGTTCCGGCCGGGCGTTGAGCTCGCTGAGCGTCGCGAGCGTCAGCGTCGCGATCGGATTCCAGCTCAGGCTGCTGATCATCTTCGCCCAGATCCAGGCGCGAATGTCGGGCACGATCGGCGCGTCGAGCCCCGAGGCCTTGAAGAGGTCCGCGAACCGGCTCAAGCGGTCGCTCGTCATTCCATCGGGCTCGCCGATCGGAAACCGCGACAGGCTGCCATCGTGATGGATCACGCCCGGTCGCGTCACTTCCGAGGCGACCCAGTATACGCAGCCGAGCACGCGCCCCGGCGGCAACGCCCGCCATTGCAGGCCTCCCGGATCGAGGCGGTCCACCTGGCGATTGCGCCACGGACCCGGCAAGTCGTGAAAGTACCAATAGGGGATGCCCGTCGTCGGAGGGACGATCGCCGTCGTCGGTCCGAGCAGAGGCTGAATATTGTTCAGCGCCGGTGTGACCTGCTGCGACTTCAGCGCGAGGACGACGAGATCCTGCGGGCCGAGGTCGGCTGGTCGATCGGTCGCCGCGACCCTCGCGGTCAAGACGCCCTTCGGCGATTCGACGCGAAGGCCGTCGGCCTTGATCGCGGCGAGGTGCGCGCCGCGCGCGACCACGCTGACCACGGCGCCCGGAACTCGCGCGAAATGCGCGGCGAGATATCCACCGATCGCGCCGGCGCCGAATACACAGACTTTCATCGCTTCCGCCCTATCTGATCAATCATCAGCCGCGAGCCGGCATATTCCGCGATCCAGCGCCAGCACATTGCGTTCGCGCGCCCAGGCGCGAAAACGGATGGTGTCGGCTTCGGCGAACATCTCGACGCGGATCGTCTCGCCGGGAAACGTCGGCGCGGTGAAGCGCGCGGCCAGCGAGCGCATCCGTTCGGGCCGGCGCGGCGCGAAATGTTTCAGGATCGCGCGGCACGCGAGGCCCAGATTGTTGAGGCCATGCGAGATCGGTCGCTCAAAGCCGGCTTTCCTCGCCAATTCGAGATCGGCGTGAATCGGCATCATGTCGCGACTGGCGAGGCGATAGAGCAACGCCGCCGACGGCGAGGTGGAATAGTCGATCGTCGCGGTTGGCGCCCCCGCGGGTGAAAGCGGCGGCAGCGTGGGCGCGGCCGATCCATATTCGCCGCAGCCGCCGTCGCCGCGCAGGAATTCGACCGAGCGCAGGCTCGCGATGCGCTCTCCGTCGTCCGCGCTGAAAAGCGTGCTGTCGAAAGTGATCAACGCGCCGCGGTCGCGCCCCTTGTCCTCAATCGAATGCAGGACGCGCTCGGCGCGAATGGAGCCTTGCGGCGCCAACGGCCGGTGCAATGCGAAGCCATGTTCGCCATGCAGAATGCGCGGCCAATCGATGCCCGTCGCGGGATCGGCGTGCCAGAACGGCGGCCAGCCGAGCGTGACGCTCATGCTCGGCACGGCGCGCTGTTCGCGGCCCTCGAAGACATAGAGCAACTCGTCCTCGTCCGTGGGGTCCTGTCCCATGCCGAGCGCGAGCGCGTAGAGCGCCGCGTCGCGCGCATCATAGCTCTGCTCGATGTCTTCGAAGCGGCGATTGACGACGTGCTCGAGGTTCATTTCCGATCCGCTTTCCCGCGCGTTGCGTCAGTTGGGAGTCAACACGGCGCCGCCGCAGACGGAGATCACCTGGCCGGTGACATAGCGCGAGAGGTCGGTGGTCAAGAACTCCAGCACGCCGGCGCAATCCTCGACCTCGCCGAGCCGCCGCAACGGAATTTTCGCCGCCTCCTCGTCGGTGCCGACGCCACGGCGCGCCGCGAGCGTGGCGACGCGCGCGGTCATCATGATGCCCGGCGCGAGGCAATTGGCGCGGACGCCATGCGGGCCGAGTTCGGCGGCGAGATAACGCGTATAGTGCGTGAGCGCCGCCTTCGCCGCGGAATAAGCGGAGAGCAGGCCTTGTTGATAGGTGGTGATGCCTGATTGCGAGGATATGTTGACGATCACGCCGGAAGCCTGACGTTTCATGATCGGCGCGACGGCCTGACAGCAATGCACCGCCGTCATGTAATTGACGTCCATGAGAAACCGCGTGTCCTCTTCCGGCGTTTCCGAAGCGCGGCTACGTTCGGACGGCGTCAGCGCGCCGCCGGCGTTGTTGACGAGAATATCGATGCGCCCGAACGCGTCGAACGCCTGTTGAATGGCGCCGCGCGCCTCTTCGCGTTTTGACAGATCCGCCTGGATGCCGAGGCTCTTCCGCTGCAGATGTTCGATTTCTTCCGAGACGCTCGCGGCGTTGAGCGTCTCGCCGAACTCCTTCGCGCCGTCGAGATTGACGTCGATCACGACGACGTCAGCGCCGAGTTCCGCCAGACGCAGCGCGTAGGCGCGTCCCAATCCGCGCGCCGCGCCCGTCACGACGGCCGTTTTGCCGAGCAGTTTTCGCTCCCTCATCGACGATTTTCCTTGTTGTTCCGGGTCTTCGCCGCGGACACGTCCCTTCGTCACTCATATTATACCGTACGCATGCAAACAAGTTCGAAACGCGCGCTCACGCCAGGTGAGCGGTCTCGTTGACGCTGACGACGCCTAGCGCTCCATCGCCGCGCACGCGCAGGCGCGTGATCGAGCCGTACGCGGGCGGGAAGTGAACCAAACCCTCGAGCCCCAGGGCATGCGAAAGGACGATATTGATCGGCATGCCATGGGTGAACACCGCGACGCGCGCGTCGGGGTCGCTTCCGGCGATCAAGGCCCGCAATGCGGAGACGACCCCGGCGCGAAAGCTTTCGGGATCGGCCCCGAGAAAGCGCAGCGGATCGGCGAGAAACCGCTTCCATTCCTCATCGCCTTGCGCGCGCAAAGTCTCCATCGATCGATAGCGGCCGACATGCCGGTCGGCTTCGACCCATCCTTCGACGAGATCGATCGGCATCGACAGCGCCGCCGCCAATGGCTCCGCCGTTTGCCGCGCGCGCATGAGCGGGCTGGCGACGACGCGCGAGACGCCTTCGTTGGCGAGAAAAGCGCCGACCGCGCGCGCTTGGCGCCAGCCGTCCTCGCGCAACGGCGGATCGTGGGGCCGCTCCGCGTGGCCTTCGTCCGGTCGTCCGTGGCGCACCAGGATCAGTCTCATGCTCAAGTCGCCGCGATCGTCCAACCGCCATCGGCGACGATCCCCGCGCCCTGGATATAACTGCTCTCGTCGCTGGCCAGGAACGTCGCGAGCGAGGCGATCTCGTGAGGTTCGCCGAAGCGGCCGAGCGGCATTCCCGCCTGCCGTTTGGCGATCGTCGCCTCGTCGAATTGCGCGACGGACGCCGGGGTGCCGATCATGCCGGGAATGATCGCGTTGACGCGGATGCGCCGCGGACTGAGTTCCACCGCCGCCGCGCGCGTCAACCCCATCACGCCCGACTTCAACGCGGCATAGGCGATGGAATTCGTCATCGCCTGGAACGCGGACGTGGAGCTCAGATTGATCACCGAGCCGCCGCCGCGCCGCTCCATCTGCGGCGCCGCCGCCTGCATCGTCCAGATCAGGCCGTCGAGCCCGACGGAAAACATGCGGCGCAGCGTCTCGGAATCGATCTCGGCGAGCGGTTGAAATCGCGCCCAGACCGCATTGTTGACGAGCACGGCGGTCGGGGCCGCGAAATCCTTCTCGATGTGGGCGAACAGGCCGCGGACTTGCGCGGCGTCCCCGACATCGACGGCGTAGCCCCGCGCCTCCAACCCCAGCGCCGTCAACGCCGCGACGCTCGGCTCCATGCGTCGCGCGCTCACATCGACGCAGGCGACGCGCCCGCCTTCCCTGGCGAACCGTTCGGCGATCGCGTAGCCGATGCCACGCGCGGCGCCGGTGACGACGCAGACTTTTCCAGACAAGCGACCCGTCGCCGGCTCTCCCGCCTCCATGGCGCAACTCCCTGACGCGGCGTTCCGCGGCTAAGGCGGACGTCGAATTCGTATACTAATGTATTATCTCAATATGGGACCGCGGGGAAGGGGTTGTCAACGGTAGAACCTTTTCAGCCGGGGTTCGGCCGCGGCGCCATGTCGCGTGAGCGCGTCGTCGTCGAGGCGCGCGATTTGAGCGTCGCGCGGATTGCTTTTGCATCGCGCGACGAATATCTAGTTTGTTAGCGTACGGCTAGCCGTGATTGAGGGGCGCGCGCGCGGATCGAAATATCCGCGTGACGAGAGCGACCGAACCGGATTTCCGACGTTGGGCAGGGAGCGTCGCATGACCAAACACCAGGGACTTCCGTCTTACGATATGATTTCGCGTCGACGGCTCATGATCGGAGGCGCCGCGCTGACGGCCGGATT
>Ga0302319_10010606_pt1 | contig 17557 bp, 15 predicted proteins | sample Bog_T0_2_FD_203319 | JGI IMG/M metagenome (GOLD analysis project Ga0302319, IMG submission 203319) | Peat permafrost microbial communities from Stordalen Mire near Abisko, Sweden - Bog_T0_2 | ecosystem: Environmental > Terrestrial > Soil > Wetlands > Peat | place: Sweden: Abisko, Stordalen Mire...
TCTTCATTGAATTTCCCTTTGTAGTTCGGGCGCCTGTTGCCCGGTACTAACTTGTTTTGCAAGGCGCGTGCCACCGCGTGGAAGAGTGCGCTCTGGGCTGAAAGAGAAGCACTTGTGGAACTCGATTCACTTCGTGCACGCCTTCAAATCTGCGCATTTTGCAACTTCCTGCGGGCTTCAGCCGCACCTTGCCGAGCGAGTTAGACGGCTACGGCCAGGGGAATCACGAAGAAGAACTCGCTCCCGTCGCCGGGACGGCTGATCACGCCGATCTCGCCACCGTGGGCTGCGACGATTTCGCGCGCGATGGAAAGGCCAAGACCCGCGCCTGACTTGTTGGTGCCGGGCACGCGATAAAAGCGCTCGAAGATGTGCTCTTGCTGATCGGGCGTGATGCCGGGCCCTTGATCCTTGACGGAGAAACGGACGCACGGCTTGCCCGCGCGCGTTTTGCCCGTCTCAGCGCCGACCTTGATCGCGCTGCCGGCGGGAGAATACTTCGTCGCGTTGGTGATGAAGTTGGTGAAAACGTAAGCGATGCGCTGCCGGTCGACGGGAACGGTGGGGAGATTGGGAGCGACCTCTGTCGTAAGGACGAAGCCGCCGGCGTGGACCGCGTCGCGCGTGGCGCGTTCGGCGGACGCGACCAGCTCTGCGGGCGAAATCTCGATGACTTGCAGCGGCGCGGACCCGCGCTCGAGGCGGGCGAGGTCGAGCAGGTCGTTGAGCGTGCGCAAGAGGCGGTCGGCGTCCTCCTTGGCAGCAGCGGTGAGCTCGCCTTGCTTGTCGTTGAGCGGACCGACCGTTTTTTCGTCGAGAAGATAGAGGGCCATGCGCACACTGGTCAGTGGCGTCTTGAGTTCGTGGCTGACGGTGGCGATGAGGTTGCTCTTCACGTCGTCGAGCAGGAGCATGCGCGTCACGTTCTCGAGAATGACGGCGACGCCGAAGGTCACGCCCTTTTCCGTGCGCAACTGGACGATGCGCGGGAGGAAGTAGGTGTCCTGCCCGTCGAGGTGGAATTTGACGGCCTCGGCGAAAACGGTGGGCAGGTAATCCTTGCCGCTGGCCCGGACCTCCTCGACTTTTTCGTCGACCTTGGCCGGCAGCCGGGTGACGCCGGCGAAAAGCAGTTTCACGGCGAGCTGGTCCGCTGCCGGGTTGCGGAATTCCACCGAGCCCTCGGAGTTGAGCACGAATACCGGGTCCGGGAACGAGGCGAGCGTGGCACGAATGGTTTCGTTGAGGCGCAGGAGCTCGACCGACGTGTTGGCCTGGTACTGCCGCAACTGCGCGGCCATCTGGTTGAAAGAGAAGGCGAGGGCGCCGAGTTCGTCGTGCGAGACGACCGGCACGTTCTGGTTGAGGTTGCCTTCGCCGATCTGCTTGATCGATGCCGTGAGCGACTTGAGCGGGCGCAGCAGGCCGCGGCTCAGGCCGAGGTAGGCCATCAGTGTGGCCGCCAGCGCGACGATCATCATGAACCAGAGGAGGCGGACGGTATTGAGAATGTCGTTGGTCGAGGATTTATTGCCCTCGGTGATGTCCTGCTCGTGTGCCAGGGCAAGTTGGTCGGCGAGGTCGAACATCGCGGCGGTTTGCTGGCCGAGCTTGCCAGCCTCGGAACGCCAACTGGGTCCGCTCTCGGGCGAAGCTAGGAACGCGCGGGCGTTGGCGTCGTAAGTTTTGTAGGCGTTGACCAGCTTGATGATCAGGTCTTCCTCGTCCTGGGGAATACGGGTGCGTTCGGTCTCGCGGTTGAGCGCGTCATTGAACTTCGCGCTCGCCTTCTGGAATTCCTCGCGGCTCTTGTCGCTTTCAGCGGTGGCCAGCGTCAGCAAAGCGCCGGTCATGGCCGCGCAGGCCTGCTTCATCTGGGTAATGTCCTTACCAACCTCGTCGTGGGCGGCGCTGATCTTCTGGATGCGCTTGCCCAGCTCGCTGCACTGGCTGATGGAGTAGAGCCCCATCGCCAGGACGATGATCAAAAGGCAGATCAGCCCAAGCATGAGTCGAATTCGAAGCATGGGCCTTTCAGGAATCTGATCGGATTGATCTAGGTGGTGGCGTTAGCGTGTGTGCTGGAGTTGTCGCTGATGTTGGTCGTGTCGCCCTCGGTGGGAGCGGCGGTTTGCTCGGCATAGCGCTTGCGCTTACGGTAGAGGGTCGCGGGATCGATGCCCAGAATTTGTGCGGCTTCGTCCATGCTGTTGGCGATCTCGATGACGCGCAGGATGTGCTCGCGCTCCAGTTCCTCGAGGCTGACCCGGTTGCCGATGATCGCGCCGGAGGCCGGCGTGCCGCGCAGGGTGTCGGGGAAATCGTTCTCGTCGACCTTGTCGCCGGGCGTGAGGATGACGGCGCGTTCGATCACGTTGCGCAGCTCGCGCAGGTTGCCCGGCCAGGGATAGCGTTGCATCGCCGTCATGGCGGCGGGCGTGAAGTCCCGAATGGGCCGGCTGCTTTGCTTTGCGAAAAGCTTCAGGTGCTGCCGCGCGAGCGCGGGCAGATCCAGCGGACGGCTGCGCAGCGGCGGCATCTCGATGGTGATGACGTTGAGGCGATAGTAAAGGTCCTCGCGGAACTTGCCCTCCTTGACGAGCTCTTCGAGCTTGCGGTTGGTGGCGGCGATGACCCGGACGTTGGCCTTGCGGGGCTTGGCATCACCGACGCGCTCGTATTCGCGCTCCTGCAAAAGGCGCAGCAGCTTCGGCTGGATTTCCATCGGCAGTTCGCCGATTTCGTCGAGGAAGAGCGTGCCGCCCTCGGCCGCTTTCACCTTGCCCCACGTTTCGCCGACCGCGCCAGTGAACGCGCCGCGCACGTGGCCGAAGAGTTCGCTCTCGAGCAGTTCCTTGGAGAGACTCGGGCACGCGACGGTGATGAAGGCGTTATCCCGGCGCGGGCTGTTGCCGTGGAGGGCGCGCGCCAGCACGCTTTTGCCCGTGCCGCTTTCGCCGAGGAGAAGCAGCGTGGCCTGGGAGGCGGCGGCTTTGTTTGCCGTCTCGAACAGTTTCTGCACCACCGGCTCCTCGCTGTTGAAATCGGCCAGCGCCTGGCTGTCGGAAACGAGCGACTCGAGCTCGACCACGCGGTTCTCCAGCCGGCGCGCGCTTTCGATGCGTCCGAGCGTGCCCCGCACCTGTTCCGGCGTGAACGGCTTGGCCAGGTAATCGACGGCACCACGCCGCATGGCTTCGACCGCCGTGTCGATGGAGGAGTAAGCGGTGAAGACAATCACCGCGAGCTTCGGCTCGAGCGCAATCATCTTCGGGATGAGTTCGAGGCCGTCCTCGTTGCCCAAGCGCAGGTCGAGGAAAGCCGCGTCGAAGCTGCTTTTCTGCAGATGCGCGAGCGTATCGGCGCCGTTGCTGACCTGGACGCACTCGTGGCCGAGGGCATCAAGGGTCATGGCGGTCGTCTTGCGGATGTGCGTTTCGTCGTCGATCACAAGGATGCGCATATTGATCATGGGTTGCCTTGGGTTTGGGTAGCGGGCGCCGGCTGGATGACCATTTCCATCACGGCCGCGGCGGGTGTGGCGGGCTGCGCCTCCTGCTGGGCCTGCTGTACGGGTTGGGGTTGGACGGCGGAAGGTGACGATGTAGACAAGCTGATCACGGGTACGGGAGGGGCGGGCGTCGCACGTGTCGGATCGACGCGGACGACGCGCACATCAACCATGATTCCCTTGGAGCAGCCCGTCGGGCCCTTGAACGTGCCGGAAATCGGCGCGGCGTTTTCCGGGTTGCGCGAGACGGCGACGGCGACGTGCTGCGCACCGGTCATGAGGCCGCTGGTGGGATCGAATCCCTTCCAGCCCGCACCGGGCAAGTAGACTTCGGTCCAAGCGTGGGTCGAGGCGCCGCCGGCCTGGGTTGCCTCGCATTCCACATAGCCGCTGGCGAATCGAGCGGCCAATCCCCACGCTCGGAAGGCCTCCAGCAGCAGCGTGGCGAAGTCGCGGCAGGAACCGCTGCCCTTCCGGAGAGTTTCCGCTGGAGTCTGCACGCCGGGCTCATCGCGACGGGTGTATTGAAAAGTCTCGAAGATGTTCCGATTGACGTTCTGCAATAGCGAGAAGGTTTCGAGCTGTTCGCCCGGTTTCCAGAACTGCTTCTGCCATTCTTTCAACGGAACCGTGTCGCGCGGATACAGGATGACCATGTAGGGCGCGAGCTCGGTGAGAGTCTCGGGCTCGTAGACGAACGGGTAGTGAATGGCGGAGTCCTCGACGATGAAGTCGAACGGGTTGGTGTCGTATTGCTCAAGCAAGAGCTCGCTGTAAATGACGAGCTGGTCGGTAGGCTCGGAGAAGTCGACCTTGGCCAGACTGTTGCCGTTAACATCGCGCATCCAGCGAATGGTGTGGGCCGGAGTAATCTCGAGGGCCGACGACTCGATGTGGAGGTCGTGGCCCTCGCGGGGGCGGACCATGATCCGGTGCTGCCCAAGGTGCACCGGCACGGTGTAGCTATAGGTGGTGCGATGCTGGATCCGGATTTTCATGGGGCGCGGACGGCGAATGGACCTAAATCTTGCTGCGGCCGCTGGCGGCGATTGCGCCGACGCCCGCAACGATCAGGACGCCGCCGATCACAGGGGGCACCCACACGCTGTGCGTTTCGTCGTGGCTGATTTCAACAGGGCCCAACTTGGCGTCCTGTTTGTGGACGGTGTAGTTGAAGGTCTGATAGACGAGGGCCAAGACGCCCAGAACGATGAGAATGATACCTGCAAGCTTCATAGAATCCTTTCGTGATTAGTTTAGTGACTACTTCGCAGGTGAGATGCCAAGCTAAAGACGGCTTTCCTAACTAATTATAACGGAACTGCTTATTCTAAAAAGCTAGTGAACCGTTAGCTATTGCCAGCACAAGAAACATCGCATAATGCAAGGCATAAGCAAGCAGGGTGGCGTTATGCGCGGCGTCTCCTCGCACGGAAATCCCGTGCTGACTCATCCGCGAGCAGTAGGGAGAGGGAAAGCACCCAGACCATGAGACGCTGCGGTCTCGGCCCGGCGAGAGTATGCTCCCACCGGGCCATGCACCCAAAAGGGAGATTTAGACCGGCGGCCGACGACCGGCGATCAGGGAAACGAGGAAGAGGACGATGAAGACGAAGAACAGCACCTTAGCGATTTCAGTCGCTACGCTGGCCACGCCCATCAATCCGAACAGCCCCGCCACCAAGGCGACAATCAAGAAGGTAATAGCATAACTTAGCATTGGGTTCCTTTGGTTGAATGACTACATGCAATACTGCTCAAAACGTGCCATCGCCCTTCAGGGCAACGTAACTGCTTTGCGCGCTGCTGGATGGGTTTCTGATGCCAGAAAAACGCCGTATGTCGGTACCATAAGATACATGCAACCTGCGGCGGCTCGCCTGCGCGTTCTCGCGATATGGGCAAAATGAAACCCGGGCCTCGCTCGCGTGAGAAAGGCCCGGGTTCTGCACCCCAACATGTTTTTGGCGGGACGTTACTTGTTGTACTTCTCCAGCATGTGGCGAATCTCCGTGGAGGTGGAGCCCACTCGCTTTTGGATGCGTCCCACTAGCTCGTCTTCCTGGCCCTCGACGTACTTCAAGTCGTCGTCGGTCAGCTCGCCGTAGGATTGCTTGAGCTTGCCTTTAATGATGTTCCAGTTGCCCTTGAGGTTGAGTTTGGTTTCGTTCATATGGTTCGTTTGGTTGAGGGTTAATGACAGAAAGTTCAAATGCCGGAAGGTGAGGGAGCGCCCACGCCCGCATGGGGAACATGGGAGCGGCGCGCCTTATCGAGAGCCTTGGCACAAAGGTCAGCCACATCCTTGGCGGCCAACTCGGAATCCTTGAACTGCCTTGCGGCTTCCTCACGGACGGCTTCAGGTTTGATTGCTGGCGCCTGATGGGGCTTAGCGTTGCTTTTCATAAGATAGGAAGATGGATGCCGGTCTAGCGTCGCCATCTCTACTTTACAGAGGCATCGGTCGTGCCAGCACGAGTCGGACAAGATTAATCCGCTATCCATGAACGAGTTGTCTCGCATTCGGTCGGGGCATGTAGAGGCAAGAAAGGTGCGTTTTGCGTTACGAGCGAGTCGAGACCCCCGCGATGTGCGGTGCTCACCGAACAAACCGACCTCCTTTTTCTACCCAGCAAAAGCTCATTGGAATGAACTAGTATGCCAATTTTACCGAGTGGTTCTGCAAAAACTCAGAAAAGAGGCGGTGGCATCAAAAGTGCTGGTGACGCCGATCCTGACGAACCTGTTCGATATTAGGGCGTGTTTCAGGACGCCGCGGGGACTCTACTTTTTACGCAAAAAATAGAGTTACACTCTGAAAAGTCGTCAATACACGCGAAAAAAACTGGCGTGGCATCACCTATGCAAAGTGGAGGGCAACTACAAAGCAATTAGATCGAAACAAGAAAAGACCGCAACTACCACGACAATGAACAAAAAGTTTTTTTATTTTTGGGCCGGCCTAGTCGCAGCCCTTGGCGCCACGACAGCCATGGGCCACGCCTCCTCCTCCTCCATGTCCGTCTCGAAGGTGCCGACGGGCGTCCAGGAAATCACGTTGAAAAAGAACACCTCCACTTGGTTTAGCTTTCCCTTGAGCGGACAGCCGGTGTACTCCGGCGCCGTTGTGGGCGTCACGAGCAACGTGATCAGCATCACGCCCTCGTCGACAATCAGCTTCTCTGGTTCGGCCACGCCTTATTTCGTGCAGTTCCTATCCGGCGCGGAGGCCGGCCGCACGCTGCTCATCACGGGCAGTACCAGCACCTCCCTTACGTTGGATACCACCGACCACGGCATCGGCTCGGCGGTGGCGCTAAACACCAGCGGCTTCAGCGTTGTGGCGGGCGACAATTTCCAAGTCTTCCCGGGCGATACGCTCGCGTCGGCCTTTGGTACTAATACGTCGAGCAACCCTCTCGTCCTGACCGGTTCTTCCAACCAGGGTAATGCGGACCAGGTCTCGCTCTGGGGCACCTCCGACACGGTCTATTATTTCAACACCGGGGACGGCCAATGGGAAACCACGGGTAGCTCGGCCAACGCCAATAATACCATCATTTATCCCTATTCGGCCATCAGCGTTTACCGCCAGCCCGGCAGCAACGTGACGCTTATGCTCACCGGCCAGGTGACATTGGCGAACGCCTGCCAAAAGGTCGTGGCAAAGACGAACATCTACTGCTCCAGCCACTACGCCACGCCCATACAGCTCTCGCAGCTCAAGATGGGCTCCAACTGGCAGACCGGCTCATCGGGGTCGAATTCCGACAACATCGGCATCTGGAATGCCTCGGCCGGCAGCTTCACCTTCTACTACGAAAAGTCCAACGGTAATTGGTATCTGTGCTCCGGCTCGTCGGTGCCCCAGAACAGTGTGACGATTCCGGCTGGCGCGGCGACGGTGATCTACAAGCGCGCCGCGGTGTCGGGCGGCCAGTCGTTCCTGGTTTCCGCGATGCCTTACAGCGTCCAGTAAAACGTCGACATCCCAACAAAAAACGCCCCGGCATGCCGGGGCGTTTTCTTTTGCGGCAATCGTCACCGGCGCCCGGACTATCGCCCGGATACCGTCCTTGACGAAATCAGGCCCAGTAACCGGCGCGCCAGTAGCCGTGCTTGTAACGGCCCGGCACCCAGTGCAAGCCGGGGCGAGGCGGGTAGGCGTAATAGCCGGCGACCCACACCCAGCGGCCGTTAATGACCTCATAGTGGCCGTCAATCCACACCGCCGAACGATGCGGCCGCGCCCATGGCGGCGGAAGGTGAGCCGGAGGCGGCGGCGGGGGCCCGCCGATCTGGATGTTGACCACCGCGGCCGAGGCCTGCGTGGGAGCCACCGACAACGCGACGCCGGCCAGCAAGGCCAGCACGCCCATTTTGAGAGATGCACGTTTCATACTTGATAGTTGGACGGTTTTGGTTGGTCGCGCTTCAAACTTTTTGCCGTACCGGCAATGTTAAATTTTCAAAAGCGGCGCAGTTTTTTGTAACCACGCGGTCGCGTGATGCGTCTCGCCCCGCGTTACAAATACGCCTTTTCCTGGAATTGCGGGTACGCGCTCTTCAGCTTGTCGCGGCATTTCGCGGCGGATTTTTCATCGCCCGCGCGCTCGAAGGCGTCAGCCGCACGCGCCTCGGCCTGCGGCGTGATCATGGGATCTTCGAAGAGCTCAGCGATCAAGTCGAACTGTTTCGCTGCCTCGGGAAAATCGCCGCGCCCAAACGCCGTTTCGCCCAGTAGCATCCGACCCTCGGCGTTGTGCGGACCTTCCGGCTCCTGCAGCATGATCTGCTCGGCGATTTTCTTCGCCGTGTCGAAATCACCCGTGCCCAGACGCGCACGACCAAGCGCCAGCAGCACCGTCGTGGCGTCCTTCGACTTTGGATCGAGCCCGCGATAGTCTTCGTAGCTGGAAACGGCCTGCGTCCATTCCTTGCGCGCGCTTTGCACTTCTCCCAGTTCCCACCACGCGCCGGCGAGCAGATTGCCCGGCTCGGGATGCCGGATCACGCGCAGGTAATAGGCCTCCGCATCGGGAAACTTGCCCGACTGCCGAGCCGTTTCCGCCAGCCAGTAAAACAAAGCCGCGGGGAGCCGCGCGGCGAGAGCCGCCTGCGGATCGGACGGCGCAGGCACGGTGTCGTACTCGTTCAGGTAGCCGACCGTGGCGCCATAATTCTTCATGCCGAATGCCGCAAGTACGAGGCGCTGCGTTGCGGGTTGCTCCCATGTCTTCGCGTCCCAACTGCGCGCGTTGAGCAGCAACCGCTCCGCGCCGGCATAGTCGCGCTTCGAAAACAAATCGTTGCCCATGGTGAATGCGGCCATCGCGCGTAGCGGGCTGTTCGGGAACTTGTCGAGGATCTTGCGGAACGTGTCGACCATTTGCCCAGACTGGTTCGGGCCGCCCTTGGCGTAGATCAGCGCCAGGGATTCTAAGGCGCTTTCCTGCTGGGCCGAGCCATCGGGCGCGAGCGAAAGGACGGCGCTCCACGCGTTCGTCGCGGCGAGCAGTTGATCTGACTTTTGCAGGCAGACCGCGAGCCGTGACTGCGCCGCGAGCATCTGCGAAGTGAGCTTTTTTTGCTCCTGCGCATCGTTTGGCTTCGTTCGCGACGCAAGCGCGTCCACGTAGTTCTGATAAGCCGTCGCAGCCTTGGGAAAATTGTCCAATTCGTCGTATGCCCGGGCCAGCTCGAGCAAAATCTGTTCGTGCGGCCACTCGGCCTTTGCCGGCTCATTGGTCAGGCTCTCCCACAGCGTTACCGCGTCGGAGAATTTTTGTTCGCGTGACAATTCCTGCGCCTGCAGCAACTGCACCTGCGCGCGATAGGACGATTTCGGCCAAGATTTCAAATAGGCGTCACCCTCCGCCGGTGCGCGAGCCGGATCGATCTGCGTGTCGGCGAGAAAGCGCTGGTAAGCCGCGGTTACAGCCGAGTCGCTCGTCGGGTACGCGGTGAGATAGGCGTCGAACGCCGCGACCGCTTCCTTCCAGTGCTTCAGCGCGAACTCGGCTTGGCCGTGGTCGTAGAGAATCTCCTCGCGCGCGCTGTCCATCAACTCGGCGCCGTGCGGCGTAACGGCCTCTCCGTAAACCTTCAGCCAATCGCCGTAGTGCTTTTTGGCGAATAGGAGGTGAAGTAGGCCTGTGTTGGCAACCTTGCGGGCGTCAACAGGCGCATCCGTCCCGCGGCCGATGCGGAAGAGCGCTTCGGCTTCGTCGAGTTTCTTGGCTTCCATCGCTGACCAGCCACCGCGAGCGGCCGCGATCGCTTTCACGCCGGGGTCGGTCGCCTGTGCGACAGCCTTTTGCCAGAGCGGAAAAGCGTCCACGAATTTCTCCTGCGAGTCATCGAGCGTGGCGAGCGTCTGCGCTGCGTCGCCGGAAAACTTGTTCGCTGGCGCGGCGTCTGCAATCGGCTCGAGCAACGCGCGGCCCTGCGGTTCCTTCTGCGTCTGCAAAAACGCGCGGCCGAGCAGATAATTCGCCGCGAGCTGCAACGCGCCGTCGCCTTTTTCCGAGACGTACTGCAGCGGCGGAATGGAGTCGGCGTATTTTTGCGCGTCGAACTGGATCGCGCCGCGCTGCATCTCGGCATCGACGCGGAACAGGCCGTCCGGATAATTCTCCACCTGGTACGCGTAGGCCTGCAGCGCGTCGTCGGTATGCTTGAGAACGCGATAGGACTCGGCGAGGCGATAGAGCGCTTCCTCGCGATGCCGGTCCTGCGGAAAATCGGCGATGAACTGCGACAGCGCGCCGACCGCATCGGCATACTGCCCGGCGCTGTAGGAACTCATCGCCGCGGTGAAGCGCGCCTCGGCCGGATTCGCCACGATCAGGTCAGCGCCGGGCACCGGGGCGGCGTTCGTGTCCGCGCCATTGGCGGGCAGAGCGACCGGCGGCGCCCCGGAGCCGTTCGCCGGCTGGGCCACCGGTGGCTGGGAATTGTCCGCAGGCGGCGCGAGCGGTGCGGTGGTGTCCTGCGCGAAAATGCTCAGCGCGCCCAGCGTCCACGCGGCGATTCCCCAGCGCAATTTTCGGGTGAGGGGAAGGGAACTATTCGCCATGTTCACGACCGCGAGGGCGCAGCCTACTGCGTCTCGTTCTTGTCCGGACGATTTGTGGCGAAATTGATGTTAACCAGCGGGGCCTTCGCGCAGGCATCAAGCACCTTCACCACGTACTTATATTCCACGTCTTCCGCGCCGCGAAGAACGACGGGTTGATCTTTGTCCACCGTGGCGATCGCTCCCAGTTTGTCCTGCAGTTCCTTGATCGTGAGGATGCGCCGCTCCAGCTCAACCGAACCGTCGGATTTCAAATTGATGATGACTTCGCCCGGCAGCCCTTTCGGCGGAGCGCCGTTGCGCGCTTCTGGCACCTTGACCTGCAAGTCCTGCTCATAGCGCGCGAGATTCCACGTCAGCAAAAAGAAGCAGAGCAGGAATAGGATCACGTCGATCATCGGCGCCAGCTGAAGCTGGATCGGCTCCTGGTTGATGCGTCGGCGCAGGTTCATCGCGGAAAAAGTTAGCGGGCGGCCACGCGGGTGATGCGATGGCGCTTGCTCAGCAGGATCAGCTCCTGCACCAGCAGCGTCGATTCACCCTCGAGGACCGAGATGAGATGTCCCACGCGGCCGCGAAAGTAGGCGAAGAACGCCATCGCCGTGATGCCGACGATGAGACCAGCCGCGGTCGAGACCAGCGCCTGCGACACGCCGCCGGCCAGAAGCATCGTGCGCATCGGGCTCTCGGTCGAGGCGATGTGGCCAAATGAATTGAGAATGCCGACTACTGTGCCGAAAAGTCCAAGCATGGGCGAAAGCACGCCGACATCCATGATGTAAAGCACGCGCTGGTTGAGCGACGCCGCGATGCGGTTGCCCTCCACTTCCGCGACGACCTTGATCGCTTCGGCATCGGCGTCGGGATGGCGCTCGATGAACGAGAGTGTGCGGTCGACGATCCGCGCCGTGGCCTGCGGACGCTCCGCGACGAAGTGAGCGAGACCCTCCGCGTCCTCGTTCTCGAAGAACGGCTCGATGCGGTCGAGCAGCTCGGGCGTGGTGATGCTCTTTTCCGTCAGCGTGAAGAAGCAGTAAATCACCAGCGTCAGCGTGACCATCGAGGCCAGGGCGAGGGGAATCATGACCCAGCCCGCCGCCGAGACCATGTCCAGCAGCGACGTTTGCTTGCTGATCGCCTCGACCGCGTCGTTGTTGCCGGAGGTCTGCGCCAGCAGCGGCAGAGAGGCCGCGAGCCACGCTCCGGCCGGGAAAACAAATCGTTTCATGGGTATTCTCATCTTGTCGCGACGGCCCCATGCCGTCACGGATTAATTAACCTTTGACGCCTTACCGTGTGGCAAGGTTCAACGAAAAAGTGCCGCAACTTGCGCGACAACCACAACAAAGGCAAAACAGACTGCGACGACGCCAGTCAAAAGCGAGCAGCCGCCGAATAGACGCTGCCACATGTCGCCATCAAAAATATTGTCCCAATCGCGGCAAATCCACGGCACCCAGCGCACGACTGCGCAGACGCGTGCTCCGCAACCGATCAAGCCAGCTGCGATCGCAGTGGGAACGACAGCAAGGGGAAACTCGATCACCTTAAGATGCGCGAATGCGTGACCGAGAATCCACTGATGCGCTATCGCACCGCAGGAATAAGGAAGCCAACTGAAGACGAATATGCCCAGCAGCATCGCGGACAGGCCGAGGACTTGGTCGGCCAGCGTAGTCGCGATGGCCATCTTCGCGGGGCGCCGATCCAGCACGCGCCAGCCGCAATAGCTTGCTGCTGCGGCTGTCAAAAGCGCCCAGAGAAGCTGGGAAACAAGAGGGACTATCGCCAGTATTGTCACATCCGGTGCTCCACAACCAACATAGTCCGCTCTCGCAGTTTGACAATTTTGTACGTCCTCTAATCGCAGCAAAACGAGATTGTCGCGTGGCTGCCGGGGCTTAGGCTGGCGGGCGATGAAAATCATCCGCTTGGTTGGAGTTGGGGCAGTTTTGGCCGCGGGCGGGCTGACATTTCTGCGGGCGCAGCAGCCCGTGGATGCCGACGCCGATGTGCAGCAAAAAATCACTGCGTTGGAAAAAATCATCATGCAGGAGACGCCCCCTGCCGCGCCTTCAGCGCCCGCGCAACCCGGCGGGACCAACGCTGCTCCGGTCGCGCCCACTGCCCCGGGTGGCGAGGGAATCCCCATCACTCCCGCTGTTCGCTATTTCCACGTCCTGCGCCAAAACGCGTTGCGAAGGGATTACCCCAACGCCATTGCCGCGGCCAATAATATTGCCGGCGCCGATTCCAACGATGCCGTGCAGAAGATCCTCGCCGATCTCATTCCCGAGTTGCAAAAGCTCAAGGACACCAAGGATGCCGCCATCAGTTCGCGGACCAAGGACCTGCTCGATCGCGCGACGAAGGCAGTCAAGTCGGCCAAGGATCCCAAGGAACTCGATGAAATCATCGCGGAACTCGGCCAGGCCGTCGCCGCGAGCCGCTCGGATTTCAACAACGTCGAAAGCCGCACTACCTACAATCAGGTCAACGCCGCAGCGAGTTTCATCAAGGAATGGCAGAGCTATCTCGCCGACTCGGCGTCAGGCAACACCATGAACGCTTCCAACGATCTGCGCGGTCTTGCCAACCGGTCGGACACCTTCAGCTTCATGCCCATCCCGCGCTCCGAACTGCTCGACATGTCGCTGAAAATGTCCGGCCAGCAACCGGCCATCATCGACAGCAAGGTGGAGGTGCACGGCTTCGACGACCTCGCCACTGCCATCAGCCAGCTTCAGTCCCTCCAGCGCAGCGGCGGCTATTATAACCAGGAGGCCGCCGAGCAGCTCAACGCGCTGCAGAACCTGCGCAACTCCTACCTTGCCTATCAGGACAAAAACTACACCGGGGCGCTGCAATCGCTGCAGGGCTATCCCTTCATGACGGCGGGCATGGTCACCAACGGCGTCAGCGGTGCCTCTTCCGGTGCAACGCCCAGCCAGAATTCGTTGCGCAAGGAAATCCTGGCGCTCAAGGACCAGCTCCTCGTCGACATCGCCCAAGGCCTACTCAACCTGCCCGACGCCCCCGCGCCGGACAAGGAAGAGCACGCCACCGACTACCTCCTGCGCATCGCGGGCCTCCGCGCCAAGGCGTCGGACTGGACCGGCCTGCAGCAGGTGCTCACCGTTTACGGCCAGTTCGCCAATAGCTTCTACGCCCAGCAATCGTGGCTGCAGGAAGACCTGGCCGGCCTCCACGCCTATCTTGTCGGCGAAAAGCTCGAGGCCGCTGGGCAGACCCTCGACGCCATTCGCTCCTACCGCCAATCCCTGGCCACGCTCGGGAGATTTTTCCCCGCCGATCCTCCATCCGCCAAGCTCAAGGCCCTCGCCAAACAGTCGCCGGACCTCTACCAACAGGCCCTCCAGCAACCCATTTCGAAAACGCCTTAGGCTGCGAACGATATAATTCTTGCTAATAGCTGACCCTTCGCTTATTTCTCCCCGATGGCACGTCTCCTAGACTCGATCAATTCGCCCGCTGACGTCAAAAAAATCCCTCTTCAGGACCTTCCCCAACTCGCGCAGGAAATTCGCGATGAGCTGATTGCGGTCATCGCCAAAACCGGCGGCCACCTTGGCCCGAACCTCGGCGTGGTGGAACTGACCATCGCACTCCACACCGTTTTCGACACGCCGACGGACAATTTTCTCTTCGACGTCAGCCATCAGGCCTACGTGCACAAGCTGCTCACCGGCCGCCGGGACCGCATCGACACCATACGCCAACCGGGTGGGCTCAACGGCTTCATGCTCCGCACCGAAAGCGAGCATGATTCCTACGGCGCGGGCCACGCAGGCACGGCGCTTTCCGCCGCGCTCGGCATGGCGACGGCGCGCGACATGAAAGGCGGCAAGGAGCACGTCGTCGCGCTTTGTGGCGATGCGGCCTTCACCTGCGGCATCACGTACGAGGCGCTCAACAACATTTCCACGCACACCAAGCGGCTCATCGTCATCCTCAACGACAACGAGTGGTCGATCGACAAGAACGTCGGTGCCATCGCGAAGTACCTCACCGAGATCGTCACCAATCCGCGCTACGACAACCTCCACAAGAGCATGGAGAAACTCGCGGAGCGCTTCACCGGCGAGACCGGCAAGCAGCTCGCGCTGAAGGCCGAGGGCATCCTCAAGGGCCTCGTTTCCACCGGCCATCGTCCCAGCGTCATCTTTGAAGAAATGGGCCTGTCCTACTACGGCCCCATCGACGGCCACGACCTGCCGACGCTCATCCGCATGCTCGAGTTCGCCAAGCACCACGAGTCGCCGCTGCTGCTCCACGTGCTAACGAAGAAGAGCAAGGGCTTCGACATCGGCCAGGCCAAACAGAAGAAGTACCACGGCGTCGGCCCCGGCACCTACGATGCAGCCAAGAACGTCGAGACCACGTCGTCCGGCCCGAAGACCTACTCGCAGGTCTTCGCCGAGACGATGATCAAGCTCGCCGACATGAATTCCAACGTCGTCGCCATCACCGGCGCGATGCCCAACGGCACGGCGCTCGATCTCTTCCAGCCCAAGCACCCGGATAAATATTACGACGTCGGCATCGCCGAGGAGCACGCCGTGCTCTTCGCCGCCGGCATGGCCACGAAGGGCTTCAAGCCATTCTGCGCCATCTACTCGACCTTCCTGCAGCGTGCGTTCGACCAGATCGTCCACGACGTCTGCCTGCAGAACCTCAACGTCGTGTTCGCGATGGATCGCGGCGGCCTCTCCGGCGACGACGGTCCGACGCACCACGGCCTCTTCGACATCAGCTATCTGCGCTGCATCCCGAACATGGTTCACCTCGACGCCAGCAACGAGGACGAACTCGCCGACATGCTCTTCACCGCTCTGCACCACGACGGTCCCATCGCCATCCGCTACCCGCGCGGCACCGGCCCCGGCGTCGCGGTCAAGCCGAAGCCCGAACTGATCCCGATTGGCAAGGCGCAGGTCGTGAAGCACGGCACGCAGGCCGTTGTCCTCGGACTCGGCGCCTTACTGGGCATGGCCGAGGACGTCGCGAAGGAACTTGAAGCGAAGGGCTTCTCCACTGCGGTGATCAACCCGCGCTCGGTCAAGCCGCTCGACATCGACACGATCTCGTTCTTCGCCCGCAGCGCGGATGTGGTCATCACAATGGAAGACCACGTGCTCGCCGGCGGTTTCGGCAGCGCCGTGCTGGAAGAACTCTCGAACGTCGGCATTCAGGTGCCCGTGGTGCGTATTGGTTGGCCCGACGCCTTCGTCGACCACGGCAAGCCCGACGCTCTCCGCGTCAAGGCCGGTATCAGTGTCGCCGCCACGGTGGAAAAAGCGCTGCCCTACCTGCAAAAGGCCAAGCCTGCTGCAAAGACCGCACCGAAGGTCGTCGCGTAGCACGCGATTGATTCTGGAGGGACGGGCTCCTGCCCGTCCGTCAGCCCCGCGGCCAAGTTGGACATTATTTGAAGTGCGGCGGTCACATACCGCCGCTACATTTTCAAATAATGCCTCCGTTCATCTCCCTCAACTCCTGGAACGAGCCGGGCGCGATTCTGCAGGCTGCCGAGCCGGAGGAAATCGTCACGGGCGGTTGGGACGACTGGGACAAGCTGCGCGACTTGCTCGCCCGCCGGCGCAAAACCGGCGGAGATTCCGTCCATCCGCAAAGTGCCGCCGTCGGCTACATCACCTACGAGGGTGCGTTTCGTTTTGCGTGGTTCCCGCGCATCTCCATCCTGCGCGAAAACGGCTTCAGTGCGTTGTGGAATGAGCGGCGAGCTAGCGAAGACACCTCGCGCGATCCGAATATCGCAGATTGGCGCTCGAACATGTCGCGGGAAAAGTTCGAATCCATCGTCGCCCGCGCGCAGGAATACATCGCCGCCGGCGACATCTACCAGGTCAACCTCGCGCAGAAATTCAGCACGCGTTTCGAAGGCAACCCCTACCGCCTCTTTGAGCACCTGCTCGCGCGCAGCCCCGCGCCCGGCGGAGCCTTCCTCGATTTCGGCGACACGCGCATTCTCTCCGCCTCGCCGGAAATGTTCCTGCGTGTGCGCGGACGGCATCTCACCACGCGGCCGATCAAGGGCACTCGCCCGCGCAGCCGCGACCCGATCCTCGATGCCCAGCTCGCCTTCGAACTCCAGACCGATCCCAAGGAACTCGCCGAGCTCATCATGATCACCGATCTCGAGCGCAATGACCTCGGCCAGATTTGCGAGTACGGCAGCGTCGCCGTCACGCAGCTCGCGCACCTCGAGCACTTCCCGCAGGTGCACCATCTCGTCTCCACCATCGAGGGCATGATGCGCCCCGGCATCGATGCGCTCACCGCCGTGCGCGCCTGCATTCCCGGCGGCTCGATCAGCGGCGCGCCGAAGAAGCGTGCATGCGAAATTATCGCCGAGCTCGAGCCATGTTCTCGCGGCATCTACACCGGCCTCATCGGCTACTTCGACGCCAGCGGCGATGCCGCCTTCAGCATCGCCATCCGAACCATGATCCAGGAAGACGACACGCTCCACTTTTCCACCGGCAGCGGCATCACTGCCGGCTCCGTACCCGCGCGCGAGTACGAAGAAACGCTGCACAAAGCCTCGGGTATGCGGCTGGCGCTGGAGGCATACGCGGCATCGACGAGGCGCAGCCCGGAGAGGGCAACCTAGTCACGGTTCATGGCTTCCCGCGTTGTTTATCTGGTCGTTCTCGCGGCGTGGGTCGCGGCGCTCTGGTTTGGGCTCGATTTCGCCGCGCAAAAGAAGGAACCGGCCAAGGCGGTCCCGACGAAGCAGGTCGACTGGGCCGCGTTTTTCCAGGCCAACGTCCTGTCGTCGCTGCCCGTGGCCGATGAATTTGACACGCCCCTGCGGCCGCCGGATGGCGCGGGTGCATTCGTCTCGTTTCCTTTCGGCGAGAAGGGCGACTTGGGCGAAAGCTGGACGACGGCCAAGGGCGACGCTGCCAAGGGCGAACCGGTTT
>Ga0302319_10010608_pt1 | contig 17553 bp, 19 predicted proteins | sample Bog_T0_2_FD_203319 | JGI IMG/M metagenome (GOLD analysis project Ga0302319, IMG submission 203319) | Peat permafrost microbial communities from Stordalen Mire near Abisko, Sweden - Bog_T0_2 | ecosystem: Environmental > Terrestrial > Soil > Wetlands > Peat | place: Sweden: Abisko, Stordalen Mire...
ATCGACCTGGGCGGCGACATGGCGATGCGCGGCTACCAGGGCCAGGTGGATTGCTACCGGGATGCCCGCCAGTTCGACAAGGCTCTGGAGGTGTCACGCAAGGCCGTGGAAGCCGACCCGAAGAACCGCGATTTGAAGCTGATGCTGGCTGGCGAACTGGCTGACCAAAGCAAGCCCGACGAGGGTCTGGATTTGGCCAAGAGCCTGCTCAACAACACTCCTGAGGACCAAAAGGTGTGGATCGCGCTGGGCCAGATTGACGTGCGTTTGCGCCGCTGGAAGGATGCCGACGAAGCCTTCACCAAAGCTGAGGCTCTGAGCACGAAGAAGGAAGAGCGCACGTATATGTTCTTTCTGCGGGGTGAGCTGGCCGAGCGGCAAAAGCACTATGAGCCGGCCGAGCAGTACTTCAAGCAGGCGCTGGAACTTGACCCCACCAGCGCCATTACCCTGAACTACCTGGGATACATGCTGGCCGACAAGGGCATGCGGTTGCCTGAAGCGCTGAAGGATATTCGCAAGGCCGTGGAGCTTGAGCCCATGAATGGCGCCTACCTGGATTCGCTCGGTTGGGTCTATTTCAAGATGGGCGAATACGAACTGGCCGAGGAGAATCTGCGCCAGGCTGTGGAGCGCGACCAGACCGACCCCACGGTTCACGATCATCTGGGCGACCTTTACGAGAAGACCGGGCGCATCCGGCTGGCCGCCGCGCAGTGGGAACTCTCACTGGCGGAGTACGCCAAGTCGGTTGCCGCGGACGTGGAGCCGGCCGATGTGGCCAAGGTGCAACGCAAGCTCTCGACCGCTCGCGTAAAGCTGGCCAAGCAGGAAGACGCCGTCGGCCAACCGAAGCCCGAATAGGGAACAAGAACTGGACTTTGATTCAGAAGGGGGCGGCCTTCGGCCTGTCCCCTTTTTGCGTAAAGGCTAAGGGGCCGGCTGCGATCGCTTCAATGGCCCCGGATGGCCATCCCTGGTGTTTGATCTGTCTCCATTCCCGAAGCGCCGCCCTTTCAGACCGGCACGGAAACGCATCTGTATTGGCCGCGCCGGGATAAAATCAACTGCGCAATTACCTATTTGGTTCCCTCTGCGGCCGAAGAGATATACAAATCCACGTTGCTCTTATCCACCAACGAGGTCCCGGTATCCACAAACACCGGGTAGGGTGAAAACGAATCGGAGGCGTAGTCGTGATTCAACTGCTTCGGCGGCGCGTGGAATATCTCGTCCAGAGCCTTTAGCCCCACGAACCCCATGGCAAACGGCTTCTGTGTAACGGTCGAATCGATGCTCCCATCCTTGATGCCGTCCAGAGTATCCTGACTCACGTCCCATGCCACAAGGAGCCTGCCGCCGCCACCCCGCTTCAGCGCATCGGCCACCAGTTTGCCCGACGCCGAGTCCAGGCTGACAAACGCATCGATCTTCTTATCTCCAGTCAGCGCCATGAACTGTTGTGTCTTGTCGAATGCGGTCTTCACATCGCCCTTGATGTCCACCACATCCGCAATCTTGATTTCAGGATGGCCGGCGAATACGTCCTTGAATCCCTTGAGCCGCTCTTCCGTATTGGGCTGCCCGGAGATCGTGAAGAACACCACGTTGCCCTTGCCGCCAAGCTTCTCAGCCACCCGCCGGCCGCCCAACCGTCCCGCCTCAAGATTGTTCGTCCCGATGAAGTACAGCCTCTTGCTCATCGCAGCATCGGAGTCCACGGTGATGACCGGAATGCCAGCGTTGATGGCCGCATCGATCTCCGGCTGCAGAACCGCCGCGTCGGAAACGGAAATGAGAATGCCTCCGGCCTTGGCCGCAACCGCCTTCTGCAGCTCCACCAGCTCAGCCTGCGGATCGTATCCGTCAGGACCCTCAACCCGGGCTGTGACTCCGTATTGTGCCGCCGCCTGCTTGAAGCCGGTCGCCGCGGTCTGCCAATAAGGCAAAGCTTGATTGGTGGAAATAAGGTAGTAAATCTCCTTGTTGGAGTGCCTGCCGCACCCCGAAGTGAACCCGACGCCAATCGCCAGCAAAACCAGCGCAAACCTGTTCATTGCTCTCATTCGTCTCTCCTTCCAAACCGGAAAACATTTCAGCACAGGCGCGGGTTCGGTCACCGCCGCTGCGTGTGAAGAAAAATCGACAGGATGGTAATCCAGCGGGACTGACGTTGTCCAATCCCAACCGTATGGGAAGAGTTATACACCCCCCCAACTTCAATGATCGTGACTCAGCGCACGTGAGTGCTGCTCTTGCTGCGCTGCCGTCCCCCGGTGCGGTATAACCAGACCAGGGCTTTTGAGTTACCAGTCGACAACGATGATGGATTCGGAAACCAGTCAGCTTGCCAAACTCCCCGCGGGGATCGCTGTCCACGGGAACCCGAACGACGAGCTCGCCCGCCGTGTTTTTTTCGAGCCGCCCCATCCTTACCGCGCTCCCTTTGCCCGCGACGCCGCACGGATTCTCCACTCCCGCGCCTTTCGACGCCTGGCCGGGAAGACCCAGGTCTTCAGCCGCCTGCAAGGCTCCGCGCCTATGGACCATTTCCGCAGCCGCCTCACTCACACCCTGGAAGTGACCCAGATCGCGCGCACACTGGCCTCGGCGCTTGGCCTGAACGCGGAGCTGGCCGAGGCCCTCGCGCTGGTTCACGACATTGGCCACCCGCCCTTTGGCCACACCGGCGAAAAGGCCCTCGACGATTGCCTGCGCGGCTACGGTTTGAGCTTTGACCACAACCTGCACGCGCTGCGCATCGTCACCTGGTTTGAGGAGCGCTACGCGGCGTTTCGCGGCCTGAACCTGACGCTGGGGGCGCGCGAAGGAATCGTAAAGCACTCCCGCGACTACTCGGCCGCCACACACCCCGAACTGGGGGAATATTTTCTCTCGCAATTTCCGCCGCTTGAAGCCCAGTTGATTGACCTGGCCGACGAGATTGCCTATTTGACCGCCGACCTCGACGACGGCCTCGACTCCGGCATCCTGACCCTGGCGCAGGTTCGCGAAAGTGTGCCGCTGTTCCGCAACTTCCATGACGCCGTTCTCCGCGAGTATCCCGCAGCGCAGCCGAAACTGACTGCGAACGAGACTCTCAAGCGCATTCTCAACTTGCTGGTAACCGATCTGATGAATGAAATCCGTGGCCGGGTTGGCGCGCTCGGCGCAACCACACTCGCCGACATCCGGCGAGCACCCACGCGACTTGCAGCACTCAGCGCCGGGGTTGAGGCATCCCGCGCCGTGGCCAAGGAGTTTCTCTACGCCAACCTCTATAACTCCGCGCTCATGGAGGAGGCGCATGCGCATGCGACCTTGGTTGTGCAGGGACTGTTTGCCGCGTTGATCGCAGACTCCAGTCAGCTCCCACCGGACCACCAGGCGCAGATTCCCGCGCAGGGGCTGGCACGCACGGTGGCCGACTATATTGCCGGAATGACCGATGGCTATATTGAGCAGGCTTGGGGGCGGTGCGGCGGTCGGTAACGCTTCTTGCAGTGTATTGCTTACTTCACAGGAAGAAACTCTATCTGTGCCAGATCGTCCACAGCCTTGAATCCGTAGTCGGCGGTTACAAGCACATGTTCCGGGGAGTCCATCGCCAGTTCCAGGGCAAACGCGTCGGCATAAGAGATCTTACGGTCCACTTTGATCTCGGCTGCTCGAATCGCGCGCTCTCCGGTCGCGGCCACAATGATAGGTTGGAATTGAGCAAAAATGCCCATGGCTCTGCTCTGTGCGAAGGAACCTTGTTTCTTGCGCACGGCCCCGGCAATTTCGCCCCATTGCACCGCTGAGACAGTGAGTTCTGCCAGCTTGGATCTCTTTGCAGTCAGTATTGCTGCGATGCGATCCCATCCCGCTTCCTTGTCCAGAAATCGCAACGCAGCGGATGCATCCAAGACGAAGACCGTCACCTGTTCTCCTTACCAGCCTGCCTTTTCGTCGTCTGCGCGGCGTTCCGCAATCAGGTCGTCGGCCATTGAATAGCCGCCTGCAGTGATGCCGCACAACTCCTCGATCAGTTGCTGCGTCGTGACTTCGGTCTCGGGCTGAAGAATCAACTTCGATCCCTCCCGCCGGATGGCCACCTGCGTTCCGGCCTTTATGCCAAGCGCCTCACGGAATTGAATCGGTATCACCATTTGCCCCTTGCTGCTGACGGTAGTAAACATCTGCTCCATGGCTTACATGCTAGCATAAGTAAGATGCGTTTGCAAAGTAAGACTCATGTTTTCCGTCTTACTGCACCGTTCCGCCGGGCCTTAGTCGCCGCAAATCCAGGGCGCACTCGACGGCATTCTGTGCATGGAGGCGCAGATTGTCTGACGCAGCCCACAGCCACAGCCGGGAAGCCTCATTGGTGTTGCGCGAGCCGGCAAACTCTGGGCGCAGGCGCACCAGCACATCGTTTTGGCCGGTGGCCGTCAGGTTCGACGGTGAATCCGTGTCTTCCAGCACCAGGTCCACATGCTCCCCGCTCAGAGCTTCTTCCAGCGCGGAGATTTCTACTGCGCGTTCAAGCTCGACAGCGATCGAAAATGCATGCCCGTGAAACACAGGCGCATGAATCACCTCTAGCGCCAAAGCAGGCCAGCGCCCGGCGCCCACCGCATCGTAGTGCCGGCGAACCCTCGCCTCCACCCCGCTAAGGCTCGCCGTTGCGCTCTCTCCCAGCCCGCACAGCAGGCTATACGCTACCTGAGTGTCATAAGTAGCGCGCGGCATGGTCTGGAAGCTGAGCAGGCTTACGGTCTGCTGGTGCAACTCGTCCATTGCGGCGCGGCCAAATTCGCTGGCGGGCACAAGCAGTGTGGCGGCGGCAAACCGCACCGGCGCCGCCAGTTGCAGCCGTTCAACCAACAGCCCCAGCGCCAGCGCGGCGGGGTGCGCCGGCACCACGGCGGGTGTGAACAAGTCCGCCGCATCCGCCTCAGAACCCTGCTGCGCGGATACGAGCCATGGCGCGCGCACCAGCACCCCCATCTCCTGGTCAAGCGCGCCGGAGAGGTCGAGCACCGTGGAGCCTGCACGCAGCGCCTCGCGCCAGTGCTTCCGGGTCAATTCCTCACTGCCGGCGAAAAACGTAAAGTCAACGCGATCGAAAGCATCGGGAGCAATGGCCTGAACAATGGTCACCTCGTCGCCCACCTGGTCCAACTGGCCCTTGGCCTGGTCGTCGTCGAGAAGAACGAAGCTGGAAGCCGCCAGGGGCGACTCCGACAGGGCTTCCTTCAACTCCCGCCCCAGCAGCGTAGAGGCTCCGGTAATAGCTATCTTGTACACAAGCGTCCTTTGTCGATTAGAGAAATTTGGAGTGGCTCAACGAATCCGAATCCGCGGCGGCAGGGGGAATCCCTTCGTGTACATCCTTCGCCGGGGCTCTGCGCCGGCGCCGCGACCACGAGTACGCGGCACGCGCCCAAATGCCTGAGAACATGTAAACCAGCGCAACCAGCAACAGCACCACATTCGAGTACCGCAGCGCGACGTACAACACAATGGAAAGCACAAACAGCAACTGGAAGGGATGTGCGCGGGAGAAGTTGATCTCCTTCCCCGACCAAAAGCGCCAGGTGCTAACCATGAGGAACCCGCTGAGGCCGACCAGCAGGAGCCACGGGATGGCGACCCACCACCACGAGTCCTCAACGGGAATGCCGTAGAAGAAATGGACAGTGGCCGCCAGCAGGCCCGCTGCCGCCGGAATCGGCATGCCCACAAAGTATTTCCGGTCAGGCCGTCCCGGATTGCGCGGCTGCGCATCGTGCGAAATGTTGAACCGCGCCAGGCGCGAGACGCCGCCCATCAGAAAAAGAAAACAGATGAATCCCCCGGCCTGCTGCAAATGCTGGTGCAACGCCGGGTTCATGGTATCGGGCAGGAAATTGAAACCCCAGATGAGCGCCAACAGGCTGGGCGCAACTCCAAAGGTTATGGCGTCGGCCAGCGAATCCAGTTCCTTGCCAAAATCGCTGCAGGTGTTGGTCATTCGGGCAATGCGCCCATCCAACGCATCGAAGGGGATGGCGAACAGGATGGCGATAGCCGCCCAATCCAGGTGCATTTGCGCGTTGCCGCTGATCGCCTTGATGGTTTCGGTGATGGAGAAGTACCCGGCGGCGATGTTTCCGGCGGTAAAGAGCGAAGGCAGCAGGAACATGCCGCGGCGAAGACGGGCCTGGGCGTCGGCCCTGGCAAGCCGGGGATCGCGGCGGCGATCGTGCCCGTTCATTGGGCCGCTCCCACCGGCATCGCAGCCAGCACGCTCGATCCTCCCTTGACGCGTTGGCCCACTTTCACCCGCAGCGCCGCTTCTGGGGGTAACAGAACATCCACCCTGGAGCCAAATTTGATGAGACCCACACGCTGCCCGCGATCCAGCGTGTCACCCGTGTGGTGATTAAAGACGATCCGCCGCGCCAGAAGCCCCGCAATCTGCTTGAAACACACCTCAAAGCCTTCGCCGCACACCACTACGACGTTCTGCTCGTTGCGGTCGGCCGAGGCAGGATTCATGGCGTTCAGATATTGGCCCTTTCGATAGCTCACCCGGCTGATCACGCCGCCGATGGGCGAGCGATTCACGTGGACGTCGAAAACGCTGAGGAAGATGCTGATCCGCTGCTGGGGCCCATCGGGAGTTGCAATCGTCACGGTTTCGGTCACCAGTCCGTCGCCCGGCGACACAATCAAGCCTTCGCCTGATGGAATGGTCCGGCGGGGATCGCGAAAAAACCACAGGAAAAACGCCGCCAGGAGAACCGGCGGGATGGCCCACGCCCAGTTGTCAGTAACCCATGCCAGCACACAGGCAACCGCCAGCAAACCCACTCCGTAGATATAACCATCACGAACCATCGTGCTTACGATTATACGGTTATCTCACTCGGGGAGCCCGGGGGCTGAATACGGGCTGCGCGCGCCCAGCGACACACACCCCCAGCGATGGGGCCGCTTGAGGCCAGCGCCTCGCTGTTTGCATGAAAGAATCCCGGGCCTGAAAGCCTTAAGCTACCGCCGGAGTGCGTCGCTGAAGAGCGAAAATCAGGTCCTTTGCGTGAAGCTTGAGCTTTTTCAGCCGCACTTCTTCGAGCTGTTCATCTTCGGAGAGATAAGGTTTCTGAAGCAATTCTTCAAGCCGCTGAGCGTAGCGATGGTGTTCAGAATGCAGGCGGTCTATCTCTTCGCTCAGCAAAGAATCTTGTCCTTCGTCCATCAAGCACCTCCGTGTTGCGGAACATTCACATATAAACCTACAGCCACGCAACCTGCAAGGCCCTAACGCTCGAAATCGAATGAAAGTCGTTTGAGGTTGTGGATTTCTGGATGAAATTGAGTCGGATTTGCGGCACATCAGCCCTGCTGTATGCGCCTTGGGCAGCAGGAACGGCAGGTCGGAATCAGGTCAGTCTCAACCTCAGCAGAAACGCATCTTCAACCGGATCAACGTAATAGCGAGTCCGTTGCCCGGATTGCTCAAATCCAAGCGCGCCGTAAAAGGCCAAGGCCGGGCGGTTGGATGCGCGAACCTCCAGCATGACCTCGGTTACCTGGGCAGTCTTCAAATCCTGGGCCATTGCCGCAAACAGACACCCGCCCACTCCATGCCGCTCAGCTCCGGCGGCCACCGCAATGGTCTCCAATTCACTTTGCGGAGGCAGCGCGCTGGCGATTGCAAATCCCACGGTCTCGCCGCTCGAAGGGTCCCAGGCGACCAGCGCAATTCTCAGCGGCGAACTCTCTGGCTCGATAGCGGCCTGGTATGCCGCCAGCGGCCAGAGCGGCGCATCCTTCTGGCTCCGCGCAATTTCCATCACCGATCCCAGGTCCGACGCCTTCATGCGCCGAATCCGCAGTGCAGCCGATGCGTCGTTCATGCGCCCTGCAGCCTCAGTCCAGCGGCATCCCCAAAAATCTCCGCATCCGAACGGCGCAGATAGTGCCCGTCCAGCAGCGCCAGGTCGACTTGCGCTCCGGCCATAAGTCGCGCCTCACCCAAACGAAGGGCATCGGCGGCGGTGGGGGCAGCGCTGGCCACCAGTAGCGTTCCGGGCCACGCGGCCGCCAACAAGCCTGCCGCGGCAGCGTCGCACACGGCAATCCGCACCGGGGCGGGCTGGATGGCCGCAAGCTCTCGAGGGCCGGCCAGCAGCTCATGAGCAGCCTTCCCGGCGGTTTCCAGCCGCAGAAACACTTCTCCGCGATGAGCGTCAAGCGCCGCCGACGGCGCCCCGGAAATGCGCGAAAGAACCAGCAGACGCGATAGGACAACCACCGGAATCCGGGCTGCTTCGGCCAGTCCTTTCACCGCGCTCAGGCCGACCCGGACCCCGGTAAAACTCCCCGGCCCATTCACCGCCACCATTCCGCCGAGATCCTTGAGTTGAACACCCGCGTGCGCAAGCAAGTCGCCCACCGCAGCCACCAGCGTTGCCGAATAGCTGCGCCCCTCCAGCTCGGTCTGCCCCAGAATTTCCAGGTCTCTTCCAGCGAGACGACCGAGCGCAATGGAACCTGACGGCCCGCACGTGTCGATGGCCAACAACACATTGCCAAAGCGCGGGGCGATTGCGGGGGATGATTCGTTGCTATCCATGACCCTTCAGCATGACACAGCCGCAAGTGCCGCTGCCAGACGAGAAATTTTCGTGCCCAAGAATGCGAACAATGGAGCGTCTGCGGGAGCACTTTTCCGTTATGATCTTTCCATGGAACTGATCTTCGAGGTGCGCCAGGCGGAAGAGGGCGGCTATGTAGCCCGAGCGCTGGGACAGGCGATCTTTACGGAAGCTGAAACTTGGGCTGAGCTGCGCGACAACGTGCTGGAAGTTACAAGTCTCCAGTTTGAGGATGCGGCGGCGAGGGATGGGGCACCCGGCACTGATGAACTCACAGATCAGGTTGGAAAATCCACTCTGTGAGATAATGCAGCATGGCCAGTCTTCCACAATTCGAGAGGAAGGGCATCCATCCGAGCGCAACTCAGCAAGGCAAACCTGAAGCTCTAAGTGAATTGAGCCGGGACAAGGACCCTGCTGGTCCGGCGCTGAGAATGAAGCGTTACCGAATACTCGTCGAGCGAGCGGTCGAAGTGTTCGGGGATGAACTGAAGGCATCCCGCTGGCTGTCTCTTCCGAATCGGGAACTTGACGGAAAGGTACCCATTCAAGTCGCAGAGAAGGACGGATATAGCCTGAGGTCAATCGAACCGTTGCTCATTCGCATCGAGCATGGTGTCTATAATTGACCCCTGAAAACCAATCGCTAGACTCCGATTTCTTTCTGATTCACCAGCCGCTTACGCTCTTTCGGATTACGAAAACAAAATTTGCAAACCTGTCAGGTGTAGGCGCTGCGCTTGTTCCAAGCCGCTGGAATCGCTCCGGCGAAGAGGCTATCTATACCTCAACTGAGGTTGGTACATGCGGGCTGGAGATGCTGGCGCATACACACAAAGCCATGATCCCTTCCGACCTGGCTCTGATGGGAATAAGAATTTCGGGACAGTGGGAAGCCCAAAAGAATGCGTTGATCGATTCGAGGACGAGCGCCTGCTTTTGGTTCTATCGGTCCCTCGCGGAAGCGAACAAAGCGTTCGAAGGTCCCGCACATTTTTTTGCGGGTGGTGTAAATCTTTTTGCGGGTGTTGTAAATCCTTTCGCAGTGGCAGTCCCATCGGTGATCGTTCCGGCGTGGAATGTCGTTCTCTATCCAGGCGGAATTGGATTCTGGGATCATGTCTCATTGGAAAGCGTGGAAGCTTATCAATTTGATCCTCGTCTATTCCCAGAAGATACACCCGAAGAGGACATCTTCATTTAGTGTTTTCTGGCCGGAAACAGCATAAGCCGCCTCCGGCCCGCCTTCCTTACGCGGCCTTTACGTCCGAAACCGACCGCACTCGATAGCGCTTCATTGAGATCGAAAGCGTCTTCTCGATCTTGCGCAGGTCGCCCCGCTCCGACGGCCCGGCAAACGTTGAGGCCACGCCATGCGCCGATGCCCGCCCCGTCCTTCCAACCCGATGCACAAAATCCTCCGCAACCTTGGGCAGGTCGAAGTTGATCACATGCGCCACGTTGGCCACATCGATGCCGCGCGCGGCAACGTCAGTGGCAACCAGCACGCGGTGATGCCCCTCAGAGAAACTGCGCAGCGCCTGATTACGTTGCGCCTGCGAGCGGTCGCCGTGAATCTGCGTGGCCGACCAGCCACTGCGAACCAGCCGCCGCGCCACGCGATCCGCGCCATGCTTGGTACGCACAAACACCAGAAAGCTGCCCTGCTCCGCGCCTAGCAGGTGTTCCAACAGCTCCTGCTTCTTGTCCGCCTCCACTTCAAAGGTACGCAGCTCCACGTTTTCGGCCGGCTTCAGAACCGATCCAATTTCGACGCGTGCGGGGTTGTTCAAATACTTGCGCGCTACTTCTTTCACCGAGCCTTCCAGCGTGGCGGAGTAGCACAGCGTTTGCCGCGTCGCCGGCAGCATGGCCGCAATGCGAGCAATTGCCGGCTGAAAGCCCATATCCAGCATCCGGTCCACTTCGTCCAGAACCAGGATCTTCACCCCGTCCAGCTTCACCAGGCGGCGCTTCATAAAGTCTTCCAGGCGGCCAGGCGTGGCCACAATCAGTCGAGCGCCGCGCCGTATCGCGTCGAGCTGCGAGCCTTCGGCAAGGCCACCTACCACCAATGCGCAGGTTTGCGAGGAGCTGGTGCGGATGGCCAGGAATGCCTTTTCAACCTGCATGGCAAGCTCGCGCGTAGGCAACAGAATCAGCGCCTGAGCACCGCGCACTTCCGCCTTCTGCATCTGTTCCACAATCGGGATCAAAAAGCCGAGCGTCTTGCCGGTCCCGGTCTGCGCGGTGGCCAGCACGTCGCGGCCTTCCAGAGCGGGGGGAATGCAGCCGGCCTGAACCGGGGTGGGAATTTCAAATTTGTTAGCGTCAAGGCGCGCCATAAGAGCGGCCGAAAGTGAAAACTGCGTAAACTGAGTGGTCAAAATATTCTTTCTTCTTGTGTGTTCCGCGAGCGGCGGATCTATCCGCGGCCTGCAATCGGAACCGGTCATGAGGCGCGCACACTTACACACTTCAGGCGCGAGCCTGCTGCAATCATCTATGCGTAAGGGAGAACCGAAATCGTCTCTGGGACTCACCCGCCTGGCATTCCACTTGAGAACGCCCTGGGGTGCGGAGCTGCCACACGCTACCAGTACGCCAGGCGGCGCATCGCCGTCCCGGCTACCCTGCTCGTTGTCATTCCCCGGATTCATTCGAGCCAGTGCGCCCAGACCATTCAAGGCGGGCTGCGGTGCTCGAACCCTCGCTTCAGGCTGCGTCAGCAGGCAAATGCGAAATCTCCGGGTGGGAGACTTACGGGTATTACGCTCTACCATCCCAGGAAACAAAGACCATTTCCTGGGAACCCTGGTTTGTAGGGGCTTGGGGGAAAAATCTGTGCCAGGCAAACTTGCCGGTATCAAGGGCAAACCGCCGCTCACGGCCAAATCACTGAGCGCAAACACAGTGTAACATACTTTCGCTTTTCTTTTACCGTTGGGTTTCCTTCACGGTTTGCCTCTATCCTCTAACTGAAACCTGTCCTCTGCACCCGAGGTTCCCATGCCTGTCTTCACCCAGACGATTGCCCTGCTCAAGCAGCACTACGGCGTGCCTCAGGCGCCGCCGGCCAAGGGGCCATTTGAGCTTGTGGTGTGGGAGAACGCCTGCTACCTGCTGCCCGACGAACGGCGCCTGGAAGTCTTCGAGGCTCTGCGCGAACAGGTTGGCCTGACCGCCGCCGCCATTGACGCAGCCTCGGACAATATCCTGCTACCGATTGCGAAACGAGGTGGCATGCGGCCTGAGACGCGCGTCTTTCGCTGGCGGCAAATCGCTTCCATCACCTTGAATCAGTTTGCCGGGGACCTCGACCCCATCCTGAAATTGCCCTACGCCGAAGCCAAGAAGGCGCTCAAGCAGTTCCCTACCATCGGCGATCCGGGCGCGGAGAAAATCCTGCTCCTTTGCGGAGTGGCTTGCGGATTGCCGCTCGAATCCAATGGCCTGCGGGTGCTTGGCAGGCTGGGCTGGGGGCGGCCGCAGAAGAATTACGGGGCGACTTATCGCTCCGTACAGGACGCGTTGAAGCCGGAACTGCCGTCCAACGTGGCCCGCTTGAAGGATGCCCATCTGCTGCTCCGGATGCATGGAAAGACAATCTGCAAGGACAGTGCGCCCCTGTGCCATCAATGCCCCGTATCGGCTGATTGCAAATATGCCCGAACTACGGCGGCGTCATTCCTGCGGAACAGCAGTTAGTCCCGACGCTCCATTCGGCCCGTCACCCGCTTGACCAGTTCCACAACCTCGGCCGCGTTCTTGGGGTCGCCTCCGCGCGGGTCGCCGCCAATGCGGGCCATGCGCGCATCCGGCAATCCCATCCACTGCTTGCGTCGCAGAATATCGTCGATCTTGTCGTCCGGAATCACGCTCAGCGGCTCGCCGATCTGCTTTGCTATCAGATACGTCCTGCAATAGGTATCCATAATCTCCGCCAGCCATTCGGCGTGCGTCACAGTATCGGACCAGCAAACCACGCCATGATTCTTCAACAGAATTGTGTTATGCTCGGCGACGAACGGCAGCACCGTCTCGGCAAACGCCTGCGTGCCCGGCGTTTCATAAGGCGCAACCGCGGCCGGCCCGATAAACACCTCATACTCCGGAATCAGCCCGTTCGGCGGCACTGTGCCGGTGATGGCAAAGGCCGTTGCATACGGCGGATGGCAATGCACCACCGCGCGCGCTTTGGGATTGGCCTTGTAAATCTCAAGATGCAGCAAAAGCTCAGAGGTCAGCGTGCGGTCTCCGGCAAGGATCTTTCCATTCAGATCGGAGAGGCAAATGTCCGCAACCTCCAGGTCTGCCTTGCTGAGCATGGTCGGTGTACACAGCACAAACTCCGCGCCCAGCCGAACGGACAGATTGCCCCCGTTGCCGTCCACATACTGGCGGTCCCACAGCTTGCGGCCCGTGCGGATAATCTCCGCCCGCAGCGCATTGGCCTCAGCGGAGTTGAACAGCTCCAGGGGCGACTCGCGCTCAGTCTTCCGCGCCCTGGGAACATCCTGTGTGCTTCTCATCTGCTCCGGCGCCGCTGTGTGCTCCATGGTTTGACCTCGCGCGAATGGCGTTGCGATCGGCTAGCAGCTCTCACCTGAGAACAAGCCGCATCCGTACCCTCAAATTATATATATCGTCGATCCCAGCCCCGAGACGTGATTGTGGTCACGGCTCAATCGGCCGTTTGCACTCCAGCGCGAGCTCTGCCGCCATAAGTGGGTGCCCCAGGCCGGGCCCCGAGGACTGGTCTTCGTCCGCGGGGTGGTGATCCCTCGCATTTGGCGACCCGGACGTAGCGACACCAATCCCGCTATTCCGCTCGCACCAGCCTGCGCTGCAGCGCCTCCAGCGTTTGTCCCTTGGTCTCAGGGTAGGTAAACAGAACCACCACAAACTGCACCACCGTCATGGCCGCAAAGAAAACAAAGGGCGTTTCGGTGTGCATGGAGTGCACCACCACCGGAAACTCCAGCGCGATGACCGTATTCATGATCCAGTGGCTGGCGTTGCCCACTCCCTGCCCCTTGGAGCGCACGGAATTGGGAAACACCTCGCCGATGTATACCCAGATAACCGCACCCTGCGACATCGCGAAGAACGCAATATAGGTAACCAGCACCCACACCAGCGCGCCGGGATGAGAATGCGTTTTGAACAGCCAGGCTACGCCTGCCAGGCAGCTCGCCGTCCCCGCGGCGCCAACCAGGAGCAGCGTCTTGCGGCCCAGCTTGTCGATTGCGCTCATGCCTACGATGGTGAAAATCAGGTTGGTTGCGCCAATGGCGATGGCCTGCTGATCGCCCGAGATCTGACTGAATCCCGCCAAAACGAAGATGCTGTTCAGGTAGTAGAGAATCGCATTGATGCCCGCCAACTGGTTGAACGCGCCAATCGAAATGGCCAGAAACAGCGGATAGCGGTACTTCCAGCGGAACACTGGCTCATGAGCCGTTGCGTGCTCCTGCTCAAGCGCGGCGCGGATGTCGGCAAGCTCTGCCTGCGGATCTGGGTCGCCCATCAGCTTCAGCACCGCGAGCGCTTCGTCGAAGCGGTCGCGCCGGGCGCTCCAGCGCGGGCTGCGCGGAATGCCGAACAGCAGCGCCAGGAAGACCAGCGCCGGCAGCACGGCTACGCCCACCTGCCAGCGCCACTCGGCCGCGCCCAGGTGCAGCGTGCGAATGGCGTAATTGGAGACGTAGGCCAGCAGGATTCCGAACACAATGTTGAACTGAAACATGCCCACCAGGCGGCCTCGCCACTTGGCCGGCGCAAGCTCCGCAATGTAAACCGGTCCCAGCACCGACGAAGCGCCGATGCCCAGTCCGCCAACAAATCGGAACAGCATGAACGACGCCCAATTCCACGCCAGCCCGCAGCCAATGGCGGAGACGACGTAAAGCACGGCTGTGAGCCGCAGAGCCTCGCGGCCGCCCAGCTTTTGTCCCGCCACGCCGGCGCCCAACGATCCCACCACGGTGCCAACCAGCCCTATGGCAACCGTCTGGCCCATCTGCTGCGGGTTCAATCCATACAGCCGCACCAGCGCATCGATGGCCCCGGAGATGACGATAGTGTCGAATCCGAAAAGAAGTCCGCCCAGCGCGCCGGTGAGCGTCGCCTTCATCAAGTGAGAGTTTGGCCGCATGGTTCAGTGCCCCTGAAATTCCAGACCATGGTACAGACTGGGCCGCCAGGCGGCAAACCATGCGCCGGCGCCGCAACGCTACAACCCTTTCAAATCGCCTAAGCGAACAGAATCAAGGCGCTTGCCCGAGCGGGCCGCCCAGCAGTCTCTCGATCCCCTGGGCAAGAGTCGCGGGCCGGGCTGGCCCCTGCCACCTCTTTACGACGGCCCCGTCGGCAGCAAACAGAAACGTGGTGGGAACCTCTTTGACTCCGAGTTGACGGGCAAGCTGCCCCTTCTGGTCGAGCAGCAAGGGGAAGTTGAGGTGCCAGTCGTAGCTTGCATTAAGGACGGCATCGTACGACCACCCCAGCGACGAAGACCTGTCGCCGGGGACCCCGGTCAGATGCGACGGCTGCGAGACGGAAGCGAGAACCGAGGCATCGACAATTGCAACTCTCAGGCCGCGGGGGCCGTATTGGTGGGCCATGCTGGCCAGAAACACCACTTGACTGCGCGAAGCAGTGCCGGCGGTGTCGGGGACCGTTTGCAGGAATGCGAGGAGGAGAGGCTGCGCGGGTTGGGTGCGAAGAGGAAATGCGCCGCCGCGAACGTTTGGCAAGGAGATGGCGGGCGAGACGGAGGCGGTCTGGGAGCGGCAGGCCGCAGCCAGCATCAGGGTGAAAACAAAAGATGCGCGGAGGACGACCATTGTACATTTCTTTCTTGGCGCGGTCATTCGCGATACCTTGTGGATGCGGCAATCATGGCACCAGCTTCAGGAACGTGACTCCGTATCCTCCCATGTTGATGGTCATCTGCGCGGCTGGCGTCACGCTTGCCGCTGCAGGCCCCGAGGCCACATTGGTATTGGCGTCGATGGTCAGCTCGGTCGCCGACGAGAAGTTCCCCAACTGCGAGAGATCTACTACCACGGTGCGCGGCGCACCCGGTCCATTGTCATCATTCGGCGCGTTCACGGCATGATTCGCAGCCATCACCACCACCGAACCGTCCGTGTTGCGGGTGGCAAAAATCTCAACCGTTTGCGCGTCTGCCGGCTCGCTGGTCGTCCAAGTGAGAATGCTCACAGGCTGCGCGGTGCACCACGTTGCCGGCTCGTCTGGAGCGCACCAGGGGAAATAGCGCCCGAGATGGTAGTCCACCCAGTAGCTGAGGTAAGGCTGACCGGTGGCGTAGGTGACTTCCGCATACATCAGCGACATGGTGCTGGCGTCCTGCACGAAGTCCGAGTGCACGAGCATGTGCGATCCCGCCTGAGCCCATTGGGAGAAGACATAGGGCCGCCAAGCGGCGAAGAACGCACTTGTGCCGCGGGGGTCGATCTCGAACGGATTGCTGCACCCGCTGCCCTGGAAATCGGCATCGACATTATTCTCAGTCATCCACAAGACCGCGTTGCTGAGCTTGGGGTTGGTGGCCACGATGTTGGCGAAGTCCTGTGCGAATTGCGCAAAGCTGTCAGGGACGGCAGACATCGCAACTGCGTCTGTGTTGAACCATCCGCAGACCGCATAATCCTGCTGCGCGACCACGTCGATCTGCGCCGTCACTGCATTCAAAAACCCCGGGGCATAATCGTTCGCGTCAATATCGCCGCTCAGCTCAAGCGCCACAAACTTGAGGGGCACAAGCGAACCCGCGTTCTGCATTGCCGTTACCGTCTGGTTATAGAGATCGGCGTACTGTGCCGGAGTCATGCCAACAAGATCCGGAATCGTGTAGATGCTCCAGTAAGTAATAGGCGTGAACGAAGAATGTACATGCTGCACTCCGTTGTCATCCGTGAATCCAGTGGTCGTGTTGTAGTACTGCACCATTCGGGCAGCGTATTTGGCGAAGTCGGCGTAGTTTTGGGGTTGGAGCACGCAATTTGGCCCAATATTCGTGCACATTCCCGGCGGCCCTTCGACCAGGACCAGGTTGATGCTCTTATCACCAACGCCGATGACGGGTTCAAGCGTCGCGTTCAGCACGGTGAAATCCCAGCTCTTGTCAGCGCGTTCAGGAATGCCCAGGCTGTTTGTGTAAACGCGTATGTGTTGCGGATGCAGATTGGCAAGCGTAGTGGTTGCGCTCGGAACTGACGGAAAGAACGATTGAGCCCACTCTGCGGCCTGGAACTGGGTGTTCATCATCGTCTGCATCTGGCCCCCGAAACCCAGGTTGGTATTCACCGCGGGGCTCAGATCCACGTTCACCTTTACCGGCGCCGACAGCACCGTCAGCGATACATTTACAGAATCTACGGGGCCTCCCTCCGTGGCGCTGACGGTGATTGGAATGGTTCCGGGAGCTGAAATGCTCGAAGCGGCAAACGTAATCGTCCCCGAATTTCCCCTTCCCGGCTGAACGATCTGCGATGTCACCAGAGCCTCGGTTTCGCTCACGCTGAGCGAAACCGAGTTCGTGTCGCCCGGTGCGCGTAATACGGTGACTGTAAGTGGTGGAGAGGTGCTTCCAGCCGGAGCCGTAATCGAGGTCGAAGACAGGGTGATTGTGACCGCTTGCGGTGGGCTCCCGGCGCCGCATCCCGCGATTGCTGCCGCCGCGGCCAGCACCGCCCCAACGTTCCAGCGCATATCGATTCGCATTCCCTGGCCCTCCTGTTGACGGAACGTCACTGCCACGCTCCGATGTTGTAGCCGGAGTTGGTGGGTAGCGGGTTGCCCCAGAAATCCTGAGTGCCCATCGAGCATCCGCTGATGCCCGCGCATACGTTTGCTCCGGAGCCGATGGCCGGCGATCCGGGCAGCAAGGTGAAAGCCG
>Ga0302319_10010610_pt1 | contig 17549 bp, 21 predicted proteins | sample Bog_T0_2_FD_203319 | JGI IMG/M metagenome (GOLD analysis project Ga0302319, IMG submission 203319) | Peat permafrost microbial communities from Stordalen Mire near Abisko, Sweden - Bog_T0_2 | ecosystem: Environmental > Terrestrial > Soil > Wetlands > Peat | place: Sweden: Abisko, Stordalen Mire...
CACGTCCACGACGGGACCCAGAACCTGGATGATCTTGCCCTTGGCGGTTGTGGTGCTCATGGGATGTCGATTCCTATCGGATGGATTCGGCGCCGGCGATGATCTCGACCAGCTCGGTGGTGATCTGGGCCTGGCGTGCCCGGTTCTTCTGGAGGGTGTACTTGTCGATCATTTCCTGTCCGTTCCGGGTGGCGCTGTCCATGGCGGTCATGCGCGCGCCCTGTTCGCCGGCGGCGTTCTCCAGGAGCGCGTTGAGCACCAGGAAACGGATGGACTGGGGGATCAGCTTGGAGAGCAGTTCGGCCGGTGGCGGCTCGAACAGCACCGGAGTCGAGGACGCGTGTTCCGTGGCGGATACCGCTGCCGGGAACAGCTGGAGAGCCTGCGGCGTCTGGGTGAGCGCCGATTGGAAGCTGTTGTTGACGAGCCAAAGCTCGTCCGTCTTCCCGTCGAGGAAATCCTGGATGAGACGTTCGGCGATGGGTCGGGCCGTGGACAGCGACGGCCTCGCGACGGCCTCCTGGAACCATTGCCCAAGGGACGGTGCGGGGAGCTTCCCTTTCAGGGCGTCCCAGCCGCGTCGGCCCGCGAAGTGGATGGTATAGGGCGTTCCTTTGGCGAGGCGCGCATGCAGCTCGGCGAAACCCGGGCGACCTTCCGTCGCGGAGTCCATGGGACGCAACCCCAGGATGCGCTCGAAGGCGCGGATCAAACCGTTGTTGAAGGCTCCGCAAAGCCCCTTGTCCGAGGTGAACAATACGATGGAGAGGTGCGTGACCGGTCGAGCACCCAACCATGGGGAGACATCGTCGGGGAGGTCCTCCGCACCGACCCGGGCCTGCAGGTAGGCCAGGAGCGTGGTGAGTTCGGAGCGGTAGGGTCGCGTGCGCTCGATGGCCCCCTGGGCGCGACGAAGCTTGGAGGCCGCCACCATCTTCATGGCGGCGGTGATCTTCTTCGTGTTCTGGAGGTTCTTGAGCTTGTTCGTCAGCTCCTTGATGGTCGGCACCGGAGCGTTCTCCCTACGCCTGGAAGGCCGCGTTGAAGTCCTTCAGGGCGGCATCGATGCGGGCGCGGAGACCGTCGTCCAGGGCCTTCTTGGCTTCGATGTCGGAGACCAGGGAAGCCTGCTTGGCCCCGATGAACTCGAGCAATTCCTTCTCCCACCGGCTGATCTGCGGCACCGGCACCGCGTCGACGAATCCGTTGGTTCCCGCGTAGATCACCACCACCTGGGTTCCCACCGACTGGGGCTGGAACTGCGGCTGCTTGAGAAGCTCGGTGATGCGCTGGCCGCGGGAAAGTTGCTTCTGGGTGGCCGGGTCCAGATCGGAAGCGAACTGGCTGAAGGCCGCTAATTCCCGGTACTGGGCCAAGGTCAATCGCAGGGTTCCAGCCACTTGCTTCATGGCCTTGATCTGGGCGTCCCCACCCACGCGCGACACCGAGATACCGGCGTTCATGGCGGGTCGCAGACCCGCGTTGAACATCGCCGACTCCAGGAAGATCTGGCCATCGGTGATGGAGATCACGTTGGTCGGGATGTAGGCCGATACGTCGCCGGCCTGGGTTTCGATGATCGGCAGGGCCGTGAGCGAACCCGCACCGTTCTTGTCGGAAAGCTTGCACGCCCTTTCGAGAAGGCGGGAGTGCACGTAGAAGATGTCGCCGGGGAAGGCTTCCCGCCCGGGGGGCCTGCGCAGCAGCAGGGACATCTGTCGGTAGGCCTGGGCCTGCTTGGTCAGGTCGTCGAAGATGATCAGGGCGTGGCCGCCGTTGTCGCGGAAGAATTCCGCCATGGCGCAACCCACGTAGGGAGCCAAGTATTGGAGCGGAGCCGGAGCCGCCGCACCCGCCACGATCACCGTCGTGTATTCCATCGCGTCGTGGGCGCGAAGCTTCTCCACCACCTGGGCGACGGTGCTCTGCTTCTGGCCGACGGCCACGTAGAAGCACTTGACGTCCTTGCCCTTCTGGTTGATGATCGTGTCCAGGGCGATGGCGGTCTTGCCCGTGCCCCGATCGCCGATGATCAGTTCGCGCTGTCCTCGACCGATGGGCGTCATGGAATCGATGACCTTGATGCCGGTCTGGAGCGGTTCGTGCACGTTCTTGCGCGCCATGATCCCCGGTGCCTTCACCTCGATGCGCTGGCGCGCCTCGGCCACGATGGCCGGACCCCCGTCGATGGGGTTGCCCAAGGCGTCGACCACCCGTCCGAGAAGCGAGTTCCCTGCCGGGACGGAGGCCTGGATCTTGGTCCGGCGAGCCACGTCCCCTTCGCCCACGGAGTTGATCTCGCCCAGCAGGACGACCCCTACGTTGTCCTCCTCCAGGTTCAGGACCAGGGCGAACACGTCGTCCTTGCCCTCGAACTGGACCAGCTCGCCGGCTTCGACGGAGGGAAGACCCTGCAAGCGGGCGATGCCGTCGCCCACCTTCAGGACGATTCCCGTCTCGTAGCTTTCCGCGGAGGGCGAAAAGCCCTCCAACTGCTTGCGGAGGAGGGATGCGATCTCGTCGGGACGGACTGTGTCGATCATGGGTTCCTAGGTCGGCGTCTAGGCCGAAAGAAGGGCCCGTCGGGCCTGGTTCAGCTGGTTGTTTGCGGTGGCATCAAGGACGGTGTGCCCCAGATGGACCTTGAATCCGCCGAGGACGGAAGGATCCGTCTCCTGGGAGAGACTGACCTTGGCACCCGCGGTGGAGAGTGTCCGCTCCAGGCTCTGCACCTGGGCGGGCGAAAGGAGTTGGCGAGACCGGACGACGCCGTGCGCCAGACCCGACCGGGTTTCGCGCAACTCCAGGAGGCAACTCGCAATGGAAGCGATTTCGCCCAGCCTCCTCCGGGCGGAGAGCAGGGCAACGAGTCGTCCGAGGATGGATTCCTCGGACGGCGAACCCAGGGCGGTTCGAAGCGCCTGCGCCCTCTTCGCGCCGGAAACGGCGGGATCGCCCAGCAATCCGGTGACGGTTTCCGGCAACTCGGCGAGTCCGCGCAGGATGGGGAGCGAGCGCTCCAGCTCGCCGGAGGCGACGAGCGCATCCAGAAGCGCCTTCGCGTATCGTGGAGCCGCCTTCGACATCAGTTCTTCGCGACCTCGGACATCAACCGCTCCGCGAATTCCTTGGATTCCGCCTCATCGAGCTTGTGGCGCAGGATGCGTTCGGCCACCTCCACGGAGAGTTCCGCGGCGTCCCGGCGCAGCTGGGCCGAGGCCTGCTGGGCGGCGGCGTCGATTTCGGTCTTCGCCAGGACCACGATCCGCTCCGCCGAGGCTTTCGCCTCCGCTTCGGCCTGGACCCTGAACTTGGAGGCGAAATCGCGCTGTTCGGACAGGATCCGGGTCGCTTCCACCCGGGCTTCCGTGAGGATCCTCTTCTGCTCGGCCTCGGACGAAGCGGCCATGGCCGCCACTTCCTCGGCCCGGGACAGCGATTCCTTGAGTTTCCTCTCCCGTTCGGCGACAGACGCCAGGATGGGCTTCCACGCGAACTTGTGCAGGAGCACGAGGAGGACGACGAAGATCACCCAGACCCAGATCATGGTCCCCGGGTTGGGAGCCATGAGCTGGGAGGCGATTCCGCCTCCCCCCTCCGCGGCTGTGCTGGCCTGGACGTCCGGCATGGCTTATTTCAGCAGGACGATCAGGAGGCTGATGACGCCGCCGAGGAGGGCGACGCCTTCGATGAGGGCGGCACCCAGGATCAGGTTCGCGCGCAGTTCGTCCTTCATCTCGGGCTGGCGGGCGATGGCTTCCACGGTCGAAGCCGTGGCCCGGCCGATGCCGATGCCGGCACCGATCGCCGCGAGTCCGGCACCGATCGCCGCGAGTCCTCCGCCGAGGTTCCCGATGTTCGTGATGTCCATTTGTTCTCCTGTTGGTTGGGAAGAGATTGGGAGCAGGGAGGGCTCAGTGTTCCTGGTGGAGTGCGCCGCCGATGTAAAGCGAGCTCAGGAACGTGAAGACGAAGGCCTGCAGCACGCAGACCAGGACCTTGATGACCAGGATGAAAAGGAGGAAGGCGAGGGGAAGGGGTGCGGTGAGCAGGAGCGAGATGCCGTCGGCTCCGCCTCCAAGCAGTCCGTGCAGACTTCCGGAAATCATGGGTGCCAGGATGGAGATGAGTCCCGCGATCACCAGGATCATGATGTGGCCCGCGGCCATGTTCGCGAACAGGCGGATGGTCAGGGAAAAGGCTCGGATGAAGATGGAGACGATCTCGATGGGGGCGAGGATGGGGAGAACCCACCAGGGGACTCCGGACGGCACCAGGTTCTTCACGTACCGGAAGGGGCCGTTGTGGAAGATCCCGACTGCGTTGAAGACCACGAAGACCAGTAGCGACATGGCGGCGGTGACCGAGATGTCGGCGGTGGCGCCCGCGAACAGCGGCACCAGCCCCATCAGGTTCAAGACCGTGATGAAGAAGAAGAAGGTGGCGAGGAAGGGAACCCACTTGTCGCCGTCCTCCCTGCCGATGCTGGGCCGCGCCACCTCGTCGCGGATGTAGAGGAGCAGGACTTCCACGATGTGCCCCAAGGGGGACCGGGGCATGAGTCCGGCCCTGCGCGCTCCTGTGAGGGCCAGCAGGAACGTGAGGACCGCCCCGATGAGGAGCATGAGGACATGCAGGGAGAGGAAATGGGGGAGCGGGATGGCCACGCCCGGGAGAATGGGCCATTCGTGGCTGTCCACGATGTGGTGCATGATGAAATCCGAGAGGTTTCCCGATCCGCTCAAAGTTCCTGGACTCCTTGGACGAAGATGATCGATTCGGAGACCGTAAGAATAAGAAACATCCCCGCCCACGCGGTCGCAAATACCCTTTCCGATCCCCTGCTTGCGACAATTCCTGTCACAAACATCGCGGCTCCGGCGGCGAAACGCAGGATCAGGACCGAGAGGCCGCCCGCCACGCCGGATCCCCGGCCCCCGGCAGGGGCTCTCCAAAGCGCCCAGCCCAGTCCCGCATGCAGGCCCGCGGCGGCGGTGGCCCAGGACAGGGCGCGCATCCCCGCAGGCTGAAGCAGGTGCAGGACGGAAAGGATCCCGACTCCGGCTCCGGCGAGCCCGGGAATCGCCAGGGCCAGGAACAGGGCGTGTCGCGTCCTGGCCCTCACCGGACGGCCATCAGCATTCGCCAGACCACGAAAACGACCCCGAACAGGGAGGAGATCACCAGAGGAAACGGGGAGCCGAAGTGTCGGGAGAGGAACCAGCCCACCACGCAGCAGGCGGTCAAGGAACCGGTTGCTTCGCTCCCGAGGCCGATCCACCCGCGTTTGGGGTCAGGCGCGTCCAGTGGAGACTTGCCCCGGTTGCATGTCGCACTTGCCGTGGAACACGGCGCCTTCCTGGATGATCAGCTCGCGGGTGCGCAGATCGCCCACCAGCATCGCCTTCGTTTCCAAAAGGACGCGGTCGGTGGCGGTCACGTTGCCGTTCACCTTTCCCCCGATCTTGACCGAGGCCGCCTGGATCTCGCCCTCCACGATCCCCTGGGAGTGGATGGAGACGGTTCCTGTCGCGCGGATGGTCCCTTTGACGGATCCCTCGACGGAGAGATCGTTCTCCACGAGGAGTTCGCCGGTGACGACGGTACCCGAGTTGACGAAGGTGAAGCCCTTGCCGCTGGAGATTTTGTCGGACATCGTCTAACGCATCATAGCAAACCACGGATCGATGGCAAGACCGTGGAACGAAAGCGCCACGACAAAATGCGACGAACTTTCCCCGCCCGCTCTCTGCGTCTTGCCGACCGGGTCCCCCCGGCGCACCACGTCCCCGGTCTGCACGTCGACCTCTCCGAGTTCCGAGAGCTGGCACTCCCATCCGTCCAAGAGCAGTAGGTCCACTTCCAGTCCAGAAGAGGCCGTCCAACCAGCTTCCGAGACCACCCCATCCAGCGGACTCCGGATCGTAGCGGCCGAGGCGGCAAGGAATTTGCGCTTACCGGGCCCCACTTCGGAATTCGGACCCAAGGCCATCTCCCAGTCGCGCAAAGGCGGCAGGAGAAGCGGTAGCCTCAGGGTGTCGTTGCCGGTGCGATGCCGGATCTCCTTGGCCAGGAAGTCGGAGCGGATGTCGGCGAGAAAGGTTTCGCGCTTTTGCTGGTCGAAGAGATCCGAGGATGTCGCTTGGGTGGTCGGAGCGCCGTGCACGGTGGGGTCGTCCAGGAAGGATTGGGTGAGGGAGGTGAGGGCCTTTTCACGTTCCTCGATGCGGTGCAGCTCTTCCTGGAGCAACCCCACGCGATCCAATTGTTGGCGCAGCTTCTGGTTCTCCTCCGAGACCATTTCGGCGGCCTGGAGCTTGATGGCGATGCTGCCCAACCATGTGATCGTGGCACCGGTCAGGATCACCAGAAGAACCAAAGCCACCACCAGGAAATGGAAAAGTCGCAAGGGGATCCCCACCTGCCAGGATTCCCCGGTCAGGTCGCGGAGCACCAGGATCCGGATCCGTTCCCCTTTCATTGAACCGCGTTCAGCCCGAGGAGGATGTCCGCCAAGCGGCTCAGATCGCTTTTGGAGTGGAAGTCCAAACGCAAATACCCTTTGCCGGAGGGTTGTGCTTCCAGGTGGACCCGCGTGCCCAGCCTCAGGGCCAGATCGCGCAGGAAGGCCTGATGGTTCGCGTCCTCTCCCGCGGACTTGCCAGTCCGTTTTGGAGTTTTGGGCAGGCTGCCGACTTGACCGGCCTTGGATTCCAAGGTCCGGACGCTCCATCCCTGGGCGGCGACCTGTTGGGCCAGAGTGGTTTGTCGCGTAGGATCCAAGGCGGCGAGAACCCGGGCATGGCCCGCGGACAAGGTGCCGCTGGCAACTTGTTGCTGGATGCCATCCACCAGCCGGAGCAGCCGAAGGCTGTTGGTGATGGCGGGGCGACTTTTTCCGAGTTGATGCGACAGCTGATCGTGCGTGTACCCGCAGGAATTGATCAGCTCCTGGAATGCCAACGCCTCCTCGATGGGGTTGAGTTGGACGCGTTGGATGTTCTCCAACAAGGCGATTTCTCGCATCTCCCGATCGGAAACCTGGTCTCGCACCAGGGCCGGAATGGTTTCCTTGCCGGCCAACTGGCTGGCGCGGAACCGCCGTTCTCCGGCGATGATCTGGAAATTGGCCCCCTGTCGCCGAACCAGGATGGGTTGAAAGACTCCCTTTTCCCGGATGGATGCAGCGAGTTCTTCCAGCTCGGAGGGATTGAAATCCTTTCGGGGTTGGAATGGATTGGGCTGGATCTGGGCCAGTGCCAACACCGCCACCATCGATCCGTCGGTGGCGGGTACTCCAGGGAGATCATCCCTGTGGGCGAGGTTCTTTTCCTGGAAGATGGCCCCCAGCCCTTTGCCCAGTCCACGCGGTTTGTTCATCCCGAAATCCCCATGACTTCCTGCGCCAACTTCATGTAGGCCACCGCCCCTGGTGTCGCGATGTCGTACAGGAGGATCGGTTTGCCGTAGGAGGGAGCTTCCGCCAACTTGATCGTCCGCGGGATCACGGAATGGAAGACCTTTTCGTGGAAGGAGGTCCGGACCTCGTCGACCACTTGTTTGGAGAGGACCGTGGAAGCCTGGTGCATGGTGAGCAATGCCCCTTCGATCTGGAGGCTTGGGTTGAAGGATTGCTGGGTGAGTCGGATCGTATTCAACAGTTCCGCCAGGCCTTGGAGCGCGTAATACTCGCACTGGATCGGGATGAGCACGGACTTCGCCGCCACGAGTACGTTCAATGTCAACAAGCCCAGGGACGGAGGTGTGTCGATCAAGATGTAATCGTACCTGGGGGCGAGCATCTCCAGGAGTGCGCGGAGCCGTGTTTCACGTGAAACCATGTTGACCAATTCGATCTCTGCACCTGCCAAATGGTGGGAGGACGGGATCAGATCCAAGTAGGGAAGTTGGGTCTTGTGTACGTAGCTGGCAGCCGATTCCGGTGCCCACGGGGCATCTTCCAGCAATGCATCATAAAGAGTCGGTTCGTCCGATACGGCAACCCCGACACCCTGTGTCGCGTTGGCTTGGGGGTCGGAGTCGACCAGCAAGGTGCGACGCTCGGCCATCGAAAGTGCCGCAGAAAGATTCACGGCCGTTGTGGTCTTTCCAACGCCGCCCTTCTGATTGCAAACCGCGATAATGCGAGTCATGTCGTTGCCTGGGAAGAAAGGGTGGCCAGTACCAAGGATCTGGTTTCCTGGACCGTAGGAAGTCGATACCGAACATACGACAGGGGGGTGTACCCGTCAATCGCCTCGACGGTCTCCTGGTGCTTGAAGGTCAGGAAAGTTCCGTTCGGACGCAAAAAGGGCTGGGCCCGCGCGCTGTCCTCGGGAATTTTCCCCACGGCTCTCGTGGAGACGACAGCCGCCTGTCCGCGAAGATCGGGGAATTCGACGAGGGCTTCCGCCTTGGAACACAGCACGCGCAGGTTCTGGAGGTTCAACTCCGTTTGGATCTTCAGCAGATGCTGCGCCCTTAGTCTGCGGGGCTCCACGGCCAAGAATCGCCAATGGGGAAGACAGATGGCCAGAGGAACGACAGGAAGTCCGGCACCCGAGCCGATGTCGATCCAGAGCCCCCCTTGGGTGAGCCCCAAATTCTCGGCCACCAGGAGAGGTGCCAGCGAATCCAGGATGTGGCGCTCCCAAAGGAAGGGGAGGTCCGCCTCGCTCACCAGGTTCTGGGTCCGAGTGGCTTGCCGGAGCAAACGTTCCCAGGCACGAAGTTGGGGGGCTGCCTGGGGGGGTGCGATGGGTGTTGGATCAGAATGTTTCACGTGGAACCAATCGCCGGTGGAAGAAGCCGAAGTGGAGATCCGGAGCCTGTTGGATCCAGGGGATAAAATGGAAATCCAACAAATGATCCCAGATTTCAGCCCCCTCAGGAGGATAGCGGAAGACTTCGAAGGCGTAGGAAGTGGGGGATGATGGCGTGAGGTGACCGATCCAAAGATCGGGATGGTGGGATCGGTTCCAACGGCGAGGAAGGGGGGTGACCTGGGTGGTTTGGCCCAACCAGACTCCGGGCTCGCCTTGGGAGGGAGGGCGTTGGTCGGGAAGGAATGCGACAAGACCGCCTTTGGAAAGAGTCCTGTGGGCTTGCCGGAATCCTTGAACGTCGTAGTGGACTGGCGTCCGATGGTAGTGTCGGACGAACTGGAGTAGTCGCTGTCCAAGGGGGTGGTGGGCCGAACGGGCAACCCCGATTGCATCGGGACGAAGGTGATGCAGAATCCCCGACAGCCACTCCCAATTGCCATGGTGCATGGAAAGGAAGAGGGTAGGGACTCCGCGCCGCGTCCAGACCTCATCCAGGTGTCGCAACGGACCCAGGTCCAGACTGTTCCATCCTCCCGTCAGGAGGAGGGAAGATTGCTCCACGGCGTGTAGAAAGAGTCGTCGAGGCAGATCCGAGGGGAAGGCTGGATCCACCCGCGAAGCCAAGCCTTGGACATCCGCTTCACGGGGTACGGGAAGAAATCCCGCCAGGATTTTCGCTCCGAGCCGCGTGAGAATTTGGGCCCGGGAGGGTCGGAAGGGAAGGATCACACGACAGTGGTCGAGGTAGGGCAATGGGCGACGCAAGGGTTGGAAACCTAACTGCTGGGTTACCCGCGCTTCAGGGGGATCCAACTGCAATTTGTCCTTGCGCGAGTGAGATGATTAGATCCTAGTTCCGATGGACTTGCAAACAAAATCCTGGACCAGTTGGATAGGTGCGATGGTTTGTCTGATGGCTTCGTGCAAGCCGGAAGGTGGGGCCGCGCCACCGAGACCGATTCCTCGACCTGCAGTCGTCCAAAAAAGCGCCCTGCTCGGGGGAACGACGACCATGGATACCGGTGTGGCGGTCGTGACGGCAGACTCGCTCCGCGTCCACGGTCTGGTGTGGGGAGTCCCGCGAGGGTGGAGCTTGTCACCCACCGGCACCCATCCCCGCATCGCCGAGATGCGGACAACTGGCAAGTTGGATATCCTGGTCTTTTCACTGGGGCGCGGGGGAGGCAGTGTCGGGGCCAATCTCCAGCGATGGAGAAGCCAGTTCCACCCGGTCCTCGACAGCGCGATCGAATGGGACACCACGGATGGCGTGGCGCGGACCATCGGGCAATGGACCGGTAGCTACCGGGGAGGGGAAGGATCGGTGACGGCGGACGGAGCCCTTCAGACGATGGTGGGTGCCGTGGTGGAAGGTCCTGGTGGTCGGGTCTTCTTCAAGGTGGTGGGGGATCCGAAGCAGCTTCGAGCCGAACAGGACGCGATCTTGCGTTGGATCCGATCGGGGCAGGCACCACTCGGGTCATAACCAAGGGACGGGCGGTTGGCCGGCCCGGGTGCGATCCAGGAATTCCAACCAGTCGCCGGAGGGAATGGTGGTTCCGCCGCCATGGGTCCAGACGTAGGTCCACCCCTCCACGGCGTTTCCGTCCTTGCGCACGATCCGCCGCGATTCGCGGCGAAACAGCGAGCCCTCCGGGTCGTCGGGATCGCAGCCCTCCAATTCGTCGATGCGCACCAGGGCCGCCTCGGGAATCCGGAACAGTTCTCCGCGGACAATATCTGTCCCATCCGCCAGGCCGGGATAGTCGCCGAGATCGAGAAGCTCCCCGGCGACGGTGGCGAGCCCCAGGGATTCCGCGCCGCCCAGCCGCGGAGCGTGCGGCTGTCCGCTGCGCAAGGTCCCGTAGATGAACAGGAGGCAGGTGGGTACGCCGGGAGGGAGTTCGTGGTGGTGGTCCATGGTGGGTGCAATGCTAGAACCGAGCGGACGATTCCCGGTTGGGGGGGACGAACCACGTCACGGACGACGTGTCCGCCCCTCCCCCCGCAAGCGACCCGGCCTAGGAAATCGCCACCTGCCGCGGACCCAGTTCGGGCTTGAGGTAGAGCCTCACGTCGAGCAGGCCGTTGTCGAACTTGGCCTCCACCCGGTCCCGGTCGATTCCGTCCGCGAGCTGGAAACGCCTCTCGAATTTTCCATAGCCGATCTCCGAGTGGCGATAACCCTTGACGGCCGCCTTGGGCGCCGGGCGCTCTCCGGAGATCGAAAGGACTTGGTCCTTCACCTCCACGCGTACGGACTCCTTGGGGACTCCGGCGAGTTCGGCGCGCAGTTCGTAGCCGTCCTCCATCTGGGCCACGTCCACCGCCGGCCGGAAACCGGCGGTTTCGGAGGATCGTTCGAAGTCGCGGAAGAATTCGTCGAGGTAGGTGCGGGGGCTGGTGAGCGTGGCGTACATGGATGTTCTCCTGATTGCGATGGTTTGGATTTTCGAAGGGGGGCTCCCTTCGCTGGACACGATCTACGCGAATCAAGGGTCGTGCCATTTGCTGTCAGCGGGTGATTCGGCGTACGAGGCTCTGGCCGCGGTCCTTCCTGTTCCATTCGGAGACGGATCCGGTGTTTCATCCGTTTCAGGATCGTGTGCCGAGGGGTGATACCGGAGCCGGGGATTGTCCAAGCGACGTCCAGGTCACTACTTTGGAAAGCATGTCATTGCTTCCGGAAGAGAAAGAACTCGTCGCCCGCGGACTTCAGCTCTACGCCCAGATGGTGGGTAGCCAGTACGGTCCGGCGGAGATGCAGGCCTTGGTCCCCGTGATCAAGGGCATTCTCAAGAAGCTGGATCAGCCAGGTGGTGGCGCGGCATCGCCGGGGGTGGCCGCCGCGGGCATCACGGACGAATGGTTTCGGGAAATTTGCGCGACCTGCCCCAAGGTGGGCGGACCCACCGGTTGCCAGGACCCGGTGACCGTCAAGTTTCCGGGAAAATGCGATCCCATCCTCACTTGGGAGAGGAACAAGAGACTTTCGGGCGTTTGAATCGCCGAAAGCAACTTGTCGAGCTCCCCCTCGCGGCGTTACAATCGATGGACGGTACCGTAGACCATGCGCATCCTCCTACTCACGCCTGAACATCCTGCCCAGAATACCAAAGGGTCCGGTTCTCCTGTGGGGCGAGATGTCGAGGCGCTGGCCGAGTCCTACCGCAAGATGGGGCACGATGTCCGGGTCACCGCCCCGCTCTACCGCCCGTGCGAGGATCCCAGTTGGCGCACCGTCGCGAATGTACGGGTTTCCTTCCTGCGTTTGGAGGAGGCGTCGATCCTCGGTGGCCATCCCCGTTGGAGCCAAGTCCGGTTGGTGGCGCACCCCGTCCTGGTCAGGGACCACCCCTATCTGGACGCCGGCGGCTGGGACCACCCCGACAACGCCCTCCGCTTCGCGCTTTTCTGCGCTTCCGCATTGGTGGATTGCGCCGCCGAGGATTGGATCCCGGATCTGATCCACGCCTACGAGTGGCAATCCGGCCTCGCCATCCTCTACGCGGCCGAGCATTTCAAGACGCTTTTCGGGAACACCAAGCTTCTCTTCAGCTTCCAGGACGCGGCTTTCCAAGGTCTTTGCGATCTCTCCTGGGCAGGGGAGATCGGGCTGGGGCCGGAGTGGATGCGTCCCGAAGGATTGGAGTTCTGGGGCCGACTCAATCTCCTGAAGGCGGGGCTCCTCTGCTCCCACAATGTCACCCTACCCAGTCTACAGTATTTGCAGGAACTGCTGGAGGACAGCCACGGGTACGGTCTGGAAGGGTTGTTCCGGTCGCTGGGACACAAGGTCGCGGCGGTCAATCCCGGCGTGGACACCTCGGTGTGGAGACTGCCCGAGGGCTTGGGTCGCGATGCCGCGGCCTTGCTGTCCTGGAAGGCCGAGATGCGGCAGGAACTCGTCGGTGGACAGGACCCCTTCCTGGTCTTCGCCTCCTCCTTCCGGCCGGGCAAAGGGATCGACCACGTGCTCACGCTCATGCCCGACCTGTTGAAGATGGGCGTGCGGGTCGGAGTGGTCGGGGGTCATGGGACCGAGGAGCACCGGCATCTGGAGTCCGTCGCAAGCAGCCATCCTGACAGGATCCGTCTGTACCCGAAGGGGGACGACATGCTCCGGCGGGTTCTTTCCGCGGCCGACCTCCTCCTCCTTCCCGTGGCCCACCAGCCCGGAGGAATCCTCTACGCCCGCGCCATGACCTTGGGGACGCCAACGCTCGCCCATCGCGCCGGTGCCGCCGCGGACAGGATCGTGCCCTGGCCCAAATCCGCCGCGGACGGGTTCCTGTTCGACGACTTGGCTCCCGACACCCTGCTTCGCCACCTGCGCAAGGCTCTGCAGATCCGCGGAAACGAAGCGGATTGGTCGGCGATGTGCGCCCGCGCCGCCGGACGGGATTTCTCCTGGGATGGGATCGGTCGGTCCTACCTGGCGCTTGTGGCGGACGGAGCGTAGGGCGCGATCCGGACGGACACCGCGCCTCCGGTCCCGGCCAGGATCACCCGGTCTCCCCATATGGAAAGAACATCGATGTTGCCGGACAGGCCGAGTCCGGACTGCCATTCGCGGTGGTCGTCGGTGGTGGGATTCCAGATCGACCAGGATCCGCCGAGAGCCAGGTGCAGCCGGCTGGAGAAATCGAAGGACAGGGCGGTGATGGGCCGGTCCGGAATCCAGCTCGCCACGGCCGCCGGGTGTCCAGGCAGGGTGTCCACCCGTAGAACGCGACCGTCGCTCCAGGCGATCCGGCGGGGTTCCACGGATTCCGAGGTCGCAAACTGGATGGGGCTGGATTCGCCCGACAGGAAGCGTGGGCGTTTCCAGCCTTCGGGGCCGTCCCACCAGAAACCTCTGTCCGTGGACGCGAGAAGGCCGACGGGAGTGGAGAGAAGCGTGTTGACCCGGCTCGACCCCGACCATGGAGGCGGATCCCCGCGGAAGGAGCGGTCGGCGGAGGATTTGCGGACCAGCGAATTTTCAGTCCCGCACCACAGGGTGTCCGCGACTTCCAGGCAGGAGAGCGTCCGTCCACCGAACGGGGCCTTGCGGCCGGTCCAATTCTCCTGGAGTCCCCGGGGATCCAGGCGCAGGATCCCGTCCTGGACCGAGACCCAGATTCCGTCGGGGCCCGCGGAACAGAGAAGGTGCGGGGAACGCAGCTGGAAGAATTGTGGATCGTCGGGCAGGAAGCTCGCCAAAGGATGGTCGGAGGCATCCACGACGGAGATCGATCCCTGGCATCCGAGGAGCCAGGCGCCCCCGGAAGAGTCTCGCAGGACCTCGACGACGCAGGATTCGGCGAGTCCTGAGGGCACGGGGGAGATCCGTCCCGTGGTGGAGCTGCCGGTCCAGATTCCCCTGTCCGTGGCGATCCACAGGTCGCGGCCATCCAGGACCAGGCCGAACCGCACGTGCTGGTGCAGTCCGTCGGGACCGATCAGGTCTCCGGCCGATTGGAGCCAGCCGGGCGAGGAGGGGAACAGGGGAGGAAGGTCGGAAACCGCCACCGGACGGCTCGTCCGGTTGGAGCAACCGCCCGGTGGAAGTGCCGTTTCCTGCGCGGATTCCAAGCCCTGGGTCCAGCGGAAGGATCGCCCGGTGATCGATCCGATCCAGAGGCTCTGGGTTCCGTCGTCGAAGCAGAGGTTCGCGATCCCCTCGGCGGGAAGCCCTTGCTCGGATCCGTACCACCGGGGTCGCGGAGGGCCGATCCGGGCGAACACCACCATGGAATGCGGATAGGCGACCCAGACCTCGAAAGGAGAGCCGGCGATCGAAACGGGTCTGCCCACCTCCCCCAGCGGTCGCGGATCCCCCTGCGACGGCAAGACCTGTCCCATGGCGGCCAGAGGCACCATGAGCCAGCGGAGGATGGTCGTCGCGAAGGTCACTTGGAATCGGCTTTGCCGGTGGTGTCCACGGGAGCCATGAAGCGGCCCAGGAGCCAGGAGCGTTCGATACCGGTCATCAGGCGATTGCCCTTGCCCACCAGGACGTCGCCGCGCTGGGCCACCTTCTGGGCGCTGTCGGCCAGGATCTGCGTGGTGTGCACCAGGCGGAGCCCGGCGACGCCCAAGCTCTCGGCGGTGACGGAGGTGCGGCGCAAGCCGGTGGCCATCGTGTCCGTTTCCGCGAGGATCCGGGGCACCTCGAATTCCGCCACGGAGCCGAGCTTGTCCAACCTGTCCAAGGTCTTCCCGCTGCGGACCGCCGCACGGTCGAAGGCCGCGACCGTGGTCATCGTGCGGCGGTAGAGATCGTCCTTGACCAGGATGGCACCGATCGTGGTGTTCGTGTCCGTCACCAGGTGCAACAGGGAATCCACCCGGGTCAGGGTCATCCGGAATTGGACCGTCAAGTTGGCGATGGAGCCCAAGGCGGTCTCCAGGTCCTGCGGGGGTCCCAGTTTGAGCGTGTCCCCGGGAAGCAGCTGTGGAGCGGAGGGATCGCCCTTCTCGATGTTGAGCACCCGATCGGACACGACGTTCCGGTCGCGCTTGAAGTACGCCACCGAGGTGCGGCGGATGAGAGCGGCGTAGCGGTGCTTGAGGGAAAGCTGGAGGACGACGCGGGTGTCGGTCAGGTCCAGCCGGACATCCTCGACCGTTCCCACCTGGACTCCGTTGAGCAGGACCTTCGCCCCCCGGGACATTCCGGTGCCGTCGTCGAAGAGCGCGTACGCCGTGTACTGGGGCTCGAAGACGTCGTTGCGCAGGAGGTAGGCGGTGGCGGCGGCGGCGAACACGACCAGGCTCGCGACGAGGACGGATCCTGTCAAAAAATGGCGGACTTCGCGGATGCGCAGGAGGTCCCTCCAGCCCACGTCCTTCATCCGAACCTCGTTTCCTGGTCGTCCCTGACCAGCTCCCGTTCGCGGGGATCGGGGGATTGGACCAGGTCCTCGTAGGTCCGGGCGGGGCGCAGCCGCCCGTCCAGGAGGAGGTGGATCCGTCCGCCCAGGAAATGCGCCGAGGCGAGATCGTGCGTGACCATCAGGATGGCCACGTTCGAGAGCGCCCTGAGGTTGCCGATGAGGGAAAGCATGATCTCGGAATTCTTCGCGTCCAGTCCGGCGGTCGGCTCGTCCAGGAAGACCAGCTCGGGACTCATCGCCATGGCCCGTGCCATGGCGGCTCGACGCTGCATGCCCAGGGAAAGGTGCGCCGGTCGCTTGTCCTCGTGGCCGGTGAGCAGGAGGTTGTCGATCCAGCGCCGGGCCGACCGGAGGATCTCGTCGTCGGGAAGATCGGTGTGGTACCGCATCGGGACGGCGATGTTCTCCAGGACGGACATGTTGGACAGGAGGGCGTTGTTCTGGAAGACGAAGCCGATGCGCTTCCGAAGTTCCCTCACCCGCAGCCGAGGCACTTCCCAGATGTCCTCGCCGAACAGGAACACCTGTCCCGAAACGGACCCGGTTTCGTCGGGCAGCGGCTTCTCCAAACCTATGAGAAGGCGCATCAAGGTGCTTTTGCCCTTGCCGGACTCGCCGCCCAGGATGCGCACGTCCCCGCGCCGGACTTCCAGATCCAGTCCGTCGAGGATGGCTTCCTCCTGCTGGAATCCGAAACGCAGGCCGCACGCTTCCGTGAGCACCTCGCTCAAGGCATCACCCCCGTCAACTGGGGGATCACGAAGATGGCGGCGAAGATCCCGTCCATGGCGACGACAGACACGAACGATTGTACCACTGCCGCGCGGGTGCCCTGGGGGACTTCATGGCTGCTGATTCCCAGCGAAAGTCCGTTCATGCAGGCGAGGAGTGCGATGGCCAGGCCGAAGGCGGCCGGTTTGAGCACCATGATGGCCCCGTCCATCAACCGCAAGGCACCGGAGATCTTTTCCAGGTACAGGGGCAGCTCCATGTCCAGGCCCAGCGATCCGGGGAAGAGGTGGGCCAGGAGGTGGGCCACCAGGAATCCGCCGAGGAGGGCGCTGGCGGTGAACAGGAGGGAGAGGCAGACCATCCCCACCGTGCAGCCGAGGACGGCCGGGAGCACGAGGAACCGGACGGGGTCGATGCCCATGCTCTCCATCGCGTCGATCTCCCCGTGGACCTTCATGTTTCCGATGAAGGTGGCCAACGCGGATCCCGTGCGACCGGCGACGATGAACGCCGTGAAGAGGGGTGCGAGTTCGCGCAGGACGGCCAGGACCATCACGTCGCCGAGGAAATCGGAATTTCCAACCCTGGGAAGCACCGTCGCGAATTCGATGAGCGTCACCCCCCCGATCAGGGTGGCGAGGATCACGATGATGGGGACCGCTTCGACGGCCGTGTAGTAGGTCTGCTGCAGGAAGATCTCGCCGATCTGGCGGGCGGTGGCGGGTCTCCCCGCGAAGGGGCTCGCGACCACCTGGACCAGGAGTCGGCCCGCGCGGCCGGGAAGCGACGTCTCCCAGAGCTCGCCGATCCAGGTGATCGCGCCGACGATCCCCTTCCCGATCCCGAGCGTCATGGAACCGATCCCTGAGGCTCCGCCCGCAGGAGTCCCAGGATCCTGTCGCGCAGGGGATCCAGTCCCTGTCCGGTGCGCGCCGAAACGAGCGGGGGAGGTTCGGCGAGGTCGAATTTCGCGGCCACGTGGCGGCTGACGCGGGTCTTCGCCGACTGGTCCAGGCGGTCGGCCTTGTTGAGGAGGACCTGGCAGGGAACCCCCGCCTCGAGGATGCGCCCGAGACAGATTTCGTCCACCTCGCCGTCCACGACCCCGGCA
>Ga0302319_10010611_pt1 | contig 17548 bp, 15 predicted proteins | sample Bog_T0_2_FD_203319 | JGI IMG/M metagenome (GOLD analysis project Ga0302319, IMG submission 203319) | Peat permafrost microbial communities from Stordalen Mire near Abisko, Sweden - Bog_T0_2 | ecosystem: Environmental > Terrestrial > Soil > Wetlands > Peat | place: Sweden: Abisko, Stordalen Mire...
GCGGTCGGGGAATAGTTGGGATTGGAGGAGGTAGACGTAGGTGAATTTGGGCATGCCTTATTATGGCAAGGTGGGATTCTGGTTTTTGGACGGGGTGGGTGGGCCCGGCTTCGTGCCGCTGGACGCGGCGCTACGCCGGGGCAAAATTTTAAAGCCGGCCCTTTTTGGGGGCCGGCTTTAAAATTTTGGAGGTGGCGGGAGTTGAACCCGCGTGCCCCTGACCTTTGCGCGCCGCCTCTACCTGTATAGCGTCGGTTTTATCTCGCCGGGACTACGCGACGACGCGCGCTTAATCCCCGGCCAACTCCCGGATGAAGGTACTGGTGTGCAAACCGCGAGTCGCTCCGCACACTATGCCTGCTGTCGTCGCAAGCTTCGGCTAGCAGGTGTCGCCGGGCTCGCGTGACCGCATTATTAGGCGGCCATTAGCATTTCTTCGTCTTTGCCATTTATTGTTTTCGAAGGGGTTTTAACGAGAGGCCTCCGACTCTCGACAGGCAGCAGCGCACTCCAACCAAGGGTCGAATCCGGAACACCCCCAGTTTTCGCTCATCACGAAAGTGAGGCGAAAACTGCCGCGGCATAGTCCCGCGTGCAGCGGGACGACGACGGGCGATTTTCGCTCACCCTGACGAGCCACGGCCCCCCAATGGAGCCGCGAAGGTATTTAGGACAGACCGCACATGCTTAGCGCGATGCGATCAAAGAACAGGAAGATTACATTAGGGAGAGGGCGGACAGATTGCAAGGACTTGGGAAAATAGCGGCGGGTCATTTTGATTGACAGGTATCTTATACCCTATATCTTATACCTAATGCCCAACGTCATTGCCTCAGACAAACGCTCCGTCACATACCTGGAAAATCTCACCGTTCACGATTGGATGGCGGAGGAGGCGGCCGCGCGGAATACCGACGTCTCGACCATTCTTCGCGAGGCCACTTCGGCCTACTTTGCCCAATGGGCCTCGGGGACGGCGGCCCCAAGCCAGTTCGCAGCCCGTGCGGCGGCCAAGGTCGCCCGACGGGCCGAGACCGCCAGGCTCATCTCGTCAGGCAAGCTAACATCGGAAGCAGCCCAGGACCGCAATGCGCCCATCCGTCAATCCGTCTCGATTGTAAACCTCTGGCCGGCAGTGCGGCGGCGCGACCGGAGGCAGCCAGCTTAACTGACCCATGGCGCGAAAAAACCGGCGATTGGTCGAAGACTTCGAATCGGTTCTCCGAGCCATTAGCCGGCAGAGGCGTGAATTGATCGTGCTGGTCGGCGGGCATGCGGTCAACGTCTGGGCCCTGACCTATCAGGATCGCCTCGGTCAAAGCCTTCTGGCCTACCAGCCCCTGACCAGCGCGGACGTGGACGTCTATGCGACCCGAAACGCTCTCCTTGCGCTGCACCAGGAGCTAGCGGGCCAACTATTTCTGAGCGGTCCCCGTGAAATCACCGAGGGAACGCTGGTCATCGGCGTCGAACCGGACACCCGCGAAATCGACGCGCTCCGCAGCGTCAACGGCCTGGGCAAAATAACCGCCCAGGATTCAGTGCTGCTCCGGGTTTGTGGCTGCGATGTGCCCGTGCTCTTTCCCCATCTTCTGCTGAAGGCAAAGCTGGAGAATGCACTCCACCTCAATCAGGCGGAGCGCCAGGATGTGAAACACGTCAAGATCCTGGCTTTGGTTTTGCGCGAATTTCTCGCCGAGGTTGTTTCTTCCGCGACCACCGCCAACGAACGTCCGGCCCTTCGCCTGGTTCAAGAAGCGGTGACCGTCCTCGACTCCTCCAGCGCCCGGGAATTCACCCGCCAGCACGGCACTCCGTTGATCGAGTCGGTGCCGCTGGCCGCGCTCATCGCCTCCCCGCTTCCCAAGCTGGCTCGTTTTGCAAAAGAAGAGTTTCGACGCCGGCACTAACTCCCCCGCTGCTTTCAACTCCCGCCACCTCCACCATTTTATTGCTATTGATTAACTTGAAAAATTTAATTGCTAGCATGCGCAAATTTCCCCCCGTCGTAGTGCTGGCATGTTTTGCGGCGGCGACCGCGGTCGTGGCGCAACCGATTCCCTCCGCGGTCATTTCCGACCCTCCCGCGGACAAGGCGTTTCCCGCCGAAATGGATGTGGTGGCGATACCGAGCCATGGCAGCACGATGCACGGCGTGCTCTATCTCGCCTCGGGTGCCGGTCCGCATCCCGCGCTGCTGCTGATGCACGGCTTTCCCGGCAACGAGCAGAACCTCGACCTGGCCCAATCGGTGCGCCGGGCGGGCTGGAATGTGCTCACGTTCCATTATCGGGGATCGTGGGGCAGCGCCGGGGCGTTTTCATTTGGCCATGCGCTTGAGGACGCTGATTCGGCGATCGCTTTCCTCCGTGATCCGGCCAACGCGAGGCAATATCGCATCGATCCCGCCCGCATTGCCGTTGCCGGTCATAGCATGGGAGGGTTGATGGCTGCGCACGTGGGGGCGACCGACAAGGCGATCATGGCCGTGGCCCTGATTTCGGCATGGAACATCGGCGGCGAAGCGGCCGCCCTGAGATCCGCCTCGGATCGCGCCCAGGAGGTGAAGTCTTTTGCGGAGAGCATGGAGTCCCTCGCTGGGTGCACTCCAGAATCCCTGGTAGCGGAGGCGCTTGCCCACCAAACGGAATGGAATTTCGTCACGTACGCGGATGCTCTTGCCAGCCGCCCTTTGCTGCTCATCACCTCAGACGATGGAAATGCCCCGGACTCCCAGGCTCTCACCGCCGCCGTTTTCAAAGCGGGAGGCAAAGCGATCACCGAGGTTCATTTTCCCACCGATCACCCCTATTCGGACCATCGGATTGCGTTGCAGGCGGCGTTCGTCCGATGGCTTGAGACGCTGGGTGCGGTGAAAGACATATCAAGACCATGACCCAAAATCAGACGAACCCCAAGGTCGACGCCTATCTCGGGAAAGCCGGCGCTTGGCGGGGAGAGATGGAGCAGTTGAGGAAAATCATCCTTCCCTTTCCGCTGACCGAGGAATTGAAGTGGTCGAAACCCTGCTACGCGTTTGAGGGGAAAAACCTGCTGATCATCATTCCCTTCAAGGAATCCTGCGCGCTCATGTTCTGCCAAGGCGCCTTGTTGCAGGATGCCCGGGGCGTGCTGAGCCGACCGGGGGAGCACACCCAGGCGGGCCGCTGGATCAAGTTTACGTCGGTCGGGGAGATTGCCAAAATGGCGCCGGTCCTGCGGGCCTATATCCGCGAGGCGATCGCGGCGGAGCAGGCCGGTTTGAAGGTGAGATTTAAGCCGCCCGCCGCGTTTAACCTGCCGGAGGAGCTGAAGAAAAAATTCGCCGCGAGTCCCGCCTTGAAAACGGCCTTTGCCGCCCTGACGCCGGGACGCCAAAGGGCATACTGCCTCTATTTCTCCGGAGCCAAGCAATCAACCACCCGTGAGGCTCGGATCGAGAAATGCGCGCCGCAGATTCTCCAGGGCATCGGGTGGAACGAGGAGAACAGGGTCAGGGCTTCCCGCCGTAAGTGACATAGTCGTCCAACTCGAGCCAATCGAACCAAGTGGCGATGTCGTCCCGGTTGGGCGCGTTCTTCTTGTGAACTTCATTCACGAAACCGCGCTGGTCCGGGTGCGAAGGGGTCCATTGCTCCAGGAAGGCGGACCAGGCGGCGATTTCAAAGGCCTGGCGCTTCGACTTGGATCGCACGTAGGCCAGCATCTCCGAATCGCTCCCGCCCCGCTTGATTTCGGCCATGAACGCCTCGTGATCGATGCCGGTGAAAACGAAGAATTGCTGGTCGAACGGGCAATTGTAATGGAAATCCGCGCCTTTGCCGGCGGCGACCGCGCGGGCCTTGTCGAGGAGGCGCGGCAGGTGCACGTAGCCGCCCAGGCGGGTTCGCGGGCTGCGGGGCGGATGGCGCGTCAGGTCGGGCGCGGCATAATTCAAGCCGTCACGCGCAGCGGGCGAGGGGTTTTTGTACGCTTTGGATAGGGATTTAGCCATAAAAACGAGGGTTGGTCCCAGACCGAACCCAACTTCCACGGTTTGGCAAGTAGCGCAGGCGTCCCGCCTGCCATTTCGACGACGGCAGGCGGCACGCCTGCGCTACTTCAAGGCGCTGCCGACGGGTTGGGCGGGTCACTCACGGCACCCCGAAGCAGCGCCACCGCCAGGCAATTGCAGGGCGTCGGGATGCCGTGGCGGAGGCCGAAGCGGATGACGGCGCCGTTGCGGGCGTCGATCTCCATCGGGCGCCCGGCCAGGCGGTCGGCGTGGAGCGAGTTCATGGAGTCCGGCGCGGCGGCACGGGTGGACCGCACCACGGCCTCGGGCGTGTCGTCGGCCAGCTTCGCCCCCTCGGCGCGGCCGACCAGGACGCACTCCCGCACGATTTCCCGGGCGGCGGCGGCGATGTCCTCGCGGTGCATGATCTTCGCCGGCTGCAGCAGCAGGGCGGAAAGGATGCCGGCGGAATTGGAGCACAGCTTCCGCCACAGCACCGTGGTCATGTCAGGATGGGTCGCGGCGTCCACTTCCGTGCCGGCGAACAGGTCGATGAAGGCGCGGCCGTTGGCGTCGTCGGCCGCCCGGAGATGCATCGGGCCGCGCTGCCTGACGCGCCCGGGGGCGTCGCGCTCGGCCGGGCAATCGACCATGACCGGGACGATGGCGTCGGAGGGAAGATAGGGAGCGAAGCGCTCCCGGTGTTCGACTCCGTTTTGCAAAACCGCCACCGGGGCGCCCTGATCCCGCAAGCGCGGGAACCAGAGGGAGGCGCCGGCCGCGTCGTAAGCCTTGGTCGCCACGATCACCCAGTCGACCGCGGGGGCCGCGGCGGGGTCGACCAGGACGGGGGCTCGGACCTCCACGGGTCCCCGCAGCGACTCAACGGTCAATCCCGGCAGCGGCCGCCGCGCACACAGAAGTAGTTCATGCCGCCCGGATTGCTGGAGAATGGCCGCGGTCACCGCGCCAATCGCGCCCACCCCGACGATCGCTATTCGCGCCATGCGGTCATTCATCAACCCGTGGACCGGCGGTGGGCAAGGTTTTCTGTAAAGTAGCGCAGGCGGGACGCCTGCGCTACTTTATCATCGCCGGTGCCATTGGCGGGAGAGAAACCCGTGCACGATGGCCGCGGCGGCGCAGCTGGCGAGGCAGAGCAGGACGACGCCGGTCCACCCGGAGCTGGAGAAGATCCAGCTGGCCAGGAATGAGCCCAGCGCGAAAAATCCGAAGAGGCTGCCGACGTAGACCGCGTTGAGCCGGCTCCGCGCGCGGGGTTCGAGCGCATAGATGATCGTCTGGTGCGACACCATCGACAGCTGGACCCCGAGGTCGAAGGCGACCGCGGCCGCGGCCAGCGCGACCAGGGAGCCGGGAAAGACCAGCATGGAGGCGAAGGACACCGCGACGAGGGCAATGCCCGCCCGGATGTTGAAAAGCGGCCCGTGGCGGTCGGCCAGGCGGCCGGCGACCGGGGCGACCGCGGCCCCGGCGAAACCCGCGAGGGCAAAGGCGCCGATTTGCGCCGGACTCAGGCGGAACGGCGACTGGCCCAGATGAAACGAGAGCACGGTCCAGAAGGCACTGAAGGTGAGCCCGATGAACCCGTGGCCCACCGTGCTCAGGACCAGGAGGGGCTGCTCGGCCAGCAACGTGCCCATCGAGCGGAGCAGGGCCGGGTAGGTCGCGGCATGGGCCTGGGGGACCGAGGGGATTCTTTTCCAGACCGCGGTGGCGACCAGCAACGTCAGGGCGGCGGCGGCGAAAAAGGGCGCCCGCCAGCCGATCCATTCGGCCATGGCGCCGCTGAACATCCGGGAGCCGAGGATGCCGAGCAACAGGCCGCCCATCACGGTGCCGATCGCCCGGCCGCGCTGCTCCGGCGGGCTCAGTTCGGCGGCCAGTGGGATGAAATCCTGCGCCGCCGTGGCGAAGACCCCGATCGCCAGGCTGCCCGCGGCCATCGTCAGCACCCCCGGAGCCAGGCCCGTCGCCACCAGCGCCGCCACGAGCAGGATGAGCTTGCCCAGGATCAGCTGCTTCTTCGGCGCCACATCGCCCAGCGGGACGAGGAATACGATGCCGGCCGCATATCCTACCTGGGTCACGGTGGTGACGAAGCCCATGCCCCGGATCGACGTGTGGAGCACCTGGGCGAGCAAGTTCAGGATCGGCTGGCTCAGGTAAATGGCCGAGACGCAGACCGCCGTGCCGACGGCCATCAGGCCGAGCGGCGGCTTGGCATTTACCGTCGAGGACGGGGATGGGCGCACGGACCGCCAGCGAAGTGAGTTCCCGCGCGATTTCAATCCCGCGCGCTGGTGAATGTGCTGCGGCTTGCGCTTAATTTACTTGGTAACTGCGGGTGCACCGCGTACGAACTCCAGGCATTCGTGGTTCAGTTCCGGCAAATCGGCATCCGCCTCATTCCCCTGTTTGCGTTGGCCCTGGTGGCAGCCGGGGCCGAGCCGGGAGCACGGCCGTTGACCTCGGAATACATCGAGGCGCGGGCCTGGTTTGACGCCTTTCTGCCGGCGGCGGCCGGCGCGGTTCCGCCCGATCTGCCGTTCAGCTTTACCTACGACGGTCGCGCGTCCGGCGGGCTGCTGCCCGGCTGGCGGCAGACCCGCGCCCAGCGGCCCCTGGACGCCCAGCGGCAGGAGTCGGAGGTGACTTACACCGATCCGCGGACCGGGCTGGAGATCCGGTGCGTCGCGGTCGCCTATCGCGATTTTCCCACCGTCGAGTGGACGGTGTATTTTCGCAACACCGGCGCGGTCGACACGCCCATCCTCGCCGGCATCCAGGCGCTCGACGCGCGCTGGACGAGGGCGGGTGAGACCGGGTTCCTCCTGCACCACGAATTGGGCACATTCTATCCGCTCTCGCCGCGGGATTTCCTGCCCCAGGAGAGCCGGCTCGAGTCCGGCCAGACCCTGCGCTTCATCCCCAGCAAGGGCCGTCCGTCCGGCGGCGTCATGCCGTATTTCAACCTCGAGCGCAGCCGGTACTCCGGGGTCATCCTCGCGGTCGGGTGGCCGGGAGCGTGGGCCATCCAGTTCGCCCGCGACACGCCGGACGGGGTCCGGGTGACCGCCGGGCAGGAGCTCACCCACCTGCGGCTGCATCCGGGTGAGGAAATTCGCACACCGCTCATGGCCGTGCAGTTCTGGCGCGGCAGCTGGATCTCGGCGCAGAATGGCTGGCGCCGCTGGATGCTCGCGCACAACCTGCCCCGGCCCGGCGGACGGCCGCCGGCGCCTTTTCTCGCGGGCTCCAGTTCGCTGGAATTTGACGAGATGGTCCGGGCCAACGAGAAGAACCAGCTCTTCTTCATCGACCGCTACCGCCAGGAGCGGCTGCCGCTCGACTGCTGGTGGATGGACGCCGGCTGGTATGTCAATCATGGGCGCTGGCAGGAGCCGATCGTCTGGGAACCGGACCCCGCGCGGTTCCCGCACGGCCTGCGCACGGTCACCGACCACGCGCACCGCCTCGGCCTCAAGACCCTCCTTTGGTTCGAGCCGGAACGGGTGATGCCGACCAATGCGCTGTTCCGGCAGCACCCGGAGTGGTTGCTGCCCAATCTCATTTCGAGGCACGCCTCGCAGCTCTTTTACCTCGGCAACCCGGCGGCCCGCGCGTGGCTGACGGATATGGTCAGCCGGAAGATCACCGAGGAAGGGATTGATATCTACCGGCAGGATTTCAACGTCGTCGAGCCCGTCCAGCTCTGGCGCAGCCACGACGCCGCCGACCGGCAGGGGATCACGGAGAATCACCACATCGTCGGCTACCTGGCCTTCTGGGACGAACTGCTGCGCCGGCACCCGGGCCTGGTCATCGATTCCTGCGCGGGCGGCGGTTCGCGCAACGACCTGGAGACCATGCGCCGCGCGCTGCCGTTCTGGCGCTCCGACTACCGCTTTGATCCCGTGTCCAACCAGTGCCAGACCTACGGCCTGGCGCTCTGGCTGCCCTATTTTGGCACCGGGACCGGTCCGCGCCAGTTCACGCCCTACGAACTGCGCAGCAACCTGAGCTGTCCGCTGGCGATCCTGACCTGGGACATGCGCGACCCCGCGCTGCCCTACGCCGACCTGCGCCGGGCGGTCGGTGAATGGCGGGACATCGCGCAGAATTATTCCGGCGATTTCTACCCGCTCACGCCGTGCAGCCTGGCGGCGGACACCTGGCTGGCGTGGCAGTACGACCGGCCGGAGGCGGGCCGCGGCGTCGTGCAGGCGTTCCGCCGCGCCGCCAGCGCCGTGCCGGCCGAGCGCTTGAGGCTTTGCGCGCTTGATCCCATCGCCGTCTATCTCTTTTCGGACGTGGATCACCCGGGTGAGGTGAGGAAAGTCACGGGCCGCGACGCGATGGACGCGGGCCTGGAGGTGGCGATCCCCGGCTGTCCGGGGGCGGTGGCCTTGACTTACGAAAAACTCCCGAGTGCAAGGTAGACGCGTCGTCCCGCCGCGTCCCTGGGAGGAAAGTGGCGGGACGCCACTTCTACGTTCCAGCCCGTTTCTGCGCCAGGGCCGCCTTCACGTCCTTCATGAAGCCCTGGGTGATGTCGCAGCGCAGGGCGAACGGTATGACCAGCGCCGCGAAAAACGCCCCGAGCCCGAAGGCCAGGAACACCAGGCCGTGGATGGCCTGGGGCGTCTGGTGGTCGCTGCCGCTGGCGAAGCCCACCCACTTCAGGCAGCAGCCGGCGGCGAGCACGGCGACCGACGCCACCAGTTTGGTCGTAAACGAATAGATGGCCGCGTAGCCGCCGTCCTTGCGCACGCCCGTCTCCAGTTCGTTGACCTCCGCGGCGTCGGCGATCAGCGAGATGCCGAGGATCCAGAGCAGGCCGAAACCGAACCAGTTCACCATGTCGCAGCCGCCATAGACGATCACCGCCAGGGGGATCACATGCGGGCCGACCACCCAGGTGGCCGTTCCCTTTAGCAGGCCGCTCTGGGACAGGAGCACGGCCAGCAGGTCCGCGCCGACCGAGATCGCGGCCCCGATGCAGACCGCGCGCTTCTTGTCGCAGAATCGCTCCAGCCGCGGCCCGGCCAGGCCGCCCAGGGCGCAGAGGATCATGCCGCCACCGTGGACCAGTGTCTTCTGGAGGGCGGTGAGGTGGAGAAAATAGACGTAGAGGTACATCTGCAGCATGCCGACAAAGCACGAGGCGATCATCCCCAGGCACAGGAAGATCATGATCGGCCGGAGGTAGCGATCCGTGATGATGTCCCGGAAATCCCCATAATAGGCGCGGAGGCCCTTGCCCGTCCCCGTGACTTCGCCCCGGGTGTCGGTGATGTGGTGGCGGATGGCCAGCAGGACCGCGGCGGTCATCCCCACGGCGGTGAGCGAGAAGATCGTGCCCATGCGCACGAAATTGCCGGCCACGCTCGTCGCCTCGGGACCGCCCGGCCGGTCGGGGAAGAAGAGCGACCAGCCCAGCGCCACCAGCAGGTTGGTCGCCATGCCGAGGGCCATCCGGGCGGCCTGGAGCTGCGAGCGCTGGTGGTAGTCGTTGGACAGTTCGAAACCCAGCGCGACGTATGGGACGTAGAAGATCGCGTAGGCCGTGCGGTAGGTGAAGCTGATCGTGATCGCGTACAGGAAGAGCAGGCCGTGCCTCTGGACGGCGCCCGGGACCGCCCAGGTGAACTAGAAACAGAGGGCCATCAGGAGGCCGCCGACCAGGATGTAGGGAATCCGCCGGCCCCAGCGGGAGTGGGTGTTGTCGCTCAGATGTCCGATCAGCGGGTCGACCAGGGCGTCCCACAGGCTGGAGACCGCGAAGGCGAGGGACGCCTCGGCGTACGGCAGGCCCAGCGCCTGGGTGTAATAGAGCATGAAATACGCGGAGATTCCATTGAACGTCAGCGAGGTCGTGCCTTCCCCCAGCGAATAGCCAACAATATCCCGGGTGCGCGTTTTGGTCCGGAGCTCCGAGATTGGCATCGGGGGCGCATTGCAGACGCCCGCGGGCCGCGCCGCAACTGGAATTGACAGGAACCTGCCGGCCGGGTCATCACCCGTGGGCCGACCCCGCCATGATCCGCCCCGCCACCGCCGCCGACGCGACCGCGATCTGCGCCATCTACAACCATCACGTGCTGAACACGACGGTGACGTTTGAGGAGGTCGCGATCAGCGACCGGGAGATGGCGGGAAGAATCGCGGAGATCACGGCCAAGTACCCCTGGCTGGCCTTTGAGCGCGGCGGCCAGGTTGTCGGCTACGCCTATGCCGGCGCCTGGAGGACGCGGTCGGCGTTCCGTTACTGCGTGGAGACCGCGATCTACGTGGACCAGGGTGCCATGGGGACGGGGGTCGGATCCGCGCTCTATCGGGAGCTCATCGCCGGGCTGAAGGCGCGCTCGATCCACAGCCTGATCGCCGCCATCACCGTTCCGAACGCGCCCAGCGTCGCCTTCCATCAGAAGTTCGGCTTCCGCCCGGTCGGGCACTTCGCGCAGGTCGGCTGGAAATTGGACCGCTGGATCGACGTCAGCTACTGGGAGTTGATCCTCTAGGGCGCGGGCCCACGGGCTCATCCCCCCTCCAGCTGCCGCTGGGTCCAGGGGTTGAGAATCGGGTCCTGCTCGGCCTGCATCCAGGCCAGCAGCTGGAGACGCAGCCGCGCCAGCGGGCCGGCGCCCACCGCCTGCGCGGCGAGGTTGCGGATCTCGCCCGGATCTTCCTCCAGGTCGTACAGCTCGTCCTCGGCGGTCGCATTCCAGACGTATTTCCAGCGGGTGTCCCGGATCATGCGCTGGGTGAACAGGCCGAGCTGGTTGCCGTAATAGGTCGAGACGATCGTCTCGCGGGCCGGCCCGGGTCCGCCGCGCAGGGCGGGCGCGAGGCTCTGGCCGACATAGGACGCGGGGACGGGCAACCCGGCCAGGTCCAGGAAGGTGCGCGCCAGGTCCAGGGCGCTGGAGACGAAGGCGTCGCAGGTGCGACCGGCGGGCACCAGCGCCGGGCAGCGCGCGAGCAGCGGCACCCGGACGACGTCGTCGTACATGATGTAATGCTTGTCCATCATGCCATGTGAGCCGCACATGTCCCCGTGATCGGAGGTATAGATGACCATCGTGTCGTCGCCCCGGCCGAGCTGGTCGAGCGCGGAGAGGATGCGCCCCACCTGGGCGTCGAGCAGGGTGATCTCGCCGAGGTAGCGCTGGACGATCGGGGTCCATTGCTCCCAGCTCCAGCCCTCGACGCCCCAGGTGCGCCGCTGCTTGCGCTGGATGTAGGGCTTGCCGTCGAGCGGGTCCGCGAAGCCGGGCCAAGGCGGGATCTCCTCCCGCGGATATTTCCGGTCGTAGGGAGGCGGCACCCGGTTCGGCAGGTGGGGCTCGCTCGGGTCCCAGCGCACGAAGAAAGGGCGGCGCTCCCCGGCGGCCCGGCCCAGCGTTTCGATCACCCGGTCGGCGCCCCAGGCCAGCCGGCTTTGCCGGCCGGTGATGCCGGGATCGGTTTCGCCGAACCAGCCGTTGGCGGCGGGCTGCGGCGGCAGGCCCTGCGCCTCCCGCCAGGCGGGGTAGGCGCCCTCGTCGATCCAGGTCTCGAATCCGTAGGCCGGCGGCTCGCGCACCGCGTTGGTGTGCCACTTCCCGATATAGGCGAGCTGGTAGCCGGCCGCCTGCAGCAGCTCGCTGTATGAAACCAGGCCGGGGCGCGCGCCCCGCGGCGCCTCGGTGTCGTAATTGCAGATGGCCAGATGCTGGTGCGGCCAGCAGCCGTGGAGCAGGCAGTTGCGCGCCGGCGTGCAGAGGGGAACGGGCGTGAAGGCGTGGGTGAAGCGCAGGCCCTCGCGCGCCAGGCGGTCGAGGTTGGGCGTCTGCAGGAACGGGTGACCGTTCGCCCCAAGGCAGTCGTAGCGGTGCTGGTCCGAATGGATGAGCAGCAGGTTCAAGGGGCGGCGCTGACCAGCCTGCGGGCCGTCTGCCAGTAGCCGAGCAAATCCCAGTCAGCCTGATTCCTGACCGCGGGAATGGGCGGGACGGATTCCGGCCGGGGATGCGATCCGAAGAGGGGAACCCCGGTGGCAATGAGCGTGGGCAGCACCTCGTCGATGTAATGGCCCCAGTAGGGGGTGAGAACGTAATCGCCCCAGAGCAGCACCCGCCGGTGCTGGCGGTACGCCGCGAGATCGATGGCCGTCAGGTCCACGAAGTAACGCTGCTTTTTTTGCGCGCTATCGGTGAACGGGGCGCTGCAGCCCCACGCGAAGGTGATGACGAGCGTGGGCGGGGAGGCGTTGGTCGCGACGCGGTAGCCCTGGGCGGCGAGCCCGGCGGCCAGCAGAGTTTCGATCCGGGCGGTCTCCTGGTCGCTCACGGGCGGTGACCTCCGGTAATAGGCGAGAATGTCGCCGCGTTCCCGATAGCCCAGGACCACGGGCAGAAAATAGACCGGGTGGGCCGGCGTCGCCCGGACAAAATTCCTGCCCTCGGCGGACTCCGGCGTGCCCACGAAGATCGTGATGGTCCCGTCGTCGTCGGAAACTGCGCGCGCCGGCGCCGCGAGGGCGAGGAGGCAGGCGAGGGCGACGAGGGTGCGGTTCATGGGGTTGCCTTGGAGTGATTCATTTCCGCTGCAGGATCAAGGCCCCGCATTGGCGGGAGTCGAAGGGATTGCCGCCGAACGACTCGGCTTGCCGGTAGTGGTCCGCCACCCAGCGCAGAATGTCCAAGCCCGCGCCCGAACGCTCACCATAGCTCTGGATGCCATAATCGTCCAGGTCGCGGCTGATGATCACGATCCAGTCGGGCGGGTGGCGCCGGAGTTCGTCCACGACCAGCGGCTCCCGCCCGTCGCTGGTGGTCGCGCCGAAGAAGGCATAGGGCGTCACCGAGCTGGGGATGCGCGTCAGGTAGTTGATGATTTCCCCCTCGGGCAGCACGACCAGGGTCCCGCCGGGGGGCCGCTGGGCCAGCCACTGGCAGGTGCGCTGCACCATTTCTCCCGTCGGGTTGAGGCGGGGGGAGAGGGTGTAGAAGCGATCCCGGCCCGAGCCCACCGCCGCGGTTTTCAGCCTGAACTGGTGGTGCGACCGCTGCGCCAGCTGAATCACGCCCGGGATGATCAGGAGCAGGATGCCGCCCACGAACAGGCTCCGGCCCCGGGCGCGCAGGCCGAGGCGCTCCGGCAGCTCCCCGAGCAGGACGGCCGGCACGAGGATGCCGGCGAGCGCCGCCTGATAGAAGCCATAGTGATAAATCCGCCCGGCCAGGACCATCCGCGACATCAGCACCGCCGCGAGGACGGCGATCAAGAGCCGGGAAGTAGCAGACGTAGCATGGGCTTCCAGCCCATGTTCACGTGAGTCCACGGGCTGGAAGCCCGTGCCACGTCGAAACCTGTTTGCCGCGAATCCAATATAGACCAGGGTGAGCCCCAACAGGCAGCGGCCGATGAAGATCCAATGGATCACGCCGCAGGCGAGCCAGAGGGCCGCGGCGGCCAGCCCGAGACCGAGCAGCACGCGCTGCCATCGGTGGGGGGCCCGGTCCGCCAGCCAGGCGAGTCCGGCCACGCCGGCGATCAGGATCAGGGCGACCACGGTCGCGCTCAGGTGCTGGGCGAGGTGCGCCGCCACCTGGTCGAACCCGAGAAAGCGGACCTGGACCAGTTCGTTGATCTGGCGGCGGGTCGTTCCGGCGTTGAGCCACACCGCGCCCGCCATCCGCAGCGCGGTCCCCGCGGGCACCAAGGTGGAGAACCAGGCGGCGAAGGCCGCGGTGGGCAGCACGGCGCCGGCGGCCCAGGCGGCCGCGCCGCGCCACGACCAGGCCCGCCGGCTCCCATGCTGCAGCCCGACCGCCGCGAGCGTGACGACGATCCCGGCCAGCATGATCTCCGGCTTCAATACCGCCGTCAGGCCGAACAGCCCGCCCGCCAGGAAACTGCGGGCCGGGGTGGGCGCTTCCAGCCAGCGGGACAGCGCCGCGACCAGCAGCAGGCAGACGAGCAGGCCATGCGTCGCCTCGTGGCAGTAGGGGGTGGCGTAGTTGTAGTTCCCGATCGAGATGAACTGGGAGAAACCGAACACGGCGACGAAGACCGCGCCCGCCGCGAGCGCCGCGCCCGGGCCCCAGGCCCGGCGAAAGAGCACATATATTGCCGCAAGGATCCCGGCAAAGACGACCAGGTTGGCCGCGACCAGGACGATCAGGCCGGGGCCGAAGAGGGCGAAGACGGCGGCGTTGAGATACTGGGAGAGCGGCCCGAAGATGTCCGTGACGTCGCGATAAAGCAGCGCCCCCTGCGACAGCCGCCACGGCACGTAGAGCTCGCGGCTGAAGTCGATCAGCGGATCCGGCCACTTGCGCCAGGACACCGCCACGAAATACGCCGCCAGCCCCGCCAGCGCCACCAGGCCCAGCCACTCACCCCAGGAGACTCCCTTGCGTTCACGGTTCATGCCTTACCATCCAGGCGGGATCGATTCCGGGAGGGGACAGTGAACATCGGGTAGTGACAAATGAACAATAATCGCGCTGGATTGGACACCCCAAAATAGCCCCATGAAGACGATCAAAGCGGCGGTCATGTTGGTTTTGGCATTCGGCAGCGCGGCGGCGGCCACGGCGCATACGGCCCAGATGGTCAGTACGCAGGGCTGGCGGACGTGCGCCGATCCGGATTTCACCGTGGTGTCGCAAATGAGCGACTCCGACACCGCCGTGTGGGCGGACCGGCTCAACCAGTTTCTGCATGCGATGGAGGGCCGGCTTCCGGTGGATCCGAGGACGCTGGGGCCGCTCACCCTCGTGCTCTTCAACCGCCGCTCCGATTTCTGGGACTCCGCCCCGGTGCTCAAGAACGGAGATCCGCTGCAGGGCCTCGGGGGTTTCTCCAGCTCCGGCGGCTGGGGCGCGATGGAGGCGAAATCCGCCGACGACTCGGACGAGGAGATGCAGCGCAGCGTTTATGCCGCCGGGGTCGACTGGCTCCTCAGCGGCGTCCAGGTGCGGCTGCCCCGCGCCTTGCGCATCGGCCTGAAGGAAGTGTACGGCGGCTACGTCGTCGAGAACCACCGGGAGATCTTTGGCCAGCCTCCCCGGGGCTGGACCTCGCGCCTGCAACGGGCCGCGGACCACCCCCTGGCCACCGACGATCGATTCCTGAAAGTCGAGGAGCTGCTGGAGGCCAATGACATGAACCTGGTGGCGGATCGCCACGGTGTCTCCCTGTATTACGTGGAAGCGTGGGGCTTTGCCCACTTTCTGCTCTTTTCGAAGGACATGGCGAAGCAACATGCCATGACCAAGCTGTTCGACGCCTTCGCGCACCACGCGACCCCGCCTGAAGCCTTGCGCGAAGCCCTCGGGGACGAGGCGGATACGATCAACAGCCGTTTTGCCGAATATATTCGGGGGGGCGACTTCTACGAGGTCGCCCGTCCCTACGAAGCGGTCCCACCGATCGCCGCACCCGCGCCCGCTGATCCCGCCTTCGTGGCTGCGATCCTGGCGCGGCTCGAGGCTGGCGCGCGCAATCTCGACGTGGCCCGCGGCTATGCGGAACAGGCGATCCAGCTGGCTCCCGCCGACCCCCGGCCCCGCGAGGCGCTCGCGCTGGTCGATTATGTCTCGGACCGGCATGCGGAGGCCGCCGCCGACTGTCGGGAGGCGCTGCGCCTGGATTCGCGGGACGGGTGGACGTGGTACGAGATGGCGGACGAAGTCTCGCGCCAGGGCACCGGAGACCCGGACCTAAGCCGCCGCGATCGGGTGACGCCCGAGCAGGCGCGCGAAGTGGTCAACGACGCCGAGAAGGCGATCATCTACTGCAAGAGCCTCAAGCTGGCCTATGACCGCGTCGCCGGATTCGTCCCGGGAGCGGACCATGTCACGGAGGACGACGGGAAGTTTCTCGTGCTCGGGCGGACGCTCTTCCCGGACGACGGCTGGATTGAGATCGGCCATGCGCAATGGGCGCGGCGGGTCAACAACCAGGCGCTGGCGCTCGCCATCCTCGACGACGTCCTCTCGCGCTCCTCCTCCCTCACCCCCCAGGAGACCGCCCGCGCGCGCCACCTGCGGCGGCAGTGGACCACCGGCCCCAGCTGAGACGGTATTCCCCTCCGCCTTCCGCCATTCGCCTTCCTCCTTTCCGCATGGTCCTCACCCCCGCCCAGGTCGAACAGTATCGCCGCGATGGTTACGTCCATCCGATCCGCATCATGGCGGAGGCGCAGGCGGCGGAGTTGCGCGCGCGCCTCGAGGCCTACGAGGCGGCGAGCGGCGGCCCGATCCGCGGCGAGATGCGGCATAAGTCCCACCTGCTCTTTGCGTGGCTCGCCGACCTGGTCCACCACGAAACGATCGTCGGCGCGGTCGCGGACCTCTACGGCCCCGACCTGTTCTGCTGGTCGTCGGGCTTCTTCATCAAGGAACCGCGCAATCCCGCCTTCGTCTCCTGGCACCAGGACGCGACCTACTGGGGCCTGAACCGGCCCGACGTCGTGACCGCGTGGATCGCGCTGTCGCCCTCCACGCGGGAGAATGGCGCGATGGCGGTGATTCCCGGGACGCACCTGATGGACCAGATTCCGCACCGCGACACCTTTGCCAAGGACAACCTGCTCACCCGCGGCCAGGAGGTCGCCGTGGAGGTCGATCCGGCCCGGGCCGTGACGATCGAGCTGCGCCCCGGCGAGATCTCCCTGCACCACGTGCTGCTGGTGCACGGCTCCGCGCCCAATCCATCGGACACCCGCCGCGTCGGCTTCACCGCGCGCTACATCCCCACCTCGGTCCGGCAGATCGCCGGCGAGCGCGATTCCGCGACGCTGGTGCACGGGGTGGACCGCCACGGCCATTTTGAGCACGAACCGCGCGCCACCCGCGACCTCGATCCCGAGTTCGTCGCCCTCCATCGGTCGATCGCCGAGCGCAATGCGCGGATTCTTTATCGGGGGACGGATAAGAAAAGTTTCAAGTGAGCGGCGCTACTTCGCCTCACGCTTTAGCACCACCCCCCCGCACTGATTGGGATCCAGCGGATTCCCGCCCACCGCCATCGCCGGCGCATAGTTCGCGGCAACCCAGTGGAGGATATCCCGGCCCTCGCCGGTGCTTTCGCCATAATGCTTGATCCCGTTGTCCCGGATGTCCCGGCTGACGATCACGATCCAGTCGGGCGGGTGGCGCTGCAGGTCCGCGACGATGCGGGCCTCGCGGCCGCCGCTCGTGGCCGCGGCGAAAAACGCGTAGGGCGCCACGGAGCTCGGCATCCGGGCCAGGTAGTTGATCATCTCCCCCTCCGGCAGCACGACGGCGGTTTGCCCGGCGGGCATCGGGCGCAGCCAGTCGCTCATCACCCGCACGATGTCGCCGGTCCCCAGGGCCTGCGGGGGAAAGGTGTAGAAGCGGTCCGACCCGTGCTCGATCGCATAGGTCTTCGCGCGCAGCATCGCCTGTGATTGCGTCGCAATCTTGACCACGCCGGTCCCCACCAGGAGCAGGCTGGAGGCGACGACCAGCCCACGCCCCCAGGGGCCGACGCGCAACCGCGCCGGCAACTCCCCG
>Ga0302319_10010612_pt1 | contig 17546 bp, 9 predicted proteins | sample Bog_T0_2_FD_203319 | JGI IMG/M metagenome (GOLD analysis project Ga0302319, IMG submission 203319) | Peat permafrost microbial communities from Stordalen Mire near Abisko, Sweden - Bog_T0_2 | ecosystem: Environmental > Terrestrial > Soil > Wetlands > Peat | place: Sweden: Abisko, Stordalen Mire...
GGCGGAAGATTTCGTTGAACTGTTCGCCATTGACGGAGCCGATGTTGATCTTGGTTTGAATCCTGCGCAGGAAGGCGGGATCGACGAGCTGGGCGGGATCGAGGTTGGATGCGAAAACAACCAGCATCTCGAAAGGGATCTCAATCTTCTTTCCGCCAGCCAGAGTAAGGAAATCGATGCGGCGATCCAGCGGAACGACCCAGCGGTTGAGCAGCTCAGCGGGGCTCACGCGCTGGCGTCCGAAGTCGTCGATGATGAGGACGCCGTTGTTGGCTTTCATCTGCACGGGGCCGACATAGAATTTTGACTGGGGGTTGAACTGCAGATCGAGCATTTCGACGGTCAGCTCGCCTCCGACCATGACGGAGGGGCGCTGGCAGAGCACCCAGCGCTCGTCGCGTTGATCGGGCTCTCTTTCCGTTACCCGTTTGTGAAGGGATGGATCGTAAACGGTAATGATCTGGCCATCGACTTCGACGGCGTGGGGAATCCACACGTCATCTTTCGAAAGCACGCGACAGAGCACTTCAGCGAAAGTGGTTTTGCCGGTTCCGGGAGGTCCGTAGAGGAAGATAGCGGAGCCGGAATTGAGCGCGGTTCCGAACTGGCGCAGGGTCTTGGCGTCGAGTACAAGATGAGCGAAGGCGCGCTCGACGTCAGGGGCGTGAACGTCGACGTCGCGGACACTCTGCTTGCGAGCCTGGTTGACGTAGCTCTCCAAAGATACCGGCGCGGGGCCTGCATAGTGGCACTGGTTGAGCAGCTCCATGGCGCGCACACGGCCCTCAGTGGTGATGGCAATGTACGGGATGTTGCTCGTCATGCCGTTGACCTGGCAGAGCCGCTGCGCACGCAGGTGGCTGAAAAGCTCGTTAGCCACTTCGAAGCTGAGCTTTGACTTTTCCGCAAGCTCAAGAATTGAGAGAGAACCAGACAGATAGAGAATCTTGAGGGCAAGATCCTCGAGAATTCCAACGCGCACGTCTAATTCGACCACGGACTGAGGTTTCCGCGCCGGGCCGGTCAAGAGATCCGGCTTGAAAAAGTCTTGAATGGACAGCATGGTTGCCATTTAGTTATCCCTCCCCTACAGGCGCAAATGTACGCCAGGGGTTGCCTTTTGTGATTCCCTCTTTTGTCGGGTTTAAGTCACACATCGGTCTAGGCTTGTGACCCTTTTGGGTCAATCTTGCTCACCACCGCAGGTCGCGGGCGGAATCTGGCCAATATTGCGCCGGGCAAGGCGTCGCCGTGCCGCATAACGAGACAGATAAACGCATCGACCGGGACGTGGGCTGAGTTGTAGTTTGGACGTGGTGAGATGAAATGAAAGGCTGGGGGGAAGAATGGCAAGAGGTAATTCCTGGACGAGGCGGCAATTCCTGAACGGAGCGGCGGGCTCTGCCGCGGCGCTTGCACTGGGAGCGAAGGGGCGAAGCGCGCTAGGAGCAGCGGCGACCGTGGTTCCTTTGAGCGGCAGATTCGTGACGCATGTTTCGGTTGTGCGCGTGAATCAGATCGAGGTGACGCCGACTCGTTCCATTGGCGAGGATGAGGCCCCTGACAACAGGCCGGAGCGAATCCGCTCAAGGCGTGAGGCGTTTGAGCGAGGCTGTCCGGGGGGAAAGATGACGTGGGCCATCAGTTGGCTTGCGCTGAACGACATCCGGCCGGAGTACAAGGAAGCGCGGCAATTGCTGGCCTCGTATCACGATCGATACGGAGACGAGATCACGTTTATTCCGGGCGGCTATTTTGCGCCCATGTTCGACACGCGAGCCCATAACCAGGAGACGATTCACAAGGCGTTGCGGTTGATCACTGAAATGGTGGGCAATGGGTATCGTCCACAGTGCGTGGTTGCAGGCTACCTGGATGCGGATAGCCAGCAATTCCTGGCTGCGGAGGAGGGCATCCATGTGTGCCAGGGTCAAATCTGGAGCCAGCACGCGATCGATAACGGCGATGGAGACGGGGGCATCTGCTATCCGTACTATCCGAGCCGCGAGCACTACCTGAAACCGGCGCAGAGTGCGGCGGATTTTATTGACTGCGTGTGCCTGGATGGATGGACCTGCGACTTTCTGGCTGCGCGGAGAGACGGGTTTCAAAGCGGATTTAACAGCAGGCTGGGCGTGGGGCCGATTGAGACGGTAGGCAACCTGGGATTGGAGCGGGGCCGGAAAGAGATGATGGATACCACCGCGATGCACTTTGATACGGGCCACGCACTGAACGGATTCGGCTGGGTGACGGGCATCTGGGAGGTGTCAGTGGGGCACGATGAGGACCTGGCGTGGTGGCTGCAGGCGGTAAGAGAAAGGTGGCCGGATACGCAGGTGATGACGGAAGGTGCGTTCGGGCTGGAGTGGCGGAAACACACACCCAGCAACGCGCTGCTGAATTATCGATTTGATGCCAAAGGGACCGGGGCTCCCGGATCAGAGAAGGAACTGGAGATCAAGTGGTTCATGAACCGCGATTTTCGGCTGGCGCTGCTTGAGGACTGGGTGAAGGGCACGCCGCCGATGGCGATTGACTTTACGCGGTACGACCTGAAAACGCGGGAACCTGAGACGCCGCAGCGCGAATGGAGTTTGATGAACGTGCTGAATCAAAAAGGAACGCGACCGCAGGACAAGCCGATGCGGTTGGGACAGTTGAGTGGGGAGGATCAACGGCGGATCTATGCACGGTACCCGGAGTTGCAGAAGCGGGCTTGACGAGAGCCTTCCGGCCTTTCTCCAAGATGATTGCCGGATCTAGGCTTGGCAGAGACGCTGCGCCCAACTGCGGAGGGACGTGGGGTCGATTGGCTGCCCATTGGACTCGCCGGCGGCTAGCTGGACGGCGAGGTTGCCGATGGTGGAGCTCTCCGGGTGGCCGATTTCGACGGGGCGGCCGGTGCGCTGCTGGGTGAGTTCGGTGAGGAGCTTGTTGCGGCTGGCGCCGCCGAGGATGTGAATGCGGTCCAACTTGCGGCCGAGCATATGCTCAAGGCTCGTGAGGGCTTCCGCGTACCGTGCTGCCAGGCTCTCGAAGATAACGCGGGCGAAGACCGGTTCGTTGCCGGGCTCGTCGGGAATGGTGGCCCAGCGGCGACGCCACAACTGGTGGTTGATGCGCTCCGGCATGTCGGAGTCAAGCAGCAGCGGCTCGGCGTCCACGTCGATGGTGCCAGGGAAGCTGGAGGACGCGGCCTGGGTGATGAGGTCTTCGATGGCGCAGGGGCGGCCTTCGGCGGCCCAGCTATCCATGCACTGCTTCAGCAGCCACATGCCGTTGACCAGGTTGTGACAGCAAAGGTCACCCGTTGCGGCGCCGAGATTGGTGTAGTGGGCCTGGAGCGACTCCGGGGTGGTGACGGGAGCGGAGGTGAGCGTGCCGACCAGGGACCAGGTGCCGGAGCAGATGTAGAGGGTGGACGCGAGGCTCGACGGGATGCCGGCGATGGCGGAGGCGGTGTCGTGGCAGGCGGGTGCGATGAGTTGGGTTTCGCGGAAGGCGTCGAGGGCGGCAAGCGGGCCTTGCAGGCGGCCGAGGATGGTTCCTGCGTGAACGATGGGCGGAGCGGCTTCGAGAGGGAGACCCAGTTGAGCGAACAGCTCGGAGTCCCAGTCGCCGGTCTTGAGACTCACGAGTCCGGTGTGGGTTGCGTGGGTGTACTCGGCTACGCGACGGCCGCCGAGCCAATGGAGGACGAATTCCGGCATGGTGACCCAGGGGGCATGCGAGTCGATGCCGGCAGCGGGGTCGGCGAGGAGCTGATACATGGTGTTGATGCGATGGGGCAGAGCGCCCGTGCGCTGGTATAGATCAAGCGGAGGCAGAATCGCGTCGGCGACTTCCTTGGTGGCAACGGTGCGCTCGTCACGGTAACAGAAGGGGTCGCGCAGCGGGCGGCCATCGGGAGAGAGGCGCACGTAGTCCACTCCCCAACTGTCGACGGCAATGGAGGCCACGCCTTCGGGAGCCGCTTGCGCGGCTTTGCGGAGGCCTTCATCGAGGCCGGCAAGGATGGTATCGAGGGGCCAGTGGTACGATGCGCCGCGATGGACGGGGCCGTTGGGGATGCGATGGATGACTTCGATTTTTGGCTCATCGCCGTTCCAGCGGAGCAGGGAAACGCGGCAGCTTTCGGCGCCCAGATCGATGGCAATTCTTGCGGGTTCTTGCATGGCGAAAAGTCGGACTCCGATTGGACTGCGGTCCTTAGTCCGCATTCCCTCAGGGGCTAAAGCCCTGCAATCATTTTGCTGCATTTGCTGCACGACTGAAGTCGTGCCCTTTCAAAGGCAGGACTCAACGCAAAAATGCTTCGGTCAGGCCGCCGTCGACGGGGATGATGTGGCCGGACGTGCAGCGGGATTTGGGGCTGGCCAAAAAGAGGATGGCTTCCGCGCAGTCACTTGGGTCAATGGGCTGATGGGTGAGCGTGCGCTGGGCGTAGTAGCCGGCCAGCAGGCTACGCAACTCGTCGTCGGAAAGTGAATCTTCAAACGGAATGTTGTATTTGGTGAGCGAGGCGCGGACGCGGTCGCGGGGAAACATGGTGGATCCCTTGACCACCGTGGCGGGGCTGATGCCGTTGACGCGGACTTGGGGCGCGAGGCCGACAGCGAGTTCGCGGATGAGATGCGAGAGCGCGGCCTTGCTGATGTCGTAGACCTCGCTGCCACGCTTGGGCACGACGGCGTTGGCGGAGCTGGTGAGCACGATGACGGCGTCGAGAGCCTGCTCCTTGAACGGCTTTGCGGCTTCGTCGGCCAGCAGGTAGTTGGCCGTAACGTTGACATCGAGCGTGGTGGCCCACATGGCGTCGGAGATTGTGCCGTCAGGTGAGGAAGGGAAGAGCGCTGCGGTGTTGATGAGAATGTCGATGCCGCCGAAGGCCGCGATGGTGGCCTTGATCGCGTTCACGATGGACTCGCGGTTGCGGATGTCGACCGGCGTAACGGCGGTGAACTCTTTTGAGGTGACCGTCTTCAACTCATCGACGACACGTTGCGCGCCGACTTCGTCCCGGTCGGCTACCACGACATGAGCGCCTCGTGCGGCGGCCAGCAGGGCCACTTCGCGGCCGATCCCGCTGCCTCCGCCAACAATAAGCGCGATACGGCGGCTCAGCTCTTTTTCTGGAGGCTGACGGCGGATTTTCGCTTCTTCCATGGCCCAGTATTCGATGCGGAAAGCCTCAATGGCGGGAAGCGCGACGTAGTTGGTGAAGACTTTGAAGCTGGCAGGATCATTACGTGGGCCGCATTGTGGGGGCTTCTCGCTCTTTTCCCCTTCGGATAAGAGGCTTGCACCTTCCATGACGTGGATGGCGTTGGTATAGAACTCACCGGTTATGCGGGCTTCGGTCTTGTTCTTGCCGAAGCTGAACATGCCCAGGCCCTGGATCAGGACGACGGTGGGGCTGGCGTCGCGGAGGGCAGGCGAATCGGGCGTGGCGAAGGAGTGATAGTAGTCGGCGTACTGCTGACGGTATTGGTCGAGGGATGCGTTGATCTGCTGTTTGAGGGCGGCCAGATCGGCGTCGGCGGCCCAGGGAACGAAGAGCGGCCGAATCTTGGTGCGGATGAAGTGGTCGGGGCAACTGGTGCCGAGGAAGGCGAGATCCTTAGCGTGGACGGAGTTGACGAACTGGAGGACATCGGGAGCGCAGGTGAAGCTGGAGATCCAGCGGTTTTTGGTACTGATGCGGCCGCGCAGATACGGCGCGATCTGCACTGCGAGAGAATGACGGTCGACACGGGCCTTGACGAGTTCGCCGCCGAAGCGGGAAGAGCCCTTGGCTTTGCCGTGGCGCTCGATAAACTGGCCGATCTGGTCAATGAGCGTGATCGTGTTCAGGTAGCACTCGCGCTGGGTCTGGCCCCATGTGAAGAGGCCGTGGCCGCCGAGAACGATGCCGTCGCAGCCGGGGTTGTCGCGAACCGCGTTACGCATCATCAGGCCGAGTTCAAAGCCGGGACGCTGCCAGGGAACCCATACCAGCGAGTGCTGAAACTCGCGATTGAACTCGTTCATCTTCTCCAGACCGTTGGCCGAAGCGGCCAGGGCAATACCCCAGTCCGGGTGAAGGTGATCGACATGCGGGTAGGGAAGATAGCCGTGCAGCGGAGTGTCAATGGAAGCGGCCACGGGATTGTTGCGGAAGGCGGCGACGGCATACATGGGGACCATGTCGTCTTCGTGATCCACTCCCTTGTAGCTTCGTTCGAGGGACAGGAGCTTTTCCTGGTAGAGAGTGGCGAAGCCGGCGCGCCTGATGCTGCCGAGGTCTCCGCCGGAGCCTTTCACCCAGAGGACGTCGACGGGCTGGCCGGTGAGGGGGTCGAACTCTGTGAGCTTGGAACTGGTGTTGCCGCCGGCGAAGTTGGTGAGGCGCAAATCGGAGCCGAGCAGGTTGGAGCGATAGCGGAGAAGCTCGGGCTCGTCGAGTGTGGCGGCGACGCTGGCATCCCAGCGATCTTCAAGGAACTTCAGAGTGGCGGAAGCGGGAGCTGCGACGGTCATAATAGGCACCAGTTTACGTGGGTTGGTGGGGGATAGCCAAGAGAAGATGCGCGACACCCTTCTTCAAGCGTAACTGCCGACGGCGGAGGAACGATGAGCGCGCTCGCCTGCGATGCGTTCGACGTAGCCACTGTCCCTGAGAGCGGCCAGCGGGTCGGCCGGCAGACCGCGGGCGATGCGCCAGGCTGCGGCCAGGGGTCGGACATCGGTCCAGAATGCACCGCGGAAGAGTTCTTCGGCGGCGACCAGGTCACAGGATTGCTGGAGGGCGGCTAATTGCTCGCGATCGATCAGGGCGGCTTTAAGCCAAAGCTCCTGGGCGGTGACGACGGTCTGAACGGTGGCCTCGATCTTGCCTTTGAGGTTGTGGCTCTGGTCGATCATGAAGGCCACGTCCTGGGCCAGGCCCTCGGCCGCGCCCGAGTGGATTTCGTGGAAGATGCGGAAGATCTGGTAGGGGTCAATGGAACCGAGGGTGAGGTCGTCGTCGGCGTAGCGGCGGTCGTTGAAGTGGAAACCGCCCAGAAGGCCGGTGTGCAGGAGCCACGCCACGATCTGCTCGATGTTCTGCGCGGCGTAGTGGTGGCCGGTATCGACTAGCACGCGGGACTGCGGGCCAGACTGGTGGGCGAGGTGGGAGGACATGCCCCAGTCGGCTATGTCTGTGTGGTAGAAAGCAGGCTCGAAGGGCTTGTATTCGATCAGAAGGCGTTGTCCGTGTCCGAGGTGAGCGTGGGTGGCGCTCAGGGCTTCTTCAAGCCAGCCGATGCGCTTACGGATGCTCTGAGTGCCGGGATAGTTGGACCCGTCCGCGAGCCAAAGCGAGAGATCGCGGGAGCCCAGCCGCTTGCCGATCTCAATGGAATCGAGAACGTGGGCCAGGGCTTGAGCTCGGATTTCCGGGGACGGATTGCAGAGTGAGCCAAACTTGTATTCCTGATCCTGAAAAAGGTTGGGATTGATGGAGCCCGCGCGCAGGCCATAGCGGCGCTCCAGCTCCTTTACCTGGGGAACATCGCCGACGCCGTTGGGCAGATCCCAAAGAACGTGCAAAGCGAGGGTGGGGGTTGCGCCGGTCAGAAGGTTGACTTCAGCGGCGTCAGCAAACTTTTCTTCGATGGTGGACGCGGCGGCGGGCTGGACAAATTTGCCGAAGCGGGTCCCGGTGTTGGCAAATCCCCAGGAGGGAATTTCAACCTGGAAGGCATCCAGGGCTTGCACGGCCCGGTCAAAGTTTGCTGATTCGGAGTGGGACATCGTGGATTCATCCTTATCTGAACGTGTATTCACGATTTGAAATCATTTCTCCTGCGAAATCAAATCATTTGTCGTGTACCAGGATCACGTGCAGGAAGCGGGGCCCGTGAACACCTTTGATTCGAGTCATTTCGATGTCCGCGGTCGCGCTGGGGCCGGAGATCCAGGTGGCAAGGGCGGGAGGCTGCGGGCAGCGGTCAAAGTATTCCGGGAAGGTTTCCACTACCTGGCTGGTGTTGAGGATGCACAGATGCCAGTCCGGGAGCAGCGTGAGCAGGCGGCGGCCCTCGGTGGCGGAATGGTGCAGGACGATGGTTCCCGAGTCGGCGATACCACAAAATGCAGCGGTCACCACGCCCTCCGCCCGCTCAATCTCCGGGACGGTAAGGTTGTGGTCCATGTGCCAGTCAAAGCCGGGGGCGAGCCAGTCGGCGGGCAGTCCTGGAGGGGCGACAAAGGAGCGTTTGCCGCTGGCCGCCAGCTTGGCGGCGATGGTCGCGGGTAAGGTATCCGGCGTCGACTCGACCACTTCGGCGTCATATTCGCGGAGGCGCTCAATCAGGAGGCTAATGCGGGCCTGGGAGGTGAGCCGGCCCCGGAAGATGAAGTTACGGGGTAACGCGGCATAGGCGACACCGGCCAGGACGAGGCTGTTCGCAACCGGTTGCGTGGCCAGATGGATGCGGTCGAAGATGCGTTGCCGGGAGCCGGTAGGAGGGGTCATTTTGCCTCCCTGGTTGACTGCTGGTCGCGGGCAGTCCACCAGTCGCGAAAAGTTTGGCTGGGAAGACCGCGGAGATCGCGGGTCTGGGTCCACTTTGCGCCCAGCGAGGGGAGGGAGTGAATCCATCCGTCCTTACCGGTGAAAAGCCGCAGGCCGATGCGGCCAAGGCGCTGCGCGGCGTGGAAACGCCATGCGCGAGCGAAGAGGAAGTTAGCGATCTTCATGCCGAGGTACATGGGGTCGAAGATGCGACCGAATTGTTCACGCTCCTGATCGACGACCTGCGCGCGAAGGTCGATCAGCACCTCGGGAATGTTGATTTTGACGGGGCAAACCTCGTAGCAGGCGCCGCAGAGCGAAGAAGCATAGGGGAGCGATTGGGCATGGTGCATCTGCATGAGTTGGGGCGTGAGGATGGCGCCGATGGGGCCGGGATAGACGGACCCGTAGGCATGGCCGCCGGTCTGGCGGTAGACCGGGCACGTGTTGATGCAGGCGGCGCAGCGGATGCACTTGAGGGTCTGGCGCTCGGTGGGGCGGGAGAGGATCGAGGAGCGCTGATTGTCGAGCAGGACGATGTGGAAGCGCTCGGGTCCGTCGCCGGGCGTGACACCGGTCCACAGCGACGTGTAAGGGTTCATGCGCTCGCCGGTTGCGGAGCGGGCCAGGACCTGGAGCATGACTTCGAGATCCTGAAAGCGGGGAATCACCTTCTCAATGCCGGCGATGGTGATCATGGTGCGCGGCAGGGTGAGGCACATGCGGCCGTTGCCCTCTGACTCGACAACGACGACGGAGCCGGTTTCAGCGATCAGGAAGTTGGCGCCGCTGATGGCGGTGGGGACGGCGAGGAATTTCCGGCGCAGGTAGGTTCGGGCCGCGGCGGTCAGGGCCTGCGGGTCGTCGGTCAGATTGTGGAGGCCCATGCGGCGTGCGAAAATCTCGCGGACCTGGCTGCGATTCACATGGAGCGCGGGAACAACGATGTGGGAGGATTCGTCGTCACCGAGCTGCAGGATGAGTTCGGCAAGGTCGGTTTCAAACACGGAGACGCCAGCGGCTTCGAGGGCAGGATTCAACTGAATTTCTGCCGAGGTCATGGTCTTGATCTTGATGACCTCAGTGGCATTTTCCTGGCGAAGCAGTTCAAGGATGATGCGGCGGGCGTCGTCGGCGTCGTCGGCCCAGTGAACCATGCCTCCGGCGGCGGTGCAGCGGGTTTCAAACTCTTCCAGGTACGCGCCAAGGTGTTCAAGGGTGTGGGCGCGAATGGCCGAGGCTGCGGAGCGGAGTTGCTGCCAATCGGTCTTCTCGGCCACCAGTTTTGCGCGCTTGGCCTGGATGACGTCAGTGGCGTGGGCTACATTTTTGCGCAACTGGGGATTGCGCAGAATGGGCAGGGCGGCTTGCGGAAATGGGAGCGCGTGGACCGGATCGATTTCGGGTCGGGCGCTGGCGGTAGTCATGCGACGCCCCCGTCTGGAGAGGCTTCAGTGCTGGCGAGGATTTCAGCCAGGTGGATGGTCTTCATGCCGGCGTATTGGCGGTGCATGGCCCCGCCCAGGTGCATCAGGCAGCTGTTGTCGAGAGCGGTGCAGTATTCAGCGCCGGTGGAGATGACGTCCTGAAGCTTCACGGCAAGCATGGCGGAAGAAACTTCAGCATTTTTGATGGAAAACGTTCCGCCGAACCCGCAGCAGCGGTCGAGGTTGGGCAGCGCCTCCTGCTGAAGACCGCGGACCTTGGCAAGCAGGCGGAAGGGACGGTCGCCGAGATGGAGGGCGCGGAGACCGTGGCAACTGGCGTGGTAGGTTACGCGATGAGGAAAGCTGGCGCCGACGTCTTCAACGCCCAGGCGGTCGATGAGGAATTCGCTGAGCTCGTAGACGCGGGGCAGCAGCGCGGCGAATTCCTTGCGGAGCGCTTCGTTGCCGAGTTCGTCGAAGAGGCCAGGATACTGGTCGCGGATCATGGCCACGCAGGATGAGGATGGAATGACGACGTTTTCCGCGTCCTGATAGAGACGGACGAAGCGCTTGGCCTGGGAAAAGGCTTCGCCGCGGAAGCCGGTGTTGGCGTGCATCTGGCCGCAGCAGGTTTGTTCCGGATGGAACTCGAGCGCGACGCCGAGGCGTTCAAGAAGACGCACCACGGCCCGGCCGGTTTCCGGGAAAAGTGTGTCGTTATAACAGGTGATGAACAGAGACGCGTGCATGGTTGGACCCATCCTTGAGAGCCGCGGGTCGGAAGGGGTACAGCGGAACCAGGGTCGATGTGTCCCCAAACCGCAGCATTCAAGTCGACGCGAACATCAGCGAGCGGCGACCCTGGACAGAACTCAAAAGGCCACAGTTACTCTGGTTCCGCTCTAGGGTATTCGACGGGACTGGGCGTTGTCTACCGCGCCCTGCGCGTGCGCGGGACCGAAAGATTATTTGTGGCCGGGGTCAACGTTTCCTGCAGGGGCTCGTCTAAGCAAGTCAGTCGTCTCACATTGTTCCTGTCGAGTCATGAGTCCGCGCACCAGTCTGAGTTAACATAAGTTTCATCCAGTTTCGGGGCTTCCTCTTAACATGGGATTAAAGCGCGGAAATGGTGATCGGGCCCGGTCTTCCCCATGCGGAGTTTCTCATAAAGTCTGTGCCGAGTTTTATAGCCGGAGCCACTCGAAAGGGTTCATGGAATTATGATACCTTTGGCATCCAGGCTGATCGTTTAGCGTCGGCGTTCAGGTAAATATCCTGGACAATCGATCCGAACCGCAACTCTACTTTCCATTCGGGGATTCCTCTCCGAAGAAAGGGTCCAGGAACACCACTATGCGCCCCCTGCGTTTGCTTTCCCTTTGTGTTTTAGCCAGTGCATTATTTTGCGGGACTTTGGCGAGGGCCCAGAATTCGGCCTCCTCCGCACGAATCGTCAATCCGATAGACGAGAGCCAGCGGGTAACGCTCGCGGGCACCATGCATCCGCTGGCGAACGCGAAGAACGATCGCGGAGCCGCGCCCGACAGCACCCAGCTTGACCGCATTCACATGGTTCTGAAGCGCAGCGCGAGCCAGGAAGCGGCCCTGAAGAAGCTGCTGGGAGAAATGCACACGCCGGGCACGGCCAGCTACCACAAATGGCTAACGCCGGATCAGTTCGGGAAGCAGTTTGGACCGTCGGACGAGGACATTGCCAAGGTGGAAACCTGGCTGGCCGGGCACGGCTTCAGCGTAACCAAGGTGAATCCTGGCAAGCAGACCATAGAGTTTTCAGGTAATGTGGCGCAGTTCCGCAACGCTTTTCATGCGCAGATCCACAAGTACGAAGTGAATGGCGAATCGCGTTTTGCCAACGCCAGCGATCCGCAGATTCCGGCAGCACTTGCGCCGGTGGTGGGCGGCTTTGTGTCGCTCAACAACTTCAGGATGCATAGCAGCGCCCGTGCGCTGGGGAAGGCCACCTACGATCCGGCGACCGGAACAGCCAAGGCCTCGTGGACATACGGCACTCCCGGGAACGTCAACTTTCCGCTTTCGCCGGCTGACTACGCTGTGCAATACGACTTGCAAAAGCTCTATAACGCCGGCACCGACGGCACGGGGCAGACCATCGCCATCATCGACTATTCCAACATCAACGTGGAACTGGTGAATGAGTTCCGCTCGCTGTTTGGCCTTCCTGTCAACCCGCCGCAGGTCATCATCGACGGAAACGACCCTGGAGTGGCTGGAATCAACGATCCAACCGGCGCCGCGCCGGGCACCGACGTTGAGTCGTACCTGGATGTGGAGTGGGCGGGCGCCGTTGCGCCCAACGCAACCATTGACCTGGTGGTGGCAGCCGACACGGAGTTGGAGAGCGGAGGCGTTTTAGCCGCGGAACATGCAGTCTATGGCAACATTGCTCCGGTCCTCAGCTCCAGCATTTACCTCTACGGCTGCGAGCAGGAGGCGGGCTCAGCGAACTCATTCATTGCGGGCCTTTGGGAGCAGGCGGCAGCCCAGGGCATAACTGTGATTGAGGCGGCCGGAGACAGCGGCTCGGCCGGTTGCGACAGCGATTCTCAGCCTTACGCCAGCTACGGCCTGGGCGTGAATAACTGGGCCTCGACGCCGTTTAACGTTGCCGTGGGCGGAACGGACTTCTATTACAGCTTTTACCAGAACCCGACCCTTGCGAACCTTGGGACGTACTGGAATACCACGCCCACCCAGTTGCCTGTGACTTCGATTCTTGGTCACATTCCGGAGCAGCCGTGGAACGACAGCCAGTTTGGGCTGGATGCGTCGAGCGTGTATTTGGAATCGGGCTCGACCACGACCACGATCGGAGGCGGCAGCGGAGGCGCCAGCAACTGCGCCACCGGCTCAGGCACGGCGGGTAATGGCGGGTGGGCTACCTGCACTGCCGGATATCCGAAGCCCTCATGGCAAGTGGCAACGGGCGTGCCGGCAGACACGGTACGCGACATTCCCGACGTCTCGCTCTATGCGGCTGACGGCGTGAACTACAGCTATTACCCGATCTGCGCCAGTGATGGCGATTGCGTGGCTCCGACCGGGACCAACCTGGTGCAGATTTTCGGCGTTGGTGGCACCTCAGGCGCGGCGCCTGCCTTTGCAGGCATTATGGCGCTGGTGAACCAGAAGTATGGCCCCCAGGGTCAGGCAAACTATGTGCTGTATCCGCTGAAGACGCAGTTTCCGGCATCCTTCAACAACGTGACCAATGGCACCAACTCCGTGCCATGCGATTTTACGGACGCCACCCCGAACTGCATTGCAGCACCCGCGGGCAACATCATCGTGCTCACGCTTTCGAACGGAAGCACGGTGACGGAAGGCCAGCTGGGAACAGGCACAACCCCGGATTACAACGCAGCCAGTGGCTACAATCTTGCCACCGGGTTGGGAACCATCGACGCCTACCAGCTGGTGACTAACTGGGGCAGCGTGAAGTTTGCTACCTCGGCCACGACGCTGACGGTTACTCCGGCTAACAGCGCGCCCCTGAACAACATTCCCCACGGAACCTCGGTTACCTTCGCCGGCGCGGTTACGGGCAGCGGCACGCCCACGGGCGACGTTGCAATCATGACGAGCAGCACCGAGCCGGTCAACCAGGGACAGACGTTCTTCACGTTGAGCGGCGGAGCTTACACAGGAAGCGCGGATTTTCTCCCCGGCGGGACTTACGACATCTGGGCCCAATATGGCGGCGATACCAAAAACGGGTTAAGCAGCTCAACGCCGCCCGTCGAGGTCACGGTGACGCCGGAGGCCAGCACGGTCGCCTTCAACATCTATTCCGGGGTGGGCACGTTTACTTCCTCTTCGACTCCCGGGACCAGCGTGGATTACGGGACGCAATTCCTGCTGAGTGCGCAGGCCGGTCCTAAATCGGGAGCGACGACCTATACGTTGCCCTCAGGGACGGTGGCCTTCAAGGACACGACCACCGCCGGTACCGCGACCATCAACACTGCGGTGGTGAATGCCGAAGGCGACGCGGAATTCAATGCGCCGTTTGCCGTGGGCACGCACTCAGTTACTGCCAGTTACAGCGGAGACCAGAGTTATACCGCGTCAACCGCGGCGGCAATCCCGTTTACGGTGGTGAAAGATACGCCGGTGCTGAATTTGGGCACTTCGATCCAGGACGCCAACGGAGACGGGTTCAACGGTACGAACCAGGCAACGATTCTGACTGTCCAGATAGAAAACGGGATCCAGAACCTACTTTCAACCTCCACCAATTACATTCCCGTTCCTGTAGCCGCGCCGACAGGGAGCGTTACCGTGACCGGTTGGCCCTCCGGTAGCAGTACCCAGACCCTGATTCAGGCGGTGGACCCTGGAAACAATGCTTTGGACGGCGTGGCGACCTTCGTCCTTCCAGCGGGTACGCCCGCCGGGAACTTCAACATTACCGTTAGTTACAGCGGAGATGGGAATTACGCAACGATTCCAGCGGGCTCTTACACGATCCCGGTAGTGAACGGAGCAGGTCTCGCCTCGAAGATCACTGCATCGATCACGGGGAGCGTGTCCCCAACTACGACTATTACAGTCACGGGATCGGTGACTGGTCAAAGTGGGCAACCCGCGCCGACCGGCTCCCTCTTGCTTTACGCCAATACATACTACGAGCAGTTTGGCTTGCCGACAGGCAGCGGGGATGTTACAAGCTTCTCGTTCACACTGAACAGCGGGAACTTATTTCAGGGGTCGAATGTCGTTACACTTCAGTACGGCGGCGACAGCAACTATAGCCCTTCGGCGGTCACACTGAACAACGGAAGCCCGCTTTCCAACCCGCTTTCCGACTTCACGCTGGTGCCGCAGACGACCATTGTTCCGGTCAAGGCCGGCTTCAGCGGGACTACCGTGGTGAACCTCGCATCGGTGAATGGGTTTAGCGGCGCAGTAAGCCTGACGTGCGCGGCGGCCACCGGCGCTACCTGCTCCATCCCGTCGCCTGCGAGCCTGACCAGTGGCGGCATCGCCAGCGCCACGCTTACCATCAGCGCTCCATCCGCTACCAAGAGCGGAAACTACAACGTATCGATCACAGGAAAGGATTCCACCGGGAAGTACATTCACACGCTGGGCGTGGAAGCGGTAGTCACCGCCGTTTCGACGCCGAGTATTGCGCTGAGCAACAGCGGCAGCGTTACTGTGGACCCCGGCGCGACGACTGGAAACACCTCGACGATCACTGTTACGCCTTCGGGCGGATTTACCGGGGTGGTCGACCTGACGTGCGTTCTGACCAATCCTCCGGGCGGAATTACCGCGCCAGCCTGCACCATTTTGCCGGCTACGGTGGATATTACCGGGACCGGTGCGCTTAATTCGACTCTTGCAGTCGTCACCACCACCGCGACGACTCCAGGGGCCTATACCTTTACGGTTACCGGCAAGGATGCGGCTACGGGGAAGATCACTTCGTCAACGGCAGTCAGTACTACGGTAAACGCGCTCGGCATCACTCTTACCAACAACGGGCCCATCAACTTTGCGGCCGCAGCTACAACCGGCAACACTGCGACCATTACGGTTGCGCCCGTGGATGGGTTTACAGGAACGGTGGATCTGAGCTGTGCTGTGACGACGAGTCCGGCGAACCCAACCAGTACGCCGACCTGCGTGGTCACGCCCTCAGTGGACATCACCGGGGCCACGTCACAAACCGGGACCCTGACCGTGACCACGACTGCAACAACAACCGTGGGAGCCTATGTGATTACCGTGACCGGCAAGGATGCGGCGACGGGAAAGATCACCGGAACAACGCCGGTGAGCGTGACGGTGAACGGGCCACCGAGCTTTACGCTTACCAACAGTGGACCGCTCAGCATAGTGGTGGGAGCGACGACAGGCAACACGGTGACCGTTACGGTTACGCCGTCAAATGGATTTACCGGGACGGTGACCCTGATGTGCAACAGTACATCCGCGCCCGCGAATCCAACCAGTCCTGCCTCATGCGGCGAGGTTTCGCCGCAAGTTACAGGCGGGTCAGGGACCGATGGGATGACGATCGTGACAACGTCAGCGACCACCCCCGGGACTTACACGTTTACGGTCACAGGGACTTCGGGCAGCATTACGAAGACCACGCTTATAACCGTGACGGTAACGGCCGTGCCAACCTTTACGCTCAGCAATAACTCGCCCATTGCAATTGTGGCGGGCGCTACATCCAGCAATACAGCCGCCATCACGGTTACGCCAAGCAATGGGTTTGCGGGGACGGTGGATTTGACCTGCATGGTCACGACCGCCCCGAATGGCGCAACCAGTCCGGCAACGTGCAGCCTGGCTTCACAAACGGTCGCCTCCGGGTCGGGGACGGACGTGCTGACGGTGGCCACAACGTCGACGACAACCGATGGGGCCTACGCGATCACGGTGACCGGGACTTCCGGCACGATTACCGCGATAACCACGGTGAACGTGGGCGTGACTTCATTCGCCCTGACCAACAGCGGCCCCATTACCGTGGCGCCCGGCGCGACTACCGGCAATACATCCACGATTACCGTGACGCCGACAAATAGCTTTAGCGATACGGTTGCTTTGAAATGCAGCGTGACCTCCAGTCCCACGGGCGCCACGGATCTCCCGACGTGCAGCCTCGCTTCGCCTTCGGTTGCAGGAGGGACCGGGACGGATGTGCTGACTGTAAACACCACGGCGGCCACCTCCTCACGGAACGAAACGAAGAAGCTGTTCTGGCCATCGGCGGGCGGGGCTACGCTGGCGCTGCTTCTGTTCTTCGTGCCCAAGCGGCGGCGTAACTGGCTCGCGATGCTGGGACTCCTCGTTGTGTTTGTTTCGCTCGGCGCCATTGGTTGCGGCGGCGGCGGCGGAGGAGGAGGAGGCGGTGGTGGGAATCCCGGTACCACTGCAGGAACCTATACGGTTACGGTGACAGGCACAGCGGCTGGCGCCACGCAAACCACCGCTGTCACCCTGACCGTGAACTAAATCGGCGGTAAGAAGCGCCGCACGTTGGCCCTTCCTTCGGGAAGGGCCAACGTGTTTTTTGACAGATTTCAAACGACCCGGGTGATACCGTAATGGCTTGAACGCTTTGCGAGACGGGTTCAGGGAGGGGTTGGATGGCAATTCAGGCACTGACTCCGATGCTGCGCACCTGGGACATGGACGCGACCGTCAAGTTCTATACCGAGGTTCTTGGCTTTGTGTGCGAGAGCCGGATGGAGGGTTGGGCCCTGGTGAAGCGCGACGGCGTGGGCCTGATCTTCACCGCGCCGAATGACCAGGCAGGGGATCGTGAGCCGGCATTCACAGGGTCGCTCTACTTCAGTACGGACCCTGTGGATGAGCTGTGGCTGGCAGTCAAGGACAAGGCGCGCGTTTGCTATCCAATCGAGACCTTTGCCTATAACATGCGCGAGTTCGGCGTGTACGACAACAACGGCTACCTGCTCCAGTTCGGGCAGCCGGTGAGCGGTCAAAAGTAGCGAAGGGCTCTTGCGCGTCGGAGTTTGCGCAACGACAAAAAAGCGGTAGAGGGAAGACTCTCT
>Ga0302319_10010613_pt1 | contig 17546 bp, 18 predicted proteins | sample Bog_T0_2_FD_203319 | JGI IMG/M metagenome (GOLD analysis project Ga0302319, IMG submission 203319) | Peat permafrost microbial communities from Stordalen Mire near Abisko, Sweden - Bog_T0_2 | ecosystem: Environmental > Terrestrial > Soil > Wetlands > Peat | place: Sweden: Abisko, Stordalen Mire...
ATCCCTTCCACCTTCTCCGCCGTCTCGATGAATTCGATCTTGACCGGCAACCGCGTCGCCAAATCCACCAGACGATCCGTGTGCAGATGATGGTCCGCGCCAAATCCGGCGATGCCACGCGTCACCGTCGCCCCTGACACACCACGGAAAAAGAGAAAATCCAGAATGGCGGCATACGCCGAGCTCCCGTGGTACTGCTGGTCTTCCGCCACGTAAATGCCTACCTTCTTACCCGGTCCCGCTGTGAGCATGTTTCCCTCCTGCAATCAGAGCCTTCATGCGATTGCCCGTCCTGCTATCATGCCTCCCCATACTGCAACCAACCCGAAAACTACGCTTGTTGCCACATAGAGAAGCCCTATCCCCACCTGCCCATCCTGAATCGTTCGCAGCGTTTCAAACTCAAAGCTGGAGAACGTGGTGTAACCTCCGATGAAGCCAATCGGGATCAAGTACCGCCAGTTGGCGCTCCAATGAGTTCTTGCCGTCAGCAAAGCAAAGACCAGGCCAATCAGAAACGAACCAGTGATATTAATCACGAACGTTCCATAGGGAAAACGAGTCCCCATTTTGCTGCCTATATAACTGCCCAGCCAGAAGCGCAGAATCGACCCCAGTCCGCCTCCAATGCCGACCATCACGTATTTCAGCAAGTCGCCTTCCTTTCCCCTTCATCTACGGCCACCCGCACATGCCACGAAGCGAGGGTGCTTCCCCGAATTCCTAGCAACCATATTACTTCTGCGGATCCTTGCCGGTACCATGACTCCGCGACAAACAATCCGCTTGTCAGGAGTCATCAGCTGTTCCGGCTTAGGCATTGGGACAGCGGTTGGCGGTGAACTCCTTCACCGTGGTGAACAACTCAAGTACAGCATAAAAGATACCTGTCCAAGGGCCGGTGTGTCCAAAGTAACTTGGGAGGTTTGGGAGTGATCCTTATTCTGGAGTCTGGAAGACCGCGTCCGGCGTGGGGCTGGGCGAATACCTCACTGGAGGACTATGTCTCCGCTCGTCCAACGACCGCGAGTGCAAAAAGCGGGCAGCGCCGGCCCGGAGCAGCACTGGGGCATGCTGGTTTTTGAAAGTTTGTCGGCTGGAGTGATGACGTTGCTGGTGTTGATGATGGCGATAATGGTGCTCGTGGGAGTCTACGTGATCATCGTTTGGCCGCTCACTTCCTGGGACCTCACGCAGACCGGTCTGGAAAAATATTCGTCCTGGGCGAATACAGCCCTATGGTCGGTGTTCGCCGGCGGGTCGCTGGCAGGATTCTGGTGTTTCAGCGGAGCGGCATTCAAGGAGAAGAAGAAGGGAAAGCGAAGTTCGCGCCGCGCTTAAGCTCCCTTCCGATCCAATCAGCCGCTCGTCCCCATCTGCCCTCGAAGACGAAGTCTTTGAGCAGTTTTCTTTTCCGCGGGCTCAGTTCCCTTTGGCGTAGCTTGTCGGATAGGCTCTCTGGACTGCCGGGGTATCCGATGGCGGCAATCGCGACAGGTTCATGATCCAGAGGGATCGAGAACTCGTGCCGAGCCTTTTCCATATCGAAGCCAGCCATCTGGTGCACCACTAATCCGGACACACTCGCCTGGAACGTGAGGCCCGCCATCGCCTGGCCCACGTCATGCAATGCGTGCCGGTTGACTTTTCCATTCGACTCGAACGTCAATCCTGCTATCGACAAGATCAGCATCGGTGCGTGCCGCGCCCACTCGACGTTGAATTCCATCAGACAGCCCAGCAGGCGCTCGAAGTCAGGCTTGTTTCGCTGCGTGGTTACGATGAAACTCCACGGCTGTTGGTTCATGCAGGAAGGCGCCCACCGCGCTGCTTCCAGCAAACTCCCTAACACTTCCGGCTCAACCGCTCTTGAGGAGAACGCCCTGAGGCTGCGCCGCTGTGTGAGCAATGGATGAATCGGATATTCGCACGCCGGATTCTCCTCCGGGGAGGCCGTCGGAATAGCATTGTTCGCCATCAACTCTCCTCGTTTACACAGATCCGTTCACCACGGATCTCTTAATGCTGACCGGCGCTGCAGCACCCGCCCCAGGATGCGCTCCTCGAGTGCCGCAAACCGTGCGCTGCCACGCGTGCGTGGCCGCGGCAAATGCATAACTTCGTCCAGCGCTACCCGGCCCTCCTCAATCAAAACCACGCGGTCTGCCAGAGTGATCGCCTCGGCTACGTCGTGAGTCACCAGCAAAGCGGTAAAGCCACGGCTCCGCCACACGTCCTCGATTAACTCCTGCATCTCAATGCGCGTGAGCGCATCCAGCGAGCCTAGCGGCTCGTCGAGAAGCAGTAAATTAGGGTCATGCACCAACGCTCGCGCCAACGCCACCCTCTGACGTTGTCCACCCGAAAGCGTTGCCGGCCAATCATGGGCGCGGTCTGCAAGACCCACCTGGGTCAGAACTCTTCCCGCCTGAGGAATCAGTGAAGGCTCCAGGCCGAGCATCACGTTTGGCAGAATCCTCTTCCACGGCAGCAGGCGAGAGTCCTGGAACATGACGCGGACGTCCGGCTTGCCGCTGGAGGTCGCCGCTCTGCCGAAAGTGATTCTTCCGGTTTGCGGCACCTCCAACCCCGCGATTGACCGCAGCAGCGTGCTCTTGCCGCAGCCACTGCGGCCCACGATCGCGACAAACTCTCCGGCAGCAATCTCAAGACTAAGATGTTCCAGCACGGTGCGTCCGCCGTAAGCAATGCTGACGTCTTTCACTTCGACTGCTACACCGCGTGAACCGCGCGCTTCTTCGGTCAGCACTTGTTTCGAGTTGAGGCTGATTTGCAAGCTGATCCTCTAATGCGCTGCTTGATATGCCGGATTCCAGCGCAGCCAGTACCGTTCCAAGCCCTTCGCCAGAAGATCGGCGAGCTTGCCCAGGAGCGCATACATCAGAACTCCCACCAACATCACATCCGTCTGCATAAACTCGCGCGCATTCATGGTCATGTACCCGATACCGGAGCGCGCTGAAATGGTCTCGGCAACAATCAGGATCACCCACATAAATCCCAGGGAGAAGCGCACCCCAACCAGAATCGAAGGCAGCGCGCCAGGAAGAATGATTTCTCGATACAGCGGCCAGCCTGACAACCCGTAGCTCTTCCCCATCTCGAGCAGTCCTCGGTCCACCGATCGAATGCCGTGGTAGGTGTTGATGTAAATGGGGAAAAACACACCCAGAGACACCAGGAAAAGCTTGGCCGTCTCGTCGATGCCGAACCACAAAATCACCAGTGGAATGAGAGCCAGCGGAGGAATGTTGCGCACCATTTGAAGAGTGGTGTCGAGCAACGTCTCGGCCCAGCGCAGAGAGCCGGTAAGTAATCCCAGCGCGAGGCCGAGTCCGCCCCCCACCGCGAATCCTGACAACGCGCGCAAAGTACTGACCCGCACGTGCGTCCACAATTCTCCGGAGGCGCTCAACGTGACGAACGCACTCAACACATCGCGCGGCGCCGGCAAAATCCGGTGGGACAGGACTCCCGCCGAGGACGCCCATTGCCAGGCGAGCAACAAAGCAATGGGCACGACCCAGGCCAACCCCTCCCTAACAATCGTGCGAGGGCGAAGCTGAGACTGCTTAGCGGAATTGGGCTGACTCTGGGACATGGTTCCTCGGTTCAGCGCTGGGCCTGCGATTGGGTTGCGGGTTGGGCTCCGCGTAATGTCCCTTGCAACGTCGCATCGCGGATATTAATTCGCTTGGGGATCAGCTTCAGGTCATAGAACGCATCAGCGATCTTCTGTTGCTCCGCCAGGACAGAATCGCTGACCGGTTTTACGCCGTAACCGCCGCGCTCGAGGGCCAGTTCGAGCGTTGGCTCATCCAAACCAATCTGCGGCTGCAGCGCTATCGCGGCTTCTTTGGGCTTCGTCTTCGCCCATTCATCGACGCTTGCCACTTCCTCCAGAATGATCGCAATCACGTCGGAACGCTTCTGCGCATAGGGTCGCGCCGCGAGAAAGAACTGGTGATTGCTCACCACGCCCTTGCCATCGGCAAGAATGCGGCTACCGGTTTGCCTTTCGGCCGCGGCCAGAAAGGGCTCCCAGATTGCCCAGGCGTCCACACTGCCGCGCTCAAAGGCGGCTCGTGCATCGGCCGGCGTCAGGAAAACAGTATCTACATCCCTGTATTGCACTCCCGCCTGCTCCAGTAGCTTGACCAGCAGATAGTGAACATTCGAGCCCTTGTTGAGCGCGACCTTCTTGCCCTTGAGTTCGGCCACGCTCTTGATCGGCGAATTCTTGGGAACGAGAATGGCTTCCGCGGCGGGCGCCGGTGGTTCATTCCCTACGTAGACCAGATCGGCGCCGGCGGCCTGCGCGAAGATGGGTGGCGCCTCGCCCACGGTACCGAAGTCGATGCTGCCCACGTTCAAACCCTCCAGCAACTGCGGCCCGGCTGGAAACTCAGTCCACTGCACCTCGACATGCAGCAGTGCCAGTCGCTTCTCCAAACTCCCACGCGCCTTCAACAGCACCAGCGTGCCGTATTTCTGGTATCCAATGCGCACGACGTTATCCAAGTGCGTCTGAGCCAGCACCATCGGTGCTGCGGCCAGCAGGATCAGCGTAGCGATCAGCAGCACTTTTCGGACTCGTGTGGCTCTGAAATTACTCATATATTTTGGCCCCAGGTGAACATCGCTTTTCTCAACTTTGATCTTCGATCTTCTGGATTCTCGGATCTTTCGGATCTCGCTCGCTGCCTCATGAATAAAATGTTGGCTTCGGAAGCTGGTGGTTCAAAGCCCAGTCTCCCAGCTCACGAATCTTGTAGTCGACGGGATCATGCAATGTGTGGGTGCGCAGGTTGCGCCAGAAACGGTCGATCCGCGCCGGCCCCGCGGCCGCACGCGCCCCCATCACTTCGAACATCCGGCTGGTGATCTCAAGCCCCACCTTGGTCGTCATCACCTTGGAGGCGGCTACGTCCAACGCGCACTTGCCACGCTGATTTTCAGTGATTGCATCTCCGCTTTCCCATCCCCGCTGCAAAGACTCTCCTGCAATATCCGTGAGCGCCTGAGCTGCCTGAAGGTTGACGAAGAAGCCCCCGTAATTTGCGAGAACGTAAGCATCCTCTGCCGCGGTCTTCACTCCGGAAGCGGCCCATGGCCGGGTTTGCGCCAGCGTGTAATTCCGTGCTTCCGCCAGCGCGCCCTCCGCGATTCCCAGAAAAATGTTGCTTAGAATAAGTTGTGCAATGCACGAACGCAGAGATGCCCGGATGCTGCCCAGCGGACCGGGCGATCTCAGGAACTCCTCCTGCCCGGCGGCAACTTCATGGAACTCCACCGTGCCGCTGTCGGTCTGCCGCTGCCCCATGCCGTCCCAATCCTCGTGAATACGGATTCCCGGGCGATCGGAAGGTATAGCGGCCACCATGAATTTCCCGTCCATCGAATGAATCGCGGACACGATCAGCATGTCGGAATCCAGCGCGCCGGAACAAAAACTCTTCCGTCCGTTGATGACGTATCCCACGCCGCGGCTAGGAGTGAGGCTGGTGCGCTGGTCGAGTGGATTCAGCGCATTGCCCCAAAACCACTTATTGCCCACAGTTTCCGAAAACAGCCGCTCGGTTTGCGCCGCAGATCCGTAGAGCGACACCGAAGCCAGCATCAGATGCTGAAAGCCGAACAGATGCGCGATGGAACTGTCCACCCGGGCAAAAATCCGTATGAGTTTCATCGTGTCCGGCCAATCCATCCCCCAGCCCCCCAAGCCTGCCGGAATAATCACGTTTAGCAGTCCGCTGGCGCGCAATAAATCCCTCTCGATCTTCGCCGTGCCCCCTTTCTTGTCACGTTCCACGGCGGTTTGCGCAAATTCTCTTGCCACTTGATCGGCAATCTCGAAGGCATGCTGCCGGGGCAGCGCATTGATAGCGATATCACTCAGCGCAGAAAACACAACCACCTCCAGTGTTATCCGGCACGGCCACTATGAGTGTCCGGCCCGCAGCCACTTGCTTCTCCAGCAGCACTTCTGTTGAATCGGTGTCGCTGCAGCAACACTTCCCTGCTTGCCTGTTCCGCTCCCATTCGCCGTAACCGTGTGAAAACAACAAATTCATGGACATAGGCACATCTATCTATTGGCACGACAATTGCCAAAGCTAAAGTGGCTCAGCCCTCCCCGGAAAGAGCGGATCTTATGGAAATATTCTGGTTCTTACCCACTCATGGCGACGGTCGTTACCTCGGCTCAGCCGAGCAGGCGCGAAGCGTCAACTATGCCTATTTGAAACAGGTCGCCCAAGCGGCCGATGAGCTTGGCTTTCAAGGCGTGCTGCTGCCCACCGGAAGGTCTTGTGAAGACGCCTGGGTAGTCGCCTCCACCCTGGTCCCGGTGACCACCAAGCTGAAATTCCTGGTAGCGATTCGCCCCGGCATCATTTCGCCCACTTCTGCCGCCCGCATGGCTGCGACGTTCGACCGGCTTTCCAACGGCCGGCTCCTCGTGAACGTTGTCACTGGCGGCGATCCGGACGAGGCCGTTGGCGACGGAGTTTTTCTCTCTCACGACGAGCGCTATGAAGTCACGGAAGAATTCCTCCAGATATGGCGCGAAGCCGTAGCAGGAAAAGCAATCTCCTTGAACGGAAAACATCTCCGGGTGGAAAACGCGAAGGTCTTGTACCCGGCCGTGCAGAAGCCGCATCCGCCACTGTATTTCGGAGGATCCTCCAAGGTCGCTTATGGTTTGGCTGCGCGCCAGGTCGATGTCTACCTGACTTGGGGAGAACCGCCAGCCCAGGTCGAAGAAAAAATCGCCACGGTTCGCCGCCTCGCTGCGGAACAGGGCCGCTCCCTCAAGTTCGGCATTCGCTTGCACGTCATCGTGCGAGAAACGGATCAGGAAGCCTGGACCGCCGCCAACGATCTGATTCGCTACGTGGACGACGAGACCGTCGCGAAAGCTCAGAAAGCATTTGCGCGATTCGATTCCGAAGGCCAGCGCCGCATGGCGCAGCTGCATAGTGGCAGCCGCGAGCAATTGCAAGTCAGCCCTAATCTCTGGGCGGGTGTGGGCCTGGTCCGCGGCGGCGCGGGAACCGCGCTGGTTGGCGATCCGGCAACCGTCGCCAAAAGAATGCAGGAGTATGTCGACCTCGGCATTGAAACCTTCATCTTGTCAGGCTACCCGCATCTTGAGGAAGCGTATCGGGTGGCCGATTTGTTGTTTCCCCATCTGCCGGTTCCAGCGCGATCGGCTAAGCCGTTTGGCAACATCACAGGTCCATTCGGAGAACTGGTCGCCAACGAATATCAGCCGCGCACGCCAGCGCCGACGCCCGCGACCGTGCAACAAAGTTAGTGGTGGAGCTCTCCGTTTTCTGTTGGGCCCACGAATCATCGCGTGGGCCCTTCCGTTCCAAAGGAGGGAAATTGAACCAGCAAAACAGGACATTTCTACCGCGATTAGTGGTTCTTGCCATAGTCGCCGCGCTTGCCACCGGCTGCAGCAGCAAATCTTCTACGAAACCCAAGACCATCAGGCTCGACTTCGCCTACTACAACCCGGTAAGCCTGGTTCTCAAAGACAAGAAGTTTCTGGAACAGGATCTCGCTGGGGATGGAATTTCCATCGAGTGGACGCAAAGCCTCGGAAGCAACAAGGCGCTGGAGCTGCTCAACAGCAAGAGCGTCGACTTCGGATCTACTGCGGGGGCTGCGGCTCTGATCGGAAAAGCCAACGGCAATCCCATCAAGGCCATCTATGTCTACTCACGTCCGGAGTGGACTGCGCTCGTAGTTCGCAAAGACTCTCCTATCACAAAGGTTGAGGATCTCAAGGGAAAGAAGGTGGCCGTGACCCGAGGCACGGATCCCCACATATTTCTCCTGCGCGCACTTCACGAGGCAGGATTGACCGAGAAGGACATTCAGACGGTGGTGCTGCAACATCCCGAGGGCAGAATTGCTCTGGAAAAAGGCGACGTCGACGCCTGGGCCGGACTCGACCCCATGATGGCGCAAACCGAGATTCAGTCCGGCTCCCGGCTGTTCTACCGGAACGTGAACTTCAATAGCTATGGCGTGCTCAATGTGCGCGAGGAGTTTGCCAGACAATATCCCGCCTACGTGGAACGCGTGTTGGCGGCCTATGAGAAGGCGCGCCTGTGGGCGATGCAGAACCCCGAGGAATTCCGCAAGCTTTTTGCCGCCGCCGCCAAGCTCGATGATCCTGTCGTCACCAAAGTCTTGCAGCGTAGCGACTTGAGCAGCCCCGTCATCGGAGACGAACAAAAGAAGGTCATCATCGCCAGCGGCGATGTCCTGAAACAAAATAATGTGATCAGCAGCAGCGCCGATGTGACAGCGACTGTGGACAATCTGGTTGATCCGCAGTACGTGCGAGATGTGGTCAACAAGAGCTTGGCCCAAAGATGAGTACGGCGGAACAGAATCGAAGGCTCGTCTGGAAGAGAGTCACAGAATCGCCGGCCAAGCCGACCAGCCCGAGCGGCAGATCGGCCGGAGGATCGATTAGCAGTCTGCGATCAATCCGTGTCCCCGACCAGCTTCTCGGCTGGATCATTCCGGTCAGCACCCTGGTTTTGTGGGAACTCCTCGCGCGCGCCGGCGTCCTGCCGCCGAACTGGCTGCCCGCCCCAACCGTGATTGCCCGAACCATCTACGAACTGGCCGTCGCCGGCGACTTGTGGAGGCACGTCGGAATAACCCTCGGTCGCGTCGCCCTGGGATTTCTACTGGGAGCCGCCGCAGGAACCATCCTGGGCGGCCTTACCGGCTATGCATCCTTAGCTCGCAAACTGCTCGATCCTCTATTGCAGTCTTTGCGAAGTGTTCCCTCCATCGCGTGGGTCCCTCTTTTTCTGCTATGGCTGGGCATTCAGGAGAGCTCGAAGATCGCCCTCATTTCGCTCGGCGCGTTCTTTCCCGTCTATCTGAATCTCTCCGTCGCCATGCGCCACGTTGATCCTAAATTGCTCGAAGTCGGCAGACTGTATCGCCTCACCAGTTTTCAGATGGTTCGCCGGCTCATCCTTCCCGCGGCTTTGCCCGAGTATATTGTCGGACTTCGCAGCGGACTCGGCCTGGCCTGGATGTTTGTCGTCGCCGCCGAACTCCTCGGAGCCAGCAGCGGCATCGGCTTTCTCATGGTCGATGGTCAGATGACCGGTCGTGCCGCCATCATCTTAGCCAGCGTGATTCTTTTCGCGGTGTTCGGCAAGGCCACCGATTGGATGATGAACGCGGTCGGCCGCAAACTGCTGGGTCACAGGGCGCGCTGATACGCAGCGCAATTCATCAGCAACGCCATGTGAGCAATTGATCAAGCTGATTTGGAACTACGAAAACACTATGCCGGACAGTTCACTTTTCCGAAGCGGCACGGTTGATGTTCAAATCGCACACAAGGCCTTCGCTGGCTCTCAGGGCAAGCTCTTGGCCCTTACAAATATCCTCTTGACCATCGATCCCGGGGAGTTTGTCTGCATCGTTGGCGGCAGTGGCTGCGGCAAGACAACCTTGTTGAGAATCATCGCCGGCCTGGAAACAGACTATGCAGGAGTTGTTGCTCTCGACGGAACGCCAATAACCGGTCCCGGTCTGGATCGCGGCGTGGTCTTTCAAGAGCACCGCCTTTTTTCCTGGCTCACCGTGCACGACAATGTCGCCTTTGGACTTTCCAGGTTGCCTCCCGCAGAGCGCGCCCTCAAAATCCGCCACTACATCAACTTGGTCGGCCTCAATGATTTCGAGTATGAATATCCTCATCAGCTCTCCGGAGGTATGTCGCAACGTGTAGCCATTGCCCGCGCCCTGGTGGGCAGCCCGGAGGTTCTGCTGCTGGACGAGCCCTTCGCCTCTCTGGACGCGCTCACTCGCATGCGCATGCAACAGGAAATCCTGCGCATCTGGGAAGCGGAGCGCACCACCGTGGTCTTAGTCACGCACGACATCGAGGAAGCCGTTTATCTCGCGGACCGCGTGGTCATCATGTCTACTCAACCGGGAACCATTAAGAAGATCCTGCCGGTCGGCCTGCCGCGCCCCCGCGACCGCGCCGATCGTGAGTTCGTCCGAATACGAAAATCGGTCCACGACGAATTCTTCGACCCCGGCACCATCGCACCGATGGTGCCAAACGGTTCTCGAAGCGTCTCATGATCGGGTTTGGAAATGGACGGCCTCACAGCTCGCGCAAAGCCCTAGGGATGCGTCCAGTTCAAGAATGCTGGCAATGCCGAAAGAGTGGCGCTTTAGCTCCCGTGGTCGCACTTCTTATGGGAGCCTCGCGGAAGTTTACAAACGAAGGAGTTGCTGGAGCAGTCTCAACCACAACCCTATCGCCCGTTAGGCAACTCGCCGTACTGCATGAGTCGCGCCCGCACGATGTTCCGGCTAATCCCTAACAATCGCGCCGTCTGCACTTGATTGCGGTGGCAGAATTCATAGGCCGCCCGCACCACGCTGCTTTCGATCTCGGCGTATAGATCGGGACGTCCATCTTCAAACAGCGCCATCAAAGCGTCGTGCAATCTCTTGTCCGCACTCGCTGAACTGCTGGTTGCGGGCCGCACTCGAAGCGAAGAAAGTCGCAAATCCTCCGGCCTGACAACATTCTCCCGGCACACCAGCAGAGCGTGATGAATCACATTTTCCAGCTCGCGAGTATTTCCCGGCCACGAGTGTCCGGTAACCAGAACGTCCACAGCCTCCGCGCTCAATTCCGGACCTTTCAGTCCCAACCGTTCGCCATAAATACCGAGAAAATGCTGCGCCAAGGGCACGATGTCGCCCGGCCGCTCCCGCAGCGGCAGGATGTGTAACGTCGCGACCTGCAGCCGGTAATAAAGATCTTCGCGAAAGCGGCCCGCAGCCACCGCTTCCTCCAGATTCACGTTGGTCGCAGCCACCACACGAACATCAATGGGAACGGGACTGCGCGAACCCAACCGGACCACCTGCCGCTCCTGCAACACGCGCAGCAGTTTCACCTGCATCGAGAAAGGAAGGTCTCCAATCTCATCCAGAAACAGGGTTCCTCCCCGCGCCGCCTCAAACCACCCGGCTCGAGCCACACTAGCTCCCGTGAACGAGCCCCGCTCGTGGCCGAACAGCTCACTCTCCACCAGGCTTTCCGAAAAGGCTCCGCAATTCAACGCCACAAACGGGCCGTCTGCCCGTGGGCTCAACTTATGCAGGTGCCGGGCAATCAACTCCTTGCCAGTACCCGTGTCGCCAGTCACCAGCACATTCGCAGCGCTGGGGCCGATCAGATGAATTCTTTCCAGCAACGCCTTGGACTTGAGATCTTCAAACACCAAGGCGGTTGCCCGTAAGGGAAAAGACGCAGGGGGAGGGACGGGAAAACGGAGAATCGGCTTCGAAACCGGCGACAATGACATCGGAAGGAGCCCCACAACTCCATTAATCTACTAATTAGATAGACATGATAGTATCGTCGGGTTCAGCTGTCAAACCCTTTCGCCGCTTGGGGATTGCCCCAGTCTTCACCAATTGAGCAGCCCTTATACCCCTTCAAGTTTTCAGGGCTTGCACCAAAATGTTATGATGTCTCAGCAAGCGCGCCTTCGGCGCGCTTCAAACACTCCTCAGTAGCTCAATGGCAGAGCATTCGGCTGTTAACCGAAGGGTTGTAGGTTCGAGTCCTACCTGAGGAGCCATTTCTTTTGTAAGCCCATGACTCCGCAAGGCTACGACGTTCCTTTCTAATGTTCTTTCTAATGTTTCGCCCCAATTCTCCCAAATCTCAGTATTAGAAGGGAGAGGTCGATGCGATTGAACAGAAGAGTGAGCATTTGGAAACACGTGCGTCTCGCTGGTGGGAAGTGGCGAACCGGCGGGCATCTTCGGGGCGATGTTATTTACTTTCCAGGTCAGGCTGATTCCGTGAAAAGGAAGTCCATCTGGACGTTGATCCTGGTCTCTTGCGCAGCGAGTCTCGCACCTGCGCAGGACTTGTCTGCCCGTAGCAGCCCTAAGAAGAACGCTACTCCTGCGACCTCTCGTTCGAGTCTAGTCAACCAATCGGGGCCGACTGCGCCGGGCCGGTTCCGGGGATGGCGGCATACTCCGCCAGGCGCTCTCCGGCGCCAAGTGAGCAGAGCGCACCCCGTCGCTCCGACGGGACCTGTCGCCGTGAGCCGACGAGAGAGTTCATCCTCCAACCAGACCACCACGCCTCCTTTTAACGGATTCGCTTTTCGTCCCGACTTACCCGCGGGACAGATACCGACGGCCGTTGCGGCAGCTGATTTCAATGGCGACGGAAAACTCGATTGGGCCGTCTCCAACGGGCAGGACAATACGATTTGGATCTACCTCGGCAACGGCGACGGCACGTCCGCTCTGCCGACGATTCTACCCATCACCGGGGTGAGCCCGACCTGGGTGATCCAAACTGACTTGAACGGCGACGGCAAGCCGGACCTAGTGGTTGCCGAAGTCGACAGCTTGACGGTCGGCGTATTCCTTGGAAACGGCGACGGAACGTTTAAGGCTGAAGTTGAGTACAGCGTGCCAGCTCCTCCCTTGTATCTAGTTGCCGACGATTTCACGGGAGACGGCAAGGTAGACATTGCGGTCGGAATGATCGGCTCCACGGCGAGCGGGCCGGTAGCTGTGCTGCCCGGCGACGGCCACGGCCATCTGGGAGCAGCCCTATACACGCCAGACCCTATCCCTCGACGGGTTACTGGCTGACTCCGGCAAGTTTGAGGGGGAATGGGGAATTGGACCTGATCGTGGTCGATCCGGACGATTTCGGGCCTCACGGTGGGGTGCAAGTCTATTTGAATAACGGCAACGGAACCTTCACTCCAGGGCAATTCGTTAGAGGAAACGAAGCCCCTATCGATTCTCCTCCCGGGCTTTTTGCAAGTGCCGCAGTAGGCGACCTGAATAGTGATGGCTGCAGCGACCTTGTGCTGACCGACACGTACGGACTGGCTTATGTTTTCTCTACGTAATCCGGGTCAGCGCGTGCATGAAGAGGAGCAAGGACAAGGGCAGCACCTGGACTCCGCACAGACCGAAGCAGCATTCTCGGCCCAACTGATCAGGCACAACATCCAGGTAGCGTTGCTCGCAGCGGCACTCGGCATGACGTTCGGCATCGGGACGGCGCTGCTCCTCTTCGAAAATGGCGTATTGCTCGGGGCCGTGGCGGTTCATTACACGCACCAGGGCTTCGGACTGTTCATGACGGCCTGGCTGTTGCCACACGGCGTGTTTGAGATTCCCTCGATCTTAATCGCCGGACAGGCGGGTTTTTACTTGGCGCGTCTGCTTTTGCGCCGGCGAGAGGACCGCAACGTTCGACAATCGATGCGGGAATGGCTGGTACTGGTCGCCGGGTTGGCAATGATGTTGGTGTGGGCTGGAGTCATGGAAGCATTTGTTTCTCAGCATCACGCACCCGTCCTTCCATACGGGTTCAAGGTTGCGGTTGCCGCAGCTGAACTCGTGCTGCTGACGATCTATCTACTAATGATCGGACGAAGAGAAATCGGCACGGAAGCGCGCTCCCGTGTTCCTTCGGAAAATAGATGACCGATACTCATTTAACCCGCGCGTCGACGGCGGCCGAACTGACCATTGCGACGCCCGAAGGCGTGTTATTCCGCTTGCCTTTGGCCGGACCCGCTTCCCGGCTTTACGCAATGCTGCTCGATACCGCGATCGTGTTGGGCATGGTTAACGGCGTCGGGCTGCTAGTCTACTGGATTTTCTCCAAAGCACCAGGTTTTGGATTCATGGTGATTACGCTCGCGGAGTTCGCGATCGGGTTCGCCTATAGCGCATTGTCGGAAGGCTTCTGGAACGGGCAGACGATTGGAAAACGCCTCTTCCATTTGCGTGTGATTGACCAGGATGGCCTTCCGCTACGGATGGAACAGGCGTGGGTGCGGAATCTGATGCGCGTTTTTGATGCGCTGCCATTCGCCTACCTGGTTGGAGGACTCTCCGTACTTAGCAGTCCCCTGATGCAGCGCTTCGGCGACCGCGTGGCTGGGACGGTCGTCGTACTCCAAACGCCACTGGCGGCGCCCGTGGAAGAATTCTGGATGCGGCAAAAGTACAACTCCTTCATGGATTATCCTGCAATCGCGATGAAGCTTCGCCGAGCCGCGACACCGGAACTCGCAACTCTGATTCAAGATGCACTGCGCCGCCGTAACGAACTAGCGGCCTACGCGCGGCGAGAAATCTATCGCGAGCTGGCCACGTATTTGCAGAGCGAAATCTCTCCGTTTCCCGACGAATTGGTTGAAAAGCTTAGCGATGAACAGTATTTGATTAACGCGTCTGGCATTGTATTCGGAGAGCAACGCCCATCGCGAGTTCGGGGTTGACAATTTACGCTTGAAAAGCCATTGGTCGGGTTATGGGACTGAGTGGGCGCTTTGCGAGAGGAATGCACGCTTGGCCGTATGCCGGCTAAACGGAAGTTATGCTGGGGCGCACTTTAACGGACAGCGGGCCAGAAGTCTTAGTGCTGTATCTGAAGCGCCCCCCAGCGAGGAACTGGGAGTTGAGACGCTGTGGAGGGGCGCTTCAGATACAGCGACTTGAGGGAAGCCGCCCCTGGAGACTATGGGATTTGTTTCTTGATAAGGCGGTCGCTGTCGTTTGCGGTGTGGGTCTTGCTGTCGGTGCGCTTCCGTTTCAGTTGCTGGTGGCAGAGAGAATTGTCGTAGGGCGGCACGTCGCAGAGTCTGGAGTGCACCACCAAACTGCGTTCTGAGGAATCGGAGACAGAGAACCAGTGTGCGCGCCGAAGCACGAGCGAGATTCGAGGCTGGAGATGCGGATTCATGCGGCGCACCGGCGGAGAGGAGGCGGAGATCGGAGGAGGAGTTGCGCGGCGGAGAGGCGCTCGACAACTTGCATGGTCCCGCCGCAAAGCGGACATCGCCACAGCGAGTGAATGGGCAGTGCGGACGACGCGGCGCCTGCTGCTGGCGGATCGGATGGCTGGAGCAACCGGAAACAGAGTGGAAGAAACTCCGCTCGCCGTCGGTTAGCAAGAAATCCGAAGTTGCGGATGCGCATGAAGCCGCGCGGCAACAGGTGCAGCAGGAAGCGGCGCAAGAACTCTTCGACCGGCAGGATCATGAGCCGTTTCTTGTTGCCGTGAGCGGAGTCGCGCCAGCGAAAGGATACGTTGCCCTCGGAGAGAGCAACCAACCTGCTGTTGGAAATGGCGACGCGATGAGTATAAGCGCCGAGATAGCGCAGCACGTGTTCTGGCCCGCCGAAAGGGCGCTTGGAGTAGACGACCCAGTCGTGACGGAACAGTACCCGCAGCCATGCGGCGAAGGCGCGCGGTTCCGCGAGCGGTAAGAGATGTCCGTGGAACTGGAGTGTGCCGGCGTGAAAGGCGGTCTTGAGTCCGGCGACAAACTTGCCGCGGAAGACACGACTGAGCACTTTGACGGGAAGGAAGAAGGATCGGCGTGTGGAGATCCAGTGGGAGTGGTCCAGAGCGAGACCGCCGGCGGCCAGCACGCAGTGGACATGGGGATGATGTTGCAGTCGCTGGTCCCAGGTATGGAGCACGCTGAAGAAGCCGATCTCGGCTCCAAGGTGGCGTGGATCGCGGGCGATCTCCAGCAGAGTTGCAGCGCTGGCGTGAAACAGCAGGTTATAGATCAGCCGTTTATTCTGCAAGGCGAGCGGAGCCAGTTCCCGCGGCATGGTGAAGACGACGTGCACGTAACTGGTGGGAAGCAACTCCCGCTCCCGCGCCTGGAGCCAGCGCAGGCGAGCGTTGCCCTGACACTTGGGGCAGTGCCGGTTTCTGCACGAGTTGTAAGAGATGGCAGTATGTCCGCAGTCCGCGCACTGATCGCGATGTCCACCCAGCGCTGCGGTTCGGCAGCGGGTGATGGCCAGCAACACTTTTTCGTGTTGTCCGTTGATCCACTTGTGACTGCGCTCAACGAAGGACTGCCCGGCACAGCGAACGATGTCGGCCACCTCCAGAGGAGGCCGGTTCATGCGCTCTGTGTGGGCTCTCTTTCTCCTCGGATGGGGAGCGCATCCAGCGGACTGCCGGTGGCGCTGAGATGCCGCCGGGACAGATGCAGATAGATTGTCGTCTCTTCAAGGTCGCGATGTCCCAGCAGCATCTGAATGGTGCGCAGGTCGGCGCCAGCTTCGAGCAGGTGCGTAGCAAAGCAGTGGCGCAGAGTGTGGGGATGAATGTGCTTGTGCTCAAGACCGGCGCGTTCGGCGGCCTGCTGACAGGCGTGCCAGAGAACCTTGGTCGAGATCGGATGACTCGCTGTATGCCATCGATTGCCGGGGAACAGCCAGTCGGTGGGCTTGCGCTTCAGCCCGCGCCAGTAGACGCGAAGGGCATCGAGCAGTTTGGGGCTGAGCATGACATCGCGGTCCTTGCGCCCCTTGCCTCCCCGGATATGAATGACCATCCGCTGGCTGTCGATATCGCTGATCTTCAGGTGCGCCACTTCAGCGCGACGTGCGCCTGTCGCATACAGCGTCATCAACAGGATGCGATGAAAGGGAAACTCGGCCGCGTCGATCAGACGCGCCACTTCTTCCTGGCTCAGCACCTGCGGCAGGTGCAAAACCTTCTTCGGATACGGTGTCTCGGCAACGCTCCAGCCGCGCTTCAACACCTGTACATAGAAGAAGCGTAAAGCGGCCAAGCGCTGGATTACGGTGTTGGGGGACAGCTTCCAGCGCGTGAACAACGCGGCCTGATACTCGCGAATGTGCTCGGGACCAAGCTGATCGGGCGAACGATGGAAGTGCCGACTGAAATGCTCGACCGTCTGGATGTAAATCTGGATGGTGGACTCGGCGTAGTTGCGGCGCCGTAGTTCTTCAAGCATGATCTGGCGTAGATGGGTCACAGAGAGTTCCTCCTCTGCGACAACAAACTAGCTCAGATCACCTCGACCGTCGGCTCCGCAACACGCGAATGCGTCCGCCGCATAGCGGCTTAGTTCAAGTCGGATTCGAGGAAATCGCGATTGGTCTCCTCTAAGCTCGTTTCTGGATATCTTCTGGTTAGCCGACCAAACGGGGAGTCAGGTTGGCTTGGAGGCGGGGGTTGGGAGAGGCTTGCTTGATGGAACTCAGCTCGTTAGCTGGCCACTCTTGAAAGGCGTCAAGTGCTCGCCTTCGCTCTAAGAGGTGCTTTGGATGGAGGGTGTTTATATCAGCATCTTGCTCTGCTGGCGGCGGCCAGGATGGTTGGGGTCGGTGAATTCGAGCAGTTCGATGAGCGCGCCGTTTTCGACTATGAACGCGACGCGGACGCCGTCGGATGGGCTGTTGGGAGGAATCAGGATTTCGCGGCCAGCAAGCTCGGAGGCGAGATCAGCCACTTCAAACGCGACGTGCGGAACTTGCCGGACGAGACCAGGGACCGCCGCGTCCGCTTCGAAACGCATCCACTCCACGCCAAATTCGCTTTTCTCGTGGCTGACGACAAAGAGTTTCAGGTGTTTCAAGTGGGTCTCGCCAGGCTTCGCTTCAGTAGTGGGAATTCCGAT
>Ga0302319_10010614_pt1 | contig 17546 bp, 14 predicted proteins | sample Bog_T0_2_FD_203319 | JGI IMG/M metagenome (GOLD analysis project Ga0302319, IMG submission 203319) | Peat permafrost microbial communities from Stordalen Mire near Abisko, Sweden - Bog_T0_2 | ecosystem: Environmental > Terrestrial > Soil > Wetlands > Peat | place: Sweden: Abisko, Stordalen Mire...
TAATCAACGGTTCTGATTTCACAGTAAGTACACTGGTGATGAATGGGAGTCAGGTGTTTATAACAAACCAACTGCCAACAAGTTCATACAGTGGGGCGACTGTTTCCAGTAGCGTTCCACCACCAGGAGACACTACACAATCCTTATACTATGACAGCGGTTGGTTTCCTGTTACACATGGGCAAATTTATACTTTAACACATAATCTTAATTCTATTAACCTGATGGTACAGATATGGTTTGCTACAGACTCCAAAGGTTCAAATATGCAAGGGGTTCAAAGCCAGGTGCATGTTAATAAATCAGATTACGGAGCTGTTATACAGAATGTTTCATCTACAACTATTAGTATTAGTACTTCAAATGGATATGTTGCAAACGATAATAACTGGCCTGGCATTTCGCAATATTCAAGTGGGTATTACAGGGTTTTAATCAGAGTGCTTTATTAAATTCTCATATATTTGAAAATAATTATTTGCATTTGCAAGAAACAAGTGCTATATTTTGTGTAGGATTAGTTGCAATTGCAAACAAATGAAAGGTGGGGTATGAGAACGCTAAAAGGTTCTAAGGAAGAGTTTAAAAAGGTAGGGGTGGAGATTGGCAAGGGTAAATACCATGAGGAAATGGTTTATGGCATTGGGCTTGTGTATATCTCCATGATCAATATTATTGATACTTACCTAAAGGATCATGATATAACGCCTACAGATATGAACATATTGATGTTAGTCAAGCATCAAGGTGGCTCTCATGGAATTTCACAGGTGGATTTAGGGCAGAAGTTAATGGTGACGGCTCACAATATGACAAGGGCCATCCAGCGCTTAGAACGCAAAGGATATTTGAAGAGAATTACCAATAAAAAAGATGCCAGGGTTAATCTGGTCAGCATTACAATCAAAGGGGCTCAATTATTAGACCAAATCTGGCCAGGGTATGACAAAAAATTGCATGATTTGGCCGATCATATCTCTGTGGAGGAGCAAAAGGTTTTAACTGGTCTCTTGCAGAAATGGCTCAATCAAAGGAGAGCATAAATGGAACCCCGCACATGCCGATCAGCATCCTTTAAAGCATTGGTCACGACCCAATTCTTGGGCGCTTTTAGTGATAATCTTTTTAAAATCATTGTTTCGTTTTATGCGATACAGGTTTTGTTAAGCGCTGGGGAAGTAGCTCGCTTTGTCAGCATCATCGGTATTCTTTTTATCCTACCTTTTGTAGTGTTTTCACCTTTTGGTGGTTATTTAGCGGATCGTTTTTATAAGCGTAATGTGATTGTGGTGATGTTTGGGGCCAAGGTCGTGATGGCCGCAATCGCCTGCTGGGCTTTATTTCTAGGTAATCTTTGGTTCTTAAGCGGAATTTTGTTTTTGTTTGAAGTGGGCAGTGCTTTGTTTGGACCTTCTAGATCAGGACTCTTGGCGGAGATGTTAAATGAGGATGAATTATCCAATGGCAATGGCTTCATGCAGATGGCAGGTTTTGTCGGAATTATTTTAGGAACAGCCTTAGGGGGCATATTATTTAATACCTTTCATCATCAATTATATATGGTGGGCGTATTGATGACGGTTTTGATGGTGATAGGTTTTCTGGTCAGTAATTTAATTAAGCTTGAAACGGGTCAGAAGGTTTTTGTTGAAAAGAATATTTATGGAGAATTTGGTCTTGCCTTGAAGGGGATTTATCAAGATCAGGGATTATTTTTGACGATGATGGCCCTGGCCTTTTTTAATTTTATCGGATCGATTTTTCAGATGAATATATTAGTCTGGGGGCCGCATGTTTTACATGCAGGGCAAGTTCAAATTAGCGGATTGTTATTAGCGGTTTCATTAGGGATTGCATTAGGCAGTGTCTTGGCTGGGTTGGCTTCTGAAGGCAAGGTTGAGTTGGGACTTGTTCCTCTTGGTGCTTTGGGTATTGCTGTGATGACCTTGTTTTTGGGACTTAGCAGCAATTTTGTGGTGGTTTTATGTTTTTTATTCATCCTGGGTTTATGCGGAGGTGTATACACCGTACCACTCAATGCTTTCTTTCAGCAATATTCTCCTAAAGAATATCGAGGGATGTATTTATCAGTGCTTGGCATTGTCACAGCCACAGGTTCTCTTTTGGCCGGTGGATTCATGTGGTTAGTCGGTGGGCAATGGGGCATCGCTTCCAATCATATTTTCTTAATCAGTTCTGCATTAGCCTTGATCGCTACGGCATTTATTTTAATCAAGCTTCCTATTGCTTTTATCAGGCTGCTTAATTGGTTGCTGGTGCATATTGTTTACAAATTAAAGGTGGTAGGGTCTGAGCATGTTCCTGAGCAAGGGGGAGCCTTATTAATTTCTAATCACATTTCTTATCTGGATGCGGTTTTAATTGCGGCGGTTTTAAAAAGGCCTGTGCGCTTTATCATGCATCGCAAGATCTTTAATGTACCGTTCATTCATTTTATTTGCCGTATTGCCCGGGTGATTCCTATTGATAATCAAGAAGGTCCTAAATCTATTGTTCATGCTTTAGCCCAAGCCCGAGAAGCTATTCAAAAGGGAGAATTGGTTTGTATTTTTCCTGAAGGGGAGTTAACCCGAACAGGCAATATGTTGCCATTTAATAAAGGCTTTGAGCATATCATGAAGCATGCCGATGCCCCGATCGTCCCGATTTATTTGGATAATATTTGGCCCAGCATTTTTAGTTTTTCTGAAGGTAAGTTCTTCTGGAAATTTCCCAAACTTACTTTATATCCGGTTTCTATTGTTTTTGGAAAACTCATGAGTCCCAACTCAAAAGCTTATGAAGTCAGGCAAACGGTTCAAGAACTGGGTGCTGAAGCTAATATTTTACGGGGTGCCTGGCGAAAGAAACTCCACCTGGCTTTTATTGATGAGGTCAAAAGGCATCCTTTTAAATTTTGCATGGCAGATTCACTGGGGGCACAATTCACCTACCCTAAGGCTTTTGCTGCAGCTGTTGCGATGTCTAAAGTTTTGTTCCCATCCGAGCGTCGTCCTATGGAAACAAATGAAATGATTGGCGTTATCATGCCATCATCGTGCATGGCAGCAATTTCTAATATTGCTATCGCCTTTGCAGGTAAAGTCCCGGTAAATTTGAATTTTACACTTTCAGCTGAAGCTTTTGATTCCTGCATCAAGCAGTGCCAAATGCAAACCATTATTACTTCCCGGGCATTCATCGAGAAAATAGGGATGTCTCCCAGGCCTGAAATGGTTTTTCTGGAAGACCTTAAGGCGAAGATCAACCCTGTTAAAGCCGTTATTTATTTTATAGCAGCCTTGGTGTTGCCTAAAGAATTATTGAGCTGGTTATTTGTGCGTGGGGATAAAATCAATGTGGATGATGTGGCGACTGTAATATTTTCCAGTGGTTCGACCGGAGAACCTAAGGGCGTTATGCTGACGCATGCTAATGTGTTTTCAAATATTGAAGGTGTTTATCAGGTATTTAAAATTAAACGCGAGGATGTGGTGGTGGCTGCGTTGCCATTCTTCCATTCATTTGGGTTTACGGCAACCATGTGTTTCCCCATCGGAACAGCCGTTGGCGTTGTTTATCATACCAATCCTTTGGATGCCGGCATTATCGGGAAACTCGTGGAAAAATATAAGGGCACCATTCTCATGGGAACGCCAACCTTCCTTTCAGCCTATGTGAAAAAATGCTCCAAGGAACAGTTTGCGACCGTGCGTTTAGCGGTGGTGGGTGCTGAGAAATTAAAGGAACCCCTGGCGAATGCTTTTATGGAAAAATTTGGGGTACTGCCTTTTGAAGGGTATGGGGCCACGGAATTATCTCCTTTGGTGACGGTCGGTTTTCCAGACAATGTCCTGGAAGAGACGATGGAGCGGCAAATAGGGCATAAGTTCGGTAAAGTAGGGCATCCTATTCCTGGTGTTGCGGCTAAAGTCGTTGATCCGGACACCTTTGAAACCAAGGCTGGCAATGAAGAAGGCCTGCTTTTGGTCAAGGGGGCCAATGTGATGAAAGGTTATTTGAATAATCCTTCTAAAACTGCGGAAGTGATTAAGGAAGGATGGTATATCACAGGCGATATTGCAACGATTGATGATGATGGATTTATCAAAATCACCGATCGTTTAAGCCGGTTTAGTAAGATCGGTGGTGAGATGGTTCCACATATCAAGGTTGAAGAGAATATTATGGAAGCCTTAGGAGCTACAGAGCCGGTGATTGCGGTCACGTCAGTCCCTGATGAAAAGAAAGGTGAGCGGTTAGTCGTGCTTCACACTGTTGATTTGGATGCCATAGCCATTAGTGAATCGCTGACGCGAAAAGGTATTCCTAATTTGTGGATACCTAAAAAAGAAGCTTATTTTAAGATTGATGCTTTACCGCTTTTGGGGACAGGCAAGATTGATCTTAAAAAAATAAAGAGTTTGGCGCAAGAGTTAGCGGCGGCAATTAAGGGAGAGGCTGATGCTTAACTTGACTTTACAAACAAAGGATAAAGAACGCATAGATGTCGTCCATCATGAGAGTGGTTTTAAGAAGGTCGTGATTTTGGCGCATGGATTCTTTAATGCCAAAGATGCGTATCTTTTTAAAGAGATAGCTCAGGCCTTGGCGCTTCATTACGATGTCATTGCGTTTGATTTTCGTGGACATGGGAAAAGTTCTGGGCTTTTTACATGGACTTCAAAAGAGTGTGCCGATTTGCAGGTGGTTGTTGCTTATGCCAAGAAAAGCGGATATGAATCAATTGGCTTGATGGGTTTTTCTTTAGGCGCAGCAATAAGTCTCATCGAAACAGCACAGAATCCAGATATTAAGACCTTGATTGCTGTTAGCGCGCCTTATGATTTCTGGAAAATAGAATATCATTTCTGGAAGCGGGGGATGTTGGATGATCTGATGTTGAATATGGGCTATAAAGCCCGTGGCAAAGGGGTGCGCCCTGGTCATCCATGGGAAGCGAAAATCGCACCCATTGATATTGTAGATCGTATTTCTCCTCGAGCTGTTTTATTTATTCACGGGGCAGAAGATTGGTTGATTAATCCCAGGCATAGTCAGGAATTATTCAGCAAAGCTAAAGAGCCCAAAAAAATCGTCATTCTTGAAAAGCTAGGGCATGCCGAGACGATGTTTGATCAAGAGCAGGAACAATTTATGAAGCCTTGTTTGGATTGGTTTAACGAACATTTATAAGGAGGCTGCTTATGAAATGGTTTTTAGGTGTTGTGGTGCAGGTATTCTTTGCGATATTCATGTATGTGATGGGCTCTATTTTCTTCGGTGCGGCATTGGTCCCAGGCCTGGTCCTATTTTTAAAAGTTTGGCACGTAACTTCAGCCACACCTTTAGGATTGCGACTCTTTTACATTGGAACGACGCTTTCCTTAGGGTATTTTATTTTTGGCCTGGTGCTTATAATTTTGGTAGGCCTTTTTCGAACAATTCTTCAATTGAAGCTAAAAGAAGGAACTCATCCCTTAAATTCTCCGGAAGCCATGAAGTGGGCATTTATTAGTTCTTTGTTTTTGATGCCACTCTTTTAGAGATTGGTGACAATACAGTGATTGGCGGAGGCGCCATCATCAATTGCCACATCATTGAGCGCAATTCTTTAAAGCTTAAGAAAGTTAAGATCGGAAGTAATGTGCTTTTGGGATCACATTGCACAGTGATGCCTGGTTGTGAAATAGGGGATCATGCCATTATTTCCGCGGGCACCATTGTTCCTAAGAATACAATTGTTTTGCCAAGAACCGTGTACGCAGGACGAGAACGCGAGGCCGAGAGAAAGTAAGGGAAAGGTCTATGTCAGAAATATTCTTTCAATATGTCCCATTGGTCTGGTTGTTGCTTAACATTTTTGTTATTAAAGAGAGACCAATCAAGAAATTCCTAGTCAGGTGGCTCGTGATAGTCCTGATTTGTTTTGAAATAGGAATGATCTTGGTTTATCAAAATGGGCACATGATGGGAGGCAGATGGAGCTGGTGCGAAGGTTTTTATTATGGTTGGTTTCTGGTGGGACTTATCACCGTAATCCAAATATTTAAGAAGGGTCTCCTCTGGAGTCTTAACAAATTAGTTCCTTTGTCAAAATCACTTATTCGTATTGTTTATGTAAGAATTCTTTATTATGCCGTTTTATTTGTTTTCATTGTTCCGTTCTTTTTGGCGATGACCTCTGTGCATCGGTGCAAGGCGTCAAATGCCTTGAATCCAAGAGAAGCATTAGGGCTTGAATATGAAGATGTTTCTTGGAAGACTTCAGATGGTTTGAATATCAAAGGATGGTTTATACCGGCCAGCTCGGATAATGCTGTTTTGATTGCACATGGGTTGGGGGCTAATAAATCAAATTTTATAGGTACTGCTGCATTTTGGCATCATTTGGGATTTAATGTGCTAATTTTTGATTTTCGCGGGCATGGGGATAGTGATGGGCATACAGTTAGTTTTGGTTACCGTGAAAGATTGGATATCGTTGGTGGTTGGAAGTATTTAACTCAAATTAAGAAGTTTAGGGCTGATAAAATAGTTGGATATGGGGTGTCTTTTGGTGGGGCAGCCATGATTCATGCTGACAATCAAATACATGGGTTTCATCAGCTGATCATTGATTCATCCTTTGCTAGTCTTGATACCATGGCGCAACATATTATTGATGAAGAACCAATTGTCCCGTACTTTTTCAGGCAGCCATTTAAGGAAATTGCCCTCTTTTTTGTCCGTTTAGATCTTGGTTTCGATATTCGTGAGAAATCTCCAGAAAATGTAGTCTCTAATTTAACTGGGACTCCTATACTTTTTATCCACGGTAAAGGCGATCCTTTGATTCAGTGGACACAGTCAGAGCGTCTATTCGATCGAGCAGGAGAGCCAAAACAAATCATAATATTAAATACCCAAGGGCATTTCGGTACTTTTAACGATCCTAATTATCAGAAAATAATCACCTCATTTCTGGAGTCGGGAGAAAAGAATAAAATAATCAGTCTTTAATAAAGCGAGGATTGTATGGTTTTTTTAGGTATTTGGATTTTATCGATTATAGCTACGGCGTATATTGCGGATCAGAAAAAACGTAATGTGGGAGGGTATTGCGTCTTGGCAGTGTTCACGGGACCGATTGCAGTCATCATTGTTGCGATGCTAACGGAGAATTATATTCCATCTAGCAGTAGTTCATATCAAGTTAATAATCTTCAAGATGCAAAAGAACAGCTGCTGTCTCTTAAGCTTACTTTGGCAATTCAAGAAGAGAAGTTAAAAGAATTAGAGAATTTTATTAATAAATTATTTGATCAACCTGTAGAGGTTCCTGCTTCAAAGATAACAGCTCCATCTCCAGAGCCAGAATCAATCCTTGCTAAAGCTATTCCAATCTCGCAGGTTCAATTTCAAGAATCATCCCAACCTGTCAAGAATGAGGACATGGAACTAGATTTTGGGCGTAATTGGCTAAGTAAGATAGGTATCGTCGTACTAGCTTTGGGTGTGGCTTTTTTGATCAGTTATACTTTTAAATATTTTGGGCCATTTTTAAAGATTGCTTTTGGCTATTTGGTTGCTGGAAGTTTATTCTTTGCCGGAGTGAAATTAGAGACTCAAGAAAAGCTAACGAATTTTGGACGGGCCTTATTAGGCGGGGCATGGGCTATTATCTACTTTACGACGTATGCGATGTATCATTTTGAAGCATCCCAGATCATCCTTAGTCAGGGATTAGATTTGTTTTTATTATCTGTGGTCGTAATAGGGATGATGCTGCATACCTTAAAATATAAGTCCGAAGGGATGATGGCGATTACTCTTTTTGTAGCGTATTTAACCTCGACCATTGGACATATAACCAGTTTTACCATTATTAGTAATTTGATTCTGGCAGTCTTGGTTTTATTTTTTGTTTATAAATTCCAATGGGTCAAGATACTGTCATTCGGCATAATGATGACCTACGCTGTTCATTATTTTTGGGTCTTGCCCAACATTATGTCTTCAGTTCAGATGACTACTTTCTTAGGGATAACGCCGAGTAATTGCCATGATCTGATGAATTTAATTTTTTTAACGTCCTATTGGTTGATCTTCTTCGTTGGTGTTCATTTAATTGGTACAGATGATGATAATGGCAGAATGAGGACGCTGGCTTTAACCAATATCGGTAATATCGCATTGTATAGTGTGCTAGCCTACCCGTTGATTCTGAATATGTTCTATGATCAGCGGTTTATTATTTTTCTGGTAGATGGTTTGATTTACCTGGCCTTGGCCCTAACGATGAAAGGCTTAAATCGAGAAAAAATGTATCTGAGTGATATCGTGGCCGCTGTTTTTATGATCACGTTCTCGATATCCTTGAAATTTCTTCCTGATACAAGCTTGCTTTTGTGGCTCATTGAAATCCCTTTATTATTATTTATTGGCATTGAGTTCAAAGAGAAGGTGTTTAATTATTTTAGTTATGCTTTAAGTGTTTTTGTTGTGGTTCGAATTTTGACTCTTGAATTGTCCGAAGGTATGCAGGATGTTAATGTCTTTGGATATATTTGGCCCTGGTATGGGTTTATTTGCTTTTGGGCCAGCATATCAATGGCTGTTTGTTTTTGTTTAACTCAGAGTGCCAAACAAAACACAGATGCCAATGATATGGATCTGGCTTTTGACCAGGTGTTTTCTTTTGCTTCATGCTTTTATTTTTCTATTTGGTTATTATCCTTAATTCGTTCACCCTGGGTTGCATTTTCATTGTCCATGGAAGCTTGGGCATTTCTTGTTATAGGGATCTTATTGGAATTAAGACGCTTTAAGGCCTACGCTTATCTGGCTTTTATTAGTTCAGCGGTCATGTTTTTTTGTGAACAGATCGATGTTTCTCAAAATTATATTGCATGTTTGGATGTTTTATCTTTCTTCGGGGTTTATTATGCGGTGAAGTATTTTAAAGAATTTAAACCTTCTGATTTGTTCATTGAATATGAAGAAGAAACTGCATTTGTGGGTGGACTAATTATTCTGATTTTTGCTATTTTTAAATATGTTTTCTTCCAATGGATATCGTTAAGTTTGGGGATGGCTAGCGTTGCATTGATAATGATCGGTTTTATGAGTGGGAATAAAATTGAACGTATGGGAGGGATGGCTTTATTGGCTTTAACTTTAGGAAGAGTTGTTTTGGTAGATTTATCAGGTCTAGATATAATATTCAAGATAATTACCTTGATTGTTCTAGGGGTCTTATTTTTAGGTGTTTCGTATGTTTATAATCAGTTTAATATCGAAAAGAAGTAGATCGTTTATGAAATGGATTTTTATAGTTTTATTAGTTTTGGTTGTTTTAAATTTTACCCATCGTATTTATTTAAATATTTTCACCCATTCTTTGCCTTATGGGATTTACATGCGGATCAACGGTGTTCCTCAAAGAGACGATTTTGCGGCAACTTGTTTGACGCCTGAAATAGCCCAATATGGCGTCAATCGTGGCTATTTGGCCCAGGGTAATTGTGATACGGGGAGTGTTTTGGTTCTTAAAAGAATAAAAGGCTTGCCTGGTGATCATTTTGTGGTGAGAGATGGATTTTTGGAATTAAATGGGTATAATTATCTTATAATGAGTCAGGATTCAGTCGGAAGGAAGCTTGGTCTCTTTTATCATCAAAATGTTGGGTTAGTAGCATTGGGAAAATATTTTTTATTGAGTGACTTTGCGAAAAATAGCTGGGATTCTCGCTATTGGGGGCCGGTAGGCATTCAGTTTTTATTAAAGCCTTTATGGCTATTTGAAAAATACAAATAATATGCTAAAAAAAATCTTACAAATCTGTTTCAAAGCAATTTTAGATTTTTTCGTGTTTTACCTGGCCTTGGGATTTATTATTATCCCGCTAGTCCTTACTTGGGCCATTCCAAATCAGGGGACTAAATTCCTTAAGCACCCAGTCCACCTACGTTCTGCAGGTTTTAATCCCTTTTCATTGAAGCTGACACTCAAGGATTTTGAGATTTTGGATAATCAAAACCAATTATTGCTTGGGGTTGATGCCTTATCGGCAGATGTGAGTTTGCCCGATTTGTTTAAAAAAATATATCATTTGAAAACTATTGAGCTGGATGGGCTTAAGATTAATGCCCAACTATTGCCAGGTAATCAGATCAATCTTTTAGAATTAGTACCACCGGCAGGTGGTTCTAAACAGCAGGCCCCATTGCCAGTGCTTATCGTTGATAGCATTATTTTGCATCAAGGGCAGGTGCATTTTACAGATAAAACTATTAAACCAGCTTTCTCAACCGTTTTAGGGGGGATTGAGTGCGATGTAACAAATGTTACAACAATCCCTAATGAGCAAGCTAAGGTTAAGTTCCAAGCGCAGTTAGGTGATCGAGGATTGGTGATGATGGAAACGCTTATTAAGCCATTAGCTAAACCTTTGCAAATGGAGACAACTTTTAGTCTAAACGATTATGCCTTAGAAGTTTTGACTCCTTATGTGGGGAAATACACCGGCCATGAATTAAAGGATGGCAAGATGGATTTGAAAATGGATTATCGTATAGATGGCAATAAGCTTGTTGCCAGTCATAGCATTTTGATCCAACGTTTTGAATTTGGCAAAAGTGTTGAAAGCAAAGATGCCCTGCACTTACCTTTTAGTTTAGCGGTAGCCCTTCTTGAAGACCCTCAAGGGAAGATTAATATTGCTTTGCCAGTAACAGGGGATATGAGTGATCCTAAATTTAAGTATTCCCATTTAATCTTGCAGGTAGTCCGAAATTTTTTCCTAAAGATAGTTACCAAGCCCTTTTCATTCCTGGCTTCTTCGCTAGGTGCTTCGAATGCCGGAACAGATGAATTAGGTTATGTCCGTTTTGTTCCAGGCAAGGTTTTTTTGACGGTCTCCCAGCAACAAAAATTATCGACCCTGATTAATGGTTTTATCATGCATCCAAAGCTCAGCCTCGAAATCGATGGTGGTTACGATCCGCAGGCAGATTGGAAGGAGATCCAAAGAGATGCTTTTACTAAAGAATTTAACGAAGTCAGGCAAGAATCCAGTCGGCAAGACCCAAAAGTCTTTCAATTATTGTATCAACGTCATTTTGGGCTCCGTGCTTTGTGGGCATTGGCGCATCATTATAAGTTGGGTATTGGCAGTTATGACGATGCCAAGCTTGATGAGGAAATTAAGCGTCAATTAATTTTCAATGCCCCGCCAGACCCCAAGGCCCTGAGTGCTTTAGCACAAGCTAGGGCGCAATTGATTTATAAATTTTTACTTATGAATGGTTTTAATGCGCAACACTTAAGCATGGGGCGTCCTCAATTAACTCAAAGCAGTATGGGTTACGTGCCTACGCAATTTGTACTGACTGTATTTGAGAAAAATTAATTATTAATGCTGAACTATTTTAAATATCCCATTCGCAGTTTGATTGGTATTATGGCGGTTTTCTTGTCTATTGCCGCGGCTATACTGTTGGTGTACCGCGGGGCAGTTCAAGGGACGTTGTGGCAGGTGGTGTCATTTAGTATTTATGGGGTTAGTTTAATCACCCTTTGGACGATTAGTACACTTTATCATTCATTAAACGTATCAAAAGGGACTAATCGGACCTTGGAACAGCTTGATCATGCGATGATTTATTTTCTCATTGCAGGTACGTATACGCCCATATGCCTTATAGTATTGCGTGGAGCTTGGGGATGGAGTTTATTGGGGGTGAATTGGAGCCTCGCTATAACGGGCATTGTATTAAAACTGGTTTTTCGTAAACCTGCCCAGTGGCTCATTACCTTATTCTTTTCATTTTATATCATTATGGGATGGCTTTTAGTTATCGCCTGGGTACCTTTGGTGCATGCCCTGCCAGCGGCAGGGCTTCACTGGCTTATTGCCGGAGGCATATTTTATACTGTCGGGGCAGGAATTTTTAATTTAAGGCATATTGAACTTCACCCTAAATTTGGTGCCCACGAAATTTGGCATATTTTTGTGTTGGCAGGAAGTTCTTGTCACTTTTGGATGATGTACCATTTTGTGGCATACTTGAAATGATGTGAAGAGTTCTATGAAATTAGGAATTTGATGAAAACATTCTATTGTTTACTTCTGCTTTTTTTAGTGAGTATTAGTCCTGGTTTAGCCCAAGAGGGAAACCAGGCGCATACCCGAGTGCGGCTATTGAGTGAGCAGGATGCCGTTGTCTCAGGATCGACCTTTTGGGTTGGGATTGATTTTATCCTTGAAGATGGCTGGCATATCTATTGGCAGAATTCCGGTGATTCCGGTCTTACCCCCAAAATCAAGTGGCAATTGCCATCTGGAATTAAAGCAGGTGATATTCATTGGCCATACCCGGAACGCATTAATGTGGGGCCATTAACGAGCTTCGGGTATGAGCATGAGGTTCTGTTATTAGTGCCAGTTAGCGTTGATGGTAATTTAAAATATCCCCAAAATGTTGATCTTCATGCTCGCGTGGACTGGTTGGCTTGCCAGGATATTTGTGTTCCTGGCAGGGCTCAATTAAATTTAACATTGCCGTTGATGAGCAAGGCTTCGAGTAGTGCTTTTAATGATTTTAAGACATCTTTTGATCAAGTTCGTTTGAATTTGCCTTTAGCCATGCCCACCATCACTTCACAGGCTATCCTCGAGGAGAATGAGTGGCATATCAATATTCAAAGCGCTATCAAGGGTGAGGGTGATATTATTTTTTTCCCTTTCCGTGATGATGTGATCGAACATGCCGCACTTCAAGTGACCCGAGTGACGAGCAATGGCTATGAGGTGATTTTAAAGAAGTCACATATATTTGAGGGGGCATTGAAGTCTCTTGATGGGATCGCGGTGAATCCATCGGGTTGGGCCAAGGATGGAAAAGTCAAAGTAATCTTTATTCATGCTCCCATCGAAGAAGTTCCGCCAGTTCAAGTGCCATTTTTGTTGGCATGCTTATTTGCTTTGATCGGTGGTTTAATCCTTAATTTGATGCCCTGTGTGCTACCTGTTTTATCTATCAAGGTCCTTCATTTAGTAGAGCGACATCCAGATAGAAGGATTGCGTTGGGACACTCCTTGACCTATGCCTTAGGTATTTTGGTTTCGGTATGGTCATTGGCGCTTCTACTTTTTATTTTAAAATCAGCCGGACAATTTGCCGGTTGGGGTTTTCAATTCCAATCACCAGTTTTTGTGATCGTCGTAGCTATCATCTTATTTGTTTTGGCCCTTAATCTTTTTAGTGTTTTTGAATTTTCTTTACCCTCAATTGACGGATTACCTGATCGTCAAGGAGGGGGCTTTCAAGCCAGTTTCATAAGTGGAGTTATCACCACGATTGTGGCGAGTCCCTGCACTGCCCCCTTTATGGGAACAGCATTGACAGTGGCGATAAGCCAGCCTAACATCGTCGGATTCGGGATTTTCTCTTCATTGGGCCTGGGATTAGCCCTGCCTTTTGTGCTTTTAAGCGCTTTTCCATCACTTTTATCATTTGTCCCAAGGCCAGGCCAATGGATGATTCAATTAAAGAAATTTTTGGGAATTATTTTATTGGCCTGCGTTTTTTGGTTATTATGGGTTTTTGGGATACAAACCGGAATGGGAGATTTATCGAAGATTTATAAATCTGCCAATGAAACGCATTGGCAAGTTTATTCTTCATCGGCGGTGAGTCTGGCACGTCAATCAGGTCATGGGGTTTTTCTGGATTTTACAGCGGCATGGTGTATTAATTGCCAGGTGAATGATCGTCTTGTTTTACAAAACCCTGAAGTTGTTCAGGCTTTTAAGGATCAAGGGATCATTGCCTTTAAAGGGGATTGGACCAAATATGATCCTGCCATTACACAAGCTTTAGCCTCATTTGGACGAGATAGTATTCCGGTTTATGTTTATTATCCACCGGGTGCTGATAATCCAATTATTTTGCCACAACTGATAACACCAACATCTGTCTTGGAATCTATTGGGCATATTGATCATAAATAAGAAAACAAGGAGAGGGTATGTTGAAAATCAAATATGTATTGATGAGTATGGTCCTGTTAATTTTTGTTTCTGGACTTGCAATGGCGCAAGTAGCTGTCAATCAAGCGGCTCCTAATTTCATTTCAGCAGATACCAAGGGATTGCAACATTCATTGACTGATTATAAAGGCAAGTTTGTGGTTTTAGAATGGTTTAATCCTGATTGTCCTTTTATTAAGAAACACTATGACAGCGGAAATATGCAACAATTACAAAAACAATACACCGCTAAAGGTGTTATATGGCTATCGATTGATTCTTCTGCTCCTGGTAAAGAAGGCTATTATTCAGCAGAAGATCTTAATAAATTTATGGCAGACAAGGGAGGCGCACCTACAGCAGTTTTTGCTGATCCTGACGGTAAGTTAGGGCATTTGTATGGAGCTCAAACAACCCCGCATATGTTCATTATTGATTCTAAAGGAATTTTGATTTACCAAGGGGCTATCGATAACACGCCAAGCACTGATGTCGAGGATGTAAAAACAGCTAAAAATTATGTCAGTGCCGCTCTTGATGCAGCCATGAATGGTCAACCGGTTGATGTCAATACCACAAAATCTTATGGCTGTTCAGTCAAATATTAATAAACTCCCCCTAACCCCCTCTTTATCAAAGAGGGGGAAGGGGGAGTTCAATTCCCAGGTGATTACAGCTTTTGGGGCTGTTTATCTTCTTTGGGGGTCGACGTATTTGGCCATCCGTTTTGTCATTGAAACCTTGCCGCCATTTTTATCAGCAGGGTTGCGATTCTTATTGGCTGGTTTGATTCTCTATGCTTTTGCACGATTGAAGAAAGGAGAGTCGGCTCCGCTTAGAAAATATTGGAAATCTGCATTTATCATCGGGGGTTTTCTATTGCTCGGAGGCAATGGCAGTGTGGTTTGGGCAGAACGATACGTTCCTTCCGGTTTAGCTGCACTTTTTCTAGCCATCACCCCTTTGTGGATGGTCTTGCTAGAATGGTGGTGGCATGAAACACGGCGGCCTTCCTTGGGAGTGTTTATTGGTATAGGTATAGGTTTTATCGGCGTCTGGCTTTTAATGGCCCCTAATTTGTTGAAGTTGGGGACGCACAGCATTCATTTAGGTGGGGCTCTTTTGCTCCTATTTGCATCATTGTCATGGTCGATTGGTTCAATCTATTCCCGTCGCTCAGATCAAGCTAAGTCATCATATTTATCAACGTCTATGCAGATGATTGCAGGCGGTATTTTATTGATGCTGATGGGTATGCTTCAAGGAGAATGGGCTCATTTACATCTAGCGAATTTTAGTTTTAAGTCGATCTTAGCGTGGATCTACCTTATTATTTTCGGTTCTTTATTTGGCTTTACCACCTATCTATGGTTATTAAAGAATGTGGGAGTAGCGCGTGCGTCCACCTATGCCTTTGTTAATCCGGTGGTGGCTATATTTTTAGGTTGGGCCTTGGCAGGGGAGCGGTTAGACGCCCAAACAGCTTTAGCAGCATTTTTTGTTTTAGTTGCTGTTATCACCATAACGATTTATCATAAAGAACCAGAATCAAACTAGAGAATAGCCGTATAATGGAAAAAATAACAAGTTTTCAAAATCCTTTTGTTAAAAAAGTACAAGCTTTGCGTGAAGCCCGTGAGCGCCGTGAGTCTGGTTTGACAATTATAGACGGAGCCCGTGAGATCACGCGAGCGCTTAAGGCTAAGATTGTCTTAGAAAAGATCTTTTATGTTCATGGACAGCATGTGGATTTGCTCAAGCAAATATCAGCACAAAAGGTCGATTTAGTTGAGGTGAATGATAAGGTCATGGATAAATTGGCTTATGGCGAGCGTCATGAGGGAATCCTCGCGATAGCGAAAACGCCGGTTATGACTTTAAAAGATTTAAGGTTGACGGCGCACCCTTTAGTGGTGGTTTTGGAATCTTTAGAAAAACCAGGAAATTTAGGAGCAATCTTGCGGACTTGCGATGGGGTGGGAGTTGAAGCTGTTTTAGTGTGTGATCCTAAAACGGATGTGTATAATCCCAATGTCATTCGCTCGAGCACAGGGGTTATTTTTAGCATCCCTATTGTCTGTACCAGCCAACAGGAAATATTTTCATTTTTAAAATCAAAGAAAATCAAGATATGTGCTTCTTCACCAGCTGCCCAGAAATTATATACTCAGGCCGATTTTAGAGGGGCGTGGGGCATTGTGATGGGAAGTGAGGATAAGGGCTTATCAGATGCTTGGCTAGCCCTTGCGGATCTGACAATTAAAATCCCGATGAATGGAATAGCAGATTCTTTGAATGTATCTATTTCAACAGCCATTATCCTTTACGAAGCCTTGCGTCAAAGAAAGAATTAAGAATGCGACTACAAGTTTATTTATCACATAATGGAGTGTCTTCCCGTCGGGATGCCATGGAAATTATCCAAGCAGGCCGGGTCAGGGTCAATGGCCACATTGTCAAGGAACCATCCACTCCTGTAGAAGGGCATGAGGAGATCACGGTAGATAATCAGAAAATTGGTACGAAAGAATACACCTGTGTCATGCTAAATAAGCCAGCCGGGTATACAACAACCAAGGATGATATACACGCAGACAAAACAGTGATGGACCTATTGCCTTCAAGCATGCGTCATTTAGCACCTGTAGGCCGGCTTGACCGTGATAGTGAGGGGCTTTTATTATTGACGAATGATGGGGGATTGTCTTTTCATTTAACCCATCCTAAGTTCCATGCGGATAAAACATATCTGGTGCGCGTTAAAGGCGATTTAAATAAGATCAAACAGGCCAAACTGGAAGCTGGCGTCATGGTTGAAGGTAAGCAAACTGCTCCTTGCCGTATTGTGGAACTTAAGTATAATGGCACGGATACCGAATTTAAGATCACCCTTAATGAAGGTCGAAAACGTCAAATCCGAATGATGGCCAAAAGTGTTGGCCATTTTGTTACATATTTGTGCCGTTTGTCCATGGGAAAACTGCAGTTGGGGGATTTACCTAAAGGACAGTGGCGGATTTTAACTCAACAGGAAGTGGGTCTTTTGAAATGATAACAATTAGTAATTTATCTAAGAATTTCGACGAGCGCATGCTTTTGGAAAATGTTTCCTTAAGCATTTTCCCTGGGGAGCGCATTGGTTTAACGGGTCCTAATGGGGCTGGTAAATCAACTTTGTTTCAAATTATCTTAGGCCAGCTTGAGCCCACTGAAGGGTCAGTTAATATTCAAAAGGGTTTGAATATTGGTTATATGGCTCAGGAAGTCAAATTTGCTTCAGACCGCACCGTTATGGAAGAGATGACCAGTGGCGATGAAGAAATTCGCCGTTTGCTCGATGAGAAGCATACGCTTGAAGAGGATAATAAAGCGGATAGCCCACGTTATGGTGATATTTTAGAACAACTTGAGCATAAGGGTATTTATGAGCTGGAACACAAAGCTGAAAAGATCCTGATGGGTTTGGGATTTAAAGAATCAGAATTCCATAAACCCATTGCCCATCTTTCCGGCGGATGGCAGATGCGTACC
>Ga0302319_10010616_pt1 | contig 17544 bp, 13 predicted proteins | sample Bog_T0_2_FD_203319 | JGI IMG/M metagenome (GOLD analysis project Ga0302319, IMG submission 203319) | Peat permafrost microbial communities from Stordalen Mire near Abisko, Sweden - Bog_T0_2 | ecosystem: Environmental > Terrestrial > Soil > Wetlands > Peat | place: Sweden: Abisko, Stordalen Mire...
CGGCCGGGGCCAGCACGATCGCGTCCACCTTCTCGGCGATCATCTGCTGGACGATCTTGATCTGGGCGGCGGTGTCGGTCTCATCCTTGATGCCGTTGGCGATCAGGGTGAAATCGTTGGGGTGCTGGGCCTGATGCTGCTTGGCGCCTTCTTCCATGGTGAGGAAGAACTCGTTGGCCAGGGACTTCATCACCAGGGCGACCTTGGGCTTGGTGGGGCTGGCGTAGAGGTGCACACCGGGACAGGCGGCGAAGGCCGCCAGCAGGGTGAGGGACTTGAGGAGGGTGGGCCGAACTTTCATGGAGTTCTCCTGGGAGGGGGCTCGGTATGAAGGTGCTGGGGTTAGCAACCCCATTTTGCGAGTAGCCTGCGCCGCCCGAGCAAACGTTTGCGCAATCGTTTGTTTAAATTTTAAAGATAGATCATGGGCTGTCAAGCTGGGATGTTCGTTTGGTTCGATATTTTCTAAAGATCTGTTGGGGCTATTGTTAGCTAAAATGGTGAGGCCAGCCGGGCCAGGGGGCGTGGATCGCCAGCGGTGGGAAGACCGATCGAACCTGTGCCCCTGGCGCCCCCAGTGGGGCCGGTTAACGTTTCCCCGTTTTCCAAAGAGGTTCATAGATTACAATAATTGAAACGATCCTGGCTCCATTATGGAAATTATTCAGGGCGCTTCCTTCGCCCCGGCGGTGCTCATGAAACCAGCAGGCCAGCGCTTTCATCTACCCCCTCCGGCGGCGCTGCTGCCTCCCCTGGTTGCGGGCCTGCTCCAATGGGCGGTCTGGTCCATGATCCGACCTTACGCCTGGTTTATGTTCTACCCCGCTTTGTTCCTATCCTCCTGGATCGGCGGGCCGGTGTGGGCCATCCCCGCCGCCCTGCTTTCCGCCGTCATGGTCTGGTGGATCTTCGTCCTTCCGGAAACGGCCAGCTGGTCGGCTTTTCCGCACAATATCTTCCCCATGATGATGTTTATGGCGACGGCGGTAGGGTTCTCCCTGTTCCATGAACGCCTGCGCAGGGCGCGCATCCGGGCCGAGATCGCTCTGGAGCGGCTGCGCGGCCTGGAGGCGTTCAAGGCCCAGTTCCTGGCCAACATGCTGGGCCAGATCAACCAGGGCAAGACCCGCTACCAGCACCTGTTCGAGCACATGACCGCGGGGTTCGCCCACTGTTCCATCCTGGTCGCGGACGACGGCTCCGTGGACTTCGTATTCCTGGCGGTCAACCCGGCCTTTGCCAGGCTCACCGGACTGGGGGACGTGGTCGGGCGGCGGATATCGGCGCTCCTGCCCGGGGCCGGGGCTGGCAACCGGGAGTTGTACGAGAACTGTGCCCGGGTGGCCCGGTCCGGGGGGGCGGAATGCCTGGATTCCTTCGTCGAAGGCCTGGGGGTCTGGTTCACCATCAACATCTCCAGCCCGGCCAAGGGTGAATTCATCGCGCTGTTCGATTCCCTCACCGACCAGAGGAAGGTCGAGCATGCGCTGCTGGAAGCCACCCAACGGCTGGAACTGGCCATCCGGGCCGCCGGCATCGGCATCTGGGAATGGGATATGCGCACCGACCGGCTGGTCTGGGACGACCGAATGATGGCGGTCTATGGCTGGGATCGGGCGAGGTTTCCGGGCACCCTGGACGCCTGGAGTTCGCGCCTCCATCCCTTGGACGCCCCGGCGGCGAGGATCGCCTTCCGGGCGGCGCTGGAGGGCGGGCCGAGCTTCCAGTCCCAATTCAGGATCATCCTGCCGGGGGGGGAGGTCCGGGTCATCGCCGGCCAGGGCACCATCGTGCGGAACAGCGCCGGTGAGCCGGTGAGGGTGATCGGCACCAGCCGCGATGTGACCTAGAGCTGGAAGCCGTCCACGACCTTGCGCAGGCCCTCTGCCACCTGGGCCAGGTCGTCGGAAGTGCGGGCGATCTGCTGGACGGTGGCGGACAACTCCTGGGTGGCGGCGGCATTCTGGGCCAGGCGCGCGGTGGTCTGGTCCATGCGCTGGCTGACCTCGACGCTGGTGCCGGCCTGATCCTCGCTTAGCTGGCCGATTTCCCGCACGCTGGTGGCAATGCTGGTGATTCGGGCGCGGATCGCCTCCAGGTTGCCCAGGGTGACGGTGACCCCCTGCACCCCGCCGGCCACCGCCGCCTGGGTGGTGAGGATCAGCTGCTGGATCTCCTGGGCCGAACTCCGGGACCGTTCGGCCAGTTTGCGCACTTCCTCCGCCACCACAGCGAAGCCCTTGCCCAGGTTGCCGGCCTTGGCGGCTTCGATGGCGGCGTTCAGGGACAGCAGGTTGGTCTGCCGGGCGATGTCCTGGATCACCTGGATGGCGGTCACGATCCGGCCGGTCACCTCCTGGATCTCCGACATGCCCTGCTCCGCTTCCCGTCCGGCCTGGGCGCCCTGGGTGGTGTCCTGGACCGCCGCTTCGCTCTGGGAACCGGTCTGGCGGGTGCGCTGGGCCATGGTTTCGACGTTGCCGCCGAGCCTGGCCATGGCGGCCGAGACCTGCTCCCCGGCCTCCTTCAGCTGTTCCCCGACCCGGGAGATCTCTTCCACGGCCCGGCCCATCTCCACCGACGAAGCGGCCAGCTGGGTGCTGCCTGAGGCGACCCGGTCGGCGAAGCCGCGGACCTCCAGCACGGTGGTCTGCATGCCGCTGTTGTAGCGGTTGAAGGCCTCGGCCGCCTGGGCGATCTCATCCCGGCTGGAGACCTGGATCCGCCGGGACAGGTCGCTGGTCTGGAGCCCCAGGACCAGTTCGTTCACCGGCCTGACGATGGCCCTGGCCAACCGGACCGAAAGCGCCAGCACCAGGCCCGCCACCACCAGGGTCGCCACGATGAGGCTGGAGGCCACGCGCCACAGTTCGCCATTGACGTCGTCCAGGTAGACCCCGGCGCCGACGACCCAGCCCCAGGGTTCGAACTTCTGGACGAAGGTGACCTTGGGGAACAGCCCCGGGACGCCCTTCTTGGAGAAGCGGTACTCCCAGAAGCCGCCCCCGGGAACCTGGGCGGTGCGGTCCAGGTCCCGGAACAGCTTGGCCATGCCCGGTTCCAGGGTGTCGGTGGCCACGCCCACCAGGTCGGCCCTTGGATGGGCCAGGACGGTGGGGCCGGGGCCCTGGATATAGACATAGTTGCTGCCGTCGAAGGTGATGGCGCTGATGAGCTGCTTCGCCCGCTGTTCCGCCATGGCCCGGGTCCGCCTCCCAGCCTGGACCTCCGTCTCCTGGTCGCGCAGGATACTGGTGGCCACTTCCACCACCCGGCGCACACTGTCCTTGCGTCCCTCGAGGATGACCGAACGCAGCCGGGGCATGACGTAGCCGCCGATCAGCACCAGGAACAGCGCCACCGGCACCAGGCCGGCGCGGATGATCCGGCCGGACAGACCCCGGAAGGAGGTGCCGGTCCGCCGGGATTGCCAACTAGCCTCATGATCCATTTGGGTTTCCTCAAGCCTGATTCTACTTACGGCTATCGGTAAAAAAGGGTGGATCTTGAGCAATCATACCTTGGGGTATCGGCCGCGGGATTCGAAAGAGCCGGCTACCAGCGCGGGGCCTGGCCCGGGGTGGCGTAGCCCTGGGGGAAGCGCTGCTTCCAGGCCCAGGCGCTGCGGATGATGGTTTCCAGCTCGGGAATGGCCGGCTCCCAGCCCAGCTCCCGCCGGATCTTGGCGCTGGAGGCCACCAGCACCGCCGGATCCCCGGGCCGTCTGGGGCACTCCTCCACCGGAATGGCGTGTCCGGTAACCCTGCGGGCGGCCTCGATCACCTCCCGCACACTGTAGCCGGTGCCGTTGCCCAGGTTGTAGTGGCGCTCCTGGCCGGGTTCCAGCGCCTCCAGGGCCATCTTGTGGGCCCGGGCCAGATCCTGCACGTGAATGTAGTCCCGTACGCAGCTGCCGTCCGGGGTCGGGTAATCGGTGCCGAACAGCTTGATCGAGGCCCGGGTGCCCTGGGCCACTTCCAGCATCAGCGGGATCAGGTGGGTCTCCGGGCCGTGGTCCTCGCCCAGTTCGGCCGAACAGCCCGAGGCGTTGAAATAGCGCAGGGCGACGTAGCCCAGGCCGCGCAGCCGGCTCATCCAGCCCAGGGCCCCCTCCACCAGAAGCTTGGCGTAGCCGTAGGTGTTGGTGGGGGCCTTGGGATGCTCCTCGTCGATGGGGGTGTATTCCGGATTGCCATAGGTGGCGGCGGTGCTGGAGAAGATGAACTTGTTCACGCCGTGGGCGGTCATCCGGTCGAGCAGGATCATGGCCCGGGCGGTATTGTTCACGAAGAACCGGCCGGGGTCGGTCATGCTTTCGCCGGCTTCGATGTAAGCGGCGAAGTGCATCACCGCGTCGAACGAGGTTCCGGTGAAGAGGCTGTCCAGCAGGGCGGCGTCGCCCATGTCGCCCTGGACCAGCCTGGCAGCGGGGTTGACCGCTTCCCGGTGGCCCTTTTCCAGGCTGTCCAGGACGGTGAGTTCATGGCCTTCCCGGACCAGCAGGTCGACGGTGTGACTGCCGATGTAGCCGGCGCCGCCGGTGACGAGTATGCGCATTGAATTTTCTCCTAGGTCCGGACTTTGTAGTGCACTTCGCTCATCTCCCGCAGCCGCTCGGCGGCGCTTTCCGGGGTGATGTCACGTCCGGGGGTGCCAAGCATCTCGAACCCTACCATGAACTTCCGGACCGTGGCGCTGCGCAGGAGGGGCGGATAGAAATGCATGTGCAAGGTCCACTCTGGATGGGGCTCGCCGTCGAAGGGCGCCTGGTGGAAGCCCATGGAATAGGGGAACGAGATCCCGAACAGGTTGTCGTAGCGGGTGGTGAGCCGTTTCAGCAGGTCGGCCAAGGAGGCCCGGTCGCCGTCGGTGAGATCGAGCAGGGTCCTCAGCGGCTTGCGCGGCAGCACCAGGGTCTCGAACGGCCACAGGGCCCAGTACGGGACCACCGCGACCCAGTCGGCGTTGCTCACCACCAGGCGCTCGCCCCGTTCCAGCTCGGCCTTCAGGTAGTCCTCCAGCAGGCGCCGGCCGTGGGTCCGCAGGTACTCGTCCTGGCGCACCAATTCCTTGGCCGGCTCGTCGGGCAGATGCTCGGTGGCCCAGATCTGGCTGTGCGGATGGGGATTGGAGCAGCCCATCATCTCGCCCTTGTTCTCGAACACCTGCACATAGCTGATGTCGGGGTTTTCGCCCAGGATCCGGGTCTGCTCGGTCCAGGTGGCGAGCACGGTTTCCAGTTCCGGCAGGGTGAGCTCAGGCAGGCTCAGGTCATGGCGGGGGGAGAAGCACACCACCTTGCAGATGCCGGATTCGGGCTCGCTGTGGAACAGGGGATCGGGCTGGGGGCCGATGGCTTCGCCCTTGCCCGGCAGCAGGGAGGCGAAGTCATTGTCGAAGGCGAAGGTGCCCGGGTAGTCGGGATTGACCTGGCCGCCGGCCCTGGTGTTGCCCGGGCAGAGGTAGCAGGACGGGTCGTGGGCGGGCCGCTGGGCCTGCTGGATGGCCTCCTGCTTGCCCTGCCACGGCCTCTGGGTGCGGTTGGGGCTCACCAGGACATGCTGCCCGGTGAGCGGGTTCCAGCGCCGATGGGGTTGATTGGTCACGGTTTCTCCTGGCATGAGGCGGTTCACTGGGCCAGGATCTCGGTCCCGCCCCTGAGCTTGCAGACGTGGATGACCGGCTCGGTGTGCAGCCGTTCCCGGTAGACCGGCGCCATCCGAGCCTGGAAGGCGTCCAGGAACTCCGCCTCCACCAGGTTGATGGTGCAGCCGCCGAAGCCGGCGCCCATCATCCGCGCGCCCAGGACGCCCGGCAGGGACTGGGCGGCTGCGGCCAGGATGTCCAGTTCCGGACAGCTGACCTCGTAGCCGTGGGCGAGACCGGCGTGGGACTCGTTCATGGCCGCGCCGAAGGAGGCCAGATCGCCGAGTTCCAGGGCCGCGCAGGCGCTGAGCACCCGCTGGTTTTCCGCCACCACGTAGGCGCAGCGCCGGTACACCTCGGGGCTGAACAGGGCCTTGTGGGCTTCGATCAGCTCCACGGACGCGTCCCGCAGGCTTTGGATCCCGGGCACCTGCTGGGCCAGCAGGGCCACGCCCTGCTCGCACTGGGCCCGGCGGGTGTTGTACTCGCTGCCGGTGAGGGAGCGCCGGACCCGGGTGTCGCAAAGCACGATCCGGATGTCCTCCCGCTCGAACGGGACGTACTGGTAGGAGAGGTCACGGCAGTCCAGCCGGATCAGCCGCTTCTCCCGCCCGAGCAGCGAGGCGAACTGGTCCATGATTCCGCAGTTGACGCCGACGAAACGGTTCTCGCTGCGCTGGCTCAGCCGGGCCAGTTCCACCCGGTCCAGGCCGAAACCCAGCATCTCGTTGAGGGCGAAGGCGAACCCCCCTTCCAGGGCCGCGCTGCTGGAGAGCCCGCAGCCGATGGGCACATTGCCGCCGAAGGCGCAGTCGACGCCCCGCAGCTCCAGGCCGAGCTCCTCGAATTCCTTGAGGATGCCCAGCAGGTAGTTCGGCCACTGGGACGCCGCCGGATGGACGGCGTCCAGGGATCCCTCGTAGACCGCGTCATTGTCCAGGGCGGAAAAGTGCAATTGCCGATCGTCCCGCAGCCGGAGCGCCAGGAAGATCGCCTTGTCCACGGCGGCGGGCAGCACGAAGCCCAGGTTGTGGTCGGTGTGCTCGCCGATGAGGTTCACCCGTCCGGGAGAGCGCACCAGGACCGCCGAGGTCCCGAAGGTCTCGCCGAAGGCGAGCATGACGCGTTCGGAATCCGGTAGGCTCACTTGGCATCCTGTCCATAGTAGGCATTGCTGCCGTGTTTGCGTTCGAAGTGCTTGCGCACCAGGTAGTCCGGGAGCCGTGTGGCTGAGGGCGACAGGCTGCGGGTAACGAAAGCCATCCTGGCCAGTTCCTCCAGCACCACGGCGTTGTAGACCGCCTTCTCCGGGGTATCGCCCCAGGTGAACGGGCCGTGGCCGGCCACCAGCACCATGGGGGTATGGAGCGGGTTCCGGCCGCGGAAACAGGCCAGGATCTGGTTTCCGGTCTCGGTCTCGTAGTCCGAGGCCACCGCCGCCTCGCTCATGATCTCGGTCACCGGAACGTCCTCGGCCAGGTGGTCGGCATGGGTGGTTCCATAGAGGGGGATGGCGGTGCGGGCCTGGGCCCAACCGGTGGCATAGGTGGAGTGGGTGTGGACGATCCCCCCGATCCCCTGGAACGCCTGGTAGAGCACCAGGTGGGTCGGGGTGTCGGACGAGGGCCGCAGGGCCCCCTCCACGATCTTGCCCTCCAGGTCCAGCACCACCATGTCGGCGGCGGTCAGAGCCTGGTAATCAACCCCGCTGGGCTTGATGGCGAATACGCCCCTAGCGGGGTCCAGGGCCGAAACGTTGCCGAAGGTGTAGATCGCCAAGCCCCGTTTGGGGATTTCCATGTTGGCGGCCCAGGCACGCTCCTTGAGCTCATGAAAGGGGGACTGCATCTGCCTCTCCTCTGGTCAGGCGTTGATCCGGTAGGCGGCGTCGTTCCAGCGCAGTTCGTTCTTGAGCGCGTGGAGGTCGGTGCCCCGGTCGATCCGGATGAACTCGACCCCGGCCATGCCGGCCCAGTCCTCGAGCAGTTCGGAGCTGAGGTTCTGGGTGAACGCCGAGTGGTGGGCGCCGCCGGCCAGGATCCAGGCCTGGCAGCCGACCTTGAAGCTGGGCTGGGGGATCCAGACCGCGCAGGCCACCGGCAGCTTCGGCATGGCCTCGGCCGGCTTGACCACATCCAGGCTGTTGGCGATCAGGCGCATTCTTCCACCCATGTCGACCAGCGTAACATTAACCCCATCGCCGGGCGCCGCGGCGAATACCAGCCGGCAGGGATCGGCCTTGCCGCCGATGCCCAGGGGATGGATCTCCAGGGTGGGCTTGGCCTCGGCGATGCTGGGGCAGACCTCCAGCATGTGGGAACCCAGCACCCGCTCCTCGCCCTTGGCCAGGTGGTAGGTGTAGTCCTCGATGAAGGAGACTCCGCCCGGCCGGCCCTTGGCCATGACTTTCATGAGCCGGACCATGGCCGAGGTCTTCCAGTCGCCCTCGGCGCCGAAGCCATAGCCGGAGGCCATGAGCCGCTGGCAGGCCAGGCCGGGCAGCTGGTCCATACCGTACAGATCCTCGAAGGTGGTGGTGAAGGCGCCGAAGCGGCCTTCTTCCAGGAAGGCCCGCATGCCCAGCTCCTGCCGGGCCGCCTTGGCCAGGCTGGCGCGGCGGTCGCCGCCCTTGCGCAGCTCCGGGGCAACCTGGTAGCACTCGTCATATTCGTCCAGCAGGGGACCGATCAGGGTTTCGTCCACGGCCTCGATCCGCTTGACCAGATCGCCCATGGCATAGCCGTTCACCGACCAGCCGAACTTGATCTGGGCCTCCACCCGGTCGCCGCCGGTGACTGCCACTTCGCGCATGTTCATGCCGCCGAACCGGGCCACCTTGAGCCGCCGGGATTCGGCCATGCCGCAGGCGGCACGGGCCCAGCCGTCGAGCCGGTCCAGGACCTCGGGGTCCTGCCAGTGGCCGACCACGATGGTCCGGTTCAGCCGCAGCCGGGCGCCGATGAAGCCGAATTCCCGGTCGCCGTGGGCAGACTGGTTCAGGTTCATGAAGTCCATGTCGATCTGGCCGTAGGGCAGGTCCCGGTTGAACTGGGTATGCAGGTGCGCCAGGGGCTTATCCAGCTTGGTCAGGCCGGCGATCCACATCTTGGCCGGAGAGAAGGTGTGCATCCAGGTGATGACGCCCACGCACTGGGGGGTGGCGTTGGCCTCCAGGCAGGTGTCCAGGATCTGGTCCGGGCCGGTGAGGGTCGGCTTCCAGACCACCCTCACCGGAAGCTTGCCGGATCCGTCCAGGTATTTGGCGATCTCCAGGGAATGCTCCGCCACCCGTGTGAGGGTGGCGGCGCCGTAGAGGTGCTGGCTGCCGGTGAGAAGCCAGACTTCAGGTTGCAGGGTCTTGTCCATCGGATTGATCCTCCCTTTGTGCATCCGTAAATAAGATGCCAGGAATCATGTGAGCGTTCACAAAAAACGGCAAATTCAGTTGTTGGGTTTTGCCAAGACCCTACTTGGGAGAGACCAGGCGGCTCTCCATGAAGGCGCCCAGGCGCAGGTAGTCCTGGTAGACCCGGTCATAGCGGTCGGCCCGGGCCGGATCCGGCAGGTAGGTCATTTCGGTCCCGGAAGACATGGCCTTCTGGGCGGCTTCCAGGCTGGGCTGGAGGCCGCAGGCGGTGGCGGCGAACATGGCCGCTCCCAGGGCCACGGCCTGGTCGCCGGCGGGCACCGTCACTTCCATGTTCATCACGTCGGCGATGGTCTGCATGACGAACCGGCTCTTGCGCGCGACCCCGCCGATGGCGATGGCGCTGTCGATGGTGATGCCTTCCCGGCGGAACCGTTCGACGATGGCCCGGGAGCCGAAGGCGGTGGCTTCCACCAGGGCCCGGAAGATCCGCGGGGCGTCGGTGCCCAGGCTGATGCCGGCGATGGCGCCCTGGAGCCGCTGGTTGGCGTCCGGGGTCCGGCGGCCGTTGATCCAGTCCAGGGCGATCAGCGAGGTTTCCTCGGCGGGCACCGCCATGGCGCCCTTTTCCAGCGCGGGAATGATCCGGTCCAGGATGGCGTCGGTCAGGCCGTCGATGGCCAGGCCGCGTTCCGCCGCCAGGGCCGGGAGGATGGTTTCCAGGGGCCAGGCCAGGAGCTTGCGGAACCAGGCGTAGAAGTCGCCGAAAGCGGACTGGCCGGCTTCGTAGCCGGTCATGCCGGGGATGACCGAACCGTCCACCTGGCCGCAGATGCCCTTGACCACGATTTCGGGCTGATCGGTCCTGGGCACCACCGCGATGTCGCAGGTGCTGGTGCCCATGATCTTGACCAACTGGTGCGGGCCGATGCCGCCGCCGACGGCGCCCATGTGGGCATCGAAGGCGCCCACGCCGACCACCACCTCGGGGGAGAGGCCGAGCCGGCCGGCCCATTCCTTTGACAGCTTGCCGAACGGGGCGTCGGAAGTCCAGGTCTTGGTTCCGAACGAGGCCTTGAGCGGCACCAGCCTCGGGTCAAGCTGGGCCAGGAAGGCATCGGCGGGGTAGCCGCCGAACGCCTCGTGCCACATGGCCTTGTGGCCGGCGGCGCAGCGGTTGCGCTTGATCCCCTCGAGGCTGCGGGTTCCGGTGAGGATGGCCGGAATCCAGTCGCAATGCTCCAGCACCGTCTTGCCGGCCGCGGCCACGGCCGGATCGGCCTTGATCACGTGCAGGGCCTTGGCCCAGAACCATTCCGAGGAGTAGATCCCGCCCACGTAACGGGTGAAGTCGGTGCCGCCCCAGGTCCGGGCGACGTGGTTGATCTGCTCCGCTTCCGCCACCGAGGTGTGATCTTTCCAAAGGATGAACATGGCATTGGGGTTCTGCTCGAAACCGGGAGTGAGCGCCAGGGGCGTACCCTGGGCGTCGGCCAGGACCGGGGTGGAGCCGGTGGTGTCCACGGCGATGCCGCGCACCCGCGCCGCGGCCCCTGGGCCCGCCTCGGCCAGGGCGCCCAGGATGGACGCTTCCATGGACTCCAGGTAGTCCAGGGGATGCTGGCGCCACTGGTTGGCCCTGGGGTCGCAATAGAGGCCCTTGGCCCAGCGGGGGTAGTAGGACACTTCGGTGCCCAGGATCCCGCCGTCGGCGGCGTCCACCACCACGGTCCGGACCGAATCGGACCCGAAATCGATGCCCAGGACAAAACCGTGCGGGTTCAGGTTCGGCTCGTTCATGCCACTACCTCCTCGGCTTCGGCGACCAGTGCGGCGCTCATGATGGTTTCCTGGCTGGCGTCGGCGCCGTTGAGAATGGCCTTGACCCGTCCTTCGTGCATCACCAGGATCCGGTCGGACAAGGCCAGGACCTCCGGCAGCTCCGAGGAGATGAGGATGATCGAGACGCCCTGGTCGGCCAGGCCGGAGATCATCCGGTGCACCTCGGCCTTGGCGGCCACGTCGATACCCCGGGTGGGCTCGTCCAGGATCAGGATCCTGGGCTTGGTGGCCAGCCACTTGGCGATGACCACCTTCTGCTGGTTTCCGCCGGACAGGTTGTTGACGATCTGCTCGCGGTCCGAGACCTTGATGCCCAGGGTGGCGATGTAGGAATCGGTGACCGCGTTCTCCTTCCCGGCGCTGATGAACATGCCCAGCCGCATCACCAGGCCGTGGATGGCCATGGTGAGGTTCTCCCGCACCGACATGGGCAGGATCAGGGCCTGGTGCTTGCGGTCCTCGGGCAGGTAGGCGATCCCGGCCTTGACCGCGTCTGCCGGGCTCTTGATCTTGACCTGCTGGCCGTCGATGAACACCTTGCCCCGAACCTTCGGGTCGGCGCCGATGATCATCCGGGCCATTTCGGTGCGGCCGGCGCCGATCAGTCCGGCCACGCCCAGGATCTCGCCCTTCTTCAGGTTGAAGCTCACTTCCTTGACCATGGGCGGCCCGGAAATGCCCTCCACCCGGAACACCTCCTCGCCGAGGTTGTCGTTCTGCCTGCGGGTGAACAGCGTGCTCAGCTCGCGGCCGACCATGAGGCTGATCAGACGGTCCATGCTGTCGACCTTGGGATCGATCTCGCCGGCGTTCTCGCCGTCGCGCAGGACCACCACCCGGTCGGTGATCTCGAACACCTCGTTCAGCTTGTGCGAGATGAAGATGATCGAGATGCCCTTGGCCTTGAGCTCCCGGATCACCTTGAACAGCATCGCCGTCTCTTTGTTGCTGAGGGATGACGTCGGTTCGTCCATGATCAGCAGCTTGACGTCGGTGAGCAGCGCCTTGGCGATCTCGATCATCTGCTGGATCGCCGTGGACATCATGCCGATGCTCTGGTCCAGGTCCACCTGGATGCCCAGGTATTCGAACAGCTCCAGGGCCTTGGCGCGCTGGGCCGGGTAGTTCAGGAACGGCGAGCCCTTGAGGAAGCGCTCGCGGCCCAGGAACAGGTTGTCCAGGGGATTGAGGTTCGGGCAGTTGTTCAGTTCCTGGAAGATCAGCGAAATTCCCGCCTTGTTGGCGTCCTGGATGGTGTGGAACTTGACCGGGCTGCCCTGCCACTCCACCGTTCCGGCTTCATGTTTGTAGACTCCCGCCAGCACCTTCATCAGGGTGGACTTGCCGGCCCCGTTCTCCCCGAGCAGTCCTACGACCTCACCCGGTTTCACTGCCAGATCGACGTTGTTGAGGGCTCGGACCCCGGGGAAGGATTTGTTGATCCCCCGCATCTCGAAGAGGTATTCCATGGCCTAGCTCCTCTTCGCCTTCAGGCGATCGAGTCCTGCGGCCAGGACGATGATGATGCCGATGACGGCGGTCTGCCAGTAGGACGAAACCCGCATGAGCACGAGGCCGTTCTTGATCGCGCCCATGATGCAGGCGCCGATCACCACGCCGAGGATGCTGCCGGAACCGCCCGCCAGGGAGGTGCCACCGATCACGGCCGCGGCGATGGCGTCCAGCTCCCAGCCCTTGCCGGTGTCGGCCTGGGCGGAATTGAACCGGGCCACCAGGATGATGCCGGCGATGGAGGCGGCCAGGGCCGAGATCACATAGAGCATGAACTTGATCTTCTTGACGTTGATGCCGGACAGGAAGGTGGCCTGCTCATTGCCGCCGATGGCGAAGGTGCGCCGGCCGAAGGCGGTGTAGGTGAGCGCCACGTGGGCTATGATGGCCAGCCCTCCGGCGATCCAGACCGGGATCGGCAGGCCCAGAAAGGCGCCCGATGCCACCGGCAGAAAGGCGGGGGGGATGTTGGTGATCGGCCAGCCCTTGGTCAGGCCGAGCACCAGGCCGGAGGCCAGGGACAGCATGCCGAGGGTGACGATGAAGGGGGGGATCAGCACGTAGGAGATCAGGCCACCGTTGACCGCGCCCATGGCGCTGCCGATGATGAGCCCGGCCGCCACGGCCATGGGGATGGAATGCCCGGTGCTCATGGCGTAGGCGGACACCATGCCGGCCAGGGCCATGATCGAGCCGACCGACAGATCGATGCCGCCGGTGAGGATCACGAACAGTTCGCCGAAGGCCACGATGGCCACGAACGAGACCTGCCGGGAAACGAGGAACAGATTGGACGTGCTCATGAACTTGGGCGCGACGGAATAGATGACTCCCATGATGATGATCAGGGCGAGGAAGATTGCCGATTCCTTGCTCTGGATGATCCGGGTGATGAGGCTGCGACTGCTGCTGGCCCGCACGGGCACCGAATCGCCTACAGTGATTTCCATCATGGCTCCTTCCGCATGAACGACCCGAACCTTGGTCCAGGTCGTTCATCGGTAAAACGGGTTAATGCATAACGTTGATAAGGTGAAAGGGAAAGCTACTTGACGAATTCCTTCTTCATGTCAGCCATGTAGTTGTTCACGTTGGACTTGGTCACCAGCAGGACACCGGTGTCGGTGATCTTGGGCAGGGTCTTGCCCTGGGTGGCGTCCAGCAGCTGCGTGACTGAGAGCCAGCCCATCTTGAAGGTCTTCTGGACCAGGCAGAAGGCGATGGAGCCGTCGTTGATGCCGTTGATGGTGTCCTTGAGGTCGTCGAAGCCGGCCAGGAGGATCTTGCCGGCCTTGCCCTGCTGCTTCAGGACGCCCGCCGCTGCGGGGGCCCCTTCCGCCGAGACGGCGAAGATGGCGCTCAGGTTGGGGTAGGTCTGCAGGAGGGCTTCGGTCTTGTTGGTGGTGACGGAGAAGTCGCCCTGCTCGTCAACCACTTCCAGGATCTTGACGTTGGGAGCGTTCTTGGCCATGGCTTCCTTGAAGCCGGCGGTGCGCAGGTTCAGGTTGACCGAACCGAGGCCGCCCTGGAGGATGACCATGGTGGCGCCCTTCTTGCCCTTGAGCAGCTTGGCGAAAGCCTGACCGGCGGCGGCGCCGGCGGTCTTGTTGTCGGTGCCGATGTAGGCGAGGGCCTTGGTGGAGGGGGCGGGGGCGTCGAAGGTGATGACCTTGATGCCGGCCTTGGTGGCTTCCTCGATGACCGGGCCCAGGCCCGCGTCGTCCAGGGCGGAGATGGTGATGCCGTCGACCTGCTGGGCGATGAGGTCCTCGATGACCTTCACCTGCATGGGCAGTTCGAACTTCTGGGGATCGACCTTGTCAACGGTGACGCCGTACTTGGCGGCGGCAGCCTTGAAGCCCTCATAGCAGGGTTCGTAATAGGGGTGGACGCCCTTGGGCACCATCACGAACGTTTTCTGGGCGGCGAAGGCGGCCATGGGCAGCACGAGGGCCAGGGCCAGGCGGGAGAGGCGGGAAATGCTAGTGGTCATGAGTTCTCCTGGAGGTGCCCCACGGATGGGGGCATTCGGTTTCGCCAACCTGACCGGGAGGGTCTGGCGGCATACAAAAGGGCTGGTACTTCCGGTCACTTGACCGTGGACGGGTGCTCAATGCCTGGGAGGGGCGCCATCGCACCGTTTGAAGCTCGTTGCTGGGGACGCTTGCTGGGAACGTGAGCAGGGATGGGGAAGGGGGAACGGTGTTTCCGCTCTATGTACACGTCCTGAAAGGCGCCGGACCTGAGAGGTGGCGCTCCGGGTCTGGTCAAGGGGTGCTGCTGCAAAGGATCAATGGTATGGGATGAATTGTGAACGTTCACATTTTGGAAGTCAAGCCGTCCCTTTTTCTTTTTTGGGGTGGGGGGCGGGTGGGGGGATCAGGTGATGGAATGGGGCCGGGTTCCGGGCTTTCGATGGGGGTGAGTTGCCGTTTGGGCTGTTGGTCCCGTGCCAACATGCCCTGCCGGGGGCTCCGGGAGCGTTTGTCCGGGTCCCGGGGGTGAGCGCCGACCCAATCCCGGTCCCCCTGTCTGGCGCCGACCCACCGGTACCGCTCGCGGCAAGCTGCGAGCGGTTTGCCGTGTCCCTGCCTTCGGGAAACAAACGTTGGGTGTGGGGCGATCTGTCTGAATGTCCTGGACCCGAAGTCATGCATTGTTACGCAGCCTTGCGGGGGCAAAACATCAATTGTACGGGTTTTGCCTGCTTGACTAATTTCAGGAAGGATTATAGTGAGATAGATCAAATCACTTTGACCCTTGAGGACTCCGGAAACCTTGTTCTAAGGAATGGAAACGGTAATGTATTATGGAGCTCCTAGCTGGCCTGGGCGCCCAGTTCCGACGCTTTGGCGGCGGGCTTGTCCTTGATCTTCAGGCCCTTGCCGGTCTCGAACAGGCGCTGCAGGACACAGAAGAGGAACAGCAGGATGCCGATGACGATCTTGGTCCACCAGGAACTCAGGGTGCCCTGGAACACGATCAGGGTCTGGATGGTGCCAAGGATGAGCACCCCGAACAGGGTCCCGAACACGTAGCCCACGCCGCCGGACAGCAGGGTGCCGCCGATAACCACCGAGGCGATGGCGTCCATCTCCATCCCGACCGCGTGCAGGCCATAGCCGGACAGCATGTAGAAGGTGAAGACCACCCCGGCCAGGGCCGAGAGGAAGCCGCTCATGGTATAGATCAGCACCTTGGTCCGGGCCACCGGGAGGCCCATCAGGACCGCGGACTGCTCGCTGCCGCCGATGGCATAGACGGTGCGGCCGAACCGGGTGTAGTGGGCCAGGTAGATCGCCGCCGCCACTACCGCGAACAGGATCAGGACGTTGATCGAGATGAAGGACCCCCCCGGCATGGGGATCCGGTACTGGGACAGGTTGGTATAGAAATCGTTGGTGATGGTGATGGTGTTGATGCTGATGACGTAGCATAGGCCGCGCGCGAGGAACATGCCGGCCAGGGTGACGATGAAAGGCGGCAGTTCAAAATAATGGATCAGGCAGCCCATGGCCAGCCCCAGGGCGGAGCCGATCACCAGGACCGCCAGCATCACCAGGGCCGGATTCCAGTGGGATACCTCCAGCAGGTGGGCCGAGACCATGGTGCTCAGGGCGATCACCGAGCCGACCGAAAGATCGATCCCGCCGGAGATGATCACGAAGGTCATCCCCACCGCGGTGATGCCCAGGAAGGCATTGTCGATGAACAGGTTCAGGAACACCTGGGGCGACAGGAAGCCGGTATACATCACCGAGCCGAAGCCGTACATCAGGAGGAACAGGCCGATGGTGACCAGCAGGGAAAGATACTTGACGCTGATTTTTCCGATCATGACTTGGCCACCTGTTTCGAGAGCTTGCCGAACACGACCCGGCGGAACTTCTGGGATTGGAACATCATGACCAGGAAGACCACCACCGCCTTGACCACCAGCGTGATCTCCGGCGGCACCCCGATGGCGTAGATGGTGGTGGTCAGGGTCTGGATGATCAGCGCGCCGACCACGCTGCCGAGGAGGTAGAACTTGCCGCCGGTCATGGAGGTGCCGCCCAGGACCACGGCCAGGATGGCGTCCAGCTCAAAATAGAGGCCGGCGTTGTTGCCGTCGGCGCTCTTGACGTTGGAGCAGACGATCAGGCCGGCGATGCCGGCGCAGACCGCGCAAAAGGTATAGACGCAGAGCATCAGGTTCTTGGCGTTGATCCCGGTCATGCGGCTGGCCCTGGGATTGATGCCGATGGATTCGATGAACAGGCCCAGGGCGGTCTTGCGGGTGACCAGCAGGGTGATCAGCAGCACCGCCAGGACCATATAGAGGGAGAACGGGATCCCCAGCAGAAAGCCGTTGCCGATGTAGAAATAGGGCTTGTAATAGATGGTGATGATCTGGCCGTTGGTGATGAGTTGGGCCACGCCGCGCCCGGCCACGATCAGGATCAGGGTCGCCACGATCGGCTGCATCCCGACCCGGGACACCAGCAGGCCGTTCCACAGGCCGGCCAGGGCCGACGCCGCCAGGGCGGCCAGGATGGCCACCGGCATTGGCACCAGGGTCACGTACGACTGGACGCCGCCTTTGAGCACCAGGGTGCCGCCGATCAGCATGGCCACCAGGGCCCCGGAGATCGCCACCACCGCGCCGACGCTGATGTCGATGCCGCTGGTGGCGATGACCAGGGTCATGCCGATGGCGATCAGCATCAGGGGCGCGGCCCGGTTGAGGATGTCCACCAGGCTGCCGTACAGGTGCCCGTCCCTGATCGAGATGTGGAAGAAGCCCTTGGTGAACACCAGGTTGAACGCCAGCAGCAGAGCCAACGCCAGCAATGGCCAGAATAGTTTCGCGGAGGTGATCCGCTGGTAAAGGGTGGGGGACGTCTGGGTCATTCCGATCCTCTCGCGATCGTCTGCAGGATGGTGCCTTCGTCGACATCGGCGCCGTCCAGTTCCGCGATCTTGGCGCGGTCCCTTAGTACGGCGACCCGATTGCAGCACCGGACGATCTCTTCCAGTTCCGAGGAGATGAACAGGATCGCCATCCCTTCTTTGGCCAGGGTCAGCACCAGGTCCATGATCTCCGATTTCGCGCCGACGTCGATGCCGCGGGTCGGTTCGTCCAGGATCAGGAACTTGGGATCAGTGGCCAGCCAGCGGGCCAGGATCACCTTCTG
>Ga0302319_10010618_pt1 | contig 17542 bp, 10 predicted proteins | sample Bog_T0_2_FD_203319 | JGI IMG/M metagenome (GOLD analysis project Ga0302319, IMG submission 203319) | Peat permafrost microbial communities from Stordalen Mire near Abisko, Sweden - Bog_T0_2 | ecosystem: Environmental > Terrestrial > Soil > Wetlands > Peat | place: Sweden: Abisko, Stordalen Mire...
GAAGTGCTCGGCACCCCTTCGGTGAAGACGACGGGCGTTCCTAAGGCAGTGACGCCGCTCGGGATGTTGAACGTCACGCTGTTGGTTCCCGGGGCGAAAGCGGATGCGGAGATGGTGAGCGGCAGCAGCAGGCTGTTCGGCTGGCCGCCCGCTCCGGAGATGAGTGTCAGCGTGCTGGTTCCGGAAGCCACGCTCGCAGCGGCGGTCAGCGTGAGGGTGTAACTGTTGCCGCTGGCGTTTTGCGCCCAACTATCGGAAACGCCGGCGGGCAGGCCGGTGGCATATACCGAGGTTGAACCGCCCGAGAAGCCATTCAGCGGATTGAAGGTGATGACGGCGCTGATAGAACCGCCGGGAGGCAACACCAGCGAACTTGGTGAAGCGGATAAAGTGTAGGTTTGCGACGCGACCACGTTGACCGTGGCCGGGACGGCGGTTGTGACAGCGCCCGCGGTATCGGTAGCCACCGCCGTGAGGGTGTGGGAACCCACCGCCGGCGACGTCAAAGTAAAGGTATATGGCGGCTGCGCGACCGTGCCCAAAACGGTTGCCCCGTCAAGGAAGGACACGCTGGCCACAGGGCTGCTGCCCGCATGTGCGGTGGCCGTCAGGGTCACGTTAGATCCGGCGACGATAGTGGCGGCGTTGCCGGGCGCAGTCAAGGTGACGTAGGGATTGACATGCGCGGAGAGGTCCGCTTTCAGCCCGTAGACAGTGACCGAACCCGCTCCATAATCGCCGACGGAGGCCGAATTGGCCATGTAAACCTTGCCGTTCGCCACTACCGGCGGCACAAATTTGGGCAATGTGCCCATGTTGTCCGACGAAACCAGCGAACTGTTCCATAATTCCTGAGCCGGATTTTCGGCATTATAGGCATGCAGAACGCCCGGGTAGCCGACGATGTTTTGCTCAGTCGGCGTAATCATGACCGGCGCCCACAGGATTCCCGTGCCGCTGGTGCTGCCATTAGCGGAAACCGCGAGCGCGGTGCCGGGTTGCCCCACCAGGTTTACCGTTCCGGCATACGATTGGGTAAAGGTGGCGGTTGCTGCGTTCAACGTGTAGGCGTGCAGCGCATCCAAGCCGGGCCATACATACAATGTGCCGCCGCTGGGGCCTTGCCAGTAAGCCATGCCCACGATCCGGTCGCTATCCGTTTGGGTGTAATCGGTCGGCGCGCCCACGTGGAAGAACTGCGCTAACTGCGTGTCGTTGGGCGTGAGTTTCCCCAGATTTCCAGTGTGAAGCAGGAATACGTCCGCCGTTTTGCTGCCAAACGTCACCAGATCCGTGCCGGGAATCAACAAGGGACCGTTGCAACTGAGATCCAAGTCCCAGTTATCCATAGTCGTGTAATCCTCGGTGCCGGTGCCGCTATCCGGCGTGTACCAATTGTTTAAGCCGAGGCTGGTTCCATAACTCATTTGCAACAGCGTCATGGGGAATTCGGAGAGGCCGTCGTAACCGCCGCCATTGCCGGTCAGGTAATAAACTTTACCAGCCGCATCGACAACCGGGCCGCTGCCGCTCTGCCAAATACTGTTGCCGTTCGTTCGCGACGTGGCGAACACGCCGCTTTGCGCCAAGGTGTTGGCGTTGTAGGTCATCACCCAGCCTTGCCAGGGATTTGTATAATCGCCCGTCGGCCGCGAACCGAATGCCACCCAGACCTGACCGCTTACCAGTTCCAGCGCCGGGCGCTGGCCGTACTTGGAAGGAATAAAAGTGGCGGAACCATAGGCATTGGTGGCCGGCACTGAACCCGTAATGAGTGTCGAGTTCAGCACCGTTCCCGTGCGGATATCGACTTGCCGCAAGCGGAAGCATTCCGTTCCGTTCTCCAGCGTGTGGGTTACAAAGAACATGCGGTTGTTTGGCAGATCGATCACGGGTGTACCGAAAATGCCAAAGGTATCGGCGACTGAAGCGTCGGTGCCGTCTCCCACACCAATATGGATGGGCGCGGGCGTGATGCCGGCCGCCAAGTTCCTGAAATCGATCGTCCACAGAGGAAGAGAGCCTATATTATCGGCATCGAACGCATACAGCACATCATGCATCGTGCCGACGTACAAAACGTTATGCGGCGCGCCGTTGACCATCACATTCTGCACGTAGAGCGGCTGCGCGTAGATGGCCCCATCCACTGAATACTTACCCAATTTGCCAAAGCTGGCGGTGTTCACATTGGCTTGCGTTAACTGCGTCTCGTTGATGTTAGCGGCAGTGCGCGCTTGGTTATAGCGATTGGTGAGAACATTGACCTGCGCGAACGCAGTGAACAGGAAGCAACTCGCGAGAAGAGCTACCTTGGACGCACGGATAACGAATAAATTGGAAATCATAAAATCAAGGAATAAATCGACAAAATCAAAAGGGCGGAGCGTGGCCGTAGTTTTGAGCTTATCGGCTGCCCGATAAACCCGTCAATTGCGCCGAGTTTACCCGTAGTTTTGGTACTTGCTGTACTAAGGTGCATTTTCTTGGCTGTTATTCAGGCACAGAAATATAAATGACATGAAAATGCTTTGCCCGCGCGGCGCCAACTTCTTACCAACAAGAGCCGGCTTGCAACGAATGCATACCTTCAGCAGACATAGTTGTCATCGACCAAAAACGCTCCTTTCAATAGCGCGTAGTTCCGAAACTTTTCAGCGCCACGTAGCTCAGCAAGGCTCTCTAGCGTATCGAAAAGCGAGTGATCGTACTCATGCATATTCGCGGTTTGCTTTAGTTCTTTGGCCGCGCGGTCGTGGCATGGCAGAACGCTTCACGGGGGCCGGCAGTCGGCAGCGGACCAATGCACGAATTGCTCTGACGGGACACGCGAAGAGCGATTAGCCGAGGAGCGAAAGTACCAGGGGTACCATCACAAGCCGCCGACAGAGGAGTCGGTTTCGGTTTCACCCGGCGGCTCGGGCGCGGCGCAAGGAACTTGGCTTAGTTCTTGATCTTCATCGCGTCCAAATCTACCGCCCTCTTTCCAGTGATGGCCTCAAGCCTACTGACTACCACTAGACACACGCTCTTGGTCGCTTGAAATTCCACACTTCGCTTTTCCCCAGCTTCGTCCCATGTCAGGCCAAAGTAGTGCTTCCTGGATGGACGGTAGCTCACCTGCGTTACCGCCGATGCGTGGATGCTGGCTACCTCATCCTTACCTGATCACAAAGCCCGGTCGTCCTCCGCCACCAGCTGATTTCCTCCGGCCCTCCCAATAATGCGTGATATCTCTTGAAGATGCGATTTTGCGCTTTGTTTCTCATTCTTGAAGTCGCCCTCTTCGGGCAGAGCGGTGTTGATCTGAAAGCTATCGATTCATCGGTGAATCCTTGCCAGAACTTCTATTTGTATGCTTGCGGCGGCTGGAAGAAGGCGAATCCCATTCCACCGGAATACTCGCGCTGGGGACGCTTCAACGAATTGGCCGACCGCAATCAGAAGATCGTGCGCGAGATTCTAGACGATTCGGCGGCACATACCGGCCGTTCGCCGCTAGATCAAGAAATCGGCACGTTCTACGGTGCCTGCATGAACGAAGCGGCGGTGCATAAGGCCGGCGCCACACCCATCCAGCCCGGCTTGGCGCGCATCCAGGCTCTGGCCGACAAAGGCGCGCTGGCGCAGGAAGTGGCGCGCCTCCACAATCAGGGCGTCGATGCATTCTTTCGTTTCAGTTCGCAGCCCGACGACGATAATGCGCACATGACCATCGCCGATGTCGACCAGGGTGGCTTGGCTCTCCCCGATAAGAGCTACTATCTGGAAGCGAAAGACGAAGAGAAGCGTGAAAAATATGCCGCGCACATCTCTCAGATGTTCCAGTTGACCGGCGTCTCGCCAACGGAAGCCGATGCCAGGGCCAAAGTCATCCTTACCCTGGAGACTGCGCTCGCGAAGGCCTCGTTAAGCCGGACAGAGCGGCGCAACCCGCATCTGTTGCATAACAAGATGACGGTTGCACAATTGGCGGCTCTCGCGCCGTCGTTCAATTTCAAGGAGTACTTTGCCGACCGCAAGGCGCCGGCGTTTGATTCATTGAATGTCTCGGTGCCCGCTTTCTTCAAAGATCTGGGCGCGCTGATTGACGCTGCCAGCCTCGACGACTTAAAGAGTTACCTCAGTTGGCACTACATCAATAACTACGCCCCTGAACTAAGCCAACCCTTCGTGGATGCGAATTTCGATTTCTATCAGCGCTATCTCAACGGCGCAAAGGAACTGCAGCCCCGCTGGAAACGCTGCGTCCAACTGACCGACCGCAGCTTAGGTGATGCCGTTGGCCAAAAATATGTTGAAAAAGCCTTCCCGGGACAATCGAAAGAGCGCACCCGCGAATTGGTGGCGATCATCGAAAAGGAAATGGCGGCGGATATCGACTCGCTGACTTGGATGAGCGCGGCGACCAAGCAACAGGCGCTGGTCAAGCTCAAAGGCGTCACCAATAAGATCGGCTACCCCGAAAAGTGGAAAAGTTATTCGTCCGTTGCCGTGGGCGATAACCTGGTGGCCGATGTGCGCAGCGCGCGCGAATTTGAAGTGCAGCGGAATGTGGACAAAATTGGCAAGCCCGTCGACCGCGCGGAATTCGGCATGACGCCGCCCACCGTGAACGCTTATTACAGCCCGTCGCAGAACAACATCAACTTTCCGGCCGGTATTTTGCAACCGCCGTTCTACACAGCGGGGGCCGATATGGCGCTCAATTTTGGCGGCATCGGCGCGGTGATCGGCCACGAATTGACGCATGGCTTCGACGATCAAGGCCGCCAGTACGATGCCGATGGAAATTTGCGCGATTGGTGGACGGCGCAAGATAACGACGAATTCAAGAAGCGTGTGGACTGCATCGCCAACGAATATTCCGGCTTCAGTCCCGTCGAAGGCGAGCATCTGAATGGGCGTTTGACGCTGGGCGAAAATGGCGCCGATAACGCGGGTATACGGCTGGCGTTTATGGCGCTGGTGAGCGCGCTTGACGACGGTTCCGTTAAGAAAGACAAGATTGACGGCTTTACGCCGCAACAGCGCTTCTTCTTGGGCTATGCGCAGATCTGGTGCCAGAACGAACGCCCCGAAGCCGCTAAGACTCTGGTCCGCACCGATCCGCATTCCCCGGGCGAGTTTCGCGTCGATGGCGTTTTGCAAAACATGCCGGAGTTTGCGGCAGCCTTCAGTTGCTCGGAAGGCCAGCCCATGGTTTCGGCGAACGCCTGCCGCGTATGGTAGCTAACTTGTGAGTAAACGATGGCGCTTTTTCCTCATCGCCGCGACGCTGGCAATCCCCATGGCGGGCTACGCGCAATCGGCGAGCGGTCTCGACTTAAGCGCCATCGATAAATCCGCCGACCCGTGTGACGATTTCTACCAGTATGCCTGCGGCGGCTGGATCAAAGCGAATCCCATCCCGCCCGACGAAGCATCGTGGGGCCGGTTCGACGTGCTTTTCGAGAACAACCAGAAGACGCTGCGCGCAATTTTAGAGGATGCCGAGGCCCACCAGTCGCGGTCTACTATTGATCAAGAAGTGGGCGGGTTTTACCAGTCGTGCATGGCGGAAAGCGCCATCGAGAAACGCGGCGAAACGCCTCTAAAGCCCGAACTGGACCGCATTGCCGCGATTGCTAAACCGGCGGAGTTGCTGGCCGAGATCGCGCACCTGCACCTGCTGCAAGTGCCGCTATTTTTCAACTTCTCATCCGCGCCCGATCCCGATAATGCGCGCCGCAATATCGCCGACCTCGATCAAGGCGGGTTAGGCTTGCCCGAGAAGGATTTCTATCTCCGTGCCGATGCCCGATCGGAAGAAATTCGCCAAAAGTACGTGGCGCATATCGCCAACATGTTGCAGCTAACCGGCGTCGGCCCTGGGCTTGCCGCCAAACAAGCGGCTGACATCATGCGCATCGAAACCACGCTGGCGAAGGGTTCGCTCGATATCACTTCGCGCCGGGATCCGAAGCTGCTGGTGCATCGCGAAACGTTAGCGCAGTTGACGGCTCAATCGCCCGCGTTTTCCTATCAAGACTATTTCCGCGACATTCAATCACCTCCCTTCAGTTCGCTCAACGTCCCTGTGCCCGCGTTCCAAAAGGCGTTGAACGATGTTTTGGCTAACGAACCGCTGGCCAACTTGCGCGCCTACTTGGCCTGGCATTTCATCAGCGCGGGCGCCCGCCTGCTTTCCGCGCCTTTTGTCAACGAGAACTTCGAGTTCTACGGCCGTGTCCTTACAGGCGCGGCGGAATTGCGCCCGCGTTGGAAGCGCTGCGTCGAAGCCACTGACGACGAACTCGGCGAAGCTTTAGGACAACTGTTTGTCGAGCGCACCAACGCGCGGGAAGGGAAGGCGCGTACGCTTCAGATCGTGGCTGCGATTGAGGAACAGATGAAGCGCGATATCAACTCCATTGCCTGGATGAGCCCCGCCACCAAGAGAAGCGCGCAAATCAAACTCGCCGCCGTGACGCGCAAGATCGGCTATCCCGATCACTGGCGCGATTATTCCTCTATCCGCATTCTGAACGGCGATTACTTCGGCAATTGGTATCGCGCCAACCAATTCGAAAGCCGCCGCGAAATAGCCAAGATCGGCCAGCCGGTCGACCGTAACGAATGGGGCATGACGCCGCCCACCGTGAACGCCTATTACAGCCCGACCGAGAACAATATCAATTTTCCGGCGGGCATCTTGCAGCCGCCTTTCTTTTCGAACGCCGCCCGTGACGCGGTGAATTATGGCGCGGTGGGGTCGGTGATCGGCCACGAGCTCACCCACGGATTCGACGATGAAGGCCGCCAATACGACGCCGATGGCAACCTCAAAGACTGGTGGAGCAAAACCGATAAAGATCGCTTTATCAAGCTTTCGAATTGTTTTGTGAATCAATACGGCGGCTACAGTCCGGTCTCCGGCGCCGAGGTGAATGGCCGGCTCACTTTGGGCGAGAACACCGCCGATAACGGCGGTCTGCGCCTCGCCTACCTGGCCTTGATGGACGTGCTGGCTGCCAAGTCGATTCCGGTGACCGAGAAACAGGACGGCTATAATCAGTCACAGCAATTTTTTCTGGGATTCGCCCAGGTCTGGTGTGAGAATGAACGGCCCGAAGCGGCCCGTTTGCAGGTGCAAACCGACCCGCACGCCCCTGCCAAGTTCCGTGTCGACGGAACGGTCTCGAACATGCCCGAATTCGGCCGCGCGTTTAGCTGTAACGCAACGGACAGAATGTCCACACTAAAAGCCTGCCAAGTCTGGTAAGTAATTGTGTAGTTGTGGGGACGTTCACCCCGTTACACTTAATTCAATCTCTAATTAAGTGTAACGGGGTGAACGTCCCCCTAATTGAAGGATTCGATAAATGGCATTAGATACACCTCTGTTAGCACTAAGGTTTCCTATACAGTTTGACGCCGTTAAGGCGGAACACGTCGAGCCTGCTCTCCAGCAATTGCTCGAAACGGTTAAACAGCGCATTGCGGCGTTAAGCGGCCGCACCGTCCCGCGCACTTATCGCGATCTCATTCTCGCCCTCGACACCGCCACCGAACCGCTGGACTTCGCCATGGGCATTGTCCGCCATCTCGAAGCCGTCGCGACGACGCCCGAATTGCGCGCCGCTCACAACGCGGTGCAGGAGCCCGTCAGCGTTTTCTACACATCGATTGCGCTTGACGAAAATCTTTGGTGTGCAGTGAAGGCGGTAAACGATTCCGTTGATAAGGCGGCGCTCGCTCCCGTCGACCGCCGCTATCTGAAGAAGACCGTCACCGGATTTCGCCGCGCCGGCGCCGACCTCGATGCCGCCGGCAAAACCAAGCTCGAAGAGCTGGACGTCGCCCTTACCAAAGCCACCACGAAATTCTCCGAAAATGTTCTGGATGCCACCAACGCCTTCGAACTGATCGTCGCCGACCCAGCCAACCTAGCCGGCTTGCCCGCATCCGCCGTGGACGCCGCGCGCGAAAGTGCCAAGAGCAAGGGCAAGGAAGGTTGGCGCTTCACCCTGCAAGGGCCCAGCTATACCGCCGCGCTCACCTATTTAGACAACCGCGACATTCGCCGCGATCTATGGTTTGCCTCGAACACCCGCGCCGCTGTCGACGGGCCGTTGGATAATCGACCCCTTATCGCCGAGATTCTTCGCCTGCGCCGCGCCAAAGCCGAGTTGCTCGGTTATCGCGACTTCGCCGATTTCGTGCTCGATGAACGCATGGCCCACACCGGACAGCGCGCGCAGCAATTTGTCGAAGACTTGCGCCAGAAAACCTTGCCTTTCTTTGCCATCGAAAACTCGAGCCTCGCGGATAAGGGCAGGGAATTGGGCTATCAAACTATCGAACCATGGGACGTCGCCCACATCGCCGAAAAACAGCGCCTCGCTCTCTACCAATTCGACGAAGAAGAATTGCGCCCCTATTTCGAACTCCCCCGCGTGGTCAATGGCATGTTCGACATCTTCAGCCGCCTGCTCGGCATCCAGGTGATTGAACAGCCGGACATGCCCGCTTGGGATGAGGCAGTGAAATATTTCCGCATTGAAGACGCCGCCACTGGAACCCTGCTCGGCGGCTTCTACACCGATTGGTTTCCACGCGAAAATAAGCGCGGCGGCGCTTGGATGGATTCCTTGTTCACCGGCAATCCCGCCGCCGGACAGCCGCACGTTGGTTTGATCGCCGGCAATCTCACCCCCCCAGTAGCTGCCAAGCCTTCTCTCTTAACTCATCGCGAAGTGGAAACAATCTTCCATGAATTCGGCCACTTGCTGCACCACACGTTAAGCCTTGTGCCGGTCAAATCACTAGCGGGCACCAATGTGCCTTGGGATTTCGTCGAGCTGCCCTCGCAAATCATGGAGAATTGGTGCATGGAGCGCGACGCCCTCAACCAGTTCGCGCGCCACTATCAAACCGGCGAGCCCATTCCGGAAGAGCTCTTTCAAAAAATGAAGCGCGCGCGCAATTTCCGCAGCGCCAATTTTCAGATGCGCCAACTCGCCTTCGCCACCGTGGATCTGAAGTTGCATCGCGAATACGATCCGCTGCTGAATCCCGATGTGATGGCTTATGCGCGCGAGATTTACGCGCCCTTTTCGCCCGCCGCCTTGCCGGCCAATTACGGCATGATCGCCAGCTTTACCCACTTGTTTTCCAGCCCCGTCGCTTACGGCGCAGGTTATTACAGCTACAAGTGGGCCGAGGTTCTCGATGCCGACGCGTTCACCCGCTTCCGCACGGAAGGCATATTCAACCCGGCAACCGGAGGCGATTTCCGGCGCTCCATCCTCGAACGCGGCGATAGCGAAGACCCGGCGTTGCTCTATCGCAACTTCATGGGACGCGATCCCGACGCTAACGCGCTCCTCGAGCGGCTCGGTCTGCTGCATGCAGCCTGAAGAAAAGCGCGCGGACACCGCCGCGGCCGATGCGGCTAGCGAACAACTCCGCCAATTCCTCTACGCCGCCAGTCACGATTTGCAAGAGCCTTTGCGCGCCATCGTTGCTTATGCCCAACTCCTCCATCGGCATTTTGTCGATGACGCTGCGGCACAGGAATATCTGCCCTTCATTTTGCAGGGGGCCAATCGCATGAAAGAGCTGCTGCAAAACATGCTCGTTTATTCGCGCGCCGGTTGTGCGAAAAACCGCCGGCCGCTCAGCCTTGACGCTCCACTTGCGAGAGCGTTGTTGAAACTTTCTCCGGAAATCAAAGCCGCCGACGCGCGCATCGTCCGTCATCCTTTGCCCGAAGCCGTCGCCGATGAAGGAGAAATCGCGCTGGTGTTTGAAAACTTGCTGCGTAACTCACTGTGCTTCCGCTCCACCACACCGCCGGAAATCATCATCTCGGCGGAGCAGGGAACTGATGAAGCCACCATTACCCTGCGCGATAACGGCCTCGGCATCGATCCCCAATTCTGTGCCGAAGCTCTCTTGCCTTTCAAACGGCTGCACGGCAAAGATTTGTCAGCCAGCGGATTAGGGCTGGCCATTTGCGAAAAGATCATTCGCGCTCACGCTGGCCGCCTTTGGCTCGAAAGCGACGGCTCGACCGGCACCGTCGCGCATTTTACGCTTCCTCTATAAATGGTGTTCCGGTGCAATCCAAACAGCGGTGGTGCATTTCAACCATCGCTTGCACTTTTAGAATCGACGTAAGATCCCTTTTATCAACGAGTTGATGTTTGGTCGTTGAAGTGTACTATGGGTGACCGAAGATGATGCTCCGGTCACTCCCAGCGCTGTTGTTAGCCTCCTCCCTTTGGGCGCAGTTCCAGCCCGAACCGCAGCAATATCCGCCTCCGCCCGCTGGAAATTCGCAATCCGGCTATCCCCAATATCAACCCCCTGCTGCTGCGCAACAACCCGGCATGAATCAGGATCAAGGCCGCGATAGCGCGGCGGATCAACAGCATGGCGTCGCTCGCATCCGCATCGTCCAAGGCGATGTAGACGTTAAACGCGGCGACAACGGTCAGCTAACCGGCGCTATCATGAACGCGCCTCTGCTTTCGCGCGATCATCTCGAAACCGCTGCCGGTTCTCGTGCCGAAGCCGAGTTAGACGCCGATACCGTCATTCGTCTCGCTCCCGACACCGATCTGGCCTTCGCCAATCTCGCTTATCAGCGTGCGCAAGTGCAACTCGGCATCGGCACTATCATTGTGCGCGTGCTGCGCGACGGCCAATCGCAACTGGAAGTCGATACTCCCAGTGTGGCGTTTCGTCCGCTCAGTGCTGGCGACTACCGCATTTCAGTTTTTGACAACGGCACTTCGCAAGTGACCGTTCGTTCCGGGCGTTTGGAAATGGCTGGCCCGCGTGGCTCGCAGACGATAAATGCCGGTCAATCTTCGCTGGTGCGTGGCGACGCTTCCGATCCCGAATTTCAAAACACTGGGCAACCCGCGCGCGATCAGTTTGACGACTGGAGCGCGGGCCGCGATAGCGAGTTGCTGTCTACCCGCAGCCAGCAGTATGTTCCACCCGGCGTGTCCGGCGCCGAAGATTTAGATCGTTACGGCAACTGGGTGCCTTCGCAGTACGGCCAGGTGTGGGCGCCGCAAGCACAGCCGGCCGACTGGTCGCCTTATAGCAACGGCGAGTGGGCTTATGAAGATTATTACGGCTGGACTTGGATCGGCTATGAACCTTGGGGCTGGGCGCCATATCACTATGGAAGCTGGTTTTGGAATACCGGCGTCGGCTGGTGCTGGTGGCCAGGTCCGCGCGTGGGTATTGGTTTCGGTTTCGCCTGGAGTCCGGCGCGCGTCGGTTTCTTCGGCTTTGGCGGCGGTTTGGGTTGGATCGCCCTTGCTCCTTATGAAGTCTTCCATCCGTGGTGGGGAGCGGGCTACCATTCGTTCAACTCGTTTCGCGCCTATAACGTGCAACAGTTTTACCGCAATGCGGCCATCCGCGGCGGGGCTATGACCGCTTCTTTGTCGGCATTCGGTGGTCCCGGCCGTCGCTACAGCGTGGCCAGCGCCGGCCAACTGAGCGCGGCTAGTTTGTATCGCGGCGGGGTGCCTGTTTCCCCCAACGCCGGCAGTTACCGTTTCAGCGACCGCCAGGTTTCAGCCAATCCGCGCGTCTCGCAAGCGGCCTCGCGAACGTTCTTTAGCCGGCCGCAGCAGTTCAGTGCACCGCACCAAAGTTTTGCCGCCCCCTCTTCGAACGGCGGTTGGCAGCGCTTCGGATCTCCCGGCGCCTACTCATCGCAGCAGCGTTCTGCGCCCAGCTACCCGAGCCGGCCCAGCGCCGCTGCTGAAAGCGGTTGGCACAGCTTCGGCCAATCGCAACCGCCGCGCTACAGCTACAGCGCACCCGCCGCGCCGCGTTATAGTGCGCCCGCCGCCCCCCGTTACAGTGCTCCGAGTTACAACAATTACCGCCCGCCCTCTGCACCCAGATATAACGCTCCTGCCGCACCGCGCAGCAAAGCGCCCGCCGCGCCCCAGCAGCACAACAGCGGCGGTGGCGGCGGTGGACATTCTGGCGGTGGCGGTCACCACGGCCGCTAAACAAGTTCTTCCCTCTAGGCCGATCTGGTTTGCTGACTAAACTGGATCGGCCCTTTTTTTTAACTCGTTTCATGGGTAGAGTGAAGAATCATGACCGCTCCGCATCCCATTGCTGCGCGAATCATCTCCGAGCTCCGGCACGCGCCGCCAAACACACTAGGCCTGCGAGCCGTGCGTAAGCGCTTTTCGAAACAGCTCGTCGAAATGGATCGCACCACTGTGCTTTCCGCGGCGCACCAATTAATCCAAAATGCTCCGCTCGCCAGATTTGTAGCGTATGAAATTGTGCAGCATCACCCGGCCACCATGCGCAGCCTCACTGAACAAGAGGTTGAAGCTTTAGGGCAGGGGATGAAAGACTGGGGCGCTGTCGATTCATTCTCTTGTTTCGTAGCCGGCCCCGCCTGGTTTGCCGGGCGCATCAGCGATAAAACAATCGCTCGTTGGGCGCTCTCGCAGGATCGTTGGTGGCGTCGGGCCGCCTTGGTCAGCACCGTACCCTTGAACTCGCCGGACTGCGCGGGACCGAAAAGCGTCAAGCGAACCTTGGCCGTCTGCCGCTTGCTCATGTCCGACCGCGACGGCATGGTTGTCAAGGCGGTCTCCTGGGCGCTGCGCGCCGTCGCCAAGCGCGACCCCACTAGCGCCAAGACATTTCTCTCACGGCACGGGGAAAAGCTAGCGCCACGCGTCGTCCGCGAAGTCAAGAACAAGCTAACCACCGGACTCAAGAATCCGCGCACTTAGAGCCCTTGCCAAATATCGCGTAAATTGGAGCACAAAAGCGCAGACTAAGCCCAAGCGCTGGCGTAATTTCGATCCCAACAAAAGTTTACATAATATCTGTTATCGGTCCATCTCCAAAATTGCTGGTTTTCCTGGTCCTTAGAAAACGGCTGCCGTCATCTCCATTGAGAATCAATAGCTCACCGATCAAAAAGGTCCACCCATAGCGCGACTCAAAAGCAGCCCTTACCCCCGAACGCTTGCCCGCCGGAAGATCGGCTGATCCACTCGTTTTCATCCCCTCAAGTGTCGGCCGCGTAGCGCCGAAATCGGGTCACAGAAGTTTACGAAACTTTATTTGCATTCTTTCCATACATTTAGCCCACTTTCGACCCACCGCCCAGAACGCCCACCAGTCAAGATGGTCGCGCGAAGAGATTCTCATGCACCATCCACTTTTACCCGGCTCCGAGCCCATCCGCCTGAAACCAAATCAAGCGACCGTCTTCTTTTGCGACGCCCGTTTCCGCGTCCTCGTCGCCGGCCGCCGCTTCGGCAAAACTTATCTCGCCCTCGCTGAAATCATGCGCCTCGCTGCCCAGCCGAATCGCCTCATCTGGTACGTCGGCCCCAACGACGGCCAATCGAAACGCATCGTCTGGGACCGCCTCAAAACTCTTACTCGTCCTATCTGGGCCAAACGTCCCAACGAAACCGAACTCCGCATCGAGACCAAATCAGCTTCCACCATCATCGTCAGCGGTGCGTTCCACCCCGACTCCCTGCGCGGCGACGGCCTCGACCTCATAATCCTCGACGAATACGCTTCCATGAAGCCAACCGCCTGGGACACCGTCCTCCGCCCTGCCCTATCAGACCGCCTCGGCCGCGCCCTCTTCATCGGCACGCCCCAAGGCATGAATCACCTATACGAACGTTTCGAATACGCCCACAACGATCCCAACTGGCGCGCGTTTCAATTCACCACCGCCCAGGGCGGCATCGTCTCCGACGAAGAAATCGCCAACGCCGCCCGCGAACTCGACCCCGCCTCCTACCAGCAGGAATTTGGCGCGGAATTCGTCAGCGCCAATCGTCATCGCGTCTACTACACTTTCAACCGCGCCATTCATGTCGCTTCGCTGCAATTCGACCGCATGCTGAATCTCGTCTGGTCCATCGACTTCAACGTCAACCCCATGTGCATGCTCCTCATGCAGCGCCAAAGCGACATCGTCTACGTGCTTGATGAGATCGTCGTCCCGAACGCCAACACCGAGGCCGCCTGCCAAGCCCTTCTAGAGCGCCTCGCGCCTCTTTTCAAGATGGTGCCGAGTCACCTCTATCCCATGCAAGTCGAAATCTATGGCGACGCCAGCGGCAACCAGAAGCGCACCTCCGCCGCCCAAACCGATTGGGCCATCATCCGGAACTTCTTCTCCATGTGGGTCGGCACCTACAAGCCCCTCTACAAGATTCAGTCCTCCAACCCGCCCGTCCGCGACCGCATCAACTGCGTCAACAGCCGCCTCCGCAACACTCTCGAAGAATCCCGCCTCTTCATCGATCCCAAATGCCGCGAACTCATCAAGGATCTCGAACAAGTCGCCTGGGCCACCGATTACACCGGTGCAGTCACCACCGAACTCGACAAATCCAACCCCGCCCGCACCCACGCTTCCGACGCCCTCGGCTACTACATCGCCCAAGCCTTCCCCCTCAAACCCCCCGTCGGCCACCAATCCTCCGGCCGCATCTTGTAGCGACGGTGGGGCAGGCGTTTCCGCCTGCCACGCGGAACTTTAGTTCCGCAAGCGCCGAGACCCATCTCGGCGCTTATGCGAATCCTCGAACGTCCGAATGCCTAATCGTAAACTTCGCGCCGATGGGCAATACGCGTCACATCAACAGTCCTGGCGTCATCGTCAATCTCGTAAACGATCCGGTAGTCGCCCACGCCAATGCGCCATTCCCGATCGCCGCCCTTGAGCTTCTTGCATCCCATCGGCCTCGCATCATCCGCTAAACGATAAAGTCGGACTATCAGCCTTCTCACCATCGTCGCCGCTAGGCTGCGAAGCTCTTTCTCCGCGCTAACCGCAAAGCGACGCGATATTCACTCACGCACAAGCTTCCCGCTCTTAACGAGCCCCGCCTTAACTTTCCCTAGCGGAACCCGCTTCTCATGCCGGCGTGAACGCGAAACCAGAACATCCTCTATGTCTTCCCACAACTCCCGATGCTCCTTGAGATCGATTTGAACCGCCAACTTGCGCCCCTTTTCGTCCGTGACAAACTGAATCCCATTCATGCCTTGATTATCACAAGAACTCCCCAGCCACCCGTCGCGAACTTCGGGGAACTTCGGAACTTCATTCAACTTCGTCAACTTCGTCGGCAACTTCGGGCAACTTCGGGGACGGAGAGATATGGTACGAAGTCGAAAACCGCATCTGCCGAAGAATGATGGGGCGCCAGCCCATAGCCCCAACGTCCGCCTCCTGCTCCTCGTCCAAACGAGCAGCGTTGAGCAAAACCGCCGCCCAAAAGGCAGACCCTCCGCCAAGCCATCCGCGCCAAAGCCTTCTCCGGCCAACTCGCCCGCAAGACCCCAACGACGAACCCGCCTCCCTCGTCCTCGACCGAATCCTCGCCGAACGCGCCGCTTCAACATCGCGCCATCCAACCCGCACCAAGTCGCAAGACCGCGACTAAGATCCGCCCAAATTCCCCTCCCGACTCAACTCCGCCCTCACCGCCATGAAATCCGGCTCATTCATGCCCAGTACAAAAATCGTCGTCCGGCCGACTGCCGAAAATCCCAGCAAGCTCGTCCCCGATCCACGCAAAGTGCTCCAACCACCCATCGTCCCGGAGATGATAAAGCCGCGTCAGCTCTCCGGGTTAGCGGGTCGATCCCCGCAAATGTTGGGGCCCCTATGTTGCCTGGCAATGATATGGTCAACGGAAAAAACGCCTGGATAAAATTGCGCCGCGAGCTGGCAATATTCACATCGGTTTCCCGCCCGCAACCAAACTTGGCGAACCAATTCGCGATTCACTTACTGCTTCTGCGCGTCCGCCTTCAGAAATTGCCGCGCAGTCGACTGCATAACCGCCAACAGGTTGCTCACGTGAACGTAGCCGTCCAGCTCGTCGCGTTCCTCCGGCGTCAAAACGCCATCCTGCGAACGTTCTTCTATCTCTGGATTTCGTTCCTGCTCAGCCTCGTATTACTGGCTATCCTCTTTCGTCGTTACGACGAAAAACTCATCCGCCTCATTGAAGCCAGAAACTCACTCGTGGCGCTCGGTCTTCATAGCTCAACCGAAGTCGCGCCCGCCAAGGGCCTGCTCTTCTTAGTAAGCCGTGGCCCCGAGGGTCCCTACGCGACCTATGCAATCGACCACCACCGTAGTGCGTTAACTCACTTATGGCTCCTCCATTCGTCCGATCAAGGCTCCTTGCAGAATTTGGAACGCATCAAGTCATACTCCAGCAAGAACGCGCCCCATGTCGAAATCAAGACCCACGAACTTGACGACATGTTTTCCATCGAAGTCGCGAAGGCCAATGTGGAACTCGTTCGCCAGGAGGCTCACGCAGCGGGCCTCAAGGACGAAGATTTCATTTGCGACTTCACCGGCATGACCAGCCCGTGAGCGTCGGCGTCGTGCTTGCCTGCATTCGCCCCGAACACCGTTTGCAGTACATGGAGCCAAAGCCCTCCTGCCCGACGGCCGCCCCGATCCCACCGCCGGCGCTCTCGCCCTATCGAAGTCAAAGTCGCCTATGACGTCAAACTCTAAACCAAATCCGCAAAAACGAACCCATTTGAAGTTCGTTCCGCCGCCAAGTTCGTTCCGCAAAACTCCGTTCGGCTTGTTTTATCTGCGTTCATCCCATTCATCTGCGGCCGCTTTTTCTTGTTTTATCTCTATTCAACTGTAGCCATTTTTTTCAGTCACAACTTTTCAAAAAAAATCTTTTGGATTCTTTTCAATCACTTCCAGACAATTTCTCTCTCGTCGCGTTCGCCCCTGAATCACAATCGAGCCAGAAATTATGTTTTCTGACATCGACACTCCTGAGTTCCCCGCCGCCGTCGCGGACACTCAACCCGAGGAAAATTTTTCTTCAGACGCTCCCCGCGAAAAACGCAACTGTGGCCGCACCGGACCTACGTCTGAAGCCGGCAAAGCCAAGTCCTCCCAAAACTCCTTCAAACACGGCGCCTGCTCCAAAACTCTCATCCAACCCGGCGAACGCGAAGAAGATTGGCTCCTCCTCCTCAAAATCTGGACCGACCGCTATCAACCCGAAGAAAACACCCTCCTCTATACCTTCGTCCTCAAAACCGCCCAAGCCGAATGGGCGCGCATCCGCCGCCAGCAGCACCTTGACGACTTTCTCTGCCAGAATTGGACCGCTCCCTATAACTGGTCCGACGCCCTCATCAAGCGCCACGATCTCATGTTGCGCTACAAAACTTCCGCCGAACGCTGCTTCCAGCGTGAATACCGCCAGCTCGAACAGCATTACAAGGCTCACCCTCCCGAGCCCCCGAAACCCACTCCCGAAGAAGAAGCTGCTGCCGCCCAAGCGATATTTGCGAAGCAAACTCCAACCGGTAGCCCGGAAACCGCTGCCGAAGCAGACGAACTCTACCGCTACACCCCTCAGGACTTCACTATGGAAGATCCCACCAGCCCCACCGGCTACACCTTCATCGAGCGTTCGGGCGGCAACCCCGATCTCGACCGCAAACTCGGCCGCAAAATCTACCA
>Ga0302319_10010620_pt1 | contig 17535 bp, 10 predicted proteins | sample Bog_T0_2_FD_203319 | JGI IMG/M metagenome (GOLD analysis project Ga0302319, IMG submission 203319) | Peat permafrost microbial communities from Stordalen Mire near Abisko, Sweden - Bog_T0_2 | ecosystem: Environmental > Terrestrial > Soil > Wetlands > Peat | place: Sweden: Abisko, Stordalen Mire...
CCGCCGCGAGACGAATCTTGCGCAAGGACACGGTGGGTCGGCAGCGCTGGGCGGCGCTGATGACGTAGGCGATCGACTGGGTCGTCGTCGGTTTTCTGGCCTTGTGCGGCGCCACGGCGTGCCGTACTCGAAACCCTTCGAGCCAGTGCAGTACTTCGGGCCGCACGGCGGGCGCTTGCACATCGTCGGCGGACGGCCCGGGCACGAGATTCGCGCCCGCGAGCAACACGGCGGCGACGTGCTTGCAGTTGTACCCCACGGGGCAGGAGCATTCGCCATCGACCCAGAGGTCACCCGCTTCGAACCCCAAATCCACGGCGACGGCATAGGGTTTCGGTCGGCTACCTTGCACCCTGCCGGAGAGCGTACCCTGCGGCAGCCAGGCGAGCTTGAACACGGCGCGCACGTATGCCGCACCCTTCGCGACCGTGTGAGGGTCGAGACAGGCGATGAGTTCGGCGCGATCATAGGCGGCGGCGGCCATCGCCCGATTATCCAGCCGCTGCGCTGCGGTGCAAGTGCCCCATCGAAGTTCCATACGGAACTTCCCGTCAGCCCTCGCGCCTTAGTGTAGGCCCCGTGTCATCAATTTGATCTACACTAGCGTTCGGAGTCGGCCTACGCGAAGGAGCGAGCAGCAATGCTGAGCGCGGCGAGCAACCCGACGGGGAATCACGCGTCGGGCCACCATCGCGCGGGAAATCAACTGATCGGCTGCCTACCGGAAGCCGTCCGCGTGCTGTGGCAGGGCCATCTCGACGCCGTGAATCTGCGCCAGGGTGAGGTGCTCTACGAATCGCAGGGTGAGCTGGCCTACGTGTACTTCCCGACGACTGCGCTCGTGTCCTTGCTCTACGCGACGGACGAAGGCGGTTCGATCGAGACCGCGGTCGTTGGACCTGAGGGCATGGTCGGGTATGCGTTGATCATGGGCGGCAATACGACGCCGAGCCGCGCGGTCGTGCAGGTCGGCGGCGCCGCGCTGCGCATGAAAGCGCCGTTCATCAAGCAACAGTTTCCGCACGTACCACCCGTGATGCACTTGCTGCTCCGCTTCACCCAGGCCTTGATCACGCAAATGGCCCAGAATGCCGTTTGCAATCGGCATCACTCCGTCGAACAGCAGCTCTGCCGGTGCCTGCTGCTGAGTCTGGATCGTCTTGCCGGTGCCGACCTCCGGATGACGCACGAACTGCTCGCGAGCCGGCTCGGCGTGCGTCGCGAAGGCGTCACCGAGAGTGCTTCCACGCTGCAACGGGCGGGCGTGATCCAGTACTCACGCGGGCATATCCGTGTCCTGGATCGCGCGCGTCTCGAGGCGCGCGCCTGCGAGTGCTACGGAGTCGTTCGCAACGAATATCGGCGGCTATTGCCCGATCGCATCGCGACATGAGCGCGGACTTACGTCAGCGCGATCAAAAACCCGCCGCCCGCCGGATCGAGGCAGGCATGCGCCCGTACCGCGCGCTGCTCTGCGGGCGCGCCCTGCAGCTGCAGTTCGACGGATTGCGCGTCCGCGCCCAGCGCCACGCGCTTCAGCATCTCACGCAGCGTCCGACCGCTGTCCGCCGCGAGAAACCCATCGAACAGCCGGCCACGCAGCGACTCACGGTCGAACCCTAGCAAGGCCGCTCCCATCCGATTGACTTCCCGCAGCACGCCGTCGCCGTCCACCGTGAAATAGCTGACGGGCGCATGCTCGTACAGTTGTACCTGACGGTGGAGGGCGATCTCGAGTTCTTGGCGCGACCGGCGTATCTCTTCCTCTTGCAGGTCGAGTTCCACCTGATGCACTTGGAATTCATGGAGCAATGCCAGAGCGTCCGGGGCGGTCGATGGCGAACTGGCGAGCTCGTGGATGACGGCAAGCGCCGCCGCGGCGTCGCCCGGCACCGGCAGCGCTTGCGGTACGGCGGCCGGCCCAGTCAGGCGCGCCACCGCGCGGGCGCGCAAGCGCGCGACCTGCGAGAGTTCAGAGTTCGGGTTCGTGCGGTTCATGGGCGTTCTCGTCGTGGAGCGGGTCTTTAGAGTCGATCGATTCGGATGCCGACGCTCAGTTTACCCCTTTCTCCTGACGCAGACGGGACTCGAGCGCCTTTGCCGTGGTGATGTCGACGAAGGTGATCACCGCGCCTTGGACGACGTTGGCCACCGTGCGATACGGCATGATGCGCACCTTGAACCAGTGTGCGTCGGTCGTGGCGATCTCCTTCTCGCTGAACACGAGGGTGCGCACCGTCTCCTCGGCGTCCGTGTGCAGCTCGGGATAGTTGAGCGTGGTCGTGAGGTCGCTCAAGGGTCGTCCGATATCGGTGTCGCGCAGATTGACGATGCGTTTGATCTGCGGCGTGAAGCGCCGCACGTTCAGATTCTCGTCGAGAAACAGCGTCGCGATGTCGGTGCTGTTGAGCAGATTCTGCATGTCGCTCTGCGCGAGCGCGAGGTCATCGAGCTTCGAGTTCAGTTCGGCGTTGATCGTCTGCAGCTCCTCGTTCATCGACTGCGATTCCTCCTTCGAGGTCGTGAGTTCCTCGTTCGCAGACTGGAGTTCTTCGTTGGTCGATTGCAGCTCCTCGATCGCCGCCTGGCGCTCCTCCTCCGCGGCCCGCATCGCCCGTCGCAGCGTCTGAAGTTCCTCCTGGGACCGCGCCAGCTCGGCGGGGATCCCCGGATCGATCGCGCCGGCGGCCGCGCGGCGTCGCGATCGCGCGAACGGCGGGGCATCGACCTCGCGAAACACGATCATGACCGCACCCTCGAGCGCCTTGGGTTCCGTGACGGCTTCGACGGTCAAGTCGAGCAGCTGCGTCTTGGTGTCGTCCAGGCGCAGGCCGCGGACCTCGATCGGCGCGCGTTCCTTGACGGCGCGCCGTAGCGCGACGGTGAGTGCCGCCCGGATCGCGGGGCGCGCCATCACATGCACGTTCCAGTTCGCCTTGCCGGCGGCCGCTTCCAGATACCGGCCGGTGCGCCCGCTCACGAACAGGATGTCGCCGAGCGCGTTGACGAGCACCGCCGCGGGCGCAAACTTTTGCAACAGCAGCTGATCGACGAGCGCCTGCAAGTTGCCGGTCGTGGGAATTTCGCGGGACATGGGCAGCTCCTGGGAAGGCAATCGGGCGTGCGGTCGGTGGCTGACCGGGAAGCTCACGGCCGCCACGGAAACCGCATCGACGCCGCGACGATACAGCCGGGACTTCGCGGCCACCGGCTGAAACAGCGTTTGCGCCGAACCGACCGTTTCCGCCGCGCCGAGTATGAGAATGCCGGCCGGTCGCAGGCTATAGTGGAACAGCGGCAGCAGACGCTTTTGCAGCGTCGCGTTGAAATAGATGAAGAGATTCCGGCAGGACAGCACGTCGAGTCGTGTGAACGGCGGATCCATGATCACGTCGTGGTGCGCGAATAGCACCATTTCCCGTATCGATGGCGCAACGACATAGGTGTCGCCCTGCGCGCGGAAAAATCGCGCGAGGCGCTGCGGCGAGACCTCCGCGGCGATGCGTGCCGGGAACGTGGCGCGGCGGGCGATGGCGATGGCGTCCGCATTGAGGTCGGTCGCGAAGACTTGCAGCGTACAGCCGCTCGCCGCGGGGGTCCGTTCCAGGGCTTCCGCGAATACGATCGCGAGCGTGAAGGCCTCCTCGCCGGTCGAGCACCCGGCGACCCAGGCACGCAGACGCGTGCCCGGCGCGCTGCGCTCGAGCAGCGCCGGAAGCACGACGGTCCCGAGTTCATCCCAGACGTCGTCGCGAAAGAAGCTCGTCACGCCGATCAGCATCTCCTTGAAGAGGAGGGCGAGTTCCGAGGGATTGGCGCGCAAAAAGCCCGCGTAGTCGTCGAGCGCCGTGATGCCGTGCAGTGCCATGCGACGCTCGATGCGACGTCGCAGGGTGGTCGGCTTGTAGAGCGACAGATCGTGTTTGCTTTGGGCCCGCAGCAGTTCGAGGATGGTACCGAGCGGTGAGAGCGCCAGGTTCTCCGCTTGCGCGGCCAGGGCGCTCTCGTCCGATTGCGCCGCGATGACCCGCAGGATGCGCTCCGGCAAATCGGCCGCGAGTCCCTCGATGTCGGCCGCGCCGCCGGCGGCCGCACTCGTCGGCATCGAGGCGTACTCTGCGGCGCTCGGGTCTTGCACGACGGCCAAACCGCCCTGCACCTTGATGGCCTGCAAGCCGAGCGTACCATCGGATCCCATGCCGGAGAGCACGACGCCGATGGCGCGCTCACCCTGATCGCGTGCCAGCGAGCAGAACAGCACGTCGATCGGCAGGCGCAGTCCGCGCGGTTCGCTCGGCTGCGCGAGGCGCAGTACGCCGTCCTGCACCGTGAGTTCGCTGTTGGGTGGAATCACGTACACGGCATTGGGTTGGATGCGCATCGAGGCCGTGACTTCGCGCACGGGGAGGCTCGTTTGCTGCTGCAGGATTTCGCAGAGCATCGCCTTGTGGGTGGGATCGAGGTGCTGCACGACGATGATCGCGAGGCCGCTCGCGATCGGCACATGCGCGATGAAGTCCTTCAAGGGAACGAGTCCGCCCGCCGACGCACCGACGCCCACGATCCGTACCGGCGACGGCTCCCTGATGCTGGATCGGTTTGGGAGCGGGGGTTTGTTCATGGCTCGTCCATAGGCCATTGTCTACCGAAAGCCCGCGCCGCGTCGCGCCGTTCGCCTGAATTACCGAGTTCCAGGCCGATCCAAGCCGCTTAACCTTGGAACGAAGAGATCTTCCGATTGACGAGCGTTACGGACTTTTCCTGCCCCTGCGACCGACGGATCATCGTCTTCGCGGCCGATTTCCCCGTGGCTGCCGACCGAGCTGCATCCGCGGGGCTTTCCGCCGCGCCAAATTGGCGCGCCTTGAGGTCTGCCAAGGACTTCGACACCGCATCGGCAGAGATCGAGACCCGGGCGTCAGCCTTCGTTGACCGCGCGACGGGAGTCCACCCGCGCGGAGCCTCCGCGAGGGCCGAGGGACGGCCAGACCGTGCGGTCTTTTTTAAAACGCTAGATCCTTTCAGCGCGTGCTTTTGTGCCATAAGGTCTACTCCTCTCGAGTCTCATTTAACCATCCCAAGCCCAAACAGGTGAATTCTCTTGAGATCTTCATTTCTTTGGCGATTTCCAACGGATCGGAGACGGTTGGGTGCGGGGTCCCGCGTAACATCAGCAGTCAAAAACCCGGCGACTGCGTCAACCGCATCCTTTGTATTCTTAGCCGGCTGAGTCGGAGCGTCGCGTCGAGTTTACTCCTAACGGCGTGAACCGGCCGTCCGCCCCAAAGCCGCGGCCGTCCGTCCCGAAGCCGCGGGCGTGCGGCCCGCGATCAAGTCATCGAACAGCGCGAGCCAGCGCGGCATGAGCACGCGGCGCAGATCGAATTGCGCGACGGCGGTCGCGCGCGCCGCCTTCCGTAAGCTGCGCGTGGCCTCAGGGTCGGCAAGCGCCGCTTCGATGCGCCGCGCGAGTTCTTTGTGCGCGAAGAAATCGACGGTCCATCCATTGCGCCCGTCCTCGAGCACCTCGAGCACGGGCGGCGTGCGCGAGCCGATCACGAGGCAGCCACAGGCGAGCGCTTCGACGAACGACCACGACAGGACGAACGGATACGTCAAATAGACGTGCGCTTTGGAGATCTGCAGGAGGCTCAAATATTCCGCATGGTCGATGACGCCCAAGAAGTGCACGCGCGAGAGGTCGAGCTTGTTGCCGAGTTCCTCGAGCATCATGGCGCGAAACGTCGAGCGCGGCGGCGGCGGCGCGCCGTAGCTCACGCCGTCGGCGCCGACGATCACGACTTGCGCGTTCTTGCGCCGGCGCAGCAGTTGCGGCAGCGAGCGCATGAACACGTGAAATCCGCGGTAGGGCTCGAGATTGCGCGCCACGTAAGTCACGACCTCGTCGTCCTGCGTGAGCACGCGACCCGAGCCCGGCAGCGTGAAGCGCGCGCGCGGGTTGGGGCGCGCGATCTCGGTATCGACGCCCTCGTGGATCTGGCTGATGCGCGGCTGCATCTCCGGCGGATACAGGCTGCGCTGCCAGGCGGTCGCGGAGTGACCCCAGCTTGCGCCCTGAAACGACAGCAAATTCGTGGCGTTGAGCGTGCGCAGCCGTGAGGCGTCGTTGAAGATCGAGACGAACTCGGGATCGAAGTCCACGTCCACGCCCTTGGCATGGTAATAGAACTCGAAATTCGCCAGCAGCGGCACGTCCGGAAACACGTCCTTGACGAACAGCGTCTCACCCCAGCCGCTATGGCCGACGATCAGGTCGGGCTTGAAGCCGAGTTCGACGAGCTGGCGACACGCGTCGGCGACCCGCGTGCCGTTGTAGATCGATCGATCGACTTCCACCGAATACGCATGGCAATTGATGGCGCCGCGCTCGTCCTTCGGGTAGGACACCTTGAAGACGCCGCGCATGACGTTCTCGTTCGGCTGTGTAATGAAGTAGATCGTGTTGCCGCGCTGATCCGCGAGATGGCGCACCAGATGCCGGTACTGACCCGGAAAATTCTGGTGTATGAAGAGATAATTCACGGCCGGACCGATCCTCGTGGCATGCAGCGCGGGCCGTTCATGTCCCCCGCGAAACCGGGCGCCGCTTGCCGTTCCTGCCCGGTTTGCGGCGTGGCGCGCTCTTCTCGGTCGCGCGCGGCTTCGCCGCGGCCTGCCCCGCGGCCTTCGTGGCGGCGCCGGCGCGCTGCACGATCTGGACGCGTAGTCCCTCGAGCGGATCGTTCGCGACCGTCGAACGGCAGGGAGCACCGTTGCGCAAGGGGCCGACGATGATGCCGGATTTGAAATAGCCGCTGTACTCGCAGTCGTAGGCCACCGTCGCGGCGCTCGGCCGAAAACGCAAGGCAAAGCCGATGAGCGGGGTCGCCATGGCCTTGGTGCCGCAAATCTTGCCGTCGCTGATCCAGGGCGTTTCGAAGCCGCTGCCGGTGAGGCCCTTGTATTCGAGGTCGCGTGCCGCGAGGCGCTCGAGCGGTTCGACGGCGAAGGACTCGATCCACTGTCCCGGCGCGAGCCGGCCGACCCAGTCCGGATCGGTAAAGCTCACGTCGCCGCGCGTGCTGATATGCGCGGAGACCTGTAGCGGTATGCGGCCGGCAACGCGTGCCGACTCGGCGCGCGCCGCCACCGGTACCGGGTGGGCACCGTTGGCCGGCCGGGGTGGTGCCGTCGCCGTCGCCGCGTTGGGCGCGGCCACGGCCGCGGCCGGCTGCGCGACCGCCTCGGCGAGCGAGGTGGCCGAGGCTCCCAAGCGCTCGACCTTGATCGCGAGCGCACGGCCATCGGCGGCGCGCACCGAGGTCAACACCAGTGTCACGCCCGCGCCCTTGACCTTTGCGACCAGCAGATCTTCCGCCGCGAACAGCCAGTTGCCGCGATCGGTCTGACCTGCGACGAACTCGACCTGAGTCGCCGGCACGCCGGGTCCGACGCTCACGTGCAGCGCCGGCAAGCTCATCGCGTCGCCATGGGCGGTTCCGGGAGCCGCCGTCGTGACCGAAAATAAATAGAAGCCCGCCGGCATGGGCAGCACCTGCACGGACGCGGCAAGCGCGCGGTCGGCGGCAGCCGTCGCAGGCGCCGGAACCGGGGACGGCGGTGTGATCGCAGTCGGTTTCGGGGAGGACTTATGGTGCATCGGGGACGATTTCAACAAGGATACCTCCATGGTAGCGGGACCCGCTGATCGCAACAGCTTGGCTTGTCCGGATTGAGACTTGGATGCCTTTTCGCGGTGGTACCCCGCGAACCCGAGTAGTCTATCGTTGATCGCGGGCGGCGTGAGCGACAAGGGGAGTAATTCGCCGCGCCCGGCGCCACGCAATCGCTCCGCGATCGCGCCCAAATCGAACGCCACGATCGGCACGGCGGATGCCAAGGCATGATCGAGCACGTAGCTCCAGGTCTCCGGCCACACCGACGGCAGCCAGAGGAGATCGGCCGCCTCCCGGCGCAGCAAATCGGGCACTTCGACGTCGCCGTAGGCCCCCGTGATGAAGACCTTGCCCGTCGCGAGCAGCGGCGCATCGTCTTCGGAATAGCCGATCACGACGAACTCGATCGGTAGCTGCCGCGTGCGCGCGTCGCGGGCACAGGCGAGCAGCATGCGATACCCCTTGTGCGCGCCGATCGCGCCGAGCAGCGCGACGCGCACGGGCGCACCGGCCGCGCGGCGCGGCGCGTGCGCTCGGGCCGCAGCCGCGATCGGGGGAAAGCTATGCGGTCTGACGATGATGGCGAGTTCCGGGAAATACCGGACGAGGCGCGCCGCGGCGTCCGCGCTCGGCGCGAACACATGGCGTGCACCACCGAGCCACCGCGCGCTGCGGGCCCGCAACTCCGCCACGCTCGAGCGTTCACCAAGCTCGGAGCCGTTGCGGCGCAGACAGCGCTCACACACGGCGACCGCGGGCTCTCCGCAATAGCTTTGCGTCGCGTCGATCAAGGTGACGCGTGGGCAAATCCACGCATAATCGTGGACCACGACGTCATAGGGCACGCCGAGCGCGCGCAGCGTCTCGACGACGCGCGCATCGAGATGCAGAAAGTGCTGAAACTCGATCGCCTCGACGCCGAGCGACTCGAGCAGCGCCTTGAGTTCAGCCAACTCACCCGGGATCGAATAGCGCAGATTCGGGAGATCGAGCTCGTCGCTGACGAGTTCGACGTGACGCAGATCGGCTGGTCCCGCCGCGCGCAGCACGACCGGCATGATGCCGTCGGCCCGCAGGCTCCGGCAGCGCTCGCGCACGTAGCGCCGTACACCGCCCAGCATCGCGACGCCGACGATGAGCACGCGCCGCGCGTCCGACCCGAGTAGTCGCGTCGCATCGAGGTGGCGGCGCAGCGATCTGAGCGGATCGGCGGTGAGAAACGAGTCGACGTAGCGGTCGAAGCCCGGGTGGCGCAGGTTCAAGAGCGGCTGGCTGCGCGCGAGCAGGGCGGCGCGGCGCGCGCCGAACGACGCCCCGCCCGCATGATAGACGTAGACGTCGGCCGCGAGCCGATGCTTCCAGCCGCGCCGTGCCGCACGCAGGCAAAAGTCGGTCTCCTCGCCATAGCCCTTGCCGAACACGGCCGCATCGAGCGCGCCGACGTCCTTGAGACAATCCCGGCGCAAGTACAGACAAAAGCCGACGCCCACGGGAATCTCGGCGCTGACGCCGCCATGCACGCGCGCCACGAGCGCCTGCAGCGCTGCCGCTGCCGGCACATCGATGGCGCTGCCGTACTCCACGCCCGCTCGCTCCGCCGGGTTCCGTCCCAAGCGTTCGGGATAACTCGCGATCGAGCCGTTGTTGCTGAACGGCGTTGCCGATCCGACGTCGGGCGCCGCATAGGCTGCCGCGCGCAGGCGCGACAGCCAGTCGCCGAACACCCGAGTATCGGCGTTGAGCAGCAGCGCGTCCCGGTCCGGATGCAGCGCGAGCCCACGATTGGCGGAGCCCACGAAGCCGAGATTTTCGCGATTGCGGACGAGCTCGATGCGCCGGTCCGCGGCGAGCGCATCGAGCGCCTGCCGAAGTGCCTCGTCCGGCGATGCGTCGTCGACGACGAGGATGCGCGCCCCGCGGCGGTCGCGGCCGCCCGTGGTCGCGAGCACGCTGTCGATACAGGCGAGCGCGGCCACGCGGTCGCCGTAGACCGGAATGATCACATCGACCAGCCGTGACGGCGCGCGCGCCGCACGGCGGCGCGGCGCGGCGAGCGGCGCGCCCCAGGCGGGCAGCCGCGGCGCCCGCCGCCCCAGCCGCACGGCCGGTTCACGCAGCATCGGCGAGTCCGGCATGGCCTGCCAATCGCCGTCGGGCAGGCACACGGCGACCTCGATGCGCTGCCCGCGCAACGGCGCGGCGCGTCGATCGAGCCTGAGCTGCCAACGATAGCCGGGATCGGCGACCCGGGTCGCGATCGCTGCGTTGCCGCCGCGCTCGTTGGCGACTCGCAAGACCGGCGCGAGCGCGGGGGCCCAGCCGAGCCGCGCCCAGACCCGGAACTGTCCGCCGCTTTCGCTGATCCGCCCGTCGAGGCGGAAATCGGTCGGACGCTGAAGGCCGCTGCCGACCAGCGGCACGCCCGCCGCAAGCACCTCGATGCGGGCGCCGCGCGCGAGTGCGGGCAGCACGCGGTGGATCGCGGGATCATTCGATGCGTCAGGAGTCGCGGTGACGACTGCACTGCCGCCGTTGCCGTCGCCGCGGATCTCGAGCGCGGCGCCGGGCGCCAGATGCTCGCCGACGAGTTCGAGGCGCGGGCCGAGCCCGACCCACCCTGGCACAGCCCACGCCGGATCGCGCGCGAGTATGCCCGCAACGCGCGCGAGCAGTCCGGCCGGCATCACGCAGTAGGCGGCGAGGGCGTCCTGTAGCGCGAGGCGGGCGTCTTCCGGTCGGCCGAGACGCCTGAGGGTGAAGGCGTACAAGGCCGCCTCCTCGGGGTCAGGGCGACGGGCCAGCGAGCGGCGCAAGAGGGGCAATACCGCATCAGGATCGCGGCTCGCCAGACAGAGCACGCGTGCATAGACACCCGCAAGAAGGTCGCTCGCGGCCGGCTCACAGCGCCAGGCGCGATCGACGTGGCGCAATGCATCGTCGATGCGGTCCTCCAAGAGCGCGCGCCGCATACCGGCCAGATGGCCCGCAAGGCTCTTGGCCGCGTCGCTTGCGTCGAGCGGCCGCCCCAAGGTGGCGAGTAGCGAAGCGCGCAGACATGAGTCCATCGACGAATACTCGACGAATGGGAAGGGCGGAACACGCCGCCCAGTCGCCGCGGCGCCCGATCAGGCGCCAGCGGCCGAAGGTACTACTTATGGTTCTGCGTGATTTCCGAGTTCGTCAGGCCCGTGAAACCCTTTAATTCGATCGTCGTCGTGCCGCCATCCAGCGAGATGAACGTGTTGCCGTTCTTCGTCGTGATGTCGTGGGCCGCGTTCAGCTGCGAGAGCGTGTTGCCCTCGAGATAGAGTTGGTCCTTGGCGACGAAATTCGTGATGATCGTCGTGCCGTGTTCGGCGCCGCCTTGGGCCGTCGAGAGGAACTGGAACAAGTTCGAGCCCTTGCCCCCCGTGAGCGTCTCGTGTCCGGAGCCGCCCTGGAACACGTTCGAGCCCGATCCGCCCGTCGCGGTCGTGAGCGCTCCACCGCCGATGAAGGTCGAGGGACCCGTGCCGCCGACGAACACGTCGCTGCCGGTCGCCGCCGCAACGAATCGAGTCGCCGCAGTGGCGCCGTCGATCGTCACCGCGCCGCTCAAGGCGATGTCCTGAATGGTGGCGGTCGAGTGCAGGACTTCGAAGGCGCCGCCATGTACGGTCGCGCCGCCAAAAGCGCCCTTGCTCAACGTGCCCGTGACCGTGGCCTGACCCTGTTCGAAAATCGTGTCGCTGCCGCTGCCGAGTGCGATCGTGTCCTTGCCCCCGGCACCGGTCTCGGTGAACTTGCCCGAGAGACCCGTCAACGTCACGCTGTCGCTGCCGCCGCCGACGCTAACGGTTGCATTGCCGTTCACGATGATGGTGTCATTGCCGCCGCCGGCGCTGACCGAACCGTTGCCCATGATCTTGATCGTATCCTTGCCGGAGCCGACCGTCACCGTGGCATTGCCGCCCGACGAGATCGAGTCGTTGCCGCTGCCGGCCGAGACCGTTCCATTGGCAATCGCGATGGTGTCGCTGCCGGAACCGACCGTGATGGCGCCCGTGTTGCGTACCGACAGGCTGTCGTTGCCGTTGCCGGCCTTGATCGTGGCGTTGCCGCCGACCGTGACCGTGTCTTTGCCGTTGCCGATGGTGAGGCCCGCAGCGCTGCCCTTGATCGAGACGAAATCATTGCCGCCGCCGATCGATACCGGGCCCGCGTTGCCGCCGATCGTGACGTGGCTATTGCCGCCGCCGAGCGTGAGGCTCGCGTTGCTCGTAAAATTGATGAAGTCCGCGCCGCCGCCGATGGTCGCGGTGGCGGTCCCGGTCACATTGACCGTGTCGTTGCCGGACCCTATGACGAGCTTGGCATTGCCGTGATTCGTGATGCTGTCTTTACCGTTGCCGGCATAGACCGTGTTGTTGCCGTTGTAGGTGACCGTGTAATTTCCGCCGCCGAGAGTATACGTCGCCACCAAGTCACCCCTTAGTCGTTATTAACCGCAACTCCCAAGTTGCCGCTCATCGGTTTTGATTTTTTTGTCCGGGACTCTCGTTCCCTCGAACCGCCAGACGGAGATGAAAATAGCAAGAAAACCAAACACCGCACAAGCCCGATTTGTCATAAAAAGCGCGCGGCGCAAAATAAATCCCCGACGAGGCATCGGCTTCCCAATCGAAAACTTCAACGGCCGTTGCAGAATCGCGAACGGTTCGACACAACACGCACGCATTTTGCGCGCCACGTCACGGGTCGATGCACCGGGAGAGCGCACCGCCGTCTCGCGCGCTCACGCATTTGGGGCATGACATGGACTATTTGTGGTTCGTCGTGATTTCCGACTTCGTGAGGCTCGTGAATCCCTTGAGTTCGACCGTCGTACCGTCCGAGAGCGAGATGAAGGTGTTGCCGTTCTTCGTCGTGATGTCGTGGGCCGCGTTGAGTTGCGCCAGCGAATTGCCCTCTAAATAGAGCTGATCCTTTGAGACGAAGTTCGTGATGATCGTCGTCCCGCCCGGGTGGCCACCCTGGCTGACGGTCAGGAACTGGAACAGGTTCGAGCCCGAGCCGCCCGTCATGGTCGTGTGAGCAGCGCCGCCTTGGAATACGTTCGAACCCGAGCCGCCCGTCATCGTCGTGAGGGCGCCGCCGGCGTAGAAGGTCGAAGCCCCCGAACCGCCGACGAACACATCGCTGCCGGTCGAGGCCGCGATGAACTTGGTCGACGTGGTGCCGCCGTCGATCGTGACCTTGCCGCTCTGCACGAGCTCTTGCGTCGTTGCACCCGAATGGGTGACCGTCAAACCGCCGCCGAAGATCGTTGCCGAGCCGCCGGTGGCGCCGACTTTGACGGTCGCATGACCTTGCTCGGAGATCGTATCGTTGCCGATGCCGAGCGCGATCGTATCGTGGCCCCCCGTCCCGGACTCCGTCACCGCGCCGTTGCCGGCAACGCTGATGGAGTCGCCGCCGCTGCCGACCGAAATGGTGCCTCGGCCGATGCTGATCGAATCGCTACCGTTACCGGCCGTAATCGCGGCGGTGCCGCCGACGAAGATGCTGTCGGGGCCGGAGCCCGCGGTGATCGTCGCATTGCTGCCGATCGAGACCGTGTCCCTGCCGTTGCCCAGCGTGATCGGGCCGGTGCTGCCGTGGACCGACAGCAAGTCATTGCCGCCACCCAGGGAGATGGCGCCGCCATTGCCGCCGATCTTGATGGTGTCGTTGCCCTTGCCGACCGTCACGGAACCGTTGCCGGTGACGTTGACCGAGTCCTGCCCGTTGCCGAGCGTCACGAACCCGCTGCCGGTAATGTTGACCGTGTCTTTGCCGCCGCCGAGAAGCACTTTGGCATTGCCGACATTCGTAATGCTGTCGTTGCCGTTCGTGCCGTAAATCGTGTTGTTACCGCTATAGGAATGGGTAACGTTGCCGCCGCCGATGCTGTAAGTCGCCACTGAACACCTTCCTTAGTGGATCGTGCAACTCCCAGGATTCATGTCGTCGCTTATCGTTGTGGATGAGGAGGGAGCTGTGTGCCAGTCTTTCCGCCCGAACTCCAACATAGCAAAAGCTCGGCGCTCGATGCAAGCAGAATCTGACCCTGACAACGCTCGCGGCGGCGAGTGCACCGGTCGCGGCAGGCACTGCGCATGCGACGGCGACTCTGGATGCGCTCGAGAGAATCGCGATGGTGCGATTCCGCACACACGATGCTGCACCCAACGGCTGCCGTCGCGCCGCGACCCCGCTCCGCCGCCGCTGCGTAACCGCCTGCAACACTCTTATTTATCGTAGGATGCGCTGATGCACACCATGCGCCCGCCTCGTCTTCGCTTCGCCACCACCCTGACGTCCCAATTGCTGTTCGGCGCGGTTGCGCTCGCGCAAGCCCCGGCCACACCGCCCGCCGCCGTATCGCCGGATCCTGGCGTCAAGGCCTCAACGGCCGCAACCGGACCGGCTCAGCGCATGGCGCGCTTTCTCGATCCCGGATCGGGGGCTTGGTCCCCGGCGCAAATTGCGGCAATGAGTCGCATTCGCGACGCCGCGCTTGCCGATGCTTACGCGCTCACGGAACTGCGGCACTTGACCGACAACATTGGCCCGCGCCTCTCCGGCTCACCGCAAGCCGCGCAGGCCGTGGATTACGTCGCCGCCGAGATGCGCGCGCTCGGTGCAACGGTGTCGCTCGAAAAAACCTCGGTGCCGCACTGGGTGCGCGGCGAGGAGACCGGTGCGCTCGTATCCTGGCCCGGGATGGCGCCCGCGACGACGCAGAAGATCGTACTCACGGCCCTAGGGGGCAGCGTCGCGACACCCGCCGCCGGCATCACCGCGCCGGTGCTGGTCGTGTCCACGTTCGAGGCGCTCAAGGCGCTGCCGGCGGGCGCAGCCAAGGGCAAGATCCTGGTATTCAATCATCCGTTCGACAAGGAGTTGGCCGCCCAGGGTCACGGCGGCGAGGCCTATGGAGCCGCCGTCGTGTATCGCGGGGCGGGGCCGAGCGTCGCCGCGGCGGCAGGCGCCGTCGCGGTGCTCGTGCGCTCGGTCGGCGGCGCGGATTATCGCTTGCCGCATACCGGGGCGACTTTCTACGATCCGTCGCTGCCGAAGATTCCCGCCGCGGCGGTGACGGTGGAGGATGCCGATCTGCTCGCGAACTTGAGCCAGCAAGGTCCCGTGCAGATGCATCTCGTGCTCACGCCGCAGACTCTGCCGCGCGTCGACAGCTACAACGTGATTGCCGATTGGCCGGGCGCCACGCACCCCGATGAGATCGTGATCGTCTCGGGACATCTCGACTCCTGGGATCTGGGCACGGGCGCGATCGACGACGGCGCGGGCGTCGCGGTGAGCATGCAGGTCCTGCATCTGCTGCGCGAACTCGGGATCCACCCGGCGCGCACGATTCGCTTCGTCGCCTGGATGGACGAGGAATCCGGGTCCGACGGCGCGCAGACGTATGCCCTCGAGCACGCGGCGGAGGTTTCGAAGCACATCGGCGCGCTCGAGAGTGATCTCGGCAGCGATCATCCGGTCGGCATCACCTATGCCGGCGCGCCGGCGCTCGGCGAGTGGCTGCGTCCGGTCGCACACGCCTTGGCGCCCATCGGCGCGGGCATCGTGTCCGTCGGAGGCGAGGTCGGCGCCGACATCGAGCCCATCGTTACCCACGGCGTGCCGGGATTCACCCCCTCGCAGGACAGCCGCTATTATTTCAACTACCACCACACGGCCGCTGATACCTTCGACAAGATCGATCCCCGCCATCTCGCCGAGAATGCCGCGGTCATGGCGGTCACGGCCTACGCGCTCGCCGATGCCGCGACGCCGCCGCCACGCGCGGCGCCTGAAACCCGGCCCTGAGCATCCGCCCCTGAGCATCCGCCCATGAAAGTCGCCGAGTACGCTGCCTTGGACGCCGTCGCGCTCGCGGCGCTCGTGCGCCGCCGCGAACTGCATCCCGCGGAGATCACCGAGGCCGCGATCGCCGCGATCGAGACGCTCGACCCCACGCTGAATGCGCTCGTGCTGACCGACGTCGCGCGTGCGCGCGCGCAATCCCGCACCGTCGACCCGGATTTGCCGCTCGCCGGCGTGCCGTTTCTGATCAAGGACGTCGACGTTTATACCGAAGAGTGGCCAACCACGAACTCGTCGCGTTTCTTCGCGGGCGCCACACCCCGTGCGGACAGCGAGATCGTGCGCCGCTGGCGCCGCGCCGGCACGGTGTTCCTCGGCAAGACCAATACCCCGGAATTCGCCGACGACTTCGTGACCGAGCCCGAGTTTCGCGGCGTCACGCGCAATCCCTGGGATCTCGGCCGCACGGTCGGCGGCTCGAGCGGCGGCGCGGCGGCGGCCGTCGCGAGCGGCATGGTCCCGGTCGCGCATGGCTCCGATGTCGGCGGCTCGATCCGGGTACCGTCGGCCTGCTGCGGCCTGTTCGGCCTGAAGCCCTCGCGCGGACTCAATCCCGCCGGGCCGCATACCAGCGAACTCGGCGGCAACCTCAATTGCGAGCACGTACTTTCGCGCAGCGTGCGCGACAGCGCAGCGTTCCTCGACGCGACCTCAGGGCCCGAGTTGGGCGCGCCGTATCGGGTGCTGCGCGCCGTCGACTCCTATCTGACCGCGCTCAGCGAGCCGCTGCGCCCGCTCTCCGTCGTCGTCATCGACCGACGCCTCGATGGCACTCGGGTCGAGCCCGAAATCGAGGCGCGACTCGCCGACGCCGCGGCCCTGCTCCAGATGCTCGGCCACACCGTCGTGCCCGGTCGATTTCCCGAGGCGGCGGCGCGTGCGGCGGCGGGCCACGGCTGGTCACCCCTATGGCTCATGGATATCGCCTACGCCATCCAAGAACGCGCCGCAGAACTGGGGCGGCCACCCGCACCCGGCGAGATCGAAGCCTTTCCGCGCCATGCGCTCGCCGCGATCGCCGGCATGAGCGCGACGGAATACTATGAAGGCAAGCGCACGGCGCACCGAGTCTCGCTCGCCATGGCGCAGTCTTTCGCCGCGTTCGATATCATTCTCACGCCGACCGTCGGCACACTGCCGCCCCCGGTGGGCGCGATCGACAGCCATTCGGCGGCATTCGACTTCGAGCGCTGGGCCGAGGCGGCCTATCGGTTTGCACCGTTCTCAGAGATCTTCAATGTGACGGGTCAACCGGCCGCGAACGTTCCGCTGTTTCAATCGGCGAGCGGCCTGCCGATCGGCATGCAGTTCGTCGGGTGCCAGGACCAAGACCACGTGGTCCTCAAGCTCGCAGCGCAGTTGGAGCAAGCGCGGCCCTGGGGGCGCAGGCCGCCGGTGTGGGCGGGGCGTTGACGGAGCCGGTTCGGCGTCGAGCCAACCCGCCTGGCGCCAGGAATACCAGGCGGGTTGCCTGAGAAGCGTCTCGTCCTGATTCAGGCGCTCTTCTTGCTCGACATACCGGCGCTCGCCGCGACGCGACGGATCGCCTTCAGGTGCTCTCGCAGCGTCGGCAGCGTTGCGGCCGCGAAGGCCTTGGCGTCCGGATCCTGCCCGCTCGACGCTTCCTGGCGGAAGAGCGCGATCGCTTCGCGGTGTGCCTTGAGCTGGCTCTTGATGTAGGACTTGTCGAAGGTCTCGCCGGAGAGCACGTTCAATTTGGCCTTGATCGCGATGTCGCCGATGCTTGCGCCGTTCGGCAGCGCGATGCTCTTCGAGTCGGCAATGGTCTTCAATTTATCGTCGGCGGCGCCGTGGTCCTTGACCATCATCGCGGCGAAATCCTTGACGTCCTGGCTCGTGGCCTTGTCTTGCGCGAGGGTGCCGAGTTCGACTTCGGAGATGCCGCCTTCGGCAGCATGCTTGTAGAAAGCCGCATCCGGCGATTTGT